>Ga0073928_10006010_pt1 | contig 16604 bp, 13 predicted proteins | sample PaiPotPPA55metaG_FD_76969 | JGI IMG/M metagenome (GOLD analysis project Ga0073928, IMG submission 76969) | Iron sulfur acid spring bacterial and archeal communities from Banff, Canada, to study Microbial Dark Matter (Phase II) - Paint Pots PPA... ... | reverse complement strand
CGATGTTGACCCGAAGAGCAATTCCACGCGGCGTGTTGCGATGGCGGCTGATCGCCTCCAACTGCTTACGCGCTGCGTCGGTAAGGACAAGTTTGGGCGCGGGCGGAAGCGGCATACGATCAGTATGCGCCCAACAATTCCATTAGTAAAGCTATTTCAGATACAGGAGACTAGGTGCTTACCGCTGAAACAACGCGGCCGGCAGCGGCCCCGGATCGCCCGACAGAATAACTGGAGCCCAATACAGGAAGCTGGCTGTCTCTGGGTTTCGCAGCAACTGCAGCTTGGCCAACCGCAACGCCTCCGCGCGACTGCGGCCCGCACTCAGTTCCTTGTAAAAACGGGTCATGAGCGCCTCTTGCGCAGAGTCCGCCACTCGCCAAAGGGGAGCAACGAACGTCTCGACACCCGCGATTGCGGCAGCCCGGCGCATGCCATACACGCCTTCACCCGCGGACGGCACTCCGTCGGCCATGCGGCACTGCGAAAGGACCAACATCTCCGTCCCGTTCAGATCCAACCCCTGGAGTTCGAGAGCTGTCAGGAGCCCGTCCTCGGGCGAGCCGTGGCCACGTCCATAAGCCTCTTCCAACACAATTGCCGACAGGCTCATCGCGCGAGCCGCCGGGTCGAGATTCACCAGTTCACAGCCCGGGCTCTCCGGGCGTATTTTGCAATCTTCGTTGCCGCGCACGATGCCATGCCCCAGGATGTGCAGCAGAGCCGGGCTATGCAGCTTCTTCAGGGTTTGCTCGGTGGCCTCGCCCTCGGCCAATAATCGCGCTCGCGGAAGGCGCGCCTGCAAGCCACGGGCTTCTATTTCCGCGCCTGCCAATCTCTCCAGCCGGTCGGCACGAAACACGCTTGCAACCGGACTGCCGGCAGTGGACCGCCTGCCACCCGCACCGGGACTGAGCGCAATCACCGGCACTCCCAAAGTTTGGATTGGATGTTCCAATGAAACCAAATCGCGGCCAGCAGGAAGATAGCTGATGGCAAACCGCTCATCAAGAAATCGTCCGTCCGAGAGTGCGCCGAATGGAAGCAGAGTAAGCATCCCGTCCGGAGCGATGCGCAGACGTCGAGCTTGTTTTTCCCGAGCGAACCAGGGATTGAGAGGCGTCAGAACTTTTTTGGATAGTTCGCCGATAGCATCATTCGCCGTGGTTAGCGTCGATTCAACAGCTTGTTTTTCGTGACTGCCGAGCGACGTGCTCCAGTCGTTAGCTGCCTGAATAAGGTCGCGTATGGCGGAGTCGATGGGCGCGGCCGCTCCAAGTTCTACCCAGCGCAAGTCTCCGCTGCGATCCAGCAGGAAAGCCCCGTAACGCCGGTCCGGACCGATTTTTCCATGGCTGTCTCGCGGCTGGTATTCGACAAACTCCAGAAAGAGTTCGTCCGCCGCAAGATGCGATCGAAGATCTTCCAGGCGTACCGCGTTTGCCGCCACCTCGAACTGCGGCAATTCGCGGCTGAGCACCGCTTCCAGCGTTTCCGTGCGCTGCTTCAAAAGTTGTAATGCTTTAAGCGCTTGCTGACCCAGGTCCGCGGTCCAATTGGTGCGCAGCTCGTGCAGGAGACGTTCGTATTGGCCTTCGAGCCCGGTGTCCTGCAGCGCGCAAGTGCCAACCGCGGCCGGCTTCAGGTCCCGATATCCCAGCGCAATGGTGAGCGAGGCCTCGCACTCCAACAGCGCCTCCCATGCGTCTAACCTTTTTCGAATCGTGGCATCGGGATTTTGCCGGAGCCTTTGACGCCAATCTCGCACCTGATCGAGAACCCGGCCTTTTCTGCGGGCCACTGCTTCAAATGCCAGCGCTCTCGCCTCGGGAAGCCGATCGCCCGCTCTCTGTTGGAAGGATAGGAGCACTGGTACTTGATCCTCCAAGTTCGCCAGGACTCCAACCTTGCTATTTTCCGACCCGACGTTGAGGATATCGGTCAGGAATCTATCGTTGATTTCAAAACTGCGCCGGTATAGAGGTAAGGCCGCACGATAGTTGCCTGTTTGTTCATCCAACATCGCCAGAAGCTGTAGATGCTTCGCGAGATCCGGATGATTTTCCCCGTGTGTTTCGGTAACGATTGCGATTGCTTCGTTGAAGCACCGCTCGGCGTTCGAGTAGTCGCCGGTCGCCTGATATACCAGTCCGGTTTCGCTCAACGCTCCAGCATAAAGCGGATGCTTGGTTCCCAGGCCCTGGGCGGTAACGTCGAGGGATTTCTGAAGCGTTGGCAGGGCGCTCGCAAAATCCCCACGCCTCCTTTGCGCTTCGCCCAGGCCCAGCAGTACGCTGGCATAATCGAACGCCTGAGGATTGGGAAGTTTCGCATAAAGATCGACCGCTTCCTGGAATAGCTTTTCACCTTCCGCCGGATTTTTCGTCAAGACCAGGCGCGCCAGGTTTCTCAATGATGCGCCTATCGAGATATTCCCCAACTCGAAGGTGTTTCTCTTGATCTCCAGGGATTTCCGGTAGTCGGCTTCGGCTGCTTCCGGATGACCGATAGCGTTATAGAGGAAGCCCCGATTGTTCAAGAAAGTGGCGTACATCGGATGCTGTTCTCCGATTTGCACCTTCAGAAGCGCATCCGCTTCGTCGTAAACTTTCTCGGCAGCCGAGTAGTTCCCCATATCCGTTTGCAGATATGCCAGACCAATCAGACTGATGGCGTATGACGGGCTCTCTTTGCCAGGTACCTTTGCCAAAACCGCGAGGCCCTTTTGGAAAAGACCCTCCGCTTTGGAATACTTCCCCATGCGCTGATAGTTGCCCGCCATATTTACACAGAGAGTTCCGTATTCGGGATCGGGATTGGCAGGGTCCAGATGAGATTCATGGATGGCGAGAGCCTCTTCGAATTTGGATGCGGCCTGCTCGTATTGCCCCTGATATGAATAAATGGTTCCGAGAGTGTTCAAGCTCTCAGCCAGCCTGGTGTCCGTCTTGCCGAGCACGCGCGCTCGTATTGCAACGGCTTCTTCCGCTAATCTAAAGGCCTCCGGGAAGCGAGCGGTGTCGCGGCAGACTATAGCGAGATCGTTCGCGGTCTCGGCATAGTCCGCGGTGTCGGGGCCTACTTCGGTTTTGCGAAGCTCCAGCGCCTGCCGCAGTAGCGGTTCCCCGTCCTTCAAATTGCCAGACTCGTAATACAGGAAGCCCAACCGGCCCAGACTGTGCCCAGTCTGCTTTGGATCGGAAGCCGCCTCCAGGGCGAGCTTGGCGAGGCGAATCGATTCTTTGAAATCGCCCTTGAAGTAGGCTTGTTCGATCAGTTGGTTGAGGGACTCCCAATCTTGACAAAAGGCGAACGGAGAGGACAACAAAAAGAGAAAAACAGCCGTTCTCACTTCAAACCTTTAGCCCTCGTCAAATTCTCCTGGACCGATTTCCGTGATTCTACCGCGGATCCGTCCAACGCGCGCAACGCTTCGCCGTAGTACTGCGTGGCCTTTTGAGTATCGCCGCGCAGCTCGGCTGCTACTCCGAGGTTGTTCAGACTCTCCCCATCAGATTTGCCTGAGAGCAAGCCCTCCGCTCGCTGGTAATCCCCTCGCAGCAGCAAATAGAGCGACGCGAGACTGTTAAGCGACTGTATTTCCTGCGGCGCGGCGGCTTCATAATGTTGCAGCGCCGCATCCAGTGCTCCGGCTTGATACTCAAGCGCTGCGATTCGTTCCAAAAGCTGGCGGTTGGTCCCAAGCTGCGTCAGCGCTTTTTGTGCAACGTCGATCGCTTTCTTCGAGTCGCCGCGAGCGGTGAGGGCATTCACTTGCTGCATCACAGCCGACAAATATACCGAGCCATCGGTGCGAACCTGATCGCCCGCGCGAATTGTCTCTCCGGTGGCGATCCGGCCGCGTGCCCGATCGCGAAAGATGGTGGTAACGACGATGCGCCCGATGGGCTGACCGTCACGAAAAACACGCAGCTCGTTGCCCTTGGCTAAGCCGTCTAACGATCCCAGATTTACAGTCGGCAGGTTTTCTTCAATAGAAAGGATAGAGCCTTGCTGCTGAGGCGGCCGGCTCCCGGGATCGGCACCGCGGAAGATCGTCGTATCGCTAGTTGTGGGACGCAGTTGGCTAGCGAGAAGGATAGGCTGTCCGGCGCTGGCGGAAGAGTCGACCGTCGGCTTCAACCGGGCCCGAGTTGTGGTGGCAATAGTTGCCTTGCCATCCTCTTTTGACGCGGGGCGCTCTAAGTAGAACGTGACCAGCGCGACGGCTGCGGCAATAGAACCCGCGATTGCGAATATCCTCACCTTCGATCTGGGTTTCCGCAACACGGCATCTCGAAACGCAGTATCTTTCAAGCCCTTTTCTACCGTGCCATGGACGGCCAACGCGTTAAACAATTGATCATCGCTCAGAGCTTCTCGCGCGAGTTCTCGTTCTTCCATCGGCGAGAGCTGCCCGCTTACGTAGTGGGGCAGACGATCGATTTTTGTCGTCTGCCACTCTCCGTCTTCAAAAGCAGCCTTCGCCAAAGCCACGGCGTTGAGTTCCTCGAACAGGTCGGGCCGGTCGAGTGCTTGTTGCGCTAGTTCACGGGCTTCGGACGGGCTCAACTCGCCTCGCATGTAGAGGTCGATTCGGCGTTCGAGATCGGGCTGTATCGAGTCAGGCATGTCCACCTCGGCGCTCCGTTCTCCTACGAACGCATTGTGCCAGAGTTCTGATCCCTCGGCTGACCCAACTAGCAACGGTATTCTCACTCACTCCCAATTGGAGCGCGATTTCACCGTACTTGAGTCCACTGGCGCGCATCTTCAAGACTTTGCGATATTCAGAATCCAACGCCGGAAGGCATTCCACTACGATCTCCTGCAGTTCCCGTTGAATCATCCTATCAAGTTGGCCGGGCGCAGGATCCGGCGAATCCAAGTAGCCATTCGTACCTGACCATACTTCCCGGCGATTGCTACCCCGATTATGCTCCTCCCGGACGACAAAGTGAAGCACCCCGTGCAACCAGGCAAATAGCCGATCCAACGGCCAATCCGGCGGTATCGAATTGGGCGGCAACTCGTCGCTGAAATAGTACTCAATGGCCGATTGCGACCGAGGATCTTCGAGCGAACGCCGCAGCGTTTCTTGCGCGGCACTTTCCGGGTCCTTGGATCCCAGCCATCTTGCCCTTGACTCCAAAGTTCCGAGCATGCGACGATATTCGATCCTTGCATCTCGCATCTGCATGAATTGAGACGGCCCTCGGGGTCATCATATCAACCTGCGCACAGGCGTTCCTGTCTGTGTGACTCTTTTTACAGCATGCGGAAGGGAACCGCCGGAGCATTCTGATACTTGGCGATGGCTTCGAGCTACGTATTCTAGATGAGGTATTTCGCGCGGACGGCGCACACTCCGGAAGGATACAAGCCCGATGGCTGTTGACTGCAGGGTGGGTTGTTCATTTGGGTCCATCGGGTGTACGAATTGAGAACCACCAAATTTGAATTCGCCCGAACTTTCCACTTAGGGACTCGCGTAGCTATTCGGGCCGGCTTCGTGTGCGGATAGCCCTCCCGAAGGATTTTGGCACGACTTAATCCATTCCGTTTATTAGGTCACGAGCCCCAGTACAAGACACGGGTCGAAACGAAATCCTTTCGACACAATTCGGCAGTACCCTCATTCGATGAGTGCTGGGCGAGTTTTGGCAGTTAATGGGTCGTGTCCCAAACGCGTTCCGGGAGCCAGAGCCATAGGGCGTTGAACGATTTTATCCTACCTGCGCTGAACTGCACGGCGGATTGGGAGTGATAAACGCCCGACCCGTAGAAGTGGCGAGCCCGAAGGAACACGAGGTCTGATGGGAGGTAGTTTGGCGTCCGGACTTGTCGCGGACCGGACGCCCCCAAACGCGCTAGTGTTTTACCCAACGTCGCTAGCTACCGAAAACCACCAAGGTCCGGGTTACCATGGATGGCATGTCGTCCGCGGAGGCAGTCGTGGTAACGCTCGACGTCGGCACCTCCAGTGTCCGGACATTGCTACAGCCACGCCGGATGGCGGGGTGGAGCTTGAGCTTTGAAGCTGTTTACGTGCAGACGTTGCTCCTGGTAATTACAGCTTCTGCCGCTGCTTACTGGCCCGCCCGCCGTGCCTCACGGGTCGACCCACTGGCTGTATGCGTTGCGGTGTGAATGATGTCTTCTGGCGTTCAAAGGAACCAACGCTCGGTAACGCAAGTGTCCGGCACTTAAAGCGACTCACTGCAAATTGCTTGCCGGCGCTGTTTGCTGGCTTTGTTTTCTTCTGGCTAGTTTTCTCCTTGACAGCTTAGGAGTGATCGCGCTATCCTAAGCGTATTAGGAGGGCTGGTGACCGACCAAGCTCAGATTCTTCCCGGCACTCTCGATCTCTTGATCCTGAGGGCGGTCTCGCTCGGCCCAATGCATGGTTACGGCATCCTTCTCCGCATCGGACAGATCTCCGCCAACGCCCTGTTGATCGAACAAGGTGCGCTCTATCCCGGTCTGTTTCGCCTGGTCCGTCAGGGACTGCTCAAAGCGAGCTGGGGCACCTCGGACAACAATCGCCGCGCGAAGTTCTACGAACTGACCGCCGCTGGCCGCAAGCGTCTGCGTGAAGAGACCGACAACTGGAATCGGCTCGCGGCTGCCATTGCTTGCGCGCTTTCTGCGCAACCGGAGGAAATATGAAACTTCTCGACTCGCTTCGTTTCCGCATCGCCACCTTCTTCCAGCGTTCGCAGATAAACGCCGAGATGGAGGAGGAACTTCGCTCTCACATCCAGCACCGCGCTGATGATCTGGAACGTTCCGGGCTAGCTCGTGCCGAGGCAGAGCGCCGCGCGCGCATCGAGTTCGGCGGCCAAGAACGCTTCAAAAGAGGAAGTCCGGGAAGAATTCGGCGCCAATTTTGTCGAGATTCTGATACAGGATACGCGCTACAGCCTGCGCGTGTTGCGCAAGTCTCCCGGATTCACAACCATTGCCGTTTTGACGCTGGCTCTGGCAATTGGCGCGAACGCCGTGGTCTTTGGGGTATTGAACGGGATGATCCTTCGGCCGCTGAATGTGCCCCGGGCGGAAAGCCTTTACGGAATCGAGCACGGAAACGAATATAACATGTGGGAGTCTTATCCCGACTATCGAGACCTGCGCGATCGCAACCGCAGCTTCGATGGTCTGGCAGCCTTCAGTATCGATCAAGTGGGGTTGGACACGGGCGAAAATCCATCCCGCTCCTGGATCAATCTGGTGACCGGTAACTACTTCGACGTGTTGCGCCTTCAGCCTTATCTTGGCCGTTTTTTCCACGGCTCCGATGAAAATGGCCCGAACAGCGCACCTTACATCGTGCTCAGTCACTCGTATTGGCACCTCCATTTTCAAGATGACCGTGGGGTGGTTGGCCGCATTGTCCGGCTGAACAACCATCCGTTCACCATCATCGGAGTAGCTCCACCGGAGTTCCACGGGACCATCCTGTTTGGCACCCCCGATTCCTTTGTGCCGATGGTAAACCAGGAGCAGGTAGAGGGGAAAAATCTCCTCGATGCGCGCGCGACTCATTCGGTATTCATGGTGCTGGGACATCTGAAGACGGGCGTCACTCCGGAACAGGCTGTGGCCGATCTAAATTCGGTTGGCTCTTATCTGGAAAAGACCTATCCCAAAGACCATGGCTCAACGACTTTTGCATTGGCTCGTCCAGGTCTCTACGGCAACTATATGGGCAGTCCGATGCGAGCGTTTCTCACCGGGTTGATGCTGTTGGCGGGGTTGATTCTGCTGGCTGCCTGCGCCAACCTGGGCAGCCTGTTTGCCGCCCGCGCCTCTGACCGTTCCCGCGAGGTAGCACTGCGGCTCGCGCTGGGGGCAAGCCGTAACCGCATTCTGCGGCAATTACTCACGGAAGCCGTGCTCATCTCACTGGCCGGAGGCGCCCTGGGGCTATGGGGAAGCGTCGCACTCTTGCGCGCCGTAAGCGTGTGGAGCCCATTTCCCAGATTTGGCCACTTCAGTTTGCCCGTGAGCCCTGATGCGAACGTCTACGCAATGGCTCTGGTCCTCGCGTTGGTCAGCGGGCTCCTCTTCGGCATTGTTCCCCTGCGCCAGGTGCTGCGGGCCAATCCCTACCAGATCGTTAAAGCCGGACCCAGCGGCACGGTTGGGCGGAGGATTACCCTCCGTGACCTGTTGCTGGCCGCGCAAATTGCGATCTGTGCCGTGCTGGTCACTTCATCCATGGTTGCCGTGCGCGGACTAGCGCGCTCGCTGCACAGCAATTTCGGCTTTGAGCCGCGCAACACGATGCTGTTGGAGACCGATCTGAATACTCTAGGTTACGGTGGCGATAACGTCCTCGAAATGCAAAGGCGCATGATCGATGCCGTGCAGGCGATTCCTGGCGTAGAATCTGTGGGATTCGTGGGTAGGACACCATTATATGGGGGCGGGTTCGGCGCGCCTATTTTCACAGACCAGACCACAGATCTGAAGCCATCGAATGCCGTTGCAAACGCGATGAGGTTCAACATATCTCCCGAATACTTCCGGGCAGCGGGTACAGCCTTGTTGGCGGGAAGGGCTTTCTCCTGGCATGACGATAAAGACTCGCCCCGCGTAGCCGTGTTAAATCGGCAGTTTGCCGGGAAAATCTTCGGCTCAACCATAAACGCGGTGGGCAGACATTTCAAGATGCGGGATGGAACGCGGGTACAAGTGGTGGGTGTGGTTGAAGATGGAAAATACATACACCTCACCGAAGATCCGGAACCGGCGCTGTTTCTGCCCATGCTGCAAGCGTCAATCAGTGAGACCTGCCTGGTGGTGCGCTCCAATCGCGATCCGCAATCACTGGCGGCAGCGATTCACAGCACGGTGCGGGGCCTGGATCGAGGGCTGCCCTTCTTCATCGAAACTTGGAACCAACAAATGGACGTCGCTCTGTTTCCTTCGCGTATGGCGACAGTATCGCTGGGCGCACTGGGCGTGATCGGCGCGGTCCTCGCAATAACCGGCATCTTTGGAATGGCGGCGTATTCAGTGAGCAGGCGGCTGAAGGAGTTGGGAATTCGGCTCGCTCTCGGCGCGCAGCCTAAAGAAGTGCTACAGGCGGCGTTGGGACGGGCGTTCAAATTGCTGGCTATCGGTTCGGCGGCGGGATTGGTCCTGGAGCTCTTGGCGACTCGGGTCCTGGCTTCGATCGTGTATCAGGCGACACCTCGCGATCCGCTGGTACTGGCTGGTGTTGTCATAGCGATGTTACTGCTGGGGCTCCTGGCAACGTGGATCCCGGCGCAACGCGCGCTATCGGTTGATCCTTTGACACTGCTGCGCGAGGAGTGATTGGCTTTTGAACCGCTCGGACGTCGTCGAATATGTCCGGATTAAATGCGCGCTTGTTTTCCAGCGCCGCTCCTGCTCCTGCACCCGTTCCAGCGCTCGCCGGCACGCGTGCGAACAGAAGCGTTGCATGGGACTTCGCCCCTGGCGCGCGAATCCTTCGTAACAGCCCGGCCGTTCGCACATGTGCTCGAAAAAAATGTTCCTTCGTGATTACCCTCGCGGCCTCGCTAACTGCCTCTAGCTCTGCTGATTTCCGGGTCTTGACGCGCTCCCGGTAACGTCGGCTTTGGCCGTTGCGCTTCTCTTGGCCAACTCGCGTCGTCCGGTATCTCTGCTGCGCCTTCCACCGCGACCATTTCCGCGCCGCTTCCCGGCAGCCCTCGCTGCAATACCGTTGGTGTGCCTGCCGGGGTTGAAAGCGCTGCTCGCAGCCTTTCAGCAGACAACGCCGCATCTGCGGTCGACGTCCGAAACGCTTACGCCGCGACATACCTCGGGCTTGCAATCAGCCTATTTATTCTTTATAGTTGAGCATATGTCACGAGAAGTCCTTGGAAACTTTGAACTAATGGTCATGTTCGCCCTAATCCGTTTGGGCGACGCGGCTTATGGAGTTCCTATTTCCAAAATCATTGAGGAGAGCACGAATCGTGAAGTGCTGGTGGGCAGCGTCTACGCCGCACTGGAGCGTCTGGAGGCAAAGGGCTTTGTGTTGTCAGAAGTCGGTGAACCGACGCCGGAGCGTGGCGGGCGGGCAAAGCGCTATTTCCGCATCACCGATAACGGCCTGCGTCAGGTTCGCGACACGCGAGGCGCGCTGGTCAAGCTGTGGAAGGGTATTCCTGCGCTGCAAGGAGGAACACGATGAAAGCCTCACATCCGCCTATCTTGGCAACGAAGTTGGTAGGACAGCTCGTCTCGGGGCCGCACGGTGATGCTCTTGCCGGTGACCTCATTGAACAGTATCGGCAAGGACGCTCGGCGGTCTGGTTTTGGCGTCAAGCGCTGTTGGCAATCATCGTTTCCTTTACAAAAGACCGAACGCTCGGCGGACCCGCGGTCCTTGGATCGTTGCTCGTGCTTCTGCTCATGATCGTAAGCGTTGGCCGTCATCCTTCGAGTCTCGGAAGCGGACTGTTTATCATGGACCTCGCGTTATTGTCGGGCTACGGTGCCTTTTCGATGTGGGTGTGGCGCCAGCGACGTCCGGAGGAGAGGGAGGCGCTCGCTGCGGGAGCACAAACCGGGGTCATATTGGGCGTCGTTCTCATCGCAAGCCATGCGATCGAGTGGTTCGCGCCGGTCGAAACAAGAGCTGTGCAGCTTGTTCGCGGAGCCGGCTCGGTGCTGCTAATGCTAGGTCTGCTCGGTGCGGCCGGCTCGGCGGCATGGCAACGCACGCGATCTACCATGTTGGCGGTGATCGCGGGACTATGGTGTGGGTCGCTAGCGGTAGTGAGTTTGCTGAGTTTCGCTTTGACATTAAATCTCGCCTTTGAAGCGCATGCTGCAGCGTGGCTTCACGAGCCCTTTGTTGCGAGCGGCATGGGTGATGCCGGCGGGGTCGTGGTGAGGAATTCATTGGAGGCGGCATCCGAGATACTGGTGCGTATTCCGATCGCCGCTCTGGTACTGGCTTTCAGCGGGGGCGTTTTGAACGCCTGGATGATGAAGCGGCCCCGAAGACTCGCCGTCTTGGTCGCGTGGTTTACGCCGTTTTTCTTCGTGGCTGGCGCGGCCTCCCTCTGGTACGCGGATTCCTTGGACCGCGCCGCTCGACCGCCGTTTGTATTGGCTGGAGTCCTGACGGCGGGTATCGCACTTTGCGGCGCCCATCCCATCTGGTCATCTCTCTCCAGTAGGCGCGGGGATCGACCGCGTAGAAGTTAGCTCGCAAGGAGCAACAGACCACTGGTCAGTTTTGGAAAGCAGATCTGGCTCACTTTTACGAAAGCGCCGAAGTCGACAATCGCGTCCGTATCTTCGGAGCCGGATGACAAAGGTCACTATCAGTGGCGCATTGACGATGTAATAGCGACGTTTCTAGAAGAACTTGAATGGGTTAGCCGGATCCCGGTTTAGGATTACGACAGATGGCAGAGCGAATCGTTGACCATACGCGTCTTGACGAAGACTGGGATGGCGACGCCAGTTTCTCAGAGTGCAGCCGCTGGCGCTGGTGGCTCACGCGCATCTGGGACGACTCGCTTCCGATGGCCGCTCTGATCGGGATGAATCCCTCGACTGCGAACGCAACGGAGAACGACCGGACGGTTAGAAAAGCAATCCATTTCGATAACCCGCGATGAGATCAAGAGCTTCATAGCGAGTCTAAGTGAGAAGGAACTCGCGAGAACACGATTCGCCTCGCTCTCGCGTCCCTCCGCGTGGTTCTCAGTTCAGCGGTCGAAGATAATATTCTGCCGAGCAATCCAGCGTTTCGGCTCGGTAGGTTTGTCAAAACCAGTCAACCCGAGCGTCAAGCCGAAGCGATGGAACCGGAGGAAGTCGAGGCGTTTCTCGCCGCGTGCTTTGGAGCACTGTCCGGAATACCATCCCCTGTTTCTGGTCGCGCTGCGAGCGGGACTTCGCCAAGGGGAGATCCTCGGCTTGCGCTGGGGAGACTTTCAATTCGGAGCAAGCGAGAAAGATCCGAACCGATACATCCTCGTTCAGCGTCGATGGTACCGTGGAAAGTTCAGCACTCCCAAAGGGAACAAAACGAGCCGAGTCGACATGTCCCGCGAATTGCGCGAGGTTCTCCTCGCCAGGCGCGATGAGCGTCTTCTAACGGCGTGGCAGAATGGACGGAACTCAATTGCCGACGAGCTGGTGTTTCCAGGAGGGACTGAAACAAGGCCGATCAGTGTTCGCAACCTAAGCGAGAACTACTTTCTCCCGGCGCTGGAACATGCGAATCTCCGACGCTTCCGCTTTCACGACCTACGTCACACCTTTGGCTCCCTGCTGATCGAATCTGGCGCACCACTCCCTTACGTTCGCGACCAGATGGGGCACAGTTCGATCCAGATCACCGCGGACAAGTACGCTCACTTGCTCTCGGGGAGGAATGTGCGCTTTATCGATCGGCTGGACGCGCTGAAAATGGCGCAACAATCCGCAACCCAGCCGCAACCAGAGGCGCAAGAGGAAAACGAAATCGCTGGTAAGTCATTGGTGCGAAAGGGGGGACTCGAACCCCCACGGTTTTACCCGCCAGATCCTAAGTCTGGTGCGTCTGCCAATTCCGCCACTTTCGCACGATCCGGAACACTAGTTTACTGCCTTTGAGAAGAGCAGGGAAGACGTGCCGGATTAACGCGTGAGCTCCGCAATCTGCACGTGATACGGCTCCAGCAGCTCTCCCGTGGCGTGATCGACTCCAGCCACCGCCATCTGATATCCGATCTCTGCTTGCAACAGGCTCTGTTGCGCCGTCGCCAACTCGGTCTGCGCTTCGAGCACCAGAAAGATCGTGCTCGATCCCAGTTCGTATTTGCGCTGTTCTGCTGCCATGGTCTTCTGCGCCAGGTCCAGTGCTTCCTTGCTGGCGGCGATGCCCAGCTTTGCCTGCTCGAGCTGATGAATCGCATTTCTGATGTCCAGCGTGACTTGTTCCTGCACTTGCCGCTGGCCGTAGAGATCGTTTCGCCGCGCAACCAGCGCCGATCCCATCTCCGCCTTGGCTGCTCGATTTTTCAGCGGCAGGCTCAACGTCACCTGCGCCTCGTAGGTGGGATAGCTAAAGCCGAAAACCTGGCTCGTCCATGAGCTGGAGATCGGCTGCCCGGCTTGGTTGAGTCCCGTTCCGCCCAGACCGTTACTCGCATAGAGTCCCATTACGTCGAGTTGGGGAAGAAGATGATTGTGCGCCACTCGAATCTGCGTCTCATCCCGCGCGAGTGCGGAACGCGCCGCGTCAAATTCCGGCCGCGTCTTCATCGCCTGCTGAAGTGCGGTTCCTGCATCGGTGGTCCTGAGTTCGCCCACTGGTTCAGCCTTTTCCGTCAACTCAAGATCGAGAGCCTGCAAGTAGGGATCCTGATCGGCTCCGATCGTGAACCGCAGTTGATCTTCCGCCTGCTTTAGCGCATATTCACTCTGGATTAACTGCACGCGTCGAGATGCTACCTGCGACTCCGACCGGTAAATGTCCAAGGGAGGCAGCGCGCCAAGTTCCAGTTCCCGCTTGTTGTGTTTGTACGTCGCTTCGGCCTCCGCAATGGAGGTCCGTGCTACTTCCAGATTTCCCTGCGCCTCGACTACCGCCCAATATTGATTGACTGCCTGCAGGACGTTGTTATTCACCTCGGCGACGAACGTAGCATGCGAGACTTCCAGATTGCGCCGGGCGATGACGAGGGGGCCGCGATTGGCAGTGAACCACCCGTTCCGCAGCAGCGGTTGCGTAAACTGAAAATTCAGCAAAGAGGTTGTAAACGGATTGAAAAATCCCAACGAGACATTTGTTGCATCGATGTTCGTAGACAGTCCCGTTTGTACCTGCGTGCCCGTCTCGAAAGTCTGCGTATAGTTGAACTGCAGATTCTTCGTCGTATTCTTGAAGTTGAAATTGAAAATGTTTCCGCCGATTGAGCCCAGGAAGACAAACGGGGGAGATATCGTGCCGGTGATGTTGTCCACACTGCCGATGATCGGATCGAACGGCGCGTGGGCTCCCAGTAGCGCAAACTTCGACGACTCGATGTCTCCCTCTTGCACTCGCACCAGGCTGTTGTTCTCAAGCGTCATCACCACGGCATCCCGCATGCTGAGGCGGAGCTTCCCGTCCACCACATAGATCCGCCAATGCTCCGGGCTGCTGAGCTTGCCGGAACGAACCTGCGGCGTCATCAAGTTGCCATAACTCTCCCCCTTTTGCGCCCACGAAGGCAGGAGCGAAAGCATTACGAGACATGCGAGCAGGCACGGGCGTGCGGATTTCATTGCAGATTCCTCCAAATGATATTGACTCGGGCCGTGAAGATAGTGCCGCGCCGCTACTCGTAGCGAATTGCTTCCACTGGGTCCAGACGTGCGGCTTTGACTGCAGGGTAAATTCCAAAAACCAGTCCAACCGTAATCGAGACGATGAACGCCAGCAGGATGGAACTGAGCGTCACGATGGTTGACCATCCCGCCAGCCACGCAATTAGGCGCGACATGACGAAGCCAAACACAATGCCGAAGCTTCCGCCCACGAAGGAAATCAGCATGGCCTCAACCACGAACTGGCGGATGATGTCTGACTGTCGCGCGCCGACCGCGCGACGTACGCCAATCTCTCGGGTGCGCTCCAGAATGCTGGCCAGCATGATGTTCATGATGCCAATCCCGCCTACGAGCAGGGAAATGGAGGCGATCGCAACCATAACCGCGTTGAAAAGTCGTTCTGTCCGCCTCTGTTCGGCGAGCAGTTCCGCGGGCACGATCACGCTGAAGTCGCCAGCGGAGTGATGCGACGTATCCAGAATTGCCCGCACCACCTGGGCCACGGAAGCCATATCCGCGCGGTCGCGGATATTCAAGTAAAGGCCGTCGATTTCGTCGCGCACATCGCTGTAGTTGTCTTCCAGCCGCAACATTGCCGAGTTCAGCGGGACATACATGATGTTGTTGAGATCCTGCGTGGGTACCCCGGCCACTTCCGTTTGCGAGCTAAGTTGCGGAGACGCCACACCGATCACGCGGAACCAGGTTTCATTGGCCTTCACGTATTGGCCGACGGGATCGGCGGAGCCGAACAGGCTCGACCGAGCCGCCGCGCCCAACACCACGACCGGCGCAGCCCGGGTCTCCTCGTCGTCATTGAAGAATCTGCCTTGCAGAACGTGTAGCCCCGCGATTTGCAGATAATTAGGATTCACTCCGTACACCGTCGGGGGATCCTGCTGGGACTTCGGAATGGTCTTCGAGGGAGTCATCCGCTTTCTCGGCGTGGCTGCGACGATATCGCTCACGTCGTCGCGAATCACGCGGTAATCCTGGAACGACAATCCCGGAGAAATTTTGCGGATCTTCTGATGAGCTTGCCACTCGGTGGTCTCTTTCGCTTCCACGATCAGGTTGTGTACACCCATCTGCTCGATCAGTGCCATTACCTTCTGCCGCGCGCCCGCCCCGATCGAGAGCATCGAGACCACGGCTGCTACGCCAAAAATCATTCCGAGCATGGTCAGCAATGAGCGCAGCCGGTGCAACAGCAGGTTCTGCAGCCCCAGTTGCATGTCGGGAAGCCACTGCTGATACCCGTGCAACAAGCGTGCGGAAGGAGTGGACGCGACCATCGCCATTTAAGGAGTGCCTCCTCCGCCCGCAGGCGAGGAAGCGCCAGCATTCGCGGCTTTCCTGGGGGCGGTCGGATCGATCAAGGCAATTTCGGTGCCGGCACCAATGCCTTCAATGGCGGCGCGACTCTCGTTCTCGGCCTCGATCTTTACTTCGCGCGGCTCGAAGTTGCTGCCCTTGCGCACGTAGACAATGCGCTTGTTCTCTTTCAAGAACAGCGCTTGGCGCGGCGCGTAGACGACGTCCTTCCGAGGATCGCCATGGATGAAGATTCGACCTGTCAGCCCGGGCCGCATGCGCGGGTCTGTGCTGGCGAGTTTGACGGAAACCTCGAACTTGGTGCTGGTATCGTCCTCCCAAAACCTGCGGCTATTCATGCCGCCGACGGTCTTCACCGTGCCATGGAAGCTGCTCCCCGGCAGCGCATCGAGTTGGATGTCGACCGACTGCCCCTCCTTCACGTTGTTGCGCTCCAGTTCTCCAACCTTGGCGATCAGTTCCATTTCCTGGGCATCGATAATCTGGCCCACGCTTCTGCCCGCTTCCACCTGATCCCCTTCGCGGTATTCCGGCAGAGACATTCCGCTGAAGAAAAACCCTCCCGCGGCTCCCTCGTTCTTCTCCAGCGCGACCAGGCCATCCATCGGCGCCATAACCCGCATTTTGTTGATGCTGTCCTGGGCCTGGTCCATGGCCAGCTTTGCCTTATTGTGTTTTTCCTCGGCCAGCGAGACGGCCGCCTCATTCGATGCGCTGCGCGACTTTACGTCTTGCTCGAGTTCGGTCAATACGCGTTTGGCCTGTTCCAATGCGAGATCATTTTTCTTCGCGTCGATTGTGCTGACCAGTTCGTTCTTCTGTACGTCCAGTTCGGCGCGTCGTACGTCGAACCGCGCCTTCAGCATTGCGACTTTATCCTGGGCTGCCACCACCGCCGCATCGGCCTTTGCCTTGGTAATTTCCTGCTCGGCTTGCAGCAACTCGGAACGGCT
>Ga0073928_10006005_pt1 | contig 16614 bp, 9 predicted proteins | sample PaiPotPPA55metaG_FD_76969 | JGI IMG/M metagenome (GOLD analysis project Ga0073928, IMG submission 76969) | Iron sulfur acid spring bacterial and archeal communities from Banff, Canada, to study Microbial Dark Matter (Phase II) - Paint Pots PPA... ... | reverse complement strand
GCTGAGGCTTTTTGTTAGCGTGTAGGTATTCGGCCAGCCGAGTTCACTCGCGCGCCGCGTACCCGCGTCGGTAAGTTTCTGCCGAAGCCAGCGGACACGATTCTTGCGAATCTGGTTTTCCAGCGCCGCGCCGCGGAGGTCTTTGGCGGCGTGCTCCTTTTTCATCGCGTAGCCGCGAAGCTCCTCGATAATTTCGGGCGATTCAGCGCGTGCTTCGGTTTCGTGAATTAGGGATTCGAGCGATTTCCATTCTTTCTCGGCGTCGAAATCGGCCAGGCCTACGGGCGTGTAGTTCTTGCGCAGTTCTTCGAGGACGCGTCCATCGCGGCTGCCCACCACGTAGCAGGTGGAAAGGTGGAGCAGGGCTGCGTGGCTGCACTCGCCGATAAAGTCGAGGACGTGCGCGGTGGCTTGGACGTTCGATGCGAGCGCATCGCGCAGATCGGGATTGAAGTCCGTCAGGCCAGAGCTATTGATGACGAGATCGAGCGAACGCGCAAGCCGCTGGCGAACCTCTGGCGCGAGACCCAGGTGCGGCTTGCTGCCGTCTCCTTCTACAACTTCCGCGCGTTCCCGCAGGAACTGCGCAAAGGCCTCTCCGTGCCGGGCGGCGAGCCCCTCGAACACGGGCGATTCCTCAATGACGCGCTGGAATCGCTCTAGAGCCGTGGTGGAGCGGTTTCGCCGAACCAGGAGATAAATTCTGCCGATGTCAGGAACGTCGGTGAGCAGGTTCGCGAGCCACACTTTGCCAATGAAGCCGGTGCCGCCAATCAGAAGGATGTTTTTTCCGCGCAGCGCGTCGCGAACGGAAAGACGCGGCCTGCTGGCGGCGGAATCGAAATGGACCACCGGGAGATTTACTTTCGGGGCTGTTTTTTTAGCCGGCTGAATAGCTTCATCGATGGCGTTCGGATTATGTTCGAATCCGAGGTTTCGGATCAGTTGTGCTCGCGACACTCGTCCGTTGGGCTGGCGTCCGGTGAGTTTCGCCAGAGCGCCGCGAGGGCGAATCACGGGATCGAGCAGTCTTCCGGTGGCGAGGCCGCCGCGGAAATCGAGGCGATTCGAAACAATGCGATCGACACCTAGATGATTCGCGAGCGGGCGCATGATGTGGTCGAGGCCTTGGCTCACAAGAACAACCTCGCCACCCGCTGCCATCGCCTCTTTCAATTGCGCGACGCCAGGCGGTTTTAGACGCGGCTTCAGGAAATATTCGAAGAACTCCTCGCCTAGAAGGTCCAGGCGATCGCGGCTTACGCCGCGAAGCACGGTGTGCAGCAGGCGCGTCGCGAACACACGATTCGAGGCGTAGAGAACAGGCCGCGCGACGGCAAGCACGCCCATCGCTCCGCGGCGCGCCCAGCGTTCAAGGAAACTTTGCGCATTCCAGGTGAAAAATGCGACAGGGCGTACGGCGGTAAGGTTGAGCAAGCTGCCCTCGACGCGCCAGAAGATGGGTTCTCGCGCTTGGGATTCAAAGATGAGCTCGCGCTGCGAGGCGGCGGAAGTTGAGTTGGTCGATTTCGATGACGCCATGGTTGGACGAATGCAAATGTACGTCTGAGCAATAAAAACTAGCACGCTCTCCGCACGCAAGCAAGCGACGCAGGATCCTGGTACTGGGTCAGTTTTCGATTACCGCGTTTACCTGGCACTTAGACGTCTCCACACGTTGTGAGCGATGGTAAACTGCGCAAAGAGTGAATGTTTGTTGCTCGCCAAATCGTGCGTGCCCTGCCGACAATCGTGCTGATGGCTTTGCTGAGTGAGTCTGCCGTCCTGCACGGCCAGACGCGGGACGAGAATTGGAAACTGTGCGGAGGCGGCGACCCCGACCGTGCTATTAAAGCATGCTCGGCCCTGATCCAGTCTGGCCGGGACACGGGCATCAACCTAGCTGCGGTCTTCTACGACCGAGGATTAGCACACGCGCGCAAAGGCGATTATGACCTCGCCATCGAAGACTATGACCAGGCCATCCGCCTGAACGCAAGTCTTGCCAATGCCTTTGCTGCCCGAGGTGTGGCATACGCGCACAAGCGTGATTTCGACCATGCAATTCCGGATTTCGATCAATCGCTGCGGCTGACACCCACCGATAGCGATGCGTTCTACGGCCGAGGCTTGGCTTACGCTCACAAGGGCGACTATGACCGTGCAATCGACGACTACGATCAGGCGCTGCGGATGGATCCGAAGCTTGCCAATGCTTACTACGGCCTCGGGATGGCATACAGGCACAAGGGCGACTATGACCGCGCCATTCAGGAATTCGATCAGGCGTTACGTTTGAATCCCAGCCTCGCGGATGCATTCTGCGCCCGAGGCTTGGCGTACGCGAACAAGAGCGACTATGACCTTGCGATCGCCGACTACGAACAGGCGCTCCGGTTGAATCCGGACCTTGCCAGTGCTTACTACAACCTCGCCGTGGCTTACGAGCAGAAGGGCAACTATGATCGCGCGATCGGCGACTATGAACAAGCGCTGCGGCTGACGCCCAATGATGCCGATGCGTTCTACGGCCGGGGCTTGGCATACGCGCGCAGGGGCTATTATGACCAAGCGATTCAGGACTATGATCAGGCCCTGCGAATCAATTCAAGGTATGCCGCCGCGTTCTACAACCGCAGCCAGGCATACGTAAACAAGGGAGATTATCTCCGTGCTATGGCCGACCATGGCCATTTCCTGTGGCTGAAATTTGGCATCTTGGGGATTGCGATCCGGCTGGGCATCCTTGCCCTTGCGGTTGCACTTGGATTCGCTTTCAAGCGGTTTCGAAAAGGTCCGGGCACAACGACGACGCTTAACTCGTAAGCCGGTTGGTCGAATAACCGGAAACTGACCAAGTGCTGGAGTCCCTTCCAGACTAGTGAATCCATCTGAATCAATGCGCGGAGTCCGGATATTCGAACCGGAAACTCGGGCTGGCCGGACCTGAGACGCCGCGCGTATTGTATTCGAGCATGTACTTGAGGTGGCGATCGTCGTTCGGATAGGCAACGCCATTGGGATAGGGATACGGCACGAGCGTGTGGAACGGCAGCGGCGAGACGGTGTCGCCGTGGGCCGCATAGAAGTCCATGTCTTTCGCGAAGCCGTCAGCATAGAAGAAATAATCGCGCGTCCAGCCATCGGGCATTGGGGGCAGGTGTGCGGCGTCGAAATCGACCGCGACCTCGTCGCCCGAGCCGTAAATTACGTACTCGTCGTCTGAAGAGCGCACGAGGTCCGTTACGTCGCCGTATCGCGTGTAATTTCCAATTTGGCGCGTGTACGGGCCGGTGAGGCTCACGTCTTCGTAGATGTAGGTTAGATCGTTGCGCGGGTTGTGCTCCACCACGCGCGGATATCCGCGAAATCGCAATTTCGCTTCGGCTAATGGAATTTCAGTGGTTTTGAATGCGAGGTCCGGCGGCGAATTGTCCACTCGAATGCGGTCCCAGTAAATTTTCAGATTCGTGGTGATGCGGATGAAACGCGAGCCCGGAGGAAGTTTCCCAGTCAAGTCGGCAATCATTGTCCGAGCGAGGCCTGCGGGGAATCCCATATCGTCCATGACGCGGACCCATTTGCCGGAATCGTCCATGGCTTCCACAAACGGCGGAATGGGCGGAATTCCAGCCTGCCACGCCGCGTACATCGAATTGGCGGAAAAATAGTCGGTGAAGCCGTCCATTAAGAGCCGCAGCTGCCGCGTGGAATCCCACGGGCCTAAATCGAGCTTGATCGTGTGCATACCGGCAAAACCCTGATACGGCGCGTTGGGAAAGTCTGTCACGTATTTGCGGTCGCGTTCGAGAAGCAGCGGCAGAATGTCGCGATCCTGATCGTCCCACGCGCCGGCGGGAGAGTGCGCGTCGCGGCTCGCAATCACGTTGAACTTCGGGAAGGGCGGATTGCTCGCGAAATATTCGTTTGGATAGACCTCCACATCCGCGGGGTGGTCCACCGCGAGCAGGCGAGCCTGGTCGAGATAGTCGAGCTCTTCCATCGGCTCGATCATTCGGAAGCTGATGCGGCCGTCTCGTGCTTGCACCTGCGAACCGGAGACCTTGAAATACTCATCGGGGTCGGGCGTGTCGCGTTGGTTAGGGCCGATCCAGTGGCCCACGATTCCAGGCCCTACCATGTCGGCGAGAAACTCGAAGCGCTCGCCATTCCACACAAAAACGATCGGACACGAGCTTCCGCGCCGGTCAATTTCCGCCACAGCATCGAGTTTGTCGGCGGGGACTTGAATCTCATCTTGTAGAACGCCCGTGGGCCAAAGCAATCGCACAACGTCCGCCGAGCGCTCGGAGCCAAGCCCCGCAACTATATCGGCTGGGCCTTGCCCAAGATAACCAGACGCGCCCGCCACTTCCCACTTCTGCTGAAGCGCGCCAGCCGACAGTTCCACTTTTGTGCCGATCCCGGTCTTGTTGTCGTGTTCGCCTTTGAATGCTAGGCGCAGCCAGTTATTTTTATTGCCGCCGATATTCTTCAGCAGCACGGGTGGCAGATTATTTTGAGTGATCAACAGGTCGGCCGAACCATCGCCTGCGGAATCGAATGCAATCACGGCGCGTGGATTTCGCAGCACGATCTTATCGAGGCCGGTTTCCTTGGTGACGTCGCGAAAGCCCGCAGGCCCTTCGTTGCGCAACAATAGAATGCGTCCCTCGCCTGAAAAGTTCTCGCCCACGGCGACGATGTCCACCCAACCGTCGTTGTCGTAATCCAGCGCCGCGACGCCCCATCCGCGCATCCATCCGGTGTAAGGAAGAACGACGCGTTCGAACGATCTGCCTTCCACGTTTCGCCACAACGTCAAACCCGGCGCGCCCCAATGAGTGAAGGCAAGGTCCATCCAGCCGTCCTTATTGAAATCGAGCGCCACCGCCCCCGCCGTTGGCGTAGGCATGTGGATGGCCCAGAGATTCACTGGCCGAAAAGCTCCCTCGCGCTGGTTGAGAAACACTTCCGGGCGATCTTGTCCTGTCACGACAAAATCGATTGCGCGGTCATTGTTGAGGTCGCTTCCTATCGCGCCAATGCTCGAAGTGCTGCCGGCAAGTCCGCTCTCTTTTGTCCAATCCGTGAACGTGCCGTTGCCATTGTTGCGCCACAGTACGTTTCCCGGCGTTTCCGCTTCTGCCGGGAATGAAAACGGCCGCGCGGGATTCTCGAGAGGAAAATCACTAAAGCGCGTAACGAAGAGATCGAGGTCGCCATCGTGATCGTAGTCGATGAACGTCATTCCTAGCGACAGGCCGTCCGTGTGAATTCTCGCCTCGACGGTGACGTCTTTGAATGTACCGTTGCCTTCGTTGTGATACAGAACGACGCGTCCGTTGGAACTGATGGCCAGATCGGGGCGGCCATCGTTGTCGTAGTCACCCACGGCGCAGCCCATTCCAGCACCGCTGAAATCGAGGCCGGCCTGCTTGGTCACGTTCGCGAATTTGCCGCCGCCGAGGTTTCGATAAAGTGCCGCGTTGCCTTTGCCGTCGGCGTTGACGAGAAAGATGTCGGGTTTGCCGTCGCCATCGTAGTCAAAGACGCATGCGCCGCTCCCGAGAAAGTCCGCGAGCGAGCGCGACTGTTCGGCGGGCTCTGCCGTCGAGCCGACCTTCGCGGTTGCTTCTCCTCGCACGACCACAGGTGCTCGTTTCATGCCGGGTGGATGGAAACGCGCCGCGGATGGCGTTGATCCGGAAGCAAGTAGTCCCGAGGAGCTCGAAACATTTTCGAAGTGCACGGGAATAGCTGGCTGGACGGGTTCGGGCGCGGGCACCATGGATTGAGCGAGCGAGTATTTTCCCTGTTCGCCGTAAATGAAACTGATCGGCTTTCCTAATTTGTCAGCGGTGATGTGTTGAAAGCGATCGAGGTGCTCCTTCGCGTGGACCGAGTCTCCAGTCCGGAGCATAGCTTGCGCGAGTCCGAATTCAGCAGACGCGTGAAACGGATTGAGCTTGATCGCAGCTGAATACGCGGCGATTGCTTTATCGTATTGCTGTTGCTGCGAATAAAGCAGGCCCAAGAAATATCGGCTGTCGGCATCGTTCGCATCCAGCGCCGCGACTTTCTCGAAATCCTCGATCGCCGCATCAGGATGGTCCTCCGCTTTTTCAAGCAGCCCCAGGTTAAACCAAGCGCGAGCATTCTGCGGAGCGCGCTCGGCAGACTTGGCCAGCACTTTTCGTGCGTCATCAAACCGCTGCATGTTCAGCAGCGCGATTCCCATATTCAGGCAGCCGATGTCGGTTTGCGGATCGAGAATGCAAGCGCGCTGAAACTTACCCAGCGCCGTCTCGAAATTCTGGCGATTCATCAGCGCCACGCCAAAGTTGTTTTCTCGAACGAGTTCGGCTCGCGGATTCGGGGCAGCGGTCGCCGCGTCCACGGGTTTCGCAGGGCGCGGACGCGTTCGCTGCTGGCCTACGCCGACGAGCGCGGAAGAAAACACCAGAGCGACTGCTGCGATTTGTGCAAGACGATTCATCTCGATCTTAGGAACTCCTCAATTCCTGGCCGGCCGCTTCGCGAGCGGCTTCGCGGCAAAAATTCCAGAGCCTTCTTTTACAGTGATGATCTGGTCTGCGGCCACGTTCGACGTGCGGTCGACCTGCCCGCTCGGCCAGCGCACTTCGATTGCATCGGCCTTCTCGTGCCCGGCAAGCCCGAATGTGAGTACAAGCTCGCTTGACGAAAGATAGCTCGAGCCGCTGCGAAGCATTTCCGATTGCACATCGCTTCCGGCGGTGACTCGCACCACGGCGCCAATGCCGTCGCGATTCGACTTCGTGCCGATGAGCTTCACGCGCAGGCTGTGATTCGTCGCGCCCGTGTTGCGAAAGAGAACGGCGGGACCGCCGTTCGTTGTTACAACGATATCCAGCGCGCCGTCATTGTTAATGTCACCGTAAGCCGCTCCGCGCGCCACGCGTGGTGATGCGAATGCTCGGCCAGACGCCGCCGTCACTTCGTCGAATTTCCCATTGCGTAAGTTGCGAAAAAGGTGCGGCGGCTCCGCATATTTCACGCGAGGCTGGACTCGCTCGATCGCATCGTCGATGTGCCCGTTCGCGACATACACATCGAGCCAGCCATCGAGATCGTAGTCGAAGAAAAAGCACCCGAACCCAAGCGTGAGCAGCGACGCGCGGCCGATCGAGGAATTCGGCGCTTCATCGATGAAAAGACCATTGCGCTCGTTGTGATATAGCCCGAGCATCTGGTTCGCGAAATTTGTGATCAGGACGCTCGGATAACCGGAGCGGTCGTAATTCGCGGCGTCAACGCCCATACCCGCGCGCGCTACGCCGTCTTCGCTGTAGGCAATTCCGGAAGGCACGCCCTTTTCGGTGAACGTGCCGTTGCCGTTGTTGATGTAGAGCTTGTTCGGTTGCGTGTCGTTGCTCACAAGAATGTCGGGCCAACCGTCCTGGTTCGCGTCCAGAATCGCGATGCCGAGATTTTTCGACGTTGTATCGTCGAGTCCCGCCTTCTGCGTCGCGTCTTCAAACGTGCCGTCGCCGCGATTGTGCCACAATCGGAGGGAAGCTCCCTTGTACGACTCCGGCGTGCAATACGATTTTGTTTTGCCGTCGATGGTGCAGTAGAGATCCGTTTCAGGCATCCACCGCACGTAGTTTGCGACCAGCAAGTCGAGGTGCCCGTCGCGATCGTAGTCCACCCACGCTGCGCTGGTGCTGAATTCGTTTGGCCCCCAGAGCCCCGCTTGTTTCGTCACATCCGTAAAAGTTCCGTGACCGTCGTTGTGGTAGAGATGATTCTGTCCGTAGGCCGTGATGAAGATGTCGTCGTAACCGTCGTTGTCGAAATCGCCGATCGCCACCCCCATGCCTTCCATTTCCACGGCGAGGCCGGCCTTCTGGGTCACATCCGTGAACGTCCCGTCGTGATCGTTGTGATAGAGCGCTAGCGTTGAACGGCGTTGGCCGTGTCCCGGCCAATCCGCGCCGTTTACGAAAAGAATGTCCTGCCAACCGTCGTTGTCGTAGTCGAGGAATGCCACCCCGGAGCCCATCGTCTCCGGCAGCCATTTCTTTCCGAACGCGCCATTATTGTGAACGAAATGAATTCCGGCTGCGCGCGTGACGTCTTCAAAATGCACGCCCGCCACAGCCGTTGCCGGTGACGATTTGTCGTGTGCGACGCTGGTTAAAGTTCCGAGCACGACGCCAAGTGTGGTTGCACCGGCGCACACGGAAGTCAGCCACAAGACTTGCCAGTGCGCCCGCATCAATCGGACTCCTTCGGCGCGCTTGTGGTAGTTACGTATTTCTTTGCGGTGGTCTTTGTATTGCCGGCCGCCACAACTGCGGAAACATGTTCGTGGATAGGCTGCCGCTCGAGATTGTCTTCGGGATGGCTGCGGCGGTAAGGGCCAGTCAACGTCTGCGAGGATTCATCCGCCTTGAAGCGGAGGTAGCGCTTCTGAAAATCGGCGGCGCGCTCCGGTTGATTCATGCCTGTGTAGCACAACATTAGATTGTAGTTCGCCTCGAGATCTTCCGGATCGACCGCGAGCGAAGCCTCGAATTCTTTGACGGCATCGGAATAACGTCGCTGCAGGAAAAAGATGCGCCCGAGATCGTCGCGAACCACGCGGTCGCGCGGATATTGAGCGATCACTTCGCGCAAGTGCGGAATAGCATCGTCGTAACGCCCTTCGTTGCGGAGCGCTCGCGCGTAAAAATAGCGCGCCCGCGCTAGACGCGGGCTGAGCGCGATCGCGTGCTCAAGCGCTTCTTTCGCAGTCGCAAGATTTCCTTCCTGCAGCCGCACGCGCCCAACGTTCACCCAGCCGTCCGGATTCGACGCATCCATTTCCGTAATCTTCGAAAATGCAGCTTCTGCCGCCTTCAAATTCCCCTGCAGAAGCAGCCCGATGCCGTAATCGTTCCAGCGTTGCCATTCGTTGTTGTCGAACGCGGTTTTGGGCACCGGCGCTGCCGAGCCTGCCGGCAGCACTTCCAGGTCCACGGCATCCTGCGCGAGAATCACGATCGGCACGTCAGGAATCGCGTGAACGTTTCCGGAGATTTGCGCAAGTCCGCCGGTGAACGTCATGCGGCGGTCGTCGTAGTCCTTCGAAACGTCACCCGCACCTGTGCTTTCCGAAACGCCGGCAAACGAGAACTGCGTATTCCACCATGCAAACTTCCGGTAGTTGAGCTTGGCCGCGAGGTGAATATGGCCGTTGGCGTCGTTCGGCACTTGCAGCCGGAAGTGCGCCGTATCGGCGGCCCCTGGCGGAATCAGGTGAGCGTAAACGGTAGCCCGTGCAGCCCACGCGTTACGCTTGTTGATGGCGTTGCCGTGCGCGTCCACAAGAAGCGAGCGATAGAAATGCGCGCCGGGCTCGACGCGCCCGTGCCCGTTGTCCTCGACCAGTCCGCTCCAGAAGATTGTGTGGCCGCGTTCGTCGGTGGCCTTCAGTTCGAGCCAGCAATCGAACGCGTCCACCGTTCCGCCCGGGAAAAAGTGGCCCATCTTCAACGTGCGAACCACCACATCCACTCGCACCGCATCGCCCGCCCGCGCCGCCGCCGGTACGCGATTAAGCGGTGCGCTCACCGGCGGCAACGGTTGCTCTGGCGCGACACTCGCAGTAGGCACTTGAGTTTCCGCCTCCTCGCCCACCGCAAACGTGGTCTGAATTCCAGGCTGAGCAGGTTCCGCGCTGGTGTTCCGCTGACCCGCCGGAATGTTTTCCTCGGGCGAAATCGCGAAGATGTCAACGCGCAGCTCGCCGTCGACCAAAAAAGTCTCGGTTTGTGAAAGTTGGGTCACATCCTGATTCGCAGACGGCACCGCCGTATTCGCCGCAAGGAATCTATGCGAATGGACGTAACCACCGATGTTTCCGGCATCGTGCGACGCAACCAGCGCCATATGGCAATTGGCGCAGTCCTGCGGCTTTGGCGGATAGTAGAACGACCGCGCACCCATCCCCGAAACGCCACTCGCCTGCCAATTGTCGTAGTCGTTGAATCCGCGAATCCAGCGATAATTGTTCACCGGGACGTCGAGATGAACCTTGTGGCACGACGAGCAAAACTCCGCGACTTGCGCGCGCATGAATGGCTTCAAGAACGTCCGCCGGTGCGGCTCCGGATTTTCTTCAATCAGGAAATCGATCGTACGGCGCACGATTGGGTTTGTGCTGGCGACAAGCTTGTGCATGGCTGGATACTCGAGCACGTAATCGCCCTGTCCCATCGTACTTTTTACTTTGCGGATCGAATGGCAAACCATGCAGCCCATGCCCGCTTGGGCCGGCGGTGTGAAGATGCGGTCCTTAACGGGTGTATTGAAATTACCGGGGAAAAACAGCGCAGCATCGTGGCACCCTGCGCACCACTTCGACGCCTGCACGCCGTCAACCTCCTGCATGTATTCAATGCTTTTTCGGTACCACTGATTGTTGAACGAAGAAAAATGATGCATCGAACTCTGCCACTGCTGATAGATGTCCGCGTGGCATTGCTGGCACACCGCCGAATCCATAAAGTAGTCTTCGGGCACGGTGTCGCCGGAGGAGGTCTGCGCGGAACTTGGGAAAAAATGCCCCCCGGGACCGTCGCCTTCGCCGTCCATGCTCGCGGGAGCAATCGGCGGATTCTCGATGCGATAGGCTCGCTGCCAAGGCACCGTTCTCACCCACCACGCGCCCAACGCGATGATCGCGGCCACAATAAGAAACGCAAGGTTTCGCAACACGGCCGCGCCACTTCCAACTGCAAATGATCCGCGTTTAGCAGCCCTTGCCGATGCAAGTAGCGCCCCTCCGGCCAGGCACGCTCCGATGTGAACGTAGAGAAGAGGCCATTCGCCACGCCGCGTGCCTGTATAAATAAGTACGGCGCCGAGCAAGCCGCCGATTTCGAGGAAAATCCATCCGGCGCGGGCAGTCGCCGGTGCGCCTCGGAAGATCGATCGCGCCCCGAACGCAAGTATGATCAAAAATAGAATCCCCGCGACAATATGGAGTATCACCCCGGCGAAATAGGGGATGTTCGCTGAAGGCCACACGAACAAATACGAAGCCGTGAGAAACAGTATCACCAGAAGCGGAGAGCTAAATCGCCTCATTCATGATCCAGGGAAGGCACTGGCGAAAGATTCGCGGCGTGGAACGACTCTGTCATTTTATGAAGGCGAATTTTCCACCCTGCGAAGGGGCAAGTCAACGCGCTTCTGTCGGACTAAAAAACTCGTCTTCTGCCTCCATGCTAGACTCATAGTTTTCGCTGACGCGGAGGAGCGCGAATTGAGCGAAGTCGTCTTCAGTTCTCTCGTCGAAATGGCGGAGCAGGTGAGCGCGAGAAAAATCTCGCCGGTCGAACTCCTCGAAGCTCATCTCGCTCGCATCGAGAAGCTGAATCCGAAGCTGAATGCTTTTGTCGAAATAGACTCCGATCGCGCACGCGCGCAGGCGAAGGCCGCAGAAGCTGGGCTTCGTGGAAATTCCCGTACAGATTCGCTTGGCCCCCTCCGTGGCGTGCCCATATCCATCAAGAGCTCGATCGACGTCGCGGGGCTGCGCACCGAATGCGGGAGTCTCTTGCGGAAGGGAATCACCGCGCGCGAAGACGCGCCGCTCGTCGCGCGATTGCGCGCGGCGGGTGCCATCATTCTCGGCAACACAAACGTTCCCGAATTCCTTATGGCTTACGAGACGGACAACCTGTTGAACGGGCGTACCAATAGCCCTTGGGATTCCGAACGCACGCCCGGAGGTTCGAGCGGCGGCGAAGCGGCAGCGATTGCGGCGAGTTGCTCGGCCGGTGGTATTGGCAGTGACGGGGGCGGCTCCGTCCGCATACCCGCGCACTACAGTGGAATTTGCGGTCTCAAGCCAACGCCTGGACGCATCCCGTGCACCGGCCATTATCCGGGCTCGGCGGGCCCGTTCGCACAACTGGGCGTCGTCGGACCAATGGCGCGCACCGTTCGCGATGTTCAGCAACTATTTCAGGTCATAGCCGGGCCCGATCCGGGAGATACGTGCTCCGCGCCGGTTCCGCTGCGGCACCCCATCGATGCGGAGATTCGCAAACTCCGCATCGCGTATTTTGAAGATGACGGCGCCACGCCGGTAACCCCGGAGACGGCCGCAGCGGTGCGCGCGGCCGCTGAAGCTTTGCGGCAGCAGCGTTTTCAAGTGGAGCGTTGGGTGCCACCCGGCCTCGAACGCATCTGGCGGCTCTGGTGGAATCTATTTGGACGCGCGGGACAAATGGCGTTCGAACAAACGATCGCGGGGCGAGAGAACGAACTGAGTCCGGTTCTGCGGGATTTTCGCGCGCTAGTTGCTGTTGAGCCTCCGCTGACAGCCGGGGAATTGCTCAACACGCTCCTCGAACGCGACGTGATTCGGGTTGCCGTCCTCGCCAGAATGGAAGAATTTCCGATCCTAATTTGTCCGGCATGCGCGGTTCCGGCGTTCCGGCACGGCGAACGCGATTGGACCATCCAAGGCCGCAAAGTCGAATACCTCAAAGCCATGAGTTATTCGCAATGCTTCAATTTGTTAGGGTATCCCGCCGCAGTTGTCCCTGTGGGCAAATCGCCGGAGGGTCTGCCGATAGGCGTGCAGATCGTTGGCCGTCCATGGCAGGAAGAAGAAGTTCTCGCCGTGGCCGCAAAGATCGAAGAGTCCTGCGGCGGCTTTCACCGTCCGCCAATGTGACGATGCACAATCGATCGGAGATCAGCGCATGCTCTTCATGGTGATTGAACGATACAAAAATCGCGACGCGAAACCTGTTTACGCGCGCTTCCGCAAGCGCGGGCGGATGCTGCCGGAAGGCCTCGCGTACATCGACAGTTGGGTCAAGCTGAACTTCGATCGCTGTTTTCAACTTATGGAATGCGACGACGCGCGTTTGCTCAATGAATGGGCGAACCAGTGGCGGGATCTCGTCGAGTCGAATTCGTTCCGGTCTTACGAAGCAGCGAAGCTGCTGCGCGAGTTACTTAGTGCTGCGAGCCCCGGCGAGAGCGTTGCGATAGGCGACTTGCAATAGATCGCGAAGCGCCTCGCTCTTTAATCTATCCATTCTTGCCGGCACCCACGGATACTCGCGGTAGTGGTCGGTGATGAAATAGGTTTCCGGATCTTCCGCCATCATTGCTTCGCGCTGGTCAAATTCCATCCGCAGCACGATGGTTTCGTTGTCCTCTTTGAGTCGTACAAACAGCTTACCTTTCGCTTTCAGGGCGAGTGTTCCGTACGAAGTACTTTCTCTGACATCCGGAAATGTAAGCGCAACTCTGCGCACGATGTCGTAGTTTACCTTTTGAGATTTTTTCACAGGCGCGGCATCCATCACGAGCTAGCGCGTGCGATAAGCAAAATCGCGAGCGCGTAAAACATAAACATCAGAGCAAGGTATGCTTTCGCCTTTCGTGTTGCGCCGTCAAATTCCTTCCACACAAAAACTCCCCACAGCGCCGCAACCATCGGCGCTGACTGCCCAATCGCGTATGAAATTGCCACGCCCGTGAAATTAGCCGCGACAAGGTTGAACACCGTGCCGACGCCCCAGATACATCCTCCCAGTAGTCCCAGCAGGTGTCCGCTTCCTGGGCCGCTGAAGAAACCGCTGAAGTTCACCGGCTCGCCCACGAGGGGATGCTTCATGAAATACGTATTCCACAGGAAACAAGAAAGCAGCGCGCCCAGGGTCAGAAACACGCAAGTGCCGTAAGGACCAAGTGGATTTCCGTGAGTCAGCGCCCGTGTCGAAAACGGCGCCCAAAGACCCATCAGCACGCCAGAGACGATGCAGGTCACAATACTCCTGCGCGAAACTTTTTTGCCGGCGACGCTCATTTGACCGTATGCTTTCCCGTCAAAAATCACGGCCGAAAGCGCGCACGAAACGCCGGCCGTGAGCATCGCCAAATTCCCCTTGGGCTGCTGGACGTAACTCAGCACGGTCCCTACGACTAACGCGATGCCAATCGCTAGCGGAAAGGCGACCGAAAGTCCTACCATATCAATTCCTGCGACGAGCAAAAGGTTTGCGAGGTTGAAGATCGCGCCCGCGAGCAACGCCCAGCCGACGTTAGAATTATCGGCGGCGCGGACATTTGCAAGAAAGCTCGACGAATCATGCCCGCTGCTGCCCATCGTAAGCGCAAGAGCCAGCGACATCACAAAAATCCCGATCGCGTAGTCCCAGTAAAATAGCTCGAAGCGGTAGTTCTTCACGCCCTTGTAGGTGTTCGCCCAAGAGCCCCAGCAAACCGCCGTGATCACCATCATCACCAGCGCCAAGCTTGAGCTTTGCGGAGTAAACATGCAGATCGTCTCCTTGGGATCCACGCTCCCGCTTTAGAACGCAGGCGCGTCCGCCGGAGCTTTCGCTTTGATGAACGCGATCACCTCGTCGCGCTTCGACATAGCCCGCGCGCCCACTTTCGTGCAGCATAGCGCGGCGCACGCATTCGCAAAAGTTCCCACCTTTTTCAAATCCCAGCCCTGAAGCAGCGCATACGACAATCCGCCCATGAACGCATCTCCGGCTCCCGTCGTATCCACGACGTCCACTTTGAACGCCGGCACTTGAACTTTCTCTTTGTCGCTCGCAATCAGGCAGCCGTCATGTCCCATCGTGATCGCCACAAGTTTGGGGCCGAGCTTCAGCAGTTTGGTCGCGATTTTTTCGTAGTCGGCATCGCCCGTCAGCTCGCGCGCGGCTCCTTTGCACGGCTTCAGCACGTCCACAAGCTTCAGCGCATCGGACAGCTCCTCCTGCGTGCCCAGGTTCGATTGCGCGAAAAAATTAGGCGACACGTCAAGATCGAAGAAAGTGCGCACACCGGCATCTTTCGCAACGTGCAAGCCTTCCTTCACCGGCGCGATGTGGAGTTGCGAGGCCTCCGTATGAAAATGTTTCGCAGCTTTAATGTGAGCCGCGAATCGATTGCGCACCTGAAACACAGAGATCTTCCCGGTCACATTTGGAAACATGTAGATACAGCGTTCGCCCGCGGCATCCACGGGGATCCATGTAAGCGACGAGTGCTCACCCCTCGTGATTTCAATTCCGGCGAGATCCATGCTGTCATCCTTGAACGCCTTCTGGATGATCCGTCCGTTCTCGTCGTCGCCGATCAGCCCAAGCCAGCCTGTCGACGCGCCCAGCCGGGCTACCTGCGTCAAATTGTTGGCGGTAACGCCGCCCGCATGGATTTCCATCCGCTCGGCGTTGATTTTTTCTTCCGGCCCCAATAGTCGTGGAACGATCGCAAAATAATCCACCGTACAGCTTCCGATTCCTACTACGTCCACCGCGTGGGTCATGGGATTCCTCGGTCCTATTTGCTAGAAGAGTGCGCGCTCGGCGCCGGGCGTGCCATCAATTCAACGAACATCTTCTCAAACTTTTCGCGGTTTAGCTCGGGGGGAGTCAAAATCTTTTCGGACAGACGCTGCTTATAATTCTCCCGCACACCCGAGTCAATTAAAAAGCCTTTCGCACGCGCGTCATTCGGTTCGCACGCCAAAGTTGAAACGATGCGCGGTGCTATAATTCGCCCGTGCTTCGTCGCTTTCGCCCACGAATTTCTCCGCCGCGGTATGTGTGCGCACTCCTTCCAGCGATATTTCTAAGCCTTTCAGCCGCGCCCGCTCAGAACATTTCACCTCATCGATCGAGCGACGCTCAAATCCTTGCGCAGCGCGCGCAGGGGGCGGCTCTGCACGGCGATTGGCCCGCTTCAGTGTCGCTCTACCAAAAAGCTATCCAACTCGCTCCGCGCGATCCAAACCTGCGAATCGGTGTGGGCGCCGCCTTCACTAGGAGCGAGCGATACGCCGACGCGATCGCAAGTTATGAAGAAGCGTTGCGCATCTCTCCGCGAAACCTGGCCGCCGAGCTCGGCCTGGCGCAGAATTATCGCAGCGTCCACAATTACGACGAGATGCGCCGCATCCTCGAGCGCGCGGCGCGTGAGCATCCCAAATCCGCGGCGCCGCTTTCCTTGCTCGGCGATCTCGATCTCGAGATGCAGACCTACGACGCGGCAATCCACCATTTGAGCGCCGCACTCTCACTCGACCCCGCCTCCAACGAAACGCGCAACCGCTTCGCGTCCGCCTACAAATCCAAGGGCGATGTTCCGCACGCGCTCTTGCAGCTCTCGAAAGTAATCGCGCGCGACCCCAAAAACGCACTCGCATATTTCCTGCGCGCGCAGATTTTCTCCGACCGCAATGAGGACGCCAGCGCTCTCCCCGACGCGCAAAAAGTGGTCGACCTTCAGCCGCAGAATCCTCGCGGACGCGTCCTACTCGCAAAAATCCTGTTGCGTGCTCCCGAAAACCCCGCTACCTCAGAACTCACCGCCCGGTGTTCGCATGCCGTCGCCGCGTTGCAGCCGCTCGTCGAGACTAAGCCCGGCGACTCCGAGACTCTTTTCCTCTTGGCCCGCGCCCAGCGTTGCGCAGGCGATTCAGAAGAAGCCGGGCGCACCCTCGCGTCGTTCGAGGCCGCCTCTCAGCGCGACCGCACCACAAAAGAAAACCAGACGCAGGCGAAGCATCTGGTTCAGCAGGCAAACGAACGCGCGCGCCTG
>Ga0073928_10006004_pt1 | contig 16616 bp, 17 predicted proteins | sample PaiPotPPA55metaG_FD_76969 | JGI IMG/M metagenome (GOLD analysis project Ga0073928, IMG submission 76969) | Iron sulfur acid spring bacterial and archeal communities from Banff, Canada, to study Microbial Dark Matter (Phase II) - Paint Pots PPA... ... | reverse complement strand
GTAGGGACAGACGTATTGCCATACGGCATGCAAGAGAACCGGACCGGTATCGAACTGTGTCTCCGTTACGCGGCAGAACAGGGATTGCTGCCGCGCGGGTACGAGGTGTCGGAAATTTTTGCATGACCGGGAGGACCGCCGGCGCCGCGAACGTAACCCCGGACGGCATGTTGGCATGCACGAATTGGGCTGCGGTGATCGCTCGGGCCATGCCGGCGCCGTCGTTGAAACTGTCCGCGCCGCACAGCGGCGCGAAGCGATAGCGCCGGCCCGCCGCCTTGGCGTCCGCGGCTCCAGACGCTGTCCCTGGCCGTCTGCGCCATGGCACACCGCCCAGGTCGCGGTGAACACCGCCTGGCCGTGCTGTGGATCGGCGGCGCTTTGCGGCAGAGTCAAAGCTGGCGACTCGCGGCCATCGAGCGACACGCCCACCCGCTGTTGTCCGCTGACGAAGCGGATGTAGCTGAGCATCGCCTTCACTTTGGGACCGTCTACCGGCAGCACCTCGAACCGGACGGAGGAATTTCCGAGCAATGACCCCACCCTCACCCAGGCGCTCCCGCTGATGGCGGTCTGGTTCACCGCCGACACCCATTTCGGCCACGCCGGGGCGTTGTCGCTGTATCGTCGGCCGTTCGCCTCGGTCGCCGAGATGAACGCCACGATGATCGCGCGCTGGAACGACACTGTGCAGCCCAAGGACGAGGTCTGGCATCTGGGGGATTTCGCGCTGCGAACCAGCGCCGACGCGGCGGCGGCCCTGCTGCGCCAACTGCACGGACGCAAGCACCTGGTTATCGGCAACAACGACACGCCGGAGCTTGCCGCCCTGCCGGACTGGGCCAGCGTCCAGGCCTACGCCGAGCTTAGCCTCGATGGGTGCAGACTGGTGCTGTGCCATTACGCCTTCCGCACCTGGAACGGCATGGCGAAGGGTGCGCTGAACCTGCATGGCCACAGCCACGGCCGGCTGAAATCGCTGCCTCGGCAAACCGATGTCGGTGTCGACTGCTGGGATTTCCGGCCAATCGCGGTGCAACAGATGCGCGGCGCCTGAGCCAAGCTGTCTTCAGCATGACCGCGCAAGCTGAAGATAGCTGGTTCCTTGTTTGACCACACGGTTCACGCGGCGTGGACGCTCCGCTCGGCGCGATCATCAATAATCGCAGGGACATCCGTCAGTCGGGCCGGACGCTCCGCGCACCAGGTGATGGTCGATCCATTCGGCAACCAGGCGCCTGGCCTCGTTGATCGAGGCCTCCGGATGGTGGATACGATACAACGCCGTGCAGGCCTGGAACGCCGACATGTCGTCGGACCCGATCTGGCGCAGTTCGCTGTAGGCGGTCACCACGGCACGTTCGCACCGGCGGGCGATCAGGCTTTCCTGCGCCATGTCTGGGACGCGCTCCTTTTGCGAATGACTCGCATTCCTCCGTCAGCTTAAATGGAGTCGAATCGAACGGCAAGGGCGCGCGCCGCCTCAGAAATTCAAAGCTGTCGAAATTTTCCGAGATCAACGCCCTACATCATGGGGGGCGTGCCCGTGCCCATCCGTCGAGGAAATCAGCATGGCGGCGAAGGACGGGTCAGCATGGTTCCGCATGTCGCGCATGAAGCATTCGTCCGACACCACCACTGCTGACGCCCGGCCGCCGCGATGGCGAACGTCAGATACAGTGTATCGAAGCTCGAGTGATCCACTGCAATGCCGGTCTCCCGCGTCGCCTCATGCGGGTTCTTATCAGTCGTCGGCGTCGGATTGATCACCGTCCGCAACAGCGCCAGACCCTCCAGGGCTGGTCCGGCGTAAGCACCCCCCGGGGACCTGAAGCCATAGGACGTTGCTCCCTTCACCCAGCCAGAAATCCGGGACCGGCAGATCAGCCTCGCTGCGAAGCAGAGCGTCGGCAAGATCATTATCCGGTTCGTGCAGCACCCATTTGAGAGCGACCTAAGCGTCAACGACGAGGGCCAAGGCCGGCGCCTTCCGCCGACCGACTGGCAGTTCAGCACCGCGGGCGCCCGGGTGAGGAAGAAGCTCTACCCTGCTTTAGGGGCGACTCACGGCACTGGCTCGAAGCGGACAGGGGGCGTCTTCTATCCCTTTATCCCACCGATCGTCAGCCCCGCCACCATGAAGCGGCGGAGCCCGAAATAGATCGCGATCGGCGGCAGCGAATAGATCATGGCGATCGCCATCATGTAGTTCCACGGCGCTTCGTCGCTGTCGAAGAATTGGTTGAGTGCCACTGCCACCGTCATGTTGCGGGTCGATGACAGCAGCAAGTACTGGTAGAGGTATTCATTCCACGCCAGCAGCAGTGCATAGACGCCAACAGCGACCAGCGCGGGTGCCATCAACGGCATGTAGAGGCGCAGATACACCTGTAGCGGCGACGCTCCGTCTACCTTTGCCGCCTCGTCCAGCTCCATCGGGATCAGCCTGCCATATTGGTTCAGGATCAGAATGGCATATGGGGTGGCAAACGTGACTTGCGCCGCAATCACCGCCCAGAGGCTGTCCGACAGCCCGTATTGGTGCATGATGTGGACGAACGGGATCGCGAGGAACGCTGTCGGCAACACGTAGGTCAGCAGCGCGAAGTCGGTGACGATCCACCCCTTGCGCAACCGCATCCGACTCAGCGCGAAGCTGGCAAGCGAGCCGATGAGCACGGTCAGCACCATCGTCGCTATACCCAGGTAGATGCTGTTGCCGAACTGGTGCCAGAAATGATCCATCAACCAAAAGTCTTCGGTCCATACCGAACGAAAGCTGTCCAGGTTGGGATCTGGCGGCAAGATGCTGCCGGTGAATTCGGCGGCGTCGGCATCAAGCGCGATCAATAGCATGTTGTAGACAGGCAGCGGCGTCCAGATCAGCAGCCCGATGCCGAAGATCACCGCTGCCACCTTGCCGACCACCCGCCGGCGCCGGTGGCGCGTCCAATATGAACGCTGACCGGAGGTCAATGCGATGCTCATAGTTGCACTCCCGTCGCCCGGATCCGCCGCATGAGTATGATCACGAGCGGAATCAGCACCGGCAGCGCCGACATCATCGCCGCCACGCCAAGATTCGGATAGCCGAAATCGAACGCTTCGTGGAAGCCGTAAGTGGCAAGCACATCCGTGGCTCTCGCGGGCGCTCCGCTGGAGACGAAGTACACGGTGGGGAAGTCGCCAAGTGTCCAGATAGTGGAGAGCAATGTGCAGATTAGATAGACGTTCGCCAGCAACGGGAAGGTGACGTAGATCAAGCGTCGATAACCGGTGGCGCCGTCGATCTCGGCCGCTTCATATATATCCTGCGGGATCGACATCCGGCCGGCGAGGAAGATCAGCGTCCAGAACGGCATCCATTTCCAAATGTAGGAAACGATGTTCGCCCCCATTGCTGTCCATTGCGAAACAAGAAATAGCGGCCCGTCCTCGCCGGTGACAGCGCGCCACAGGCTATCGAGCAGGCCCCATTGCGTGACCAGCATGAAATGAATAGAGGTGAAGACGACCACCGCGGGCAACGCCCAGGGCAGCAGGTAGACGGCCAGCAGCGACCTGACCCACCGGCTCCGGCTCATGAAGAAGCCGGACAGCAGAAAGGCCAGGAACATCTTCACGTTCACGCCGATGGCGACGAACAGGAGCGTGTTGACCGCAGTGGTCAGATATAGCGGATCGGAAAACAGCAGGTCGTATAGCGATGGCTCGCTGCCCATCCAAAGCCCGAACACAACGGGATAGACGACAAAGGCGAAGAATACGGCCACGTAGGGGACGATGAATGCGATCGCCCAGGTCGTGTCCGAGCCTTGCAAGCGCCCACGCCAACGCGGACGCTGCGGCTGGCCGACCGCCTCGGGCCGTCCGGTCGTGAGAACCTGCAGCGTGCTACTCATCGTCGCATCGGCGACAGCATTGCGCCGTCGCCTATCCCTTCACGCCGCCCATGACCAGACTCGCCGCACCCGGGGTCGCCCCGAGCAACAGACGCAGCCAATGTTGCCCATCGCCGGTCTCCTTGTCTGGCCGGGCACTAAGCGCCGGCTCATTGTATTTGGTCATCATGCCTTATGGTCACCTTACCGGGCCGGTCAAACCGTCAACTTATTTCCGCCCGCCCGTGGTAGAGAAACGTGTGCGTGCGTGGTCCCGGCACCCGCGAGGTTTCGAGCCGGTCGAGCCGGAATCCTGCCGACCGGATCAGTCGGTCGATCGAGCGATTCAGGTGACAGCCGCCGGCAAGCCGACTCCACAGTGGATCGAGCCGGTCCTGCCAGCGCGCGACGCCTGGCTCGGGTGCCCTCCCATGCTCAACAAAAAGCAGCGCCCCACCCGGTCGGAGCACCCGATGCGCCTCGGCGAGGGCGCGAGCAGCGTCAGGAATCGTGCACAGGGTCCAGGTTGTGACCACCGTGTCGACGCTCATGTCGGCGAGTGGCAAGGCTTCGGCGCTCCCTTCGATGAGCTCGACCGGCATTTGCGCGGCTTGACGACGGGCACGATCGAGCAGCGCTGAAGAGGGCTCGACGCCGATGACGGTTTGCACGGCCGCTCGATAGAGCGGCAGGTTGAGACCCGAGCCGATGCCGAACTCGAGCACGCGCCCCTCGGCCGCGCCAACAACGCGTGCACGGTAAGGTCCCAACACTTTCTGTCGCATCGCCCGGTCGATGAGCCAGGGCAGCATATGGCGGGAATAGAGTCCCATGATCGCCTATCGTTCGGCCACACCGCGCGCGCCTTGCCGCGCGGTCTGGGGGCCTGGAGTCGCTGATAACGCGGAGTAGCGGTTTTTCAGCTTAATGCGGACATCCGCCGTGGGAAGTGCCAGGCGGATTTGACGTATTTCTTGTTGCGGCCACTCACTGTCAATGACGTAAGATACTAATTAGGTGCCGTCAGGAAACCGGCGCAGGCGCCAGGGAGGTTTCGTTCCGCGTTCTACCGCCCCGGGCGGCGATGGCGGAACGCCAGCGCCTCGGCGATATGCGGGCGTGCCACCGCATCCGCGCCGGCCAGGTCAGCGATCGTGCGTCCGACGCGCATCGTGCGGGTATAGCCGCGCGGCGACAGGCGCAGCCGTTCCATCGCTTGTTCCAACAGCTTTTGCGCCTCGGGCAGCAATCGGATCAGCTTGCCATCCGCCTCGGCATTGCACACCGCTCCCTCCGCCCCAAACCTCTCGGCCTGAACCCGGCGCGCCCGAGCCACCCGTTGGGCGATCGCCGCACTGGTTTCGCCCGGCGGCGCGCGTGACAGTTCCGCGGCTGTCGCGGGCTGCACGTCCACGGCGAGGTCGATCCGGTCCAGCACCGGGCCGCTGACGCGATTCTGATAGTCCTCGCCGCAGCGCGGGACGCGACCGCACTCGCGGCCGGCATCGCTCAGATACCCGCACCGGCAAGGGTTCATCGCCGCCACCAGCTGGAAGCGCGCCGGATAGGTGATGTGAGCGGCGGCGCGGGACACGGTCGTGCGTCCCGATTCCATCGGTTGACGCAGCGACTCCAGCGCCTGGCGGGGGAATTCCGGCAGCTCGTCCAGGAACAGCACGCCGCGATGCGCCAAGCTGACCTCGCCGGGACGGGCCCGCAGCCCACCGCCGGTCAGCGCGGCCTGCGAGGCCGAGTGGTGCGGCTCGCGGAACGGCGGGCGCATCACCAGCCGCCCGCCGGCCAGCAATCCGGCGACACTGTGGATCATGCTGACCTCCAGCGCTAGTTTTGGATCCAGGTCCGGCAGCAAGCCCGGCAGCCGCGCCGCCAGCATCGACTTTCCCGCCCCGGGGGGCCCGATCAACAACAGGTTGTGGCCGCCCGCGGCGGCAATCTCCACCGCCCGTTTTGCGGTCTCCATCCCCCTCACATCGGTCATATCGGGCGACGCCGGCACCTCGGCCGCTCCGGCGATATCCGGCGGCGTCAGCACCTGGGTGCCGCGAAAATGATTGATCAGGCTCAGCAGGTCGGGCGGTGCCAGCACCTCGATCCGCCCCGCCCAGGCCGCCTCGCCACCCTGGCTGGCCGGACAGATCAGCCCCAGATCGCGGGCCGAGGCCGCTATCGCCGCCGGCAGGATGCCCGCGACCGGGTTCAACGAGCCGTCCAGCGAAAGCTCGCCCAGCGCGGCATAGCCAGCGACCTCGTCGCGCGGCAGCACCTCCATGGCCGCCAGCAGGCCGAGTGCCAGCGGCAGGTCGAAATGGCTGCCTTCCTTCAGCAGGTCGGCGGGTTTGAGGTTGATCAGCACCCGCTTCAGCGGCAGCGACAGCCCGATCGAGGCGAATGCTGCGCGCACCCGCTCGCGCGCCTCGCCCACCGCCTTGTCGGGCAGCCCGACCAGCACCAGACCCGGCGCGCCCGGCGCGATCTGCACCTGGACCTCCACCGGCACCGCCTCGATGCCGCTGAACGCAAACGTATTGGCGATCGCCATGGTGGAGGATTGAATGCGCGTGGCCATGACGGCATTGTCGCGCCCAATGGTAAACAAAATCGTAAGCATTGAGGATTTGCATGCCGTTCGATGAAACCGGGCGCCGCCCGGGCCGCCGCCCTGCCCGCAATGTGCTGGGCGGCCCCGTCGGGGTCTGCTCCAACGATCCGATGACCGGCTTCTTCCGCAACGGGTGCTGTGAGACCAGCCCCGAGGATCTCGGCAGCCACACGGTTTGCGCGGTTATGACGGCCGAGTTCCTGGCTTTCAGCAAGGTGCAGGGAAACGACCTGTCCACTCCCCGGCCAGAATTCGGCTTCGCCGGGCTAACGCCGGGCGACCGCTGGTGCCTGTGCGCGCCGCGCTGGCAGGAAGCGTTCGAGGCCGGGGCGGCGCCTCAGGTGGTGTTGCATGCCACCGAGGAGGGCGCGCTGCGGCATTGCCGGCTGGCTGATCTGACGCGGTTTGCTGTCGATCTTGGGTGACGGCGAGTTGGCGCTGTCCGGGTTGTGTGGCGCGATCGGACGGCGGGCACGACCGTGACTGCCGCCCCGTCGCAGGACCGCGTCCGGACGGGCGGGCGTCGAGCCTATCATGCTCCACCCGGTTTCTGTGGCGCTCCGGCCGGATCGCAGCAATTGCCGCGGTAGTGTCTGGCGGCGGTTCCTTGATCAGACGCCGCACGCTTCCCTTCTGTCCGGTCCCGCGCTGAGAGTAATCCTGACTTAGGATTCACCACTGCACCGGGACTGCGGCTCCACCTATGCGCGAAATTGAAGTTATGGCACGCGTTCCACTTCCTCAGCCAAAGTTCGGCTTCGTCGGACTGCCTGAGGATACCTCAACTGAACCAGCGCTCTGCCTTTGCCGTCGCCACGGTATCATTATAGAAAAGCTTGGTGCGTATCAGGTGATCCCCCGTCGAGCGCAAATGAAAAGGGTTGGTATCCTCTGGGCGCGGCGGTTGCAGGCTTCCGGCATTATAGGCAGCCGCGACGAGGATCGGATCGAAATGGGTTTCGTTTCGCTTCTGGGATATATACCTGGTTCCCAAGTCAATCGAGAACTCCGGTGTTTCCAGCTCCTGCACTGTGACCGGCCGCTTCATAATGTCGGTGGCCGTTCCTATCAGTAGCTGCATCAGGCCGACGGAGCTCCGGCCATCGGGCTCGGTTCGCGAGGCTTTGACGACGCCACCTGATTCAACCGCGATCGTGGTCACCACCAGCTCAGCCGGGACCCCGTGTGTTGCGCAGGCTGTCTTGATGATCGGACCGAAGTCGCGCCAAACCCGCCGCACTGTCACGGGCTCTCCCACGCTCCGTTCCGGGTCAGTTTCGTTCTCCATGATGATCCCGTCGGAAGTAAGCCGCCAGCGCACACCGCCGAACTTTCCTTGGCGCAGCCCTGCCGTGGGCGCGGCTTGGGTCGCAGGCGAAGCCACGGCAGGGGCCATCGTCCTGTCGGCCATCGCGGTGACGGCCTTGTCGACCACGCGCTCAGTCCGGGCGGCGGCTAGATCGGCCGTTGTCGAGACGGCCGCGGCGGCTTGCCCGATCTGCTGACCCTGCTGCTGCAAAACCGAGTTCAATGCGTCGGTTTTTTCTGTAGAGCCCTGGCTCGACCCGTAATAGAATCCGATAATCTGGCTGGCATAGCCCGAGATGTAGCCGACCACAGCGCCAATAAGACCAAACACACCGACCGCCAGCTGAGAATTTTTCTCTGGGACCGCCAGACTACCGGTGACCAGAAGTATGCTGCCCCCCACCGTGAGCAGCATGGCCACGATAGCCACCGCGACAATGACAATCCCGGCCTTGAGCAGCGCTGGAGCCAATCCAGTCGCTGTCTGGAAATCCCCGGCACGGGTCTTGTCCTTGACTGCAAGTTCGGCAAATTTCAGGTCGTTGGCTGACTCATATTCTTTCAACTTCTGCTCAGCCTCGCGCAGTTCGGCTAAAAGCGCCGGGTTGCCGGCGTTTGCCTCAATCACCTTGGTTACCTGATCCGGCGACATCGCCGGAGCGCCACCCGGTTGGGCCTGCGCCGGAGCCTCGTGTTGCGGCAGGAATTTGCCCAATACACCGCTAACCACGGCGCTCGCAATCAGGTTGAAAGGCGGCGGCAGCGCAATCGCCGTCAGCAAGGTGGGCGCAGAAGAACGCAAAATCGATGACACAACGTCGGGGATGTTCATCTCAGAAGTTCCCGTGCTAATTCTAGCTCGTCATTATATGACCTCATTCAGAGTAGTAAATACTGTGCAGTCTAGCTAGCACAGCTGTGGTTCCGGAAATCGACATTGGCGATATCCCGAATCCAAAAGTGAGAGTTGAGACTTCTCACCGCCGCCCCGGGTAATGTTATTGTCCTTAGACAACATGATGTGTATATTGACAATCTTGAAGCATGCGACGTCTAGTTTCTTTGCAACCGGCAGAAGATAGATAGCATGCCGAATCTGACCGACTACACGAGCTATGCGGATGCCCAGCGTCTGTTCTCCACAGAGCGTCTGTGGGAGCTATTCGATGGTACGCGAGAATATCTGAACATCTGCCACGAGTGTGTTGATCGTCATGCGGCGCCTGGCCGCGTCGCGCTGCGTGTCGCGCATTCTGAGGGTCCAGATGAGACCATCGACTTCACCGAACTGGCGAAGTGGTCGTCGTGCTTCGCCCATTGGCTAGAAGCCGAAGGGGTGATGCCTGGAGACCGCGTGGCGATCATGTTGGAGCCCTCGTTGGCGTTCTACGCGGCGATGTTTGGTGCCATCAAGCGTGGTGCCGTGGCGGTGCCGCTGTTTACCTTGTTCGGTGTTGACGGTGTGGGGCTGCGCACTCGCGACTGCGCGCCGCGGCTGCTGCTGACTACGACGGACAAGGCCAATCTCGTAGCCGAGCTGAGCGATGTGCGGGTTATCGCCATGGATGATGCTTTCATGGCCGCGCTGACGGCTCACCCAAACCGATATGAACCTCGGACCAAGTCCTCTGACTTGGCCATCTTCCAATACACGTCCGGAACTACGCGCGAAATGCCGGCGGCGATCAAACATACCCATCGCGCGTTGGTGGTTTTGATGGTCGCGGCCTTGTATGGCACCGGGCTTCGGTTCGGTGACCGGTTCTTCTGCCCCTCCTCACCTGCCTGGGGACATGGCCTCTGGCATGGCACGCTTGCGCCGCTGGCACTCGGGATCGAGACCGGGGCCTATGCTGGGAAGTTCAGCGCTGAGCGTCTGTTGCAGGCGTTGCAGGATTACGGAACGACAAATATGTCGGCCGCCGCCACCCATTACCGAATGATCAAGAACACCGGCCGGGCAGGCGAGTTTCGCACAGCATTCCGCAAGCTCTCATTCACCGGGGAGCCGATCGACCAGGAGACGCAGGGTTTCATCCAGAATGAATTTGGCGCATCGCTCTGCAGCATGTACGGCACGACCGAGGTCGGTGTAATTCTGGCAAATTATCCCGGCGCCGACGATTTTGATGTCAGGGACCGCTCGCTCGGCCGCCCAGTGCCCGGCGTCGAAGTGGAGGTGCAGCGGCCCGATGGTTCGCCCTGCGCGTCAGGCGAACTTGGTGAGATCAAGGTAAAGCGCCACGGCACCTGGTTTCCAACCAAGGATCGCGGCCGGATGGACGCCGATGGGTATTTCTATCACGCGGGCCGTGCGGATGACGTGATCATCTCAGCCGGATGGACCATGAGCGCGGTCGAAATCGAGGACGTGCTTCTAAGGCATCCCGCTGTGAGCGCGGCCGCAGTCATTGCCGTGCCGGACACACTGCGGGGCCAGGTGGTGAAGGCGTTCCTGGTGCCGGCCCCTGGTCACGCGACAGACGTGGCGACCGTTGCCGACATCCAGGTTTTCGTGCGCTCGAAGCTCAGCCAGCACGAGTTTCCGCGGCAGGTCGCCTTCGTTGCGGCCCTGCCGCTGACGCCGGCTGGCAAGATCAACCGCAAGGTTCTGCGCGACCAGGAAGCCGCGGCGACAGTTACTGGAACCAGCGGGAGGGCTACCGCATGAACACGGAACCCACGCGGTTTTTTGCCAAAATAACCGACACCGCGCTGGACGGGCTGCGCGCCCGCAAGAACGTGCGGATCGAGAACACCGCCGAGCCTTGGTGCTATGAGGCGACACGCGACAACATCCGCCATTACGCGCACGGCATAGGCGACGACAATCCACTCTGGTGCGACCCCGACTATGCCGCCAAGACCCGATTTGGCGGTATCATAGCGCTGCCAAGCTTTCTGTTCACCACCAGCCGTATAGTGTCTGGCTACGTGGGTGGCATCCCCGGCGTGCATGCCATGTGGGCTGGTGCGGACTGGACGTGGCACAAGCCTGTGCTGCGCAACCAGGCGATCTCGACGGAAGCTTGGTTGAAGGATCTGATCGAGCACGACACAAAATTCGCTGGGCGGGCGATTCAGCAGATCTACCACGTGAATTTCTTTAATCCGGATGGGGATCTGGTCGCCGAAGCCGATAGTTGGTGCTTCCGAACCGACCGCGATCAGGCGCGCGAGCAGGGTACGAAATACACCGAGGTCCGCAGCCGGCCGCCGCGCGTCTACACGGACGAGGAACTGGACCGCGTCTACGATCTCTATGCGAACGAGGAAATCCGTGGTGCCACGCCGCGCTATTGGGATGACGTTGCGGTGGGCGATCAGTTGCCGACGATGGCGAAGGGGCCGATGACCGTCACTGGGTTTATCGCGTTCGCTCAGGGCTGGGGCGGGCTGTATATCCGTGCCAACAAGCTGGCGTGGCGTCAAATACACAACCATCGCGGTTTGGGCATCAAGAACAGATTCGGCATTTCCGACTGCCCAGAGCGTGTTCACTGGGAGCCGGAATTCGCACGGATGGTGGGTGCACCCGGCGCTTACGACTACGGCCCGGAACGATGCTCTTGGCTGACGCACCATCTCACGAACTGGATGGGCGATGATGGTTTTTTGCGCCGCGCCTCATGCAAGATCCGTCGTCATAATCCGGAGGGCGATCTGCTCTTCATCGACGGCAAGGTCATCCGGAAGTTTGAAGAAGACGGTCGTCATCTGGTTGAAATCGAGCAGTCGGCGCGGAATCAGGAGGGCGAACTTTCGGTTCTGGGCAGCGGGATTGTGGAACTGCCGGCGATGTTGGTGATTGGTTCGTAGGAATCCCGTTTGTGCGCCGCCTTCGCTGAGGGCATATTGGAAGCAGCACTCTGACCGTTGGACTGTACCGACGCATTGTTGAAATAAAGTCGTTTACCGGCATTTCATGCATCTTTGCCGCAACCGCGTTGCCATCGAGATTGCTCACGGCTTGCACGGCACGCATCCAATGGAGCGCCGCGGAATAGTTGGCCGCTTGAACCATCGTGGGAGGTACACCCATTCGCTTCGCAAAGCGTGCCGTCCACGCTCGCGTTGCCTTCGCGGAGCCTACGACCTTCGCTCCGGACGCTTTAGCCTGCAGCAAAGCGCTGGAAATCGGTTGTGCCGAGCGGCACCCTGACACTGCCGAGCACCTGCCCCCCAGCGGCCTTGCTGCGAGACTGATCGCGATCCCCAACGCAGGCATCTCGATAACCGAATCCGCCTGTTGGAAACTGGCGTTTCGCCACATACGCAGCGCATCCCGATACCAGAAGCCCGCCTCGATTCTGCTTGGATCGACAATGATAATGCAGTCCAGCGCCTCGATCGCCTTGTATTCATCAAGCTTGATGAGGCGATCCACCCGCTCGGTTGACTCCTGACAACACCCCCACAATCAAGCGCGGGTTGCCGGAGGTGGTCGCCTCACCATCGAATGGCGGGCAAAGCACGCTGATATCCGGCCGGCGAATGTTCCCGATCGGTGTCCGGATGCCGATATCGACGGTAAAGGCATCGCAAGGGCTCGCCACCGCCCGCAGTTGCCGTCTGATCTCGCTGAAAGCATTGCCGGTCACTCGATCGTGGCGCAGCTTCGCCCGGCCATGGCGACCGGCTCACCGTCTATCAGTTCATAGCGATGTGCCTGGTCCAACTGCCACCTCAGGAACGCGTCGATCGTCATCCGCCGGGTCACCCGGTCGCCCATTCCAGCCCCCTCGGTCACCGCCTGGGCATACGAAAGCACCAGAACCGGCTTCCGGACATCAACCTCTTTTGCTTCTCCAAAGTCCGGCGTGCCCGAGCTGCCTGTCTCGCCGACGGCGGATCGGCCCACCCTACCGCCCCTCCAGCGGCGGCAACAGCGCCGCCGCATACGCCGCCGGGTTGGCGATCAGCAGCCGCGCCGCATCCAGATCCCCCGCCCGCCCCTCCGACGCCGGGCACGGCGCGCGGATCTCCAGCACAACCGATGCCGGCACCGGCACCCTGGCAGCGCGCGACCGGCGGATCGCCTCGGCCATCGGCTGAAAGCCGGTCGACAGGGAAGCCAGTTGCCGGCTCAATGCTTCCGGCCCCCGGCTGGTGCACACCTGCGGCAGCACCCCCAGCCCCTGGATCGGCCAACCCAGCGGGGCCAGCGTCTGGCTCCAGGTGACGAACACTTCCCCACCGTCCGGCAGCGGGTCGATCGTCTGCACCATCCCCTTGCCGACCGTCGAACTGCCGACCACCACCGCCCGTCCCCGGTCAGCCAGCGCCGCCGCCAGGATCTCCGCCGCACTCGCGGTGCGGCCGTCGACCAGGATGACCAGCGGCACGTTCTCGGCCAATTCGCCCTCGGCCGAACGCCAGACATTCAACGCGTCCGGGTCGCGACCGACCGTGGTCGCCACCACCCCCGCCGGCAGGAACGCATCCGCCGCCGTCACCGCCTGGCGCAGCAGCCCGCCGCGGTTGTCGCGCAGGTCCAACACGATGCCGTCGACCGGATGCGGTTCGGCCAGCCCGTCCTGCACCGACAGCGCCAGATGCGACGCCGTGCTGGTGCTGAAACTGGTGATCCGCAGCACCAGGACATCGGCAAACCGCTGCGCGAACACGGTTTCGGGCGGCACCATCACCCGCACCAATCGAGCGTCGCGAGTGCGTCCATCGCGGCCGCGCCAGGAAAGCGTGACGGCTGAACCCTCGGCGCCGGATAGCAAGGCGCCGATCGTCGCCGGATCCTGGTCCTGCGTCCGCTGCCCGTCGATCGCCCACAAGATATCGCCCGGCCTGATGCCAGCGATCGCCGCCGGGCTGTCGCGCACCACCGAGCGCACCTCGATCAACGCGCCACGCAAATCCACCGCCAGGCCCAGACCCGCGCTGCCGGCCCGCCTCGCCCGATCCTCGCTGGCCTCGACCGGTGGCACATAGCGCGAATAGGGATCGAGACGGCTGAACATCTCGTTGAAAAAGCCCTGGATGACTGCTTGGGTTCCGGCCCGTCTGACCGGCGCCGAAACCAGGAACCCGGCAGACGTCAGGGCCGAGGCGGCTTCGGCCCACGCCGCCGGCGCCTCGTCTTTCGGCGCCGCGATGTCAAGCACCAGCTGATCCTGTCGGAACAGCTGCAGCCGCGCATCCGTCGCCACGACGCGCACATTGGGATCCAGCGTGCTGAGGCCCTGCAGGCCCCAAAAGGTCAACTGCGGCACTGGGACCGGGTCCAGAATCCGCGGCGCAATAAAGCTCAGCGCCTCGCTGTAGACCGCGGCCACGCGCTGCTGATCGAAGGCGCCGCCCGCGGCCTGGTCAGCCTGCGCCCGTCCGATGACGAACAGCACCAAAAAGACGCCGATTCGCATCACCGGCGGGAGTGCCGCTTTCCTGAAGACCGCTTCTCCGCAGGCCGCTTCCCTGGCGGCTTCTCTGGCGGACGCGTCTCGGGGGACCATTCCTCTGGTTGCCGTCTCCCCGGCTCAGACCGCCGGGCGGCGGCGGACGCGTCGCGATGTCCGTCCAACACGTGGAACACCAGGCCGCCGGTCACCGGGTTGGCCTCGGAAAGCAGCACCTCCACCTCCTGCGCCAGGCGATAGACCCCGCGGCTCCGGCGCCCGGTCAGCGTCTGCTCGCGCTCGTCATATTGCCAGTAGTCGTCCGGCAACGTGGCAAACGGCACGATGCCGCTCGCACCGATCTCCGTAACGGTTACGAACAGGCCGAAACGAGTCACCCCGGAGATGCGCGCTTCGAAACGCCCGCCGATCCGGCCACTCATGAACGCCGCGAGATAGCGGTCGATGGCGTCGCGTTCGGCCTGCTGGGCGCGCCGTTCGGTTGCGGTAATCCGGTCGCCAACCTCGGCGAAGGCAGCCACCTGATCGTCGGTGATTCCATCCCGATCCAGCCGCAGGCCCTTGATCAGGGCGCGATGCACCAGCAGATCGGCGTAGCGCCGGATCGGGCTGGTGAAATGCGCGTAGCGAGGCAATGCAAGGCCAAAATGACCAATATTGTCCGGGCTGTAAGCCGCCTGCGACTGGCTGCGCAACATCACCTCGCTGATCAGTTGCGATTCCGCCGTGCCGGCGTAACGCCGCAGCACCCGATCGAAATCGCGCGGATGCACCTGGTTCCCGGGCGGCAGCGAGATCCCCAGGGTCGCAAGAAACCCGCGCAGAGCCTCAAGCTTTTCATCCGACGGCGGCGCATGCACCCGGTACATGCAGGGCATATGCAGCCGCTCAAGCTCCTCGGCCGCCGCGACATTGGCGAGGACCATGAACTCCTCGATCAGCCGGTGGCTATCCAGGCGCGGGCGCGGCGCCACGCTGGCCACCCGGCCCTGCTCGTCGAGCACGACCGTGCGTTCGGGCAGATCGAGATCCAGCGCGCCACGCTCAGTCCGAGCCGCAAGCAGCGCTCGGTAGGCGGCATATAGGTGCGCCAGCGGCAGACCCGGATCTTCGTGCGCGTCCTCGGCGGCCTGGACCTCCTCATAGGTCATCCGCGCGGCGCTGCGCATAAGTCCGCGACCGAACCGGTGGCCGGTTTTGCGGCCCGCGCGGTCGATCCGCAGCTCGACGAACAGGCAGCCGCGATCTTCATTCGGGCGCAGGCTGCACCAGCCGTTGGACAAATCCTCCGGCAGCATCGGCACCACCCGGTCGGGAAAATACACGCTGTTGCCGCGCAGGCCGGCGGAAAGATCCAGCGCCGAACCCGGTTTCACGTAGTGCGCCACGTCGGCGATCGCGACCACCAGGCGAAAGCCGCCGGCCTGGTCCGGGTCCGGTTCGGCGAACACAGCGTCGTCGAAGTCGCGTGCGTCGGCCCCGTCGATGGTGATCAGAGGCATCTCGCGCAGGTCGCTGCGGCTGCCCAGCCGGACACCTCGGGCACGCTTTGCCTCGTTAAGCGCGGCATCCGGAAAAACCTGCGGGATGTCGTGGGTGTGGATGGCGATCAGGCTGATCGAGCGCGCGTCGCCCAGCTTGCCCAGCCGCTCCAGCACCCGCGCCGGCTTCAGCCCGAGATGCAGATGCTGGGCGACCGGTTCGGCCAGGACAATCTCATCCGCCTCGGCACCGGCTTCCTGGCCGGCCGGCACGATCCACTCCGCCTTCGACCGCCGATCGGTCGGCACGATCCGGTTCTGCTGCCGTCCGCGCCGGAACACGCCGAGGATGCGGCCCGGCGTTTCGCCCATGCGCCGCAGGGTCCGGCCCTCGTAGCGGCCAGGCCCCATCGGTTTCAGCCGCACCAGAACCCGTTCCCCCGGCGCCAGCGCCGGCGTGCCTTGCCGTTCCGGATGCATCAGGACCATGGGTGGCGGCCCGGCCGTCCTGTCCCAGTCCACCGGCTGGGCAACGGCGTCGCCGTCACGGTCCGTCCCGGTGATCCGAACCACCGCGGTATCGGGGAGTCCGCCGGTGGCATCGCGCGCCGGCGGACGATGCGAAGGCCGCCCGCCGTCCCGCGGCACAGGCTCGCCTCGATATTTGCTTCGTTTAGCCACTGATTTCGCGACCGCGACTTTGTCGATGCCACAGTGCCACAACGTTCAGGCAAGTGCCATGACGGGCTGATTTGTTTTGTAATGAGATCGTCACGGCCGGGGCAAGGAGACGCACTACCCCTGCCGCTGGCCCGGCAACAGGCCCTTGATTTGATCCCACTGGTCATCAGGCGATCCGTAGCCCAGCTGCCGATTTACCACTGACTGTTGCAGAGCGGACCCATCACCGGCCAGGAGCCGACCATGGGCCTCAGCCCTCTGGCTGACGATCGGG
>Ga0073928_10006003_pt1 | contig 16616 bp, 10 predicted proteins | sample PaiPotPPA55metaG_FD_76969 | JGI IMG/M metagenome (GOLD analysis project Ga0073928, IMG submission 76969) | Iron sulfur acid spring bacterial and archeal communities from Banff, Canada, to study Microbial Dark Matter (Phase II) - Paint Pots PPA... ... | reverse complement strand
GCCGTGTGCGCCCCGTCGGAATGTCTTGGGAAATAGTGTGCACGTGTCCGCTTCCTGATCGTGGAAACGTATGCTCTTACGCCCAGGAACAGAAAACCAGATGAGATCGCCGGATGCTTACCGTACAAGAGCTCGATGAGTTCTCTACTAAACGGCGCCTCTGAGACGCTTTTCGATCGACACGGAGACAACGCATGGATATCAAACGTACCGTCCCATGGGTCATCTTGCGGCGCTTCGCAACGGATGGCATCGTCCGTGAAGCAGCTAGTCGCCTCTGTACAGCCTTTAAGGCCGAACACGGTATTGTCTTTTTCAGGACAACTGCATTTTGGAGGTTGCCGAAACGAGTCGCTTGAGTTTTCTAGGGATGGCGACGTCATACCCGACTACCGCCTATACGATCAGGCGGAATTTTGCTCTGGCACAGTCGGAATGGCAGCGCATCCAGCAGCGCCCCGCCGAGCTCGGCGTTGGTGAGTCATTCGACCATGTAACCGCCCCAGAAAGCCCGGCAAGACGCGATGGATCGCGCTCGCGCAAGCGAAAGCATAGCTCCTGTGACCGGCTGCCGCCGCCTGCGCACGGTCGCATCAGACATGTCGCACGACGCGCAGTTAGTCATCGCTTAAACGAAGACGTCCTACCAAAGGGTGATGGCATACCATCAGGAACTGTTGTGTCGTTACGCGTGACCTTGGGCAGAAAAACTCAGACCATCCCAAGCACCTTCATCGCAGCCGTCTTCGGATCTCCATAGAAGACTGGATCGACATGTTCCATGATGTCTGCGCTCACATCGAGAAAGTTGCGCTTGTTTTCAATTGGAATGAGTGCCCGCTTCGCACCATTGTCCTTAGCGACCTGAAGCGGCTCGGTAAGCGATCGAAGCGGCTTGATGTTTCCCTGCACGCTCATGTCGCCGAGGATCAGAAGCGCTGAACTTACCGGTGCCTTACGAAGCGCTGAATAGCTAGCGACGAAGAACGCCACTCCGAGCTCGGCTTCGACGCGGTTCGCGAGAAGGTCGATGACCTCTACGTGAAGGTCGGAGACATCAAGATCACGCGCAACTCCTAGGTCCGACTTCTTCGTTTGCAAAAAGCTAAATGCTCGCTGGACCGACTCTTTCATTGCGCCAGAGACGCCACCGGCCAGTTTAAGTTTGCCCGTTCCACTAGAGACCGATACTTCTACTCGATACAAGCCGACTGTACCGTCCGACGTCACGCCCGCCGAGTAGACCGTTCCCGGCGAGAGCGGATCTGTGGAAATGAGATCTCGGCCGCCCTGCTCCGGTACACCGACAAACTTCTCCTCGCCCGTCTCCTGCAGCGTATAGCTAAAGGATGTGTGGTAGTACTCAAATGAGCCCATCTTCTTTAACTGTTCCTTCACGCGGCGTCGCCCTTCAAGAGCAAGTTCGAGGATTTCACCGAGCTGGTCCTGCGTCACGTCGCCGTGCGGGAAAAGAATTTTGACCAAGCCGGACACAGTTTTGCGGACAGCTTTCCGATCCCGGGTGTTAAGGTGAGCGCCGAGCGAAAAGTGGCGATCGATGATCTCGGTAAAGTTATGTTTCCGCATTTCGCGGAGGGCCTCGGCCAAGTAGTCGACCACGAAGCCATAACCGTTTGTAAACATGTCATTCCGCATCTTCGGAACCTCCCAGCCCGGCAGATAGAAGTGCATGCGGTCGATGAACGCCATGTCGTCGCGGATGATCTCCGGCATGGGGGCGAACAGATGGCCTGTCTGCACCATGACGTCCACCGGCTGGTTGGTGTTGCCGAACATTGCGATGCTCGCGTCACCCGAGACCGCTTCCTGGCCGCGCTGAAAAGTGCCGGATTCACAGTAGGTCTTCATCGTTGTGATGACTTCCTTCGGCATTTTCTGCAGGTCGGCCACTTCGTCAAAGCCGACGACATCCCAGATCTGAACCATACCCTTCTGCCGCCCGTTCATGTGGCCGAAGAGGTTGGCTACCGTCGTCCCGCCAGTGAGCAGTGCCGAGTACGGTGATACCTCCTGCACCACGTAGCTCTTGCCCGTGCCTCGAGGCCCGAGCTCGACTAGGTTGTAGTTGCGCTCCGCCAATGGAATCAATCGCACCAAGAACAGCAGCTTGAGGCGTTTCGACATCTCGCGGGACTCATAGCCCATGCTCCGCACGATCAGGTCGAGCCACTCATCGCCCGTGAACTGGCTGCGGATACGCCGATACTCTTCGAGGTCGAAGGTGGCAATTTGAATCGGAGTCAACTTGTCGATCCAGAAGGGGTTCTTCCCGCGCGATTCCTCGTCGTACTCAAAGCGCATGTCCACTTGCGCCCAAACGCCACCCATCACCAAGCGCTCGTACTCGCGGACGTAGTGCTCGGGGATGTGCACGTTCTTATGGCCGAAGTTCGTGAGCTCGGCCCAGTAGTCGGAGTCGACAAGGCGCACCTTCACCTTGTCGATAAAGGTATAGCGACCGCGGTCCTTGACCATGGCCTGCGCCTTCATCGACTCGTCGGAGCGGATGTAATTGTTGGCGAGCGTGTCGTTGACAACCTGGAGCCCCATTTGGATCGCGATCTCGTCGCTCGAGGCGCAGTACTTTCCGAGGAGGAACTCGAGGACAAAAACCGGCACGTTGGCGCCGACCTTCACCTTTCGAACAAGGTCTTTGCGCACTACCTTCCCGGCAAACAGTCGATTGACTTTGTCGTCGAGCGCGTCTCGGGTCGGGGTCGCTCCGTTGCTCATGGCTCAAACTCCAAGTCGGACCGGGATGTCGGTGGGGGAGCGGAACAGCTCCGCGTCGGTTGCCGGGTCCTGCACTACGACGCGCAAAGAGGCTGCGCTTTCATCGCTCAATAGGAAGGCAACGGTTACCCGCTTGTTGGGCTCGAGCTCCAAGATGCCGGTGGTGCGGTCAAATCGCCCGTCGACCACCATACCGACGGCACCCACCTGCTTACCGGCCGCAATCAACAGTGGCCGAACTTGAATCCCCGTCGCACCAAGCTGCATCTGCTTGGCGCCGTAGGTGAACGTAACGCTAAAAATACGGTTTGTCACCGCCTCTGGAAGCCCCGTCGCTTCGATTGGATCCACCGCAGGTCGCGCCGACTCGCGCGATTTCGTGCGCACGATAAGGACAGGTATGACCATTTCCTGCAGCGACGGTCCACCGTGATGGAACGCGAGGTCGCCGCCCGCCTTGAAGACTCCAGACGCCGCCGGGAAAACGAACTCAAGGTCTGACGCGTAGCCTAGCGCCGAGGCCTGCACGCGCACACACCCAGGAGGCGTCGCCCCGCCGCGGCCGATCCAGCAGCGCCGGTGCAGCTCCACCGTATCGCCACCGGGGGCGTCAGTGCGCATCGATTCATCGCGGTCGTTGGCAAAGAAAAGGTGGCCGTGATCGGCGCTGATCACCGCATGTTCTATGCCGGCCGCTGCGAGCTTGCGAACCGCGCGAGCAAGGTTGTCTATGACAGTGTCCATCACCTGCCTCGCCTGAAATGTAAAGCCCGCCTCGCCTGCGTGGTCAATCTCTTGTGAGCGTACGACAACGACCTGCGCTTCTCCGATCTTCTTCGTGAGCTTCGAGGGCTGAAGGCTCAAAAGCTCGTCGAGAGCGATGTCGACCAAGTTTGGAACTCGCGCGGTCGCGAACTTCTTTCGGGCCGCGAGGTCGGGCAGGAAGCTGTCGTCAATGGTGGCACCAAGCTTGTTATGTTGCTCGACGACCGAAAAGCTTGCTGACGCTCCGGGCTGAAGTGCCGCCATACCGATGGGAGTGATGCTTGGCAGCGCGCCGACCGCCGGCCGCACCGAAACTTCAGACGTCTGCGGTAGCCGCTCGGCAAGCTCAACGCCCATTTCGTATCGCAACGCGTCGACGAGGAAATAAGCGACCGGCTTGGACTTGTCGACGACAGCCTCGCTCCAGATGCGGGTCTGGTGGAGCGTGCCGGCAATGGTCCACCCCGCCTTGGCGAGCGCCCCGGTGAAGCCCTCGGCCATTGCGTGACACACCTCCTCATAGGCGCGCCGGACGACGCAGAGTGGACGTTCCTCAGGCTCTTCGTCGAGATTCGCGATCCAAGCTTCCAGCCGACGCTGCGACTGGTCGAGACGAAACCAACCGACCCCTTCCGGTCCTGGCGACACATAAGCGTCGAGCCACGCGGTCGCATCTCCGGACATCTTGCTTACTGCGGCTTTCACTCGGACCGCCATGTTGCCCAGTTCGGCCATACGCCGGGAGGCTTCCCATTGTGCTTTCCGACTCACGTCGCGGAGAAGCCAAAAGCTCTGCTCTCGTTCGGCGACGAGGGCGAGCGCGGACTCGAACTTGCCGTTTGCGATAAGGTCACCTGCGTGACGGAGCTGTGAGCGCTCTTCGAAACGGAAAGTGTCGATCGCTCCAAGTGCGTCCGGCGGGAACTTCCCGTTTGCCAAACCCAAATCCTCCTCAACGCGATCGGCAAGCGCCGCGTAAGCGTCGGCATGACCGGCACGGAGGCGACGCGCGATCTCGCGAACGGCCGACTCTTCGTCCTTCGAACTGGGTTTCGGGACACCCTCGAGTGACGCTGGCGCAGCGCACGAAAGATCGCGCCGGAACTCGCCTACGAGCACGTAGCGCAGCGCGATGGCGCGCAGCTTCGAAAGCAGCGAGCCAGAAGTGAGGTCAAGCCCGAGGCGCGCCTTCACCAGCTTCGTAAGCTCGCGCGACGCATCCTTCTCCAGTATCTGCGCGTCGCGCGCGTCGCTCGCGAGCCATGCCGTTAGCAACTCATCGTTGCCGCTGACCTCGTGGAAGATGCTCTTTAGGATCGACGGCGGCTCCGCGCCCGAGTTGCCAGCGGCCGCGCGTGCGATGTCTTCGTAGGATACTTTACGATCGAAAGGCAGCATCTCGTCGACGACGCCGAGTGTGTACATCTGGAGGAGCACGTTCTTCGCGAGCTGCTTGAGCTGCGGCTCCCACGTCGTGCCGGCCTTCTCAAGCTCCATCAGCACGGACGCACGGCGATCGCGCGTGACGCCCGCGATGTAGACGATCAAAGCAGACGGTGCGTCGCCGCTGAAGTGCGGCTCGATGACGGCGCGTAGCTCGAACATTGAGCTCTCGTACTCGGCGAGGTGCGCACTCTTGCCCATGACAGAAACAGCAACCGGTTCGCTCGACATATGCGCGCCGCCGCGCATCTCCTCGATGAATGGCCGAAACTCGCCGCGCTCGTCATACCACACGACGACTTGACGGGACTTGAGCTTCTCGGCGAGCTGCTTCGCCACGTAATCGTGGAACGGGTGCATCAAGAGCTTCCTCCCTCGATCGCGGTTTTGCGGCGACCGCCGCGACCGGTAATGCCGGTGGCGACGGGGGCTTCTAGTAGGCTTTTGAGCGCGGACTTCACAGCGAGCGAAGTTCGCTCGCGTACTAGATCCTCCACCGCGCGCGTAGGTGTCTCGCGCGCCATCCACTTGCCGTCAGTCCCCGCGACCCAGAATACGTCCTCGAGGCAATGGGCGATGGCTAGACTCCGGTCGTCCGCGCACTTCGCAACCAAGCGCTCGGGCCAAAGGTGCATCGCCAGGTGTGACCAGTCGTACTTGCAATTGCAGAGCGCGTCCCAGGTGGATTTCAGCTCCTTCTGCCACGACTTGTTCTGCGGCACTAGCCGCCAGAGCGGCGCGAAGTTGATCATGACACCGTCGTCCAGGTTCGGGTTCCAGAGTGGGGCGACGCGCTTAATCTCTTCGAGGAAAGCCCGTAGCTCCTCCACGAAGCTCTCTTGTTCAGCTAAAGCCTTGCGCTGGACAGATGTCACTCCGTCACGCAAATCGCCCGTGAGCGACTCGAGGCGGCGCTCTTCGTGCGCGAGCTTCGGAGCGGCGTAGTCGGTCTGGACGCGAAAGAGTGTGTCCTTGTTGAAGACGTGTATGTAAAGCCACACCGAATAACTCGTAGACGGCGTCGACAGTTGCCAATATATCGGCGCCTTGCGGCGGCTCTTCGAGTACATCTTGATGTGGAGCGGGAAGAACTCTCTCGCGAGCCAACCACGAAGGTTCTCCGGGACGTCGACGTCAACCGTCTCGGCAATTGCACGAGTACGAACCGCGAGGTCGTCTACGTGGCCTTCGTCGTCGACCAGAATGTCTGCGCGCTGCGCGGGCTCTTCGCCCTCGGACCACATGGCCGGTGATCGCGAAGGCAACGCATCGAAGGGCTCGGGCTCGGGCGGAATAGCGCGATTGCCGGTCGCGAGGCGTCGGTCGAAGCGTCCAAAACTAACTCCCACGAGCCATGAGTTGAATGCCTCTGGCCCAGCACCGACAGACGCATTTTCCTCTTCTCCGTCATCGTCTTCGGACGCCTCTACTTCTAACATGTCGCTCGACGCGGCGCTCTCAGAGAATGCCTCGATTGCAGCCCGGTCCTCGGCGACGATATCGTAGAGTCTGAAGGCCGTTTCGTCGATTTGCTTTTGAATCGACGCAAGCTCGCGCTCAATGGCGGCGGGATCGAGTCCTGTGACTTTCTCGTTCAGACCAGAAGGAAGGACGAAGGCGTGCGAGGTCTCGCTAGTCGTTTCCAGCGAGCGCATCAGCGACCAAGCGCGCCGAGCGAGCCGGCCCAGGTCTTCCGCGACGCTGCTATCCGGGCGTGGCCACGGCAGCCTGAGCAGTTGCCCGACGATAAACTCGGGATAGCCGAACCGACCGAGCGTCGTCTTGAAGAGGAAGTCGAACACTGAGCTGTTGAAGAGCGCCAACGTCCAAAGCAAGTCCTTTTCTGGGACGAACGCGCAGTATCCGCGTAACGAAAAGATTCCGTCTGCCGGAAGTGCCTGCGGCGCGAACCTGTGGGACCGAAGTGGCCACGTGATGCCAGCTCGAAAATAGAAATCGGGATTCTTGATCATTCCACCTGTTCGCGCTTGGTTCGCCTGGTAATATGCCCAAAGCTGCGCGCCCGTTCCCATCCATCCGACGACCGTCTGAGGGCCCGAATAGTAGGGCGAAAACGCACCGCCTTTTGCGAACGGCACCCAACGCCTTTCCGCGACTGGGCTCGGACGCACCTCCCAATGCAAACGAACGAACCGAGAGTCATCTGAGGTCTTGAGACCAACGACTGCTTTCCGGCCGTCCTCGCCGAAATTTCCGAGAGACTTAAACACCGCCCGAATCGGATCACTCACCCAGTAAGCAAGGGGGCTACCGGGCAGCGTCAGGAACGTAGTCGGATCGCGTTCATAAACAGAGCTGCCTTGGACCGGCGGAGTCTGCTTCAGCTCGCGAAGAGCCGCGATCGCCTTACGTAGGTCTGCCCCTTTCTCATCGACGTCCGATTCGAGTAAGCGAAAGAAAATCGTCATTTCGCTGCCTCCAGACAGTAAGCGGCCGTCTCCACCATTGCGCTGTCGAGTACCCCGGCACCCAGATCAACGAACACAACGGGCGGGGCCTCTTTAAGCAGAAGTTCCTCGCGCCACTTCTGAAAACTCGAGAGGAAGAATCCCGTTCTGGAGGTTATCGCGCCAAGCCGCCCTCGCGGGGAAAGCAGTTCGATGCCGCGCTCGACGAAGGCTGCGTAGACATCGTTCTTCGTGCGTGGGTATGCCTTCTCAAACTCCTTCTTGGCTCGCGTGCTGCCTGCCCCGAACGGCGGGTTCATGAGCACGACGTCAAATGTCTTCTCTGCTACTCCGAGAAGCGCTACTCCATGCGCCGCGTCATCCGCAAAGAGGCGCCGGCGCGTGCTCGTGTGATCGCCTTCATCGTTTACGAAGAGCATCAGAGCCGCTCGGATGCGCTCCTCGGGGGGCGCAAAGAGATCGCTCGTCTCGCCGTACTTGCCATGGCGAGCGACGAGCCGCTCCACGCGAAGAAGGAGTCCCATGTCGCCGGCGAGGTTTAGCGACTCGACGAGCGAAGTGAACACGTTTCCGAGTTCCGGATCGCCCAAGCGTGAGACGAACTCCTTGACGATCTCTTCGTCAGCAACGAGTGGCTCGGCCACTACGACGTTCGAGCGGCGGATCTGCGAACGCTCTGCACGTCCGATGCCAGCGTCGCGGAATGCCTTCTGGGCGCGCATCCAGAGAGCAAGCTGAGCGATCTGCGCGCAGCGAGGGTCGATGTCCACGCCGTGGATGTTATGCGAAAAGATGAGACCCGGGACAGCGTTTTGAAGCTCATTGAGGCTCGGGTAATCCTCGGCGAGCGTGCGCCCCGTCGCTTCGCTCTTCGCGCTGTCAGTATCTGCGTGCGCTTCCTCATAGATCACAAGCAGGAGGTCGAAAGCGTAGAGCAGGAAGTGTCCGCTGCCACACGCCGGGTCGAGCACGCGCAGATCACGCGGGTCCTTCTTCGCGCGAAATGCGAATTTCTCATTGGGTTTGCGGACCATGTAATCGCACCGATCGGCCAGCGCGGTCTCCGTGCCGCGCATCTCGTACCAGATGCGCCCAAGCGTGTTGTCGGTCAGGAATTGGACGATATAACGGGGCGTGAAGAACTGATTGCGCACGGCGAGCTCGTGACTATTGCGTGGCGCCGCGCTCTCATCTCGCATCTTCCTGCGCTCATCCTGGCTGTTGAAGAACTGGTAAACCCACCCGATCGTTTCGTCCTCGCCCCACACCCGTGCGAGCTCGGCCGTATTGAGGATATCGAGGAGCTGCTCGAACGTCGCGCGCCTCGGCCAGAGCACACTTGATGGGTCTCGCCGGTCGAATAGTACCTTCACCTCGGTCGATAGCTCGTCGAACAGCGACTCGATGTAAAGGCGGTAGCCATCGCTGTTGGGCAAGAGCAGTAGCCCCGGCGCCATGCCGCTGAACTCCAGGTAACCGGCAGACCGCTCGCCCCTGGTTATGCACTCCTGCACGAGCTCGCGTGCCTCCAGCATCTTGAGCGCGACGAACCGATTGATCGTGGTGAAGGCGGCGTCGCGAAGGTAGTCCGCGATCGAGTCCGCGCTGCCCATGCCAACAGCTCGCTTGTGATCAATGGCGGCGACGATGCGCTCGCGCTGGAATGCGTGGCGAGCAGAAAGATGACCGCCAGCCTTCGCGGCCACTATCCCGTTACGGTGCATGTCAAAGTCGCCCTCAAGCTGCGCGGCGAAGTCCTCTTCGAGCAGCTTGCGCGCTCGCTGGGTCGCGCGTTCAATGGCATTACGTGTGTCCTTATCCATATCAGAGCCCTCTCGCTTCTGGCTCAGCGACGGTTGTTGCCGCAGACAACTCGATGAACCTTTCGGCGAACCACCGCACTCTCGTAACGCCCTCCGGCGGCGCCTCAGAGAGCGGGGCCTGGAGGTGCTTGCCAATCTTCGGCAGAAGAAGCACCAGCAGCACATCCGATGAGTTGCGGTCGAGTCTAAACTGCGTCGACCCCTGTGCGTCCAGCAACTGCGCGAACGCTTCAAGTGCGGCGTGAGCAGGATCCGTCATTGGCTCGTTTAGATTAAGCAGCTTCCGAATGCTGTCAGGATTCAGTAGCCTGATAGGCAGGAACGATTCGAAAAGTGCCCCTGCATTACGAGCGAACTCGATTCCTGGAAACCAGCCGCGCAGCCGCGCGACGAAGTCGTACACGTCACTGAACGTGCCGCCTTGCTCCCGCTGCCTTCGTTCGGTTTCGGCGAAAAGGCTCAGGATGGTGCCGTCGCCCATGCGCACGGATTGACCAAGCATGGCCAGGAAGTTCCGCTCCTGCTCTGAGAGAGTGCCAGCAGCCGGCTTGTATCCAAGATCGTGTTCGATCTCATTCCAGACGTGAGCCATCATGCTGCACACCTGCACCTCACAGGGCACATCCATAACATTGGCGTACGTGCCGACGCCGTCGGCCTTTGTCAGGAACACCTCGATGTGGCTCGCGCGATAGAAGTTACCCGGGTCGTCGCGATTCTTGTCCTTGCGCTCATGGGTCGGCCGCAGGTCGCCGGCATCGACAAACCGCCGGCAGACCAACTCCACAACCTGCTCCTCGTGGCGCTGCTCGTAGGTTGCAACTCGCACCGCGGCGAGGTCACGAATTTGCTCGAAAACTGCGTCAACGTTCGGGATCGACTTCTTGCCGTTGGCAGCAAAGCGGCGCAGCTTGCCCTCGAGGCTCTTTGGGCTCTTGGCCCGGGACGTCACCTGGGCACGGATGGCGTTTCCCTCAACGATTTCGGAACGGCAGATTTCAGCAATCCGCGCCGCGAGCTTGAGGTAACGGTCGTACTCGCGGTGATAGCGCTGAACAGCCTTTTTAATGGTGTCGTCAGAGATCGTCATGTTGGTCTCTACTGGACAATGACTTTCTTACCGGCACCAATCAGGCGGGAGCACTCCTCTCGAATGCCGTCCAGAGCAGCCTCAAGCTGTTCATCAGTCTCGATTCCCTCCGCAAAGTAGCTGCCAACGCTCACCGCGACGACGCGCTCGCCATCGATGATGCGGCGAAGCTCCGCGACAGCTGCGCGAAGGCGCCCCTCGCAGGCATCGCGGTCGGCGCGAAGTTGCGGAATTGGCACTCCGTCGTCCTCACGCTTTTGCCCGCGCTCAAAGGGTTCGGCAAGGCGGCGTTGCTGATCTTCGTCGATTTCCGTCCAGCCCGGCGTCTTCACGAGCTTTTCGAAGGCCGTGGTGTAGGCTGCAACGCGGGCGTCGAGTGCCTCGTCGAAGCGGCGGCGGTACTCGCCCTCAATCGTTTTTGTGTGCTGCTCAATTGATGGCAGCTCCTTGAAGAAAGTCTCCCGCGCGAGTAAATCTTCGAGGGAAAACGCGCGCGTACGAAACTCGCTGGCGATATCGGATTCTTGGTTCAGGAAGTTCCAAAGCACGGTTTGGGCTTTACGTGCGCGCTCGAGATCGTGGATGCGCGGCTCGGAGAGCACTTGCTCGAGTTCGACCGCGCGCTTGATGGCATCCTTGATGGCACGATGGCTCGTATTGAAGGTCGCGATAGCGTTGTCCTCCGAGCCCCGGAGGATAGCTTTCATCTGCCCGATGGCATCATCCAGCACCAACCCTCCCGGCAAGCGATGAGCGTTCAGCGTTGCGAGCGCTGCGGAAACGGTGTCCTCGTTGCGGGCAACGTCCTTGCGAAGTAAGGCCACGATCGCGCCCGCGTTTAGTTCCTTCACCTCGCTGCCGAAGGCGTCGCGGAAGGCCTCCGAGGCCTTCACCAGCTCCTCGAACTCTATGCCCTTTTTCGGCCGGAAGGACGCCTGGCGGAACAGGTTATTGTTGGAGAAGGTATCACGCGACTCGACGCCGGTGACGGTATCGAGCGTCTGGCCCTTACTAGTCGCTTCGATCTTCCCGGCGCGCAGCAATGAGAGCACCAGCACCCGCACGACCTCGAAGTCCCATCCGAAGGGTTCCTTGGCGAACTCGTCGGTGAGGTAACGCCCGCTTGCGGTGTCACCATAATTGGCGCGCTCCTCGATGCGGTCGAGCACTTCCTTCAACGGACCGCTTTCGGTACGGAAGACGGTTTTGCCCTTCTCGTCACGCAGAAGGCCGATGCTTCCAAACATGTTCGGCAGCCCTTGGAGGTTTTCCGCGGTGAACAGAGCGTCGATTCCTTTCTTCACGTCCGTCGCCTTGGCCGCGGCTTCCTTGAAGCGGTCGAAGACCTCGGGTAGCACCAGGCCGAGCACCTCCGCAGTGGTCTTGCCTACGTCGACGGCACGATCGCTGGGGCTGCGATCGTTGCCGCGGAAGAAGATGCGACCCGAGAGGCATGCGGCGCGCAGAAGACGACGAAGCTCCTCGTTGTGGCGGCGCAGACGAACGCGCTCCTCGGCAATCAGCGCGGGCGTGTCCTCGCCTTTGGTCTCGCGCTCCTTGCGTGCGAGCATCTCCCTAGAGCGAAACAGCTCGACGGTCTCGCGGTCAACTGTGTCCGTCAGCGCGATGGCCCAGAAGACGTGTTTGCGCTCTGCCTGGCTGCGCGTGCGCAGCTCGGATGCGAGTGCGTCGAAGTTCTTTCCGTCCTCGGCGAGATGGACCTGGAACATCATGTCGCCGCTCGTGACCTCGCGGCCGTGAATCGCCAGGCCCGCCTTGAAGGTCTTAGTGTCGAACAGCGTGTGCGATGGCTGTGGTTGCCAGAACGCTGACAGCACCTCGGAGTAAAGGCGGTGCGAATCGCCCGGCTTCGGGCTGATGCCGTTGCGCAACCGCTCCCAGTCGTCTACGGCAGGGGTCGGGATGCGGTAGCCGTCGTCTCCGTGGCGAACTTTGTGCGCCGACTCGAGCTCTCGAAGCGCGTCCTTCACCGCGGCGACCTGCGAATCACCTCCGACGCTCGGCTGGATCGCAGCCGCGATGTTCTCGGCGCTGCGGTGCACGCTCTTCACATACTGGAGCAGACAAATCACTTTCGCGACCGGCTGCGCAAGCGGGTGGTTCAGCTCCTTCGAGATGGCGGCGATCTTGGCACGAACCTCTGAGCCAATGTTCCCTTCGACGAGGTCGTAGACATGGTCGAGTCGCACGAGGTCGCCGAGCTGGTTGTCGGCAAGGTTCACGGCTGGGTTGATGAGGAGCTGCTGCGCGAGCTTGATGATGGTGCGGTTCGCTCCGCCGACGTGCTTGCTCGCACCGCCCTGCGTGCGCAGGCCCGAGACGACCTGAATTATAAGGTCGATCTGGTAAGGCAGCAGTGGGTATAGGTCGATGAAAGTCTCCCGCGACAGCTCTGGGAGCTTGATGTCAGCGGTGAGTCGGGTGTGCTCGGTGAGCCGACCGCGGTGCTCGTCAAAGAGTCTCCCAAGCGCTGTCTGCGCCGCAGCATTCTTCGAAAGCACACGGCGGCTCGTAACTTCGGAGATATCCGAAGCCTCAAGGTGGACCTGCAGCGGGAAACGGTCCATCAAGCGGGCCAGCTCGATCTTCTTATCATCGAGGCCGCTGACGAGCTCGCCGAGCTTCTCTTGGGAGGTAACCACGACCCAATGCTTGCCTCGGCCCTTCACGCCGAAGCTCTGTACGATGGCCTGTAGATCAAGCATCTTTTGGACGTCTCGCGCGACGAACTGTCCAACCTCGTCAATCACGAACATCAGCGACAGCCCCGGCATGCGGCGCTTCATGAGCTCGCCCACGCGCTCGGCGAGCTTGCCAGGCGTGATGTCGGCCTTGTTCTTGACGGCCTTCACCCACGAATCAGCCATCGGGTAAGTGTCGGGATCGAGGCTGTGGAGTACGCGGCTCGCCTCGGAGAGCGCGAAGGCGACCTTGCCTTTCTCAACTGACCAGTCCTTCTTGAAGAGCCGCTCGTACTCTTCTTCAAAGCGGGCGAGCAGGTCTTTCTCTTCAAGCCCAATCTCCAGTTCCGAGAGGTCAAGATCCTTCGCGTAGCCCAAGCTTTGGAGGAAGAGCCCGTACATGATCTCGGTCAGAGTCTGATTGCCGCTGCGGATACCTCGGTCCGTCGAAACGTCGAAGATGACAGCGTGTGTCGGGATCTTCTCGTTGATGGCCTTCAGCAGAACCGAGAGTTTCTTGTCGCCAGCGCGCTCGGCGAAGCGTTCGGCGGCTGATTCGCACGCGATGGTACGGTTTGCGATGGAAAGCCCGAGCATCTTGGCGAAGCTTGACTTACCTGAGCCGAAGAAGCCTGAGACCCAGATGGCGACGCCCTCGTGCGGCTTGTTCGGCGTCTCGCGGTAGGCGTCGAAGACCTCCGTGTAGTGCAAGCGAATCGCGTCCGTCACGACATACTCATTGATCTCGTCGCGAATGATCTCTTCGTCGGTCTGATCGACCTTAATGACCTCTTCGATGCGACGGTGAATGTCGTTGGCGAAAAGCGTCTTGATGGTCGTGTTCGTCGTCATCGTCGGTAGTCTTCAGAAGATCTTTGGGCGGTAATTGTGTTCCGCATCGAGCACACCCATGAAACGTAGGCCTGCCGCGCTATCGAGGTCACCAGGGTAGAAGAGAACAGTCGGAACGTGAACGCGGCCCTTGAGCTGCTCTAGCAGGGAGAAGGTCCGATACATTGGAAAGAGCGACCCGGTGCGCAGGATGAATACAACGTCGCGGAGTGGATCGGGATCCTCGGGCATGCGAGCGGCGACAAGATCGACGATGGGCGAATATTCCGAGAGTACGGAGTGAATGGTCTGGACGATGGTCTCAACGCCGTGTTCGCGCTCGGCCGTGAACCACTCATCCAGTGATCGCTGGGACCTCATTGCCTCATCGAGACACTCGGCGAGCGAGATCCGTTTTACATGCTTGCCCTTCTGGGAAAGTCGCGTCTCAAGGAGGGTCACCTGCCTGCGCAGGTCGAACTCGTCGTCCGGATCGTAGCGAAATAGTGCATACGGCATGTCGTGATAGGCGCTGATCCGTTCACGGGGGTCAATAAGCTCGAGCACGGGCTCAAGACTTCGCTTGATGCGCAGCTCCAAATCGCTCATGCAATCATCCTCTCTGCGTATTCGTGGGCGCTCGTACACGGCAAACCCAACTGCACGATGCTGCCAGCGACGTGGTATTCGAGCTTGCAGAACTGATGCAGCCGTAGGAGCTCATGCTCGACATCCGACGGACGCACCAGAAATAGCCGCCAAACAGGTGAACTGACCATTCTGCCTGGGCTCAACCCTGAATCACGCATCGCATGGAGCAGGTACATGAAGCTCTGCTCGGGCAGGTGATAGGAAGCGAACTCCTTCGTCGCCGAGCCGCGAAGGAGGCCGAAGTCCGCGGCCAACTTTAACAGCCCCGCAGCAACACGCTTCCTGGTCTGAATAGACCAAGCGTGCTCGGTAATGGCGCCTCGCTGGCCAATGTCGCTAAGATAGGAATCGACTTCCTCTGGTCGGACGTGGAACGCACCAGCTTCGTATGCACTGAAGAGCCATGTTTCCAGAAAGTCGCGCACGAGAAACTCATCGCGGGTCAAATGCCACAGCAACAGGGGTTTCCACTCCTCGATGCCAAGCCCCCGCTTCGCAAGCCGTATCAGCGACCTGTCCCGGCCTTCTGTATCGAATCTGCGATTCAGCACCTTCGCGACATCGCGCAGCCAGGTCGTGCTGCTCGCGCCGATAAAATTCGTGGCGCGAAGCCGATCCAGGTTTTCTCGCTTCGATACCTGGAAATCCCACGCCGAGAAGACAGCGTAAGTTTCGTCGACGATCGCACCTTTAATGACCGTAAACGATGAAACAATGTTCGCGCGAGAGCTCGACATCATGTGGCCGCTTCCGCCATATAGGGGACAGCCAGAGCACTTGGCTCGCCACGCGCGAAGCCAAGAGCGAGCAGCGCGAGGTCTGCATCTGTATAGCTGAAAACACCGGGCAGGGGCACTGCTCGCCCCTCCGCCGAACGGCTCAGTGTCGCATAGGCTTCGAGATCCAGCTCGCTGACGAGATCGAATCCTTGGAGCAGATCAACAAGAGTTGTGTTGCTCAAGGCTTCGATCCTCTCGAAGAGCGGTTTCCAGTCGTCCGCGTTGTCTAACCAGTACTCCCAACGCGCGTCGAATTCCGCCTCGACCGGCTCGGGCATCTTCCAAAGCGTGACGCAGGCTGGTGGATCGAAGACCTCGTCGCATCGATGCGACGCGACAGCAAAAACCGATCGAGCTTGTGCGAATCGGTAGGTGCGCGGGAATCCGCGCCGTAGGACTGCCGCCCCAAGTCTACCGAGTTGACCCTTGGTGTTCCACCAACGCGCATTGTCGAGCTCTCCAAAGCGCGCCACGACAAGTCGTAGACGAAGAAGTCTTTCGAAATCAATCATCGCGCCACGTAATAGTTGATTGCCGCCCCTGTGGCGAAATGATAATCATCTTCGTATCAGATCTCTGTAACACGTAGCCCAACTATGGACCGACTGGAACGCTGGTCGCGGTTAGGGGCGAAAGCGTTTTGGCCGCCCATACTCTATGGATCTCTTTCGCTACGAAAGCGTCAAGCAGCCGGTGTTCATATTTTGTGGCCAGCTTCTCTGCGATCTGCAAATTCCGCAAAAATGGCAGAAAAAGCTACGGAATAATAGGGCAAAAGCTCCAGACCAACAATCAAAGCGCCGTCCATGCGCTCGACTCTCCACGCAAAGCCAGCACATCTAGTCTAGGCTCTGCCAATTCGGTCGTTCGACTGTTGCAAATCAAAAGCGAAGAGGAGGTTCGAACTCCCGACCTTGAAATCACAAATCCGAGGTTGAATTCCTCCACCGGTAGCACGTGACGCTCAACAGGGAGTCTAGTTGCACTAATTTTGTCGCTCAGTCTCTTTTGGCGCCATAGACACCCCCATGTAGGGCAGTAGCACTAATTTTGTCGCCCAGTAGCAAAACTGTGGCGCCAGTAGCGATTACTCTGGCGCCCTACGTCATTCGACAACCTCAAACGTCAATATTCCCCGCTCTTAGCGCATTCGATTCAATAAACGCGCGTCGCGGTTCAACGTCATCGCCCATTAGCGTCGTAAAGATGCCATCGGCTGCAATTGCATCTTCGATCTGAACCCGTAACAACCGCCGCACCGTCGGGTCCATCGTCGTTTCCCACAACTGAGACGGATTCATTTCACCCAAGCCCTTATACCGCTGCTTGCTGACGTTGCGCTCCGCGTC
>Ga0073928_10006001_pt1 | contig 16618 bp, 12 predicted proteins | sample PaiPotPPA55metaG_FD_76969 | JGI IMG/M metagenome (GOLD analysis project Ga0073928, IMG submission 76969) | Iron sulfur acid spring bacterial and archeal communities from Banff, Canada, to study Microbial Dark Matter (Phase II) - Paint Pots PPA... ... | reverse complement strand
GACGCGCGGCGGAAGATCGCCGCATGGCAGAAGGAGTTCAACGAGGAGCGGCCGCACAGCGCGCTGGGCTATCAAACACCAGCAGCGTATGCGCGACAACTCGCTCCGTCGCCCGGCTCCGCCGCCAGTTTTCAATATGACGCGTTCGGTCGACGAGTGAGCAAGACGATTGGCGGAACGACGCAGTTTCTCTATGACGGGGCGAACCCTGTCCAGGAAATATCAGGCACGACTGCCTCGGCGAATCTGCTGTCCGGCGGAATTGATGAAGTATTCCAGCGAACGGACGCGGCGGGCGCGCGGAATTTCCTAACGGATGCGCTCGGGAGTACGCTCGCGTTGACCGATTCCACAGGCACGATCCAAACTTCTTTCACGTTTGAGCCGTTCGGCAACACTACAGTGAGTGGGGCTACTACAACCAGCAGCTTTGCCTACACTGGTCGTGAACTCGACACCACTGGCCTCTACTTCTATCGCGCCAGATACTACAACCCTTTGATTCAGAGGTTCATTTCCGAAGACCCTATCGGGTTGAACGGCGACATCAATTTGTATGCCTACGCCGGTAACAGCCCTGCTAATTTCAAAGACCCAAGCGGACTGATACGGGACCCCGTAGGATTTCCAATCGGCGGTGGTGTGCCAGGGTTAGGAGGCAGGAAGGGCGGCAATAGCAGCGGCGGAAACAACGCGCCTCAGACACCCTGGTACGAGACATGCACTGCAAAGGCTATAGGCAGCGGCCTCTTGCATGTTGGTATTGATGCGATAGGACTGATTCCTGAAGGTGGCCTCGTTTCCAGAGCGGTTGGCAATTATGCGGGATATCGTGGAATAGTGGCAACTCAGCAAGGGACAAAAGCCCTTCAGGCAGGCAAACTGGGGACGGGAATCGCCTCCGCTGGCGTGGGGTCGGATGATACGTCTTTGCTTGGATTAGGCCAAACGGCCACTGGCGTCGCGTCAATTGTGACTACTGTTGCTGGTGCTACGCCTGTCGTCGGGCAAATTCTTTCAGGGGTCTCAATTGGCTTAGACGTACTCCATGCTGGAATGGAGATCGCAAATTGCCACTAGAAAAAGTGATAACAGCAGAAGATAAGAAAATGCGATTACCGTGGTGGGGGGTGGTTTGTGTCATCTTCGGCTCTATCTTACTGGGACTCGTGTTTGTTCATTTTGGGAAGCTAGCTCTCGCGCGTCCGACCCTTGACTCGGTTGCGATGGTTAGTATTGCCATAGCAATGCGGTGGCAACTGAGGCGGCACGCGTGGTTTTGGATCACCATGACTCTCATCGTGGCTCTTCATGTCCCATTGATTTTATTCGTTCCCTGGACCACCAAGTGGGTCCCTGCCATCGTGATTATCCCTATCGGCATCGCGGATTTGTACGCAATGCTCGCGATTCTTTCTGTTGTCGGGAAATTCGTGGAAAGGCCGAAAACCTCCGAGAGATCAGCGACCCGACCTTGAAGGCCGGCGGGTGGCGCGGACGTAAGCAGCTAGGACGATTTTGGGTAGCGCACCATTTGGGTTTGGTTCATCAAAGGGTGCGGGTTTAGCGGAAAGTGGATGATGGACGTCAGACTGGTTGGGAACTCGGATTTCGAAAGTTCGGTGAACGGCACCGTTACCGCGACCGCGTATGATTTGGCGGGGCCGGCGCACCGGCGTCGGCGGGAGCTATGCGCGGACGAGCACGCCGCAGGCGGCTTCGGCGGCGTCGTACAACGTCAACAATCAGCTCACGAGCTGGAAGGGCGCAACTCTCCAGTACGACGCCAACGGCAACCTGACCAGCGACGGAACGAATACCTACACCTGGAACCCGCGGAATTTGGAGCAGGGATTGACTAGGGACCGTTGGAGAGTTCGATGATGCGGAAGAGAACGCTGGCAGGGCTTATCTTCTTGTTCATTCTAGGTTTTGCGTCTCCGCTGTGGGCGCAGAGCACCAATCCGGTCCAATACGTTTACGATGCTTTAGGCAGACTGACCTCCGTCGTTGACCCTTCCGGGAATGTAGCGAACTATAATTACGATGCCGTCGGGAATCTGCTTTCGATCACACGTTCCACATCTTCTCCTAGCGCGCTTGCGATTCGTGGTTTCGCCCCGGCACAAGGTGGCGTTGGAACGACCGTCACGATTCAGGGACAAAACTTCGGCACCACGCCTGGCTCGAACACGGTCAATTCAACGGCACCACAATCGGTTCGCGTATCGACGAGCTGTGCGTTGATGCGGAGACGGGCGCCGGCGCGGCGCAAAGTGCCGGTGAGGACATAGGCCGCGCCGAGCTGCTGGCCAACGTGCGCCGGGGTCACCGGCTTGTCACGGAAGGCCAGAACCGTGGGACGCGAAAAGGTGTTCAGTCCCCGAATCTTGGAGAGCTCGGTGATGACGTCCTCGGTGATGCCGTCGCGCAGGTATTCATCTTCCTTGTTGCCGCTTAGGTTTTCAAAGTAGAGAACGGCCACAGATTTTCCCGACTGCTTGGGGACGCCGTGATCCGAATTGGTCTTCTCCTTCGTGCGCCGCTTTCCCAATTCCAGATCGCGCTTTAGGCGGCTGAGGTCGGTTTTCAATTCGGTGGCAGTCTGGCAGCGGAGATTGCGGTCCTTCTCGAGAGCCTTCTCCAGGATGCGCACAAAATCGGCGGGCAGCGAAGGATTCAGCTCCGCAGCCGGCCTGGGGTCGCGGTTCAGGATGGCGTCGAAGATGACTGCTGAGGTGTCTCCCGGAAAGGGGAGCGTTCCGCTAGCCATCTGGTAGAGCACGGTTCCGGCGGAAAAAAGGTCGGTGCGAGCGTCGACGAGTTGCCCGCGGGCCTGCTCGGGTGACATGTAGGAGACCGTGCCGACCGCCGAGCCAGGCGAAGTGAGTTCGTGGCCGGGTAGAAGGGTATCCCCCTGCGCAGACGAAGCTCCCTGCGCGACCTCGCCCTGGCTCATCTTGGCCAAGCCGAAGTCAAGAATCTTCAGCTGCCCGCGCTCGGTGAGAAAGAGATTCGCGGGCTCGATGTCGCGGTGCACGATGCCCTTAGCGTGGGCCGATTCGAGGGCATCGGCGATCTGAATGGCCAGAGGCAGCAGCGTCTCCATTTCTATGGGCTGCCCGTTCATCTTCTGTGCCAAGGTCTGTCCCTCTAGCAACTCCATGACGATGAAGTGCCGGCGTTCGTGCTGCTCAATCGAGTGGATGGTGCAAATGTTAGGGTGATTGAGAGAGGAAGCGGCGCGCGCCTCGCGCTGAAAGCGCTCAAGCAACTGGCTGTCCTGGCCCATTTCAGGAGGAAGGAACTTAAGCGCCACGCTGCGGCCGAGCTGGGAGTCTTGGGCTTCGTACACCACACCCATGCCGCCCGAGCCCAATTTGTGGAGAATCTTGTAATGCAGAAGGGACTGGCCTATCAGTGGATCCTGGGTCATGTTCGCCGAGTGATAGTATGCGGCGCTGGCGTGGCGGTCAAGTTAGACGATTAGCCACTATCCCGGGAGAGTAGCCTCACGCAGCAATTCGTTGCGATCACATGGGCGTTTAGCCGCGTTACTGGACAGATCGGCTCTCCCGAACGGAGAGAATAGGCGGAGTTCTCCGCTACGCGGTCAACTCGTGGCAAGGAGCGTTTACCAGTCAACCGCAACGTAAATACTTGGGTAGAGGTTCCTCGGTTATAATCGCGCCGATTATGGCAATGGCTGCAGGCAGCAGGCTGGGGCAGTACGAAATTTGCGGGGATCTAGGCGCGGGAGGAATGGGGGAAGTGTATCGCGCGCGCGATGCTCGGCTCGGGCGCGAAGTCGCGCTGAAAGTCCTTCCCGAAGCTTTGGCCGCCGACGCGGAGCGCTTGGGTCGCCTCGAGCGTGAAGCGAAAGTGTTGGCGTCTCTGAATCATCCGAACATCGCCTCGATTTACGGATTCGAGGATTCCGCCGGCGTACACGCGCTGGTGATGGAATTGGTGGAAGGCTCAACGCTCGCCGCACGCATCGCGAAAGGCGAAATTCCCCTCGACGAGGCGTTACCGATCGCGAAGCAAATTGCCGAAGGCCTGGAATACGCGCATGAGCGCGGCATCGTCCATCGCGATTTGAAACCGGCCAACGTGAAGATCACGCCCGATGGCGCGGTGAAGATACTTGATTTCGGGCTGGCCAAGGCCATCGAAGGCGATCCGGCCTCGGCGGACATTTCCAGTTCGCCGACGCTGAGCCGCATGGCTACGCAAGCGGGAATGATTCTGGGCACCGCGGCGTACATGTCGCCGGAGCAAGCGAAAGGGAAGGCGGTCGACCGGCGGACGGACATCTGGGCGTTCGGCTGTGTGTTCTTCGAGATGCTCAGCGGCAAAAAGGCTTTCGACGGGGAAACTGTCACGGATGTGCTGGCGGCGGTGGTGCGCGGGGAGCCCGACTGGTCACTGTTGCCGCCGAACACACCTCCGGCGACGCGGAGCTTGCTGCAGCGATGCTTGAGGAAGGAACCAAAGCAGCGCCTGCAAGCGATCGGCGACGCCCGAATCAGGATTGAAGAAGCGATGAGCGGCGTCCCTTCATTTTTAGCGCCGCACGAAGAAGTGGGCACACACGGCCGAGTGAAGGCGACACGGCTGCTGCGCTTCCTTCCGTGGGCGGCCACACTACTGTTCGCCATCCTGGCGGGTGTCTTTGCGGCCGGCTATTTTACGCGCGTGCCGCAGCAGACCTCCTTGCACTTCAGCACGGTAACGAACTTTGATGGGGTGCAGTCGCAGCCGGCGCTCTCGCGGGATGGCCGTTCGGTGACCTTCGTTTCCAACCGTGACGGGCATTCCAACATCTATGTAGGGCTAATTAGCGGTGGCAGGCTTGTGCAGGTGACTAACGATCCGAATCTGAAAGCCGGGCCGGCCTGGTCGCCGGACGGGACCACGATCGCGTACGGGCGCCTGAATCAGTTTGGCATCTGGGACATCTGGGAAGTTGCAGCGCTGGGCGGAACGCCGCGCAGGTTGATTTTGAACGCGACCGATCCAGCTTGGTCTCCCGACGGCCATTCGCTGGCCTACGAGAACATCGCGAAGGGTACGGTGTGGATTGCCGGGCTGGGTGGTGAGAATGCCCACCAAGTGGCAGCGCCTTCAGGGAATCGAGTGGGCACAGTCGTTCAGCCGGGCCTTGGCCAGCGCGCGACCGATCCCCGCTTTTCTCCCGACAGTTCTCAAATTGTGTTTATCAGCCGCGGCAATGGGCCTTATGGCGAAGTCGAGGTTGCCGATATTCGCTCCGGGAAAGTGCGCCAATTAACAAATGACAACGCGCTGGCGTTGTCGCCGGCCTGGTCGCCGGACGGCGGCTACATTTACTTTGCTTCGAGTCGCGGCGGCACGCTGAACGTCTGGAAGATTGCGGCAACGGGGGGCCGCGCCGAACAAATCACCGCAGGCGAAGGCGACGATGCGCAACTTGACGCGTCGTCCGATGGAAAAAGGATCGTTTTCTCGACGTGGCGCCTGAACACCAGCATCGTCCAATCGGACCTTGCGGCAAAACCAGGTCAGCAGACCCCGAAATCACTTACCACCGATCCTGGCCGCAATCAGGTTGCTCCGGTTTACTCGCCGGATGGAAAACACTTGGCCTATTTCTCGAACCTCAAAGGGGCCGAAAACGAAAGCGTCTGGGTCGCAAACGCCGACGGCTCAGACGCGGTGCAATTGGTCCGCGACAACCTAGTCAATCTGTTTCCAGCTTGGACTCCGGACAGTCACCATGTGATCTATCATGCCGAAGCCAATGTTGTGACCGACGACGAATATCGTAGTGTGCCGGTTTCCGGGGGCGCGCCGGAGACAGTCCTCAAGAATGCGACCGACCGCTTCTTCGATGTCGGACTGGATGGGCGGCTGCTCTTCCGCACTTCGCAGGACGGCATCGCGGCTTTCGATCCGCGGGACAATAAGCTCGAGCCGCTAGGGACGGTTCACGCGAGCGTGAAGGCAGCATCTCTGCGGTGGTCACCCGATGGACGCGCGGCAGCCTACGTTGTTGCTGCGAGCCGGGAAGAGGATCCGGCTGCGGGCCTGTGGGTGACTGATTTCAAGAATCCGCCGCGGCAAATCTTCCGGGGTTGGGCGGACTGGTGGTTTGTTCGCGGCCCAGGGAATGAGATTTATTTCATTGAAGGCAAGCCGGACTTGAACGGAGTGCTCTGCAAGATCGGATGGGACGGCCAGGGCCTCACGCGGACGTCCGTAACGATCCCGATGATTGATTCTTACTGGGCGGACCCAGGACGGAATTCGCAGGATCATTTCACCGTATCGCCTGACGGACGCTTCGTGGCGTTCCAAGCGCAGACCGTGCTCGGAGCCAATATTGGCATGATCGAAAACGTCCGCTAGCTGCGGGAATCTGACGTTAGCCCAGCTAAACTCTTTGCCGGGTAAGCGCGTTTCACGTTACTCCACCGGGAAGGGTTAGCTGCGGGCGTCTTGGCGAAGAAGTTGCGCAAGTGACGGTCGCCTGTCGGCAAACTGACAGTATTCCACTGCTCTCGACGTGTTCACCAGGGGCTCTTCCACTAACCTTCGTAGAAACCAGAGTTTGCGGCCTCTCTCAGATCCCTCTCGATTTGGAGCACTAAGTGCGCGCTTCCGTGCGGAGTGCGGTAGATGAGGTCTGTCTATCCGTACTTCGGCTGAAAGAGGGTTTCAACCGTAAAGAACCGGTTCAACGTCGATCGACGACCGGAAAACTCAGGAGACAGACATGGCCGGAAATCGTGCAGTTGCATACATAGGACCTCGCAAGCTCGAGATCCAAAATCTTGATTATCCAAAACTGGTGGACCCGCGAGGAAAGAAATGTGAGCACGGCGTAATTCTCAAGCTCGTGGTCACCAACATTTGCGGTAGCGATCAACACATCTACAGGGGCCGCTTCCCGGCTCCGTCGGGAATGATACTTGGGCACGAGAACACAGGTGAGGTCGTCGAAGTTGGACGCGACGTCGAATTTATCAAGAAGGGCGACCTTGTTTCGGTTCCCTTCAACGTGTCCTGTGGCAAATGCCGTAACTGTCGCGAGCGGCACACGGAAATCTGCATGAATGCCAATCCCGACTTCCCTTGCGCGGCTTACGGTTTCAACCTGGGCGGCTGGCAAGGCGGGCAGGCCGAATACATGATGGTTCCTTGGGCTGACTTCGCACTCCTGAAGTTTCCGGACAAAGATCAGGCGATGGAAAACATCCTCAAACTTGCTTACCTCTCGGACATCCTTCCCACCGGGTATCACGGATGCGTCATCGCAGGCGTAAAAACCGGCTCCACTGTATATATCGCTGGCGCAGGGCCGGTAGGGCGCGCGGCGGCTGCCAGCGCTCGTTTGTTAGGCGCATCGGCGATCATCGTTGGCGACCTCAACAAAGAGCGCCTCGAGGTGATGAAGAAAGCAGGCTACGAAGTCGTCGATGTTTCAAAACCGACTCCCCTCGCGGACCAAATCGAAGCGATCTTAGGCGTCCGCGAAGTTGATTGCGGCGTGGACTGTGTCGGATTTGAAGCGCACGGCTATGGCCCTGGTGCCGGAGAAGATCCGTCCGCGGTCATCAACGGTCTCTTTGAGGTTGTTCGCTTTGGCGGTGGAACGGGTATACCCGGAATTTACACGGCAGGGGATTCTCAGGCCAGGAATGAAACTGAGAAGCAAGGAATGTATCCGATCGGCTGGGGAAAGGCGTGGATCAAATCGCCAAGCGCCACCGGTGGACAGTGCCCGGTGCTCCGATATAGCCGCGACCTGATGGAAGCGATCCTGTGGGGCCGGCTCGATCACCTGGTCGAAGTAATGAACGCTCAGGTGGTTTCGCTGGAGAACGCGCTCGACGCCTATAAGCTTTTCGATCACGGCTCGCCCAGAAAATACGTCGTCGACCCACACAACGTCACTGGGAAAATCACCCCTCTTGCAGCCGCCGCGGCCGCTCGCTAAGCGGCGAACTGAGCGGGCACGGGAAGGTGGGATTCAGCTCCAGCGCAGCGTGGTAATGGAATCCGGGGTGAGCGCTATTTTTGCGGTCTGGCCTGCGCACGCGACTGTAACGTCCTTCGCGTCGCCCGGGTTTGTCAGCACCAGCACTAGCGAACCGTCGGGGTTTTTTGCGGCTGCGTGATACACGCGCGAAGTCGCGGCGCTATTTGGGGTCGCCGTCACCGTGGATGATGATGCCGGCTGGCCGATCAGGGCGGCGTTCACGGCGGGAAGATCGCCGTTCGTGTCGTGCGACGCGATGATCACAGCGCCGCGGCGAAACGCTTGGGCATGGTGGACCAACGCCCAATACAATCCGGTCCGCGTGATTTCTTTGGTTTGCGAATGAATCTGCACGAGGCCGCCGCAATCGAAAGGACCTATGTTGGGGCGGCCGCGCTCATCGAGAGCCAGATTCCACATCGTGATGCTTTGCGGACCGTTGGCCAGAATGCCGGCGAAGGTGGCGCCCCACTTGCTCCAGTTCGTTAAATAATCGGGGAACTTGTAATCGTCTCCACCTTCGGTCCAATGCATGTCCACGTCCGGAAATTTCTGCGTCACGTGGCCCATCATTTCCGGACTTCCCACGTAACCGTGCCAGGCGACCGTGTTCACGTATTTCTTGAGGCGGGGGCGCGAGAGTTGATCGAGGGCGCGACCGAATAAATTGTAATTGTGGTCGAGCGTCCAGATTTTCGTGCCGCTCGGTTCGAGTAGCGGGCCGAGCGCTTCCACGAGGCGCTCCTCGTCCTCTTCGGGCCAGGGGCACGCGGGCATTCGGCCGCCCTGGTCGGCGTCGATCTCGTTTTGGGTGGTGACCGCGCGCACTTTCACGCCCGCTGCGTCGTAGGCGTCCACGAACTTCTGAAAGTAGCGTGCGTAGGTCGAAATATTTTCCGGGCGAATGTTTCCGCCCAACATCGAGTTGCTGTACTTCATCCATCCGGGAGGACTCCACGGTGAAGCGAACAGAAATAGATCGGGATTCACTGTGAGCGCGGCACGCAGCGTAGGCAAAATGTAGTCGCGGTCGTGGTCGATGCTGAAGCGCTTCAGGTCCGGATCGGCCGCGCCGTCGTCGTAGCTGTATGCCGCAGTGCTGTAATCGCTCGCGCCAATCGGAATGCGTCCCATGCTCAGGGCATGATGATCCTGGCCGAACATCGTGTGCAGGAGGTTTGCGCGATCGCTATCGCTGAGGCGCGAGAGCGTGAAGCAGGAAGCATCGGTAAACGCCGCCCCAAATCCCAAGATCGTCTGCGCTGTTTTCGTCGGATCCACCGTCACGTCTGCTGGCGCAGCCTTTTTGGCAGGCTTCGTCCAGGCGATTTCCGAACCCGCTGCCAGCCGCTTGCCGCTCTTGTCGGTGACTTCTGTCTGTGCGGGCTTTGTCGGAAACTGTTCGTCATTCGGTCCAACCTTGACGTTTGCCCTGACTCCTAGCACCGAAGCCGCTACTGCACCCGCTCCCAGCCCTGCATACTTCAAAACTTCTCTCCGCGTTGTCACTCTCGGCTCTCCGTTTATCGCTGAAATCATTCGCGCGGCCTCCACGTAAGGCCGTTTGTTTCGCCGGACAGCATACTGCAAAAGCGCTCGCGGGCTACGGGACATTGGGCGCGAGTTTCCGGTAAGCGGGTTGACCCGGCATCGAGGGTAATCAGCTTTCGTACGCGGGGCCAGCCGAGGGGAATACTTGTTGGCTGCACGCATGCAATTTTCGTGACATTCAATGCCCAAGAGCATATCTAGTCGGGATATGCTGAAATACCTTGTTCCCAGTGCGAGAAATCAGGTCGTTCAAGTTTTTAGTGCTTCTTTTTGTCGTCTTCCCCGTTTGCGGCGCTTACGGGCAACAGACCGTATTCGATGTTCCCAGTGCGGACGTCCTGGACAAGGGGAAGGTCTATGGCGAACTGGACGGCACTGTGCGGCCAGTCGATCCGCTGGCGACATTTACGCCGCGCATCGTCGTTGGCGTCGGGCACCAAATTGAAGCCGGAATGAATTTCAATGGGCTAAGTGCGCCTGCGTTCTACCAACTCGATATCTCTCCAACCGTAAAATGGCGGGTTTGGAAAGGCCAGACATCGGGATGGTCTTTTTACGTTGGAGATGACCTGTTTCTTCCGGTCCGCAAGCGGACTTACGACGCGGGAAATTATGCTTACGCATTCTTCGCGAAGGAGTGGAAAGACGGCACGCGGATAGGTATTGGCGGATACGACTTTACGCGAAACGTCGTTGCGGACGCTAATCGCGCCGGCGGACAGTTCACTTTCGAGCAGCGAGTTAACAATCGCTTGACGCTGGCAGCCGAGTGGTACACAGGGAAACAGGCTGCTGGGTATGTGAACCCTGGCGCGATCATAAAACTCAACGCAAAACTCACACTTTACGGTGCCTATCAGATTGGAAACGCGGGCGTAACCAAGGGCAATCACCAATTCCTTTGGGAGATTGGCTACAACTTCGATTAGTCGCGGGGATTTTTTTCGCCCGCCTGAGCGTTGCTTAGACATTGTAAATTTTGGAGGCGACGAGGAGGCCGTAGACGAAGTTGCCGGACTCGAAGCCGGCGCGCATGGCATGGAATGCCTTGAGGTAGGACACGAAGTGGGTGCCGTGTTTCGCCGCCAAGGCCCAGAAATGTTTGTCTTTAATAATGTCGAGACCGAGGTCCCAGGTTTTCTCGCAATTCCGATTTAGAACTTCGCGGTGCATGACTTGCAGGCCGTTGGAAATTAGTAGTTGTTCATAGTCCTCCATCGTTTGGAGTTCCACGAACATACCTTTCTCGATGGGATCGATAAATTTTCGCGTCTCCGCGGGCGAGAGGTTCTTGTTTTTGAACCAGTCGGTAATCGCGAAGGAGCCTGCCGGTTTCAGGAGTTTGGCGGCAGACGAAAAGAATGCCTGGCGGTCCTGCATGTGGGAAATAGATTCCACGCACCAGAGAACATCAAACTGATTCTGGAAGGTCATCGCTTCGGCATCCATCAATAGGAATTTCGCATCGAGTCCTTTCGCTGCGGCGGACTGAGTTGCCATTTCGACCTGTACTGGGGAAATGGTTATGCCTGTGACTGTGGCGCTGTAGCGCTGGGCCAAATACAGGCTGCTGGCGCCGAAACCGCAGCCAACGTCAAGAATATCGGAGCCGGGTTTTACGTTTGCGAGCTGGGCGAGATGCTCGGTGAGTTGAAGCTGCGCCTTTTCCTTTGATTCGTCACCACGAATCCAATACCCGTGATGCAAATGCTCGCCCCAAAGTGAGCGATAGAAGGGACTGACGACGTCATAGTGCTCGATGATTTGGGGCTTGTGGTTGGGGCGAGTCATTGCGAAGGCGCGCTACCGTGAGAGACGAGTAAGAGAGAAGGCTTCATTTTGGGGCGTAGAAGAGATAATCGGCGGAGTAGGCGACGCGAAACTCCTGGCCGACGTGAGAGGCATCGCAACCTGAGGCTGGCGCTTTGCCACCTTTGGTGTTGAGGCGCTGGATGGTCGTGGCGCGGGAGAGAACGCCGGTGCCGTCGTGGCCGACAATGTTGACAAGAAGCCAGGGGATGGAATTGGCGTCGGGCGAGGGCGCATTGGCGGCGGTTTTGCCGGTCACAAGGCTACCGTCGTTTGCTTCCCAGGACGGTCCGGCGAAATGTTTGCCGAAGGGCTTGCCGTCCTTATCAAAGAGTTGGGCGTCGGGAGCTTTCAGAGTCCAAGTAAATTGTGCGGCTTCGCTTTTGCAGGTGTAGACCTGGTCGCCCTTTGCGTGGACCCGGAGAAGAAGTTGTTCGGTGGCGGGCGGCTGGAGCTGCTGCGGAACTTGTTGGGCGGCAAGAGAGTATGGGAGAACGGCGCTGGCAGCGGCGAGCAGGCTGGCGGACACGAATCCGCTAACGTGGTGGCGCATGGGATGATGCCTCCTTTAGCGGGACACCTGGGTGCGAAGGGCAATATAACTCAAGTTGGCTAATGTCATACGCCAGAACGGCTTTCGCGAACGACGCGACCTGTGCGGGATGGGTTAGAACCAGTCGCTGCGGTAGGCGATCCACCAACTGGCTACGCCAATTGGGATTGTTGCGATTAGGGCCCACCAAAAGGGCAGAGCGAAGTCGGCGATTAGACCGATGATCGTGAAGGTTAGCCAAAAGATCTTGCGCTGCATGAGTTTATTTTAGCAGCGAAGTATGTGGTGGACGCGTCTGGCGTTAACAATGATGCGAAAGCCGCAGGGCTCCGCGGACTCCGCCCTGCGCTACAGGTGTGGTGATTAGTTGGCGGCGAAGGCGGCGTCTAGAGTGTAGGAATTGCCGTCGGGATTTGTTATTACGATTTGCTGCGGGCCGGCGGTTAGGGGCGGAGTTGTTACCGTTAGCGTGTTCACGTCTTTGAAAGTTGTGGCGGCGGATTTTCCGTTGATGGAAACAGTGGCCCCGGATTGGAAGCCGCTGCCGCGGATCGTTAGTGTGGCGCCCCCTGATGTTGATGTGGATGCGGGGGAAATTGTGCCGATCGCTAGAGGGACGGTCGCGAGTTGAACGACGGTTAGGCCGGAGGTACTGAGGGCGAAAATTCTTTGGCCGGTCTCGTCGACGGCTAGGAAGCTGCCGTGGAGGGCGTCGAGATCGGTGGACAACGCGGCGAGCGGCTCGGGCAAGAAGATGCGCAGGCGGAGACGGCCTGTGTGGGCGTCGAGGATATCTACGCCGCCCTGAATGCCGGTGGCGGACGGCGCGGCGGGCGCGGGACCGGTGAGAAATGGTTGATAGAGCAGGGCGCCGGTGGGGTGCAGGGTCATACCGGGGACCAAAACTCGGGCGGGGATTTGTTCTAGCTCAGGACTGGCGGCGATTGCGGTGAGCGTGAGGTCGGAGCCGCGGATTTCGCTGCCGCTGCTCGTGCGGGAGGCAAAGATGGTGCCGTCGGAAGATGCGGCGAGATCGATGGCGGATTCTTTTGCGAGCGAGGTGGTGAATTGATTGGGAGCGGCTGCGAACCATGTTCCGACCGGGCCGGCGGGAGCTGCGTCGTAGGCGAGAAATACGGTGTCGCCGGCGGCATCTGCTTGCACGAGCGGGACGCCGGTGAGGATGGTGACCTCTGGTTGTGGAGCGGGCTGGACAGTTGGAGGAGTGGCGGAAAGATTTAGTTGCGAGAGACACGCGCTGCACGCGGCGGACGAGCTGCCTTCGCCGCTCATGGCGACGAAAACGGTTTGCGCGCTGGTGGCGGCGACGCGCGCAGGACCGGAATTCAGGAAGCCGGCTACGCCGCCGACCCGGACGGTTGTGCCAGTCGCGGCATCGGGATTGAGGAGATAGATACTTTGTGCGCCAAAATCGGCGACGACGAGTTGCGAGGCGTCGGGCGTCAGTGAGAGGCCGCGGAGCGCGGCGTTTGGCGGCGGGCCGCCGGGCGGAGTGATACCGGTGGAGCGGAATTGCGCGGCGGCCAAATCGAAGACGTCGACGTGGTCGGTGGTGGTGAGGTAGAGCGACTGGCGCTTTTGGTCGTAGAGAACAAATTTGTAAAGACCTGGTTTGGCGAAGATTTGCGCAGACTGCATGTACTGAAATGCGCGGGCGGAGGTTGTGGCGCCGGCGGGGGAAGTCACGTTTAGGTCGACTTGGGCGGGGACGCCAGGCGGAGTGAGCAGCGTGATGCGCTGCAGCGGGAACGGGTATGTGGAATCGAGAGCGAGTAAGTGCGCAAGGGAAGTGACGTCTTCCACTTTTTGCACGATCGCGGCTGCGCCGGCAATTTTCGCTGTGATCTGGCTCGCGTCGCTGCCGAAACCGTAGCCGTAGATTTGAATTGTGTCGCCGCCGGCTTTCGAACCCGCATTCGGAAGAACTTGCAAAATTTGCGGGCCGTAGCTGAAGGCGTCGGGCGCCATGGCGAGCCAGCCGCTTGGGAAATACGCGGTCAGGGCGACAGCGCCGTTCGTGACGCTTGGGGGAGCGGTGACTCGAATTTGCGCGGCGCTGACGCTTGCGGTTGTTGCTGGTTGTTGGCCGAATTTGATTTGGGCGGTGGATTCGAAATTTTGCCCGGCTAGGGATGTCGCGGTTCCGCCGGTGATTGGTCCTTGCGACGGCTCAGCGACGGGAGCGAACGCGAATGACGGAACCAACGGAGGTAGCGCGCTGGGTTTTGCCGCGTCGATGAAGCTGACGCCACGATTGCTGATTGCGAAAAGGAGCTTGGTTTCATCGGCTTCTTCTATTTCGGAATGCACGCTCTGGATGGAGGCGTCGGGGACCTGACCGATGGGCTGCATTGTGCGGCCGTCGAAGACGGCGATGAGCGGAGGGCCGGCGACGCTCTCACTGGCGTAGAGGGAATTTCCGTCGCGTGAGAAGGCCAGGCTTTGGGCGCTGAGGGAGACTGGCGTGGCGATTTGGTTGAGCGCGGAGTCGAGAAGAAAAATCTGCGCTGCACCGGCTGAGACGAACTCGACGGCGAAGCGGCTGCCGTCGGGAGTTGCAGCTACGAGAGGGATTGTGCCCGCGCCCAGGCCGTGCGGACCCGCGATTGCGGAGCCGTTGGCGTCGAAAATGGCTAGCTCGCCGCTTGCATCACTGGCGGCGACGACGATTTTTGTGTGATCGCCGGTGCGCGCCATTGCGCCGAGGCCGTTCTGGAATAGGGCGGGCTCGACGGAAGTGAGATTCGTGAGCGTGTTCGCCGTGGGATCCCAAATTGCGAGAAGCGACTGCGCCGAGGCGGATTGGCGAAGGCGCATCATTATTTTGCCGGTGGACATCGGCAGCAACTCTTCGGGGCGGTCGAAGACGCTGTTTGGAATTGGCGAAAGCGGCTGGATCGGATAACGCGACCGAATTTTCAGGGTGGCGGTGTCGACGGCGATGGTTTGCTCGGTTGTGGTGCCGACCCAGAGGGTCGTGCCGTCCACGGAAATGTCAGCGCTGCTAGCGCCAGGGATGGAAATTTGAGCTGCGCGCGTTAGGTCGGATGTTGAGAATACTTCGACGCGGTTCATGGCGCAATTTGCGACGAAAACGTGCTTGTTGGCGGCGTCGTAGGCGATGCGCCGATGTCGTGGTTCGCCTGGCGGATCGTCGACGGTGGCTACAGCGTCTGTGCGCGAGTAGGCGGCGCGGGGCACTGACGCAATGGTGCCGGCTTGAACCGCGAGCGCGAGGGTGACGGAGTGGGATACTGAGCCGCTGCTGGCTTGAGCGGTAAGAGTGAAATTGCCGTTTGCGGCAGTTGACGCTGCACCGAAAACGACGGCGATATTAGTGCCGGATGCGATGTTGAAGGGACTTGCGGGATTCGAAACTACGCCGACCGGAACGCCAGCCAGGGTTAGTTGGATTATGCCGGTGAAGCCGTTTTGGCCGGCTACGGAAACGGTGATGGGCGCGCTGGTTCCACCTTGCGGGACGGACAGCGAAGTGGACGAGAGCGTAATTGAAAAGTCGGGGGACGGCGTCGCAGGCGGTTGAACATTTGCGGACGGGCCACCGCCGCCTCCACACCCAGCGCAGACGAGCAGCAAGGGAAGGAAAATTCTGCGATAGGCGAATTTTGGAAAGGCCTCCACGGTAAGGTGACTCGCATAGTTCTTTGCGAATACTGGAACAGTAAACATATTTTGTATATTGTCAAGTAATTAATATACGGAGCCCGAGAGGGCCGTAGCACTGGGCCTCGCGCGTAAGCTCGGTCCACCGCGGCCCCGGGGTACGAAGAAGATGCGGTTGGCGGTGGAAAGAAGGCTCGAGCACTGAACAACAAAAGCAAAACGGCGCGGACTGTGAAGGCCGCGCCGCTTGGGAGGTACTCGGAGTTGGGAAAGTTAGATAGTTTTTGCTGCCGGGGCTCCGGCGTTCGCGGTCGCGGGTTTCGCAAACGCGCTGCTGCGGGATTCCTTCTCGGCGGTCTTGTCGATCTCGATGGAGCCTTTGAAGTAGGCGCCGTCTTCGATCATGATGCGCGAGGTGGTCAGGTCGCCGACGACCGAGCCATCTTTCTTGATTTCGATGCGATCCTTGGCGCGAAGATTTCCCTTCACGTTGCCGTAGACCACAACTTCGCGGGCAATTACGTCGGCGGTCACTTTCGAAGTGGCGCCGATGGTCAGCTTCCGCTCGTCGAGCTGGATCAGTCCTTCGACTGAGCCGTCGATCTGCAGATCTTCATTGCCCGTAATTTCGCCTTTCACGTGCAAGCTGGACCCGAGTCGCGCGGTCGCACGGTCGGCAGTCGCACCCAATGGACGCAAAGCATCTGTACTCACGGTTTTTTCCTCCCAAGTCGCCGGAGCGGGCTTCGGCGCCTGATTCACTTGTAATTTTTTTTGCTCCGGTTGCGCGGCCTGCGGCCCTGGAGCGGCTTGCGGCGTTTCCGGCTTCTTATTCCCCCACATCGGACCTCCCAAAGGGACAGCAGCACCCCACGCAGATTTCCGGCCGGGGTAGAGCAAACTCTAGACCTCGGGGCAGAGTGCAGCAAACACAGTATACAAGGGGTGTTCCAGAAAGTTACTAGACCTGGAGGGACAGGTTGAATCCTGTCCCGGGGGAAAGTGCGTTTAGGCGGTAGGTTTTTCGGGGACGGGCT
>Ga0073928_10006000_pt1 | contig 16620 bp, 11 predicted proteins | sample PaiPotPPA55metaG_FD_76969 | JGI IMG/M metagenome (GOLD analysis project Ga0073928, IMG submission 76969) | Iron sulfur acid spring bacterial and archeal communities from Banff, Canada, to study Microbial Dark Matter (Phase II) - Paint Pots PPA... ... | reverse complement strand
GGAGCTGGCTTTCACGCCGGACAGAGCCGGCGATTTCGTGGGACACTGTTCTGTATTTTGCGGCTCGGGGCATGGCTCGATGACTCTGACGCTTCATGTCACGGAATGATGATGCGACGACTGGGCCAAGCCTCGGCATTCGTTTTTCTCGTGATGCTCGCGGGGTGTCGGGCAAGGTCGCCCAGTAAATTGGAGCGGGACGTAATGAAGTGGACCAAACATACTGTGTCCGTTCGTAATAAGTCCGAGCGAAACCCGCTTCCACCTACTGCGGAGAACCTTGCCGCGGGGAGGGAAGCGTTCTCGCACTACTGCGTAGCGTGTCACGGAATGGACGGGCAGAGTACGGGCGTCCCTTTTGCGGACAGGATGTCCCCACCGGTGCCCTCACTCAATTCTGCTGAGATTCAGTCTTATACCGATGGCCAGTTGAAGTGGGTGATCGATAACGGGATTGAGCCCTCCGGGATGCCCGGCTCGAAAGGAATTCTCAGCGACGAAGAGATATGGTCGGCGATCCTCTTTATCCGCCACCTTCCGCCTGCAGGTACGCTAGGCGACCCACCCATGTATAGCAAATGAGCCGGCGGGAAAGCGAGCAAAAAGCTGGATGGAAAGGAGTATTCACGAATGAATTATCAACTCGCAGAAGCCGTGATTGCTACCTTCCGTGAGGCTGAGACGGCGATCCATTCTGACCGTCTAGCAGGCTTTGACTATCGTGCATGGGTCGGAATTTACCGCTGGCTGGATGCCAGCGGCCTTGCGCTCTATTTTCTTGACCGCCTTCAGATGCTTCGAATGGAAGCCGTTATCCCTGTGGAGGTTTTACGTCGGCTTGAAGAAAATGCCGCCGATAATCGGGAGAACATCGGCCGTATGTTTGAGGAGTTCGTCAGGATCAACCTTGAATTTCAGGCGGTGGGCCTGTGCTATGTGAATCTCAAGGGTTTTACCTTAGTTCCCGACATATGTTCGGACGCTGCTCTACGTTGTCAGTTAGATCTTGATTTTCTTGTAGCTCGTGGCGAGGTTTCCAACTGCGAAGAAATATTGAGAAATCTCGGATATCTATTGGTCGGTTCCGGAAAGACTGTGCGGGAGTTCCGAGCAGGAGGCGGGCCGCTGCCTTCTGTTCGGGATCTATATAGGGCTAAGCCTCAGCGTTCTGTAGAGATCCATTTAGCCAATTGTTGCGAGCAGAATGGGGTCTGGCTCTATGACGAGAGATTTTCACGCGGGCAATCGCAACGTTGGAATGGAGTGGAATTCCCAGCACTTTCGGCTTGTGACAGGTTTCTTGGGTTGGCGCTTCATCTGTGGAAACACCTCAAAAGCGAGTGGACACGTGCCTCCTGGATTTTTGAATTTGCCAACTTTATAAACTTCCATTCGGCAAATGAGGCGTTGTGGTTGGAGGTAAAGGAGCATGCGACGCGCGATCCCGAGGTCGGAGTGGCAGTCGGAGTCGCTACCCTTATTGCAGACCAGAGTTTTTCTATATTTCGTCTTCCCGAGGATTTGACCTGGATCATTCGAGAGTTGCCTCCAACTGTTCGTCTCTGGATCGAACGCTATAGAGACGATGTGTTGTACGCCTTGTTTCCAGGCTCAAAGCTTTATTTGCTACTGCAGGGGGTTCTGTCGAGGGATAAAGAGGGGCAATTACACACAAGACGCCAAAAGTTGCTCCCCCTACGTCGCCCTCCGAAGGTTGTCATTCAGTACGGTAACGAGAACCTCCTGTTCCGATTGAAGCAACTGCGAAGTGAGCTTAGCTATTTTCTATTTCGGCTATGGTTTCACATTACGCAGGGTATTTCTTACATGGTTGAAGCACCACGCTGGAAGAGAACGATCGCATCATTGCAGGGTTGAAGGCCATCGATTCAGATGTATTAATTGTGCGACAGGGCACGATGCAATAAACAGATGACAGGGCAGGTCACCCACACCTAAGTGACAGGGCGAAGCTGTAAGTGGGCCTCTAACAGTGGTTGCAGATGTAATGCGATAACGTGAAATGCGAACTGGAGGTTGGATGCTAGAGAGTAAAAATTGTTCGACCGTGCGCTCCGATTCGCCATTGAATTGGTATGCGCTTCATACGCGATCCAGACACGAGAAGCGCGTCGCAGAGCGGCTTCTTTCACGGTCGCTGGAGACATTTCTTCCTTTGCACCGGAGCCGGCACACATGGAAGAACGGTGTCCATGTGGATGTCGATCTGCCTCTGTTTCCCGGCTATCTATTCGCCAGAGCGACTGTTCATGATCGGATTTGTTTGTTGCAGCACCCAGGTGTGCTTGGATTCGCGGCCTCGTCGGCACGGCCAACTGTCATTCCGGATCGGGAGATCTCCGCTTTGCGAACCGCGACGGAAAGCCTCAAAGCTGAACCGCACCCTTATTTGAATAATGGCGATGCGGTGCGTATCGTAGCCGGCCCGCTCGTTGGGATGAGGGGAATTCTTATGCGCCGCAAGCAAGAGTATCGCGTCGTTCTGTCCATCGAAGCCATCATGAGGTCGATTGTAGTCGAAGTGAGTGAGTTCGATATCGAACCAGAGGGAAAAGCGGTGAACAACCTTGGTGCAGGCTTGCGGGTATGGCGGGGCGGAGTCAATAGGTGAGAATGGTGCAAGACCGTTTTTTCATCTTGGGCAGGAGCGCAAAACCCGGTGTAATTGCAGTCTATGTTCTCCTAACTGCGATCGGGGTGGCACAGCAACTACAAACTCCCACCTTGCCGACGGGGCTGCCGTCTAGCTTACCATCGGCGCCATTGTCAGCGACTGTATCAACTGCGACTTCGACTGAAGATGATAGAGCCAATGCGAGAAACAGTGATAACGAAACCAGCGGCGGCCAGAACTCGAACGGTACTCTGACTGCTAGTCAAATTATTGCCGTCGTGCAGGCGCGGCCCGAGTTGATCGTGGATATTAAACAGGTGATGGCCGATTATCTGGAACAGCAGGGAAATCCGGTTCAGGTAGATTCCATCACCGATGACATGCTTTACCGCGGAATTGCCTCGGATGCAGGCCTGCGTGGAGCAATCACTATCTGGCTGCGGGCGCGCGGTTATGTGCCGGAATCTGATCTTGATAGATCCGATCTAGATCCCAAGAGTTCCGATGATGTTATGGGTAGTATTGGTCCGGCTGCTCCGGGGCTCCCAAATTCATTGACAAGCGGAGCCGCAGTCGACTCAACACGGATCGATTCTACGAGAGCGCAGGATAGCTCCTCCAATTCCTATGGAATTCAAGGACGAAGAACTCTGTCGAGGCAACCCGGGGGGCGAGATGCATCCTCAGCAACGAAACCTGATCGTAATAGCGCAAGCGGGGTGGAGGTTGTGCATCAGACCGCTCCCTACAATCTTCAGTCTCTTCGGGACCTCTATACGCAGGTTCCTGAGCAGACATCGAAGCTGAAGCGTTTTGGTTCCGATATGTTTCTGGATCGGGGGATGGGAACCAAACAGATGACAGTGGACATTCCGATCGGCCCGGATTACATTCTCGGCGTGGGTGATGGACTCATTATCAATCTATGGGGAGGTGTTTCTCAGAGCTTTTCGCGGACGGTTGATCGCGAAGGCAAGATCGTTTTGCCGGAAGCTGGAACGATTGTGGTGGCGGGTTTGCCTCTTGAGCGAGCAGAGGCTTTAGTCCAGAGTGCGTTGAGTCAACAGTTCCGAGATGCGAAAGTGGCCGTAACCATCGCGCGGCTGCGCACTGTAAGGGTGTATGTAGTCGGCGACGTACAGCGGCCAGGAGCCTATGACATAAGTTCCTTATCGACACCTCTCAATGCCCTGTATGCGGCAGGAGGACCGACGAGTGTTGGTTCACTCCGCGTCGCTCGTCACTATCGTGGAAAAGATCTAATTCGCGAAGTCGATCTCTACGAGTTTCTGTTACGCGGTGTGCGTCCAGACACTGAAAGAATCGAAGACGGTGACACGGTTCTCGTCTCGCCGGTGGGACGGCAAGTTGCAGTGGCGGGGATGGTCAAAAGGCCTGCGATCTACGAATTGAAGGACGAGACGAAGTTGTCGGACGTGCTTAATGATGCCGGCGGTGTCCTTGCGTCTGCTTCGTTGACGCACATTACGATCGAAAGGGTTGGTGCGCAGGGGCATCGAACTACGCTGAATTTGAACCTGCCGGAGGGAAGCACCGCGGAATCGTCACGAAGGTTGATGGAGGATTTCTCCATTCAGGACGGCGATCGAGTCAGCGTCGCTCCAATATTGCCCTACAGTGAGAGCGTAATTTACGTCGAGGGGCACGTCGTGCGACCTGGGAAGCTTCCGTATCGTGACGACATGAAGCTCAGCGACGTGGTTCGTTCTTATCAGGATTTATTGCCGGAGCCGGCCGACCGCGGTGAGATTATCCGCCTCATGCCTCCCGATCTACGAGTTGAAGCGATTGACTTCAACGTCCCGGAGGTATTAGCCGGAAATGATCAAATCCATCTCCAGCCGTTCGACACGATTCGAATCCTCGGACGCTATGAAGCAGACGCACCTAAAGTTCAAGTGCATGGAGAAGTACTTCACCCTGGGACGTATTCTCTTTCGCGGGGTATGACCGTGGCGCAACTCGTGCGAATGGCCGGAGGCTTCAATCGCAGTGCGCTGCTCGACGATGCCGACCTTGCCAGTTATGACATAAAAGATGGTAAACAGGTACTGAGTCGGAGAGATACAGTCAAGATCGGTGCGGCCGTGAACAATCCCGATTCCAACGCGGACGTAGCTCTGAAACCTGGGGACGTACTTACTATTCATCAGATATCGGGGTGGAATGACATTGGATCGTCCGTCAGTCTGCAGGGGGAAGTTACCTATCCAGGACCCTATGGGATACAGGAAGGGGAAAGACTGAGCTCGGTCTTGAAGCGCGCTGGGGGATTCCGACCGACCGCTTATCCGCTGGGAGCAGTTCTTGTCCGCAATCAGGTTAAGGAGCTTGAGGATAAGAGCCGGAACGAATTAATCCACCAAATTGAGACGACATCGGCCGGCGCGAAGCTTGCGCCCAGTCTCTCCGCACAAGACGACGCTGCAACATTGCAACTTCTCATTCAACAGCAAAAGGCAGTAGTTGAGCGCTTACGAAGCCAGCCGCCCATCGGACGCCTAGTCATCAAAATCAACGCTGATATAGCAAGTTGGGAAGGTACACCTGCCGATATAGAGATGCGCCGCGGGGACGTGCTGACTGTTCCGAAGAAGCCAGGCTTCGTCCTGGTCAGCGGACAGGTCTATAACGCATCCGCCATTACCTTTGTTCCCGGTAAAAATGCTGGTTGGTATTTGAAGCGTGCCGGTGGAAGTACCGAGGGTGGAAATATGAAAGAGATTCTTGTCATTCGCGCCAACGGCCTGGTCGTAGGCCGGCGATCGGGGGAATGGTACGAGCCTAGCGTTCTAGAGACGAAGCTTGGGCCCGGGGATGTCGTTGTCGTACCCCAAAAGGTCTTTGGAGGATCAGCAACGCTGAGAAATCTATTTGCCTCCGCCCAGGTACTCTCTTCGGTTGGATTCGCTGCTGCACTTGCATTGCGCTAGTAGCTAACTATGCATCTATATTTTGCATCAGCCTCCAATCGTATTGTTCCGTTCGAACGGCGGCTTTACCACGGCTCAACAGTGGTGCCGCCTGGTCGTCACCACTCACCAGAAAGACCGAAGAACGCCGGGTTGAAAATTGACTCTATGAGGTGTGGATGATGCAAACAGAATCACTCGAGCAAATCCCACAACTACAGGACCGTAGGATGCAGGAGCCACTTTCAGCAGCGGTGGAGAAGGCTAACTGGGTTGAGAATGCATCTTTGTTTTGGGACTGTCGACGCGCCTTTGTACGTGTTGCTGGGATCGTATTCGTGGTGAGCATATTGGTCGCCCTGCTCTTGCCGAAAAGATATGTGTCCGGGGCGCGCATCATGCCTCCGGAACAAGGGGGGAACACTGCAGCGGTGCTTGCCGCATTGGTTGGCAAAAGCTCCGCTGGCGGGTTGGCCGGTTTGGCAGGAAGTCTGTTAGGCGCAAAAAATAACGGAGCCTTATTCGTCGCTCTATTGCATAGCGGCACCGTAAGCGGTCATCTGATAGACCGATTCGACCTGCAGCGGGTGTATCACAAACGTTATCGCGAAGACACGGCCAAGCGATTGGCCCATTTGACCAAAATAGTCGAGGATCCCAAGAGCGGCGTTATTACGATCGCTGTTACAGATGAGACGCGTGAACGGGCACGTGATTTAGCACAGGGGTACCTGGATGAGTTGAACAATCTCGTTGCAAAAGTAAACACTTCGTCGGCGCATCGCGAACGGGAGTTCATTGAGCAACGCTTGAATACTGTGCAGGCCGAGCTACAGCGCGCCCAATTGGGGTTAAGTGACTTCTCCAGTAAAAACACTACTATTGACATCAAGGAGCAAACCCGCTCCACGGTAGATGCGGGGGCAAAGCTCGAAGGGCAACTTATCGCAGGAGAGTCTGAGCTTGACTCGCTGCGCCATATTTACGGCGACCAAAATGTGCGCGTGCGCGCGGCTGCAGCGAGAAATGCCATTCTGCAACGCGAACTGCAACGTGCCAATGGGCGAAGCTCTATGGATCCGGATGGGAGAGATATTGATTCCAGCCATCCATATCCGGCGCTACGGCAACTTCCTCAGTTGGGTGTTCGATGGGCTAATTTGTATCGAAACGTCCGTATACACGAAACGGTCTTTGACTTACTTTCGGAGGAGTATGAGACCGCACGTATCGAAGAGGTAAAGTCAATCCCTACTGTGAGCGTGATTGACACTCCTGGGCTTCCAGAAAGGAAGTCAGGACCTCATCGGACTCTGATTGTACTGATATCAACCCTTCTCTCCGCAGTAATGACTGCGGTATTTCTGCTGGCAAGACGTTCATGGCTGGAAATGAGCAACGAGGATGCACGGAAGGTCCTGGCCACACGCATCGGGATAACGATGCGAGATCGTTGGAGACGCTTTTCAGCATGAGATGCTTGTGGAAAACCCGGCGCACGAGACTTCGTGATCCTCGGAGTCCGCTGATGAGCGACAGACGCCGGCAGGGATGTGCGAATGCTTTCTATGGCGTCGCGGACTATCTGGCTTTACCTGCAGGGATGCTGCTTGCGGCTCCCTTTTTGCTGAGGCATTTAGGCGCAGCCCAATACGGAGTGTGGATGCTTGCTAGTGCGACCGTCAGCGGTGGTGGAACGGTCGCTGGAAGCTTTGGTGATGCCGTCGTCAAATATGTCGGCGACTGCCGTGCCCGGGTAGATTGGCCAGGTGTTACGCGAATCGTGCGCAGCATGATCTCCATTAATCTGGCGTTAAGCGGCATCTTGGCGATCGCGCTTTGGTATCTGGCGCCTTATTTGACTAGCCACATCGCGAAGGCTGACTTGGACCTCAAGGCAATTTGCTTGCAATCACTTCGTATTGGGAGTGGGCTCCTCCTGATGAGATCGATTGAAAGCGTATTCGTCAGCACCCTGCGCGCCTTTGAAACCTACGGCTCAACTGTCCGTATCTCTATTTGCTCACGCACTACGATCTTGGCTTCGGCAATTGTGCTAACCAAGTATGGTCGCAACGTTGTTTGGATTATGGTTGCCACCTTATTCATTTCAACCTTGGGTACGGTGGCACAAGCGCTGGCTCTGAAAAACAAAATAGGACGGTTCTCGCCGATACCTTCATGGCACCGAAAGACCGTGCGCCATATTGCGGCATTCGGATCGTTCAGTTGGCTACAGGCAATATCCGGCGTAGCGTTCAGTCATGCTGACCGGTTCCTTGTTGGATTATTCATGGGTGCTCCAGCCGTTGCCTCTTATGGCCTTTGTGTTCAGGCAGCACAGCCGATTCACGGACTGGTCTCTTCGGGAATGCATTTCCTGTTCCCACATTTGAGCACGCGCTATCCTGTGGCGCCGCTCTCGGAGATACGACGTAAGCTAGCGATGGCGTTGATGGTCAACGTTATGCTAGTCTGTGCCCTCTCTTTACCTCTCCTTATCTGGGGGAGTCACGTTCTTAAAATGTGGATAGGGACCACCACCTTCCGTCCACAGCCTCCGCTAATGTTCCCGATCATCGTCTGCAGCTTTGCAGTCCTGGGAATCAATGTTCCCGCGCATTATGCTCTGCTTGCTGCTGGACATGTGAGGGTCGTGACATATCTCAACCTCTCAGCCGGTTCTGTGATGCTGCTTATTATGGCGACCCTGATTCCAGAACATGGCCTAGAGGGAGCATCGCTGGCCAGACTCGTCTACGGACCAATCACCTGCCTCGCGTATTTCTACTTATACAGAATTGTCTGGCGAGCGGAGACGCATGTGTTGGTGCCGCGGTCTCGGATATATGAATCGGCGACGACCGGTACGGATTAATCGACTGCTCTGAGACATATCCGTTTGCAAGACAAATACCCAAGAATCGTGCTCTCGCAATCATGAAATCCACCCCGCTGATCTCGATCGTTACGCCGTCCTTCAACCAGGCGAAATTTATTGGGGAGGCGCTCGAAAGTGTTCGGCTGCAAAACAACAAGAATTGTGAGCACTTGGTGATAGATGGTATGTCGACAGATGGTACCGTCGATCTGCTGCGAAACCAAATGGTGACTGCCAAGAGGCAGACCATGTATTGGATTTCGGAGAGAGATACCGGTCAGAGTGAGGCATTGAATAAAGGGTTCCGACGGGCAAAGGGTGAAATTATCGGCTGGCTAAACTCCGATGATCGTTATCGAATCGGTTCTTTCGATCATATTGTCCAGGCATTCGAGGAAAACCCCGAGGTTGACATCTTCTACGGTGACTATCTCATGGTGGACGACACGGGGAAGGTACTTGAGATCAGACGCGAGATCGAGTTTAATGCGTTCATTCTCCTCTACCACCGCATCCTGTATATCCCAACAACTGCGACATTCTTTCGTCGCAGAATCTTCCAAGAAGGCAACTGGCTCGACGAAAGACTTCAATATGCGATGGATTTCGAGTTCTTCATACGCCTTTCGGAGCGTGGTTATCGCTTCAAGCATATCCCGCAACTTCTCGCCGATTTCAGGCTGCAGCCTAATAGCAAAACGTGCAGCGTCCCGGACTTGCAGCGAGCGGAACATCAACAGGTTGTCTTCGCGGCTGCACCACTCTTTTGCCATCTCAAATCTCCCACTGTGAGAAGTCTCGCACTCATTTTGCTGCGGTCTATCGCCGGCATTTGGCGATATTCGGAAAAGATGCTGAGAGGCTATTACTGGGAGCAACTGCGTCCGAATGCTTGCAGCTTGATCAGATATAACTCGCCGTTATGAATTTATTGATTACCGCAATTTCCTCAGCGACAGGCCCCTCGGGGATCTGCAAGCACGCTTATAATCTCGTGCGCTGTTTGACTAGTCGTGGGGAGGTCTTTCAAATCACCCTAGCCGTGGGCAAATGGCAGGAACTCTATTTTAGGAACTCCTTTTCTCTGAAAACCACAAAGAATGTCGCTATCGTTTCCATTGATATTTCTAATGATGCCTTTGCGAGAAATATCTGGTATTGGCGAGGACTCCCCAAACTGGCAGATCAAGTTGCTGCCGATATAGTTCATCTGTCGTTCCCGGTACCCATCCAGCGAAGCATGATCCGATGTCCCGTTGTTGTTTCGCTGCATGATCTCTACCCCTATGACGAGCCAAACAATTTTGGTTTTCCTAAGGTTTTCTTCAACCGGGTATTTCTTGAACAATGCCTCAGAGAAGTTGACTGTGTCGCCTGCGTTTCAGAGACAACACTATGCAGACTGAAGACGCGCTTGCCTCGATTTGGGAATAGAAAATCGGTGGTGGTTCACAACTGCGTAACCATTGACTCTGATAAATCACTTGTATGGAAAGGAAAACGACGCGACTTTGCCCTGATCGTCGCGCAACACCGTGCGAACAAAAACATTCCACTGGCGCTCAAAGTTTTCGACGAACTTATTCGGCAAAAGAAAATCGACGACCATCTTTCGTTGCTGCTGGTAGGCAACCGCGGCCCGGAGACTCCCGCGATCAGGTCCTTGATAGAAGAGCGGTCGCTTGAGGCGCGTGTTGAGTTGATAGATGGGGTTAGTGATGGAGAGTTGAAGTGGCTTTATGCAAATTGTAAGTTTCTGATGGTTCCTTCTTCGATGGAGGGATTTGGCCTTCCTGTTGTGGAGGGATTGTTTTGCGGCTGCCGTGTTGTGTGTTCGGACATACCGGCTTTTCGTGAGGTTGGCGGGGATGCCTGTCATTATTTTGACCCGCATGTTAAGTCAGATTCGGCTGCAATGGTTGAGACCATTTGCAAGGCGCTGGCGGAGCCTGCGAGACGGGCAAAGCAGCTCGACAGATTTCTTCTGGAGACAGTCGCCAGAGAATACGCGACTCTCTATACAGAACTACGAGAAGACGAATGTGGCACGGCGGGGAAGAGGAAGTAGGGCTAGCGTGGAACCGGCTGAACAGGTCAACGTGTTGGGAGTAGGAGTTCATGTTGTGGATATGCGGAGCACCGCTTTGCTTCTGAAGGCCCGGATCAAGAACGGTGGGAAGGGGTATGTATGTCTTACGGGTGTCCACGGAATTGTGGAAGCTCAACGAGACCGCGGGTTGAAATCAATTTTTGCCGAAGCCCTCCTGGTGGCACCAGACGGGATGCCAGCTGTCTGGATGGGACGCCTGCAGGGCTTTAGCGCAATGAAGAGGGTCTTCGGTCCCGATCTAATGGTCTACATCATGGGGAGGGCAGAGTTCCGAGAATGTGTTCATTTCTTTTGTGGAGGGGAGCCCGGTGTCGCTGAAAGATTGCGTGAGGAAATATTGTGGCGATTTCCCTGGGTACAGATTGCCGGAACCTACTCACCTCCATTCAGAGCAATGACCGCTAAGGAAGAGAACGAACTGGAGATTAAGGTGCGTTTGTTACGGCCAGACATTGTTTGGGTGGGGCTCAGTACTCCCAAGCAGGAGCGCTTCATGGCACGTTATCTGCCGGTGCTAGATACAAAACTGATGATCGGCGTTGGGGCGGCCTTCCTCTTTCATACCGGAGCGATCCAGGATAGCCCCAAATGGGTCAAGCAAGCCGGCCTCCAATGGCTGCACCGGCTCTTACAGGAGCCCTCCAGACTGTGGAAGCGTTATCTCCTGAACAATCCACGTTTCATCTTCTGTGCTCTCTTGCAGATAGTCGGGTTGAAAGAATACACGGTACAAACAAGACCAGAATAAGCACAACCCTATAGTTACGATTTGCGCTGAATCTCACAGAGTGACCAGTAGCTGGCAGCCCGGTGTTGTGCAGACGATATCCCACCTATCTCCCCATATCTTAGCTGCAGGAATCAATGAATAATTCAGAGCTATCGATAATAACCTCATCTGAGGATGTATTTCCCGCGCCCCGGACATATGTTGGTTCGCGCCACTGGGAGGATTTTCCGAATCAGCGCTCGCGAAACAACGCGCCATTGCACAATGGATGTTGTGACAACCGGATGACCGAAGTTGAGTGCGTGGAGGCAACTTCGAGAAAAAACGTTCGGGACGTCCTGTCTCGTTCGTCGGAGGATGTTGAGAAGCCAGATCTCGGCCTGTGGTTGCTGCACGGCTTGCCCGCCCGACACGATCGATGGCATCGGCTTTGGAGAATTCGCGGAGACGACGTCACAACTTGTCGTTATGGCCTGCCATATTCGTCGAGCATCCTCAAACGAAGCTGCGATGTTATAGGGTCGATGTTGTTCTTGATCATGCTGTTTCCGCTATTCCTCGTGGTCGCCATATTGATTAAGCTGGACTCTCCGGGGCCGGTATTCTTCCGGCATTATCGGGTTGGCAAGGACGGCAAGCATTTTGTGTTGTGGAAGTTCCGAAGTATGAGAACCGACGTGCCGGTATATGAGACGTCGCCTCGAAGTGGCGAAGATGTTCGTCTGACCCGGATTGGGCGGATAATCCGTCGACTGAGCGTCGATGAGTTGCCGCAGCTTATCAATGTTCTTAAGGGTGAGATGAGCCTCGTTGGTCCGAGGCCTGAGATGCCATTTATCGTGGCTTGCTACCATTCAGTGGAGCGCGAGAGACTCAGTGCGAGACCTGGAATAACAGGTCTGTGGCAGATCAGCCCAGCCAGGGCATTTCCAATTCATGAAAATTTGCACTATGACCTTCACTACATTCGTAACCAGAATTTCTTTTTGGATTGCGCCATTATTTTACGAACGATATCGGCTGTTATTCATGGCGTCGGCGCTGTCTGAGCAAACATCAGGTCACGATGATGATGCAATCGCATCCCCTTTCATGCCTTTATCCGTAAAAAGGATTCTAGAGGAGGCCACGCAGCCGCGAAGGCCGAGGACCACAATGTCAATGGCAGGGTGGACTCAGATTGTTGAATGGATTGTGTCAGCCTTGATGGTCGCGTATTTTGGCGTTCACACGTTTCCGGCCGCATGGAAGACGTTGAACACTGATTTTTCGAATTACTATCTGACGGCGCGCCTCGCGCGAGAGAAGAACGAGACCTCGAGAATTTATGAATGGATATGGTTACAACGCCAAAAGGATCACCGCGATATTGATCAGCGAATTATTTCATTGGTGCCGATTACCCCATTTTCCACTCTCGCAGTCTGGCCGCTCGCGTCCAAGCCGCCTCTGGTGGCCAAACATTGCTGGTTAGTTCTAAACATCGCTCTAGTGGGGGCGATTGTTGTTTTGTTGCGATCGCTCGCCCAACTCCCCCTGAGAAGCATTCTACTGGTGACCGCATTAAGCATTCCGCTTAACAAGAATTTTCTCTATGGGCAGTACTATGTTTTGCTCCTGTTTGTATTGACGCTTGCGTTGTGGTGCTACGTGCGCCAAGGGCGTGTGTTGTCGGGCCTTCTCATCGGCCTTGGTTTTGGATTGAAGCTTTTTCCGGTGCTGTACCTTGGATATTTTCTACGCAAAAGAGATTTCAAGGCGTTCACAGGCGGGATTGTGGGTGCGGCAGGTGCAGCGATTGCATCGATCACCTTCTTCGGTTGGCAGGCGAACCGCGTCCTCGTCAAGCAGGTTTTGCCGTGGACGCTGCGTGGGGAGGGGCTGGATCCTTATAATCTTTCCAGTGCGTCCATCACTACATTGCTGCATCGGCTTTTAGTTTATGAGCCACAATGGAATCCAAATCCATCTATTCATGCGGCATGGCTGTTTGACGTGCTCTTGCCGTTGGCGCAGACTTTACTGTTTGCGCCTGCATTGCTGCTGGCTGAACCTATGGACGGCAGTCCCAGGCGGCTGCGGTTGGAGTGGTCGGCTGTATTGATTGGCAGTTTGGCTATTTCTACTTTGCCCGCCAGTTATCATTTCACTCTGTTGATTCTCCCCGTGTGTCTTATGTGGAATGCGGTTGAGGAGCGTGTCGGTTTAGTGGCAGTCGCGGCACTCTTGCTCGTTTACGGAGCAATTGGGTATCCAGGGTGGAAGGCCATTGGGGCCTTGTCTCCATGTGCACTACTCAGCGTGCCCCGCCTGTACCTAGTCGTTTTGCTATGCGTCTTCGCCTATTGGTTACTGGCACTGCAGAAGCGTGATCGAGACCAAAGCCGTCAGACCTGGTTATGGGCGGGGGCCTTTGTACTGTCGATGGTGTTAAATATCGGATTGGGATTACATCATCAAAATGGGCTGTATGCGGATTATCAGTGGCGACTTCCAGCCGAGGCGACCATGCTGCAGGCTAGCGATCCAGCAACTCAGAACGACACAATATTGTTCATGGCGATGATGCCGGTAGGCTACCGCTTAGCGATCCAGAAGAACGACGAAATACACTTTGACACGGATGGTGTCGATCAACTCGCAGTAACGGCGACCTCCGTCGAACGATGGACGGAGGAGACCGGACGTGAATCAACGATTGTCTCGAACGCCCCCGGTAGGGAAGTGATTCGCTGGGCCGAGTCGCCGATGGCATCGTCCAACGGCAGATGGTTGGCATATCTGCGCGAGGAACATGGCCGCGGTGCTATCTGGCTACGTGTGCTGGATCAGCCAAGGAGCCGCGATCAGAATCTCACATCGGCTGAGTTTAATGTGTTGGAGATGTCATTTCTACCGAACGGCTCGCTTATCTTTTCTGCTGAGACAGATGGCGGACATCCGAGGCTTTATCTTGTGGACCAGGCCGGAGTCATCAGCTCGCTGGGTTCAGAGGAGGCCAGGTATCCCGCTGTCTCTTCAGACGGCCACTGGTTAGCCTTCAGCAGATTACAAAGCGGCAACTGGCATTTGTGGCTGCGCGACCTGCACAACGGCCACACGAGCATGCTCACTCCTGCGGATTGTAATAACGTAGAGCCAATCTGGACATCAGACGCAAAGACGCTAATCTACGCAAGCGACTGCGGACGGGCCCTCTGGTTTACCGCGCTCTGTCGTCGTCGCATCCCTGAATAACAAACCGCAGACCCATCTCAACTGAGGTGTGAAAACTTGTGTGCGAATGTTTACTCAGATGTCGACCGGCGCGTTGAAACCAACGGAGCAAATGTCTCCGAAATGTCACAGCTTTGTCATTTGATGATATGAATCAATAACTTGGGGATGATCCTTGGCAAAGCATATAGCGTATCTATATAGAATGAACTGGTAAAGACGAGTCGCGGACCTGGATATCCACGATTCAAGGGGATAAAAACGTGAGCTTGATTCTGGTCATTGAGGACGATATTAGGATACAAAAAGCGCTCCACAGACAATTCACGACGGAAGGTTACGAGGTGCATGTCACCGGCGACGGCGCGCAGGGATTGGCGAGTTGCAAGAGCTTGAAACCCGCAGGAGTCGTGTTGGATCTCATGCTGCCGAGCATGTCAGGCCTCGAGGTCTGTAAGGGGATAAAGAGCTGGTCTGCAAGCACGCCGGTTGTTGTTCTTAGCGCAGTGTCGGAGGTGGCGGACAAAGTTTTGCTCCTCGAGCTGGGCGCGGATGATTATGTGACGAAGCCGTTCAGTCCACGCGAACTGATGGCGCGCGTGCAGGCGGCTATTCGAAGGACGCAAAAGCCGGCGACAAACACTCACGTCAGCTTCGGAAACGTCACAGCGGACTTCTCCGGTATGGAGGTCTTCAAGGATGGCGTTCCGGTGCTCCTTACGGCCCACGAAATCAAGCTTCTGCAGTATTTCGTCGAACACGCAGAACGGGTCATTACGCGGGAGGAGCTCCTCAATGACGTCTGGAACTATACCTCCTATCCAACCACCCGGACGGTTGATAATCACATCATGAAGTTGCGGCAGAAGTTAGAGGCTGATCCGGCGAAGCCTGTCTACTTCCGCACGATTCATGGTATTGGCTATAAGTTCGTCCGCGGAAATTGATTTTGCCGCTGTGCATGGGAGGGCGAGGCTGATGGACAGGCTGCGGATGAGGACGACGCTGCTGATCCCTCTGCTCATCCTCTCATTTGGTTGCACAGTAATAAGCCTCCTCGTGATTCGTACTATCGTCCAGCAGCAGACCCAGACAAATCTGGCGTCCGATCTTCAGCATTCGGTAAGAACCTACCGCAACTTCCAACATCAGCAGCGGGAGCTGCTTGCGCGCGAATCTGCGCTGTTGGCGGACCTGCCGAGCCTGAAGTCCTTAATGACGACCTACGATCAGCGAACGATCGAAGACGGCGGAGTCGAGTTCTGGCAGGTGAGTGGATCAGACTTCTTTGCATTGCTCGATCAGAAAGGAAGTTTGATCGCAGCCTATAATCGTGGCCTCGCGCTCAATCGATCGGGGGTTGCCAAAGGACTGGAGATAGGCCTTCGTCGACCGGAGGAGCCGGTTCTGCTCGCCCTCGGCGACCGTATCTACGAGATATCGACGCAGCCACTCTACTTTGGCCCGAAGGAGCGCGGAACTCTTCTCGGCTTTGTGGCGGTTGGCTACTCGATCGATGAACATGTTGCGCGAGCGGTCAGCGAGGCCGCCGCGGCAGAGGTTACTTTTACTGTCGACGGACGAGTAGTTGTCAGCACCCTCAGCCCAGACCTACGTCAGCAGCTTATCGCCCGTGGCGGGGAATTGCTGCAGCTGCCAACGCAGAACAAAAAGATTGACCTTGGACAAGTAGACTATCTTGCGGCGTCAGAGCGTCTCACGATGTCCGATGGTCAAGAGAGTGCGATTCAAGTACCTCAACTTGTCGTCCTCAAGTCGTTCGCCGGGGCCACGCGACTGCTAGATCGAGTAAATCGATGGGTATTGACCCTCGCGCTTCTCGCACTTGTTGCGGGCACCGGAATGCTTGTCTCCATCTCTCGTACTCTCACACGACCAATCGAAACGCTGGTCGGGGGAACCCGCGCTCTCGCGCAAGGAAATTTTGACTATCAACTCAGTGAGGACGGTGCCGAGGAGATAAGAGAGTTAAGCAGAGCCTTTGAACGCATGCGCATTCAGCTGCGTCGTACTCAGAAAGAGCTGCTTGACTCGGAGAGGCTTGCGACTATTGGGAGAATGGCGAGTTCCATCTCGCACGATCTACGACACTAT
>Ga0073928_10005999_pt1 | contig 16621 bp, 12 predicted proteins | sample PaiPotPPA55metaG_FD_76969 | JGI IMG/M metagenome (GOLD analysis project Ga0073928, IMG submission 76969) | Iron sulfur acid spring bacterial and archeal communities from Banff, Canada, to study Microbial Dark Matter (Phase II) - Paint Pots PPA... ... | reverse complement strand
GCGATGATCTGGATCGGCATCCGCGACACGCTGTTCGATTTCAACAACGGCTACAACAACTACGCCTGCATGCAGCGCGGCGGCGGAGACGTGCGGCTTTTCAGCTACCAGACGGGCCACAACGCGATCGGGACGGTTCCCGACCCGTACGTGAGCGCATTCTATCCTGCGAACGACGATCAGGATTCGCGCTGCGGAACGCTGAGCGAAGCGACCGCCGAGCTCGATTGGTTCAACGCATATTTGAAGGGACACACGGGCGCGATCGCCGGAATCGCGACGCAACCGTGCTTCTCGCTGTCGGCGGGCGACGGGGTTACGCTGCCGCAAGTGCCGACGCTCACCACGACGCCGAACCTCTTCAAGACGTTCGACATCGGGGCGCCCGTCGTCGTTTCGGGCGACGCCTCGCAGAACCCGACCGCGGTGTCGTTGTATACCGCGCCCGCGGGCGGCACGGTGCTCGCCGGCATCCCGCACATCGTCTTCGACGTCGCGCCGACTTCCGGGGTCAGCACGGGGACGCCGATGGTGTTCGTCGGCGTCGGGATCCTGCACGCGAGCAATACCGCCGTGTGGGACCTGATGGACAATGAAGTCAAGCCGTTGCGCGGTATCGGGCATTACGACATCGACATCATCGGCGGGGGCGCGCGCCTCCAACCCGGCGATCAGCTCGGTGTGCTGTTCTTCGGCCTCAACCAACAGTTCATCGGCAACGGGAACCTGCATCCGGCAACCCCGACGCTCGAGCCGATCACGATCACCGGGAAGATTTCGCTGCCGATCCTCGGGCCGATGGCAAGCAACATCTGACCCTTTGACAAGAATCCTTGACGTAAGAATGTTCGACCGCGACTCGCTGTCGAACAGACAGTTCGGTCAGCGAGCTATGAGCGCGCGACGTTTTTCATCACTCCTGGGGGCGGAATGAACCGTTTGTTGGTACCAGTGCTCGTCGCCGCGATGACGGCGATCGGCCTCACGGCATGTGGCGGCGGCGGAACGGCGACCGGCGGCCCGGTTCCTTCGGTCGGTTCCGGCGCCGGCAGTACGCCCGCGCCGGGAACGAGCGCGTCGCCCGCCCCCGGCATGTCCGGCGCTCCCACACCAACCGCGACCCCGACGCCGCGAACGGGCGGCTCGTCGCCGACCCCAACCCCCGCAGCGACCCCGACGCCGACGCCGACCAGTTCCAGCGGCGCGCTCGGGGCCCCGACGGCACCCCCGGATGCGCCCGGCCACACGAACGTCATCCCGTCGCCGCCGCCCGGCACCTCGTGCCGCGCGGGCCAGCAGTACAACATCTACGTGACCTCCGGACCGACCGACATCTCGGCGAGCGGTACGACCGAAGCGTTCACCGTGTTCGAACCGACGACGATCTGCGGCGGCCAAACCTATCCGCTGATCTTCAACGGTCCGGGCTTCGGCAGTTCGCGCGACACGACGGCGTCGGATTTCGCTTCATTCCTCAACAACGGCTACGGCGTGATTTCCGTCGACCAAGCCGGCGAAGGCGAAGACGGCGGCAAGATTCGCGTCATGGACCCGGACCAAGAGGGCATCATGCTGCTCGCGGTCATGAATTGGGCGCAGGCGAAGCTCACGTGGCTCGCCTATGGAGCGACCAACGACGGCGCGGATGCGCACGAGCCGATCTACGGCTCCGACGGCGGCTCCTACGGCGGCATGTACCAGTTCCTGATGCTCAACGTCGACAAGCGCCATCGCCTGCGCGCGATCGTCCCGCAGATCACGCCGGCCGACCTGAACTTTTCACTCTTCCCCGGCGGCGTCATCAAGACGCTCTGGAACGCCGAGCTGTTCGCGGTCGGCCAGAGCGCGGGCAACGGCACCAGCCGCGCCCAGTTCGACCCGTTCATCAACCAGACGTTCGTGACCGACGACGCGACGAATCTCGAAGATTCGTTTGCGCACGACTTCTTCGGCTACCACAGCGTCGACTATTTCTGCAACGGGCAGACGCTTGCGACCAACGGAGGTCCCGGCACCGCACCGCACATGCCGCCGACGACCGCGCCGCCCAAGATCAATGCGATGATCTGGATCGGCATCCGCGACACGCTGTTCGATTTCAACAACGGCTACAACAACTACGCCTGCATGCAGCGCGGCGGCGGCGACGTGCGGCTCTTCAGCTACCAGACCGGCCACAATGCCGGCGGCACCGTCCCCGATCCGTACGTGAGCGCATTCTATCCCGCGAACGACGATCAGGATTCGCGCTGCGGGACGCTGAGCGAAGCGACCGCCGAACTCGATTGGTTCAACGCGTACTTGAAGGGACACACGGGCGCCATCGCCGGAATCGCAACGCAGCCGTGCGTTTCGTTCCAGGCCGGCGACGGCATCACGCTGCCCCAGGTTCCAACCTTGGCCACGACGCCCAACCTCTTCTCACAATTCGACATCGGGGCGCCCGTCGTCGTTTCGGGCGACCCGTCGCAGAACCCGACCGCGGTGTCGCTGTATACCGCGCCCACGGGCGGCACGGTGCTCGCGGGCATTCCGCACATCGTCTTCGACGTCGCGCCGACTTCCGGCGTCAGCATTGGAACGCCGATCGTGTTCGTCGGCGTCGGGATCCTCCACACGAGCAACACGAACGTCTGGGATCTGATGGACAATCAGGTGATGCCGCTGCGCGGCATCGGGCACTACGACATCGACATCGTCGGCGGGGGCGCGCGCCTCCAACCGGGAGATAAGCTCGGGCTGCTGATCTTCGGCCTCAACCAGCAGTTCGTCGGCAACGGCAACATCAACGTTGCGACACCGGCGGTCGAAGCGATCACGCTCACCGGGAAGATGTACCTGCCGATCCTCGGTCCCATCGCGAGCAACATCTAACACTTTCACTGGAAGGCAGCTCGATGAAACGGATTTTGGGCGCAGCTTTTACGCTCGCATTGGTCGCGAGCGCGCTGAGCGGTTGCGGTGCGGGCGGCACGACGACGGGACCGATTCCGTCGAGCGGTTCCGGTGGGAGTGGCGGCAGCGGAGGCAATGGCGGAAGCGGTGGCGCAGGCGGCAACGGCGGTACGAGTCCGACGCCGACCGCGACGGCAACGCCGCGCACGGGCGCGAGCCCATCGCCGACGCCGACACCGACTCCGGCCGCGACGACGACGCCGGGAGGCGGCGCGCTCGCTCCGCCGACGTCACCGCCGCAAGCGCCGGGCTACACGAACGTCGTTCCGCCGCCGCCGGCGCCCGGAACCTGCCGCGCGGGCCAGACATACAACATCTACATCCTCACGCCGACCGGCGACCGCGAGGCGTTCACCGTCTTCGAACCGGGCCAGCTGTGCGCGGGTCAAACGTATCCGCTCGTCATGTGGGGCCCGGGGTATTCGAGCAGCCGCCAAACTTCGGCGAGTTCGAGCAGCGCGCTCTCGCCCGGCAACATCGCCTCGCTCCTCGCCGCGAACTACGGCGTCGTGAGCATCGACGAGCGCGGCTTCGGTGAAGACACGGGTACCGTGCGCAGCATGGACCCCAACTTCGAAGGCCTGATGGATCTCTCGGTGATGGACTGGGCGCAAGCCAATTTGACGTGGATCAAGTACGGGCCGACGCTCGAAGGCGACGATCCACATGAACCGGTGATGGGTTCCGTCGGCGGTTCGTACGGCGGCATGTATCAGTACATGCTGCTCGCCATCGACAAGCGCCACCGGCTGCACGCGATCGTGCCGCAGATCGCGCCGTTCGATTTGAACTACGCGCTCTATCCGAATTCGGTGATCAAAGACAACTGGGATCTCGTGCTCTTCGGCGCCGGCGAAACCGGCGGCTCCGGAATCAGCCGCGGCAACGAAGACCCGTTCCTCCAGCAGCAAGTCGTCGGCAGCGTGCAAACGAACCAGGAAAGCTCGGCGGCGCACGATTTCTTCGGCTACCACAGCAACAGCTATTTCTGCAACGGCCAGGCCATCGCGACCGACGGCGACCCGGGTTCCCACCCGCTGTTCGCGCCGGTCCATCCGCCCAAGATCAACGCGATGATGTGGAACGGCATGCGCGACACGCTCTTCACGTACAACAACGCGTACAACAACTACCTGTGCCTGCGCCAAGGCGGCGGCGACGTGCGCGTGCTCAGCTACCAGTCGGGCCACAACACGCTGCAAGCCGTCCCCGACCCGTACATGTATACGTACTACTCGGCGACCGACGATCTCGATTCGAAGTGCGGCTCGCTCAGCGTCGACGACGCGACGATCGACTTCTTCAACCAGTACCTGAAGGGCATGGCCGGCGCCGCAAACGCGGTCCCATCGATGCCCTGCCTCTCGATCGTCGCGGGCGACGCGGTTCTCGTGCCGTCGGTGACGACCGGTCATGCGGGCACGCACTTTGCGATACCATCGACGGCGGTCGTCGCCGGCACCGGCCTCGACGTGCCGACCGCGGTGACGCTCGGCCCGGCGTTCACGTCCGCCGGCGTCGTCGCCGGGTTGCCGCGCATGGAAGTCGCCGTCACGTCGCTCGATGCCGCGCTCGGCGAACCGATTCTGTTCTTCGGAATCGGTCAGATGCACGCGAGCAAGCCTGGTGCGTGGGATCTGGTCGACAATCAGCTCACGCCGGTTCGCGGCGCGGGCGAACACGATCTGGACATGTCGGGCGTCGCGGCTCGGGTTGCTCCGGGCGATCAGCTCGCGCTGCTGATCTTCGGCATGGAAGACCAGTACACCGCAAGCGGCAGCGTCAATCCCGCCAAGCCCGCCGTCGTTCCGGTGACGGTAACCGGCAACGTCTGGGTTCCGCTGCTGACGGGCGCGCAGACCGCCCCATAGTCCCCCGTCGCGCGCGCCGACGCTTGGTCGTCGGCGACGGCGCTCGCCACCCTCCAGGTCCAAGAACAGCGGGCCGGCGCGCTCGCCCGAGCGAGACCGTCACAAAGGTAGGCCACCTTACGGCGCCGCACCACCCAAGAAAGCTACGTTCGGAGGATGAAACCTACGATGTTCGTTCGTTCTACGTTGATGGCCGCTTCGTTTTGCATCGCGTCCACCGCGATCGCCGGCGCCGATGCCATGTCGCCCGGTTCGATGGGTTCGATGGCACCCGTCGATTGCGCGACCGCCAAGACCAAGATGATGGCGATGTCCAAGATGCCGATGCCGGCGATGCCCGCTTCGGCGAGCATGGACAAAGCGTTTTACATGACGATGAAGACCATGGCCGAGCGCGGCATGGAAATGAACAAGATGGAGATGGCCTGCGCGAGCAGTGCGGCCATGAAAGCGAAAGCCGAAGCCGACGAGGTCCACCTCCAGCAGCTGCTCGATTCGGCCGAGTCCGCGCTCAAAGTCATCTAACCCGCGGTTTTGCTGCCCGCCGGGGCGCGGCGCGCGCACCCGAGCGGGCACTCAGCCGTGGCGAGCGGCCGGGTAGCGTGCGATCAGCCACTCGTGGAGTGACGGCTCTTCGAAGTCGCACGGCGTGTCCTCGATCTGACCTTCGCTTGCAAACCGGCCTTTGTACGCGCGCATGATGCGTTCGCCCCCCACGTCGGTGAAAATGAGGCCATAGCGCACATTGAGCGGGTGATTCTCCGGGACCGGGCGAGCGGCCACGAGCGCATCGAGCGCCGATCCGATCGTCGCCGCGTCACCAATTTCGTCGACTGCGACGCCCGGGAATGCCTCGAGCGCGGCCGCCGTTACCGCGACCAACGTTCGTAATCCCGGCGGCAGATGATAGATCGTCAGCTTGAACGCCGATGCGCGCGCCGCTTCGATGCGAGCGCCGATGCCCGCCTCCGTATCGCCGGCTTTTGCGGACTGCATGCTAGCGAGCCACGCCGACCAGATCGGCCTTCTGCGACGGTACGATCGGGCGCTCCGCAAGGTCGGGTGAACCGGAGAACTGCGGCATCTCCTTCGGAAACGGTGGCCACGGCTGATGCTGATCGTGAATGCGTTTCTCTTGCGCCGGATTTGCATAAACGATTCGGCCGTCGTTCGTGGTCGAAATCGTTACCGTGTCGCCATGCTTTTGCGCGCCATTGAGCAGAACGCGCTCCGCCGGAAGGTCGTGCCCAAAGGCGGCTTCGAGTTGCTCGACTTTGAGGTCCATCCGGTGCTCGGGTTGGTTGCCGTCGCCGCGCACCGCGAGCGTCACCCAACCGTCCTTCATACCGATGACGCGACCCGATTGTTGGAAGCCCGGCCCCGCTTCGCGCTCGGTACCGTTCTGACGGACCGTCACCGACGGCGCGATCGAATCGAGTTCCCGAACGGGGATCACGTGTCCGTGATGCGAGTGCCGCTTCGAACGGCTCTCGATGTCTTGCATCCGTGCTTCGGAACCCTCGATGACGGCGCGCTCGTTGTAATCCGAATATTCCTTGCTCGGAATTGACGACAGCGTATCGCCGACTCCGCCGCGCAGTGCCCAGTGCGTCTCCTCGTGCAACGCCGCGGTGCCGGGATCGACGCGCGCGCCGTTGCGGTTGTCGCGCGCAGACGTATGAGGGTTCCAGTGGATCGTATTCGGCCCGTCTTCGTAACGATCGTTGCGATCGTTGTCGCCCGTCACGCGAAACGTCACCGGCCGGTCGGGTGCATGCTCCATGTGATAGAGCGCCGCCAGCGCCTCCGGGTTCTTGCCGCAGATGTTCTTCTGCAGGTCGGCAAATTGCGAGAACTCGTCTTTTTGGACCCGCAGCGTGCCAAGGTGATAGAAGCCTTGGGCGTCGGGCTTCTTGTCTTTGACGTCGAGCAGCCCGTCGATGGTTGTGCCAGGCGGCGCGGCGTTCATCGACTCGCTTCCGGGAATTTTCCCGGTCGTCTCCAGCGCGTAGAGCGTCGCGAGTTGCCCCTTTGTGCCCGCCATCTCGACTTGCCCGACGCGGAAATCGGAGTATTCCTTCGTGTTAGCGAACTCGAGCTTCCCGACGTGCCAATGCCCGTCTGCCGTCTTCGTACCCTGCAGCGCTTCGTGCAGCGTGAAGCTCTTTGGCGGGTCCGCCAGCGGTTCATACGGATGAGAAGCCGGTTCTGCCATCGAGCCGCCTTTCGTCACCGGTCCCCTTCGGCCACGTGTCGAGCGGAGCCCTGCGCCGGCGCCTACGCCCCGCGATTGCCGTGCGTGGCCGCGCGGCTGATCCCTTGCTCGAACGGCTCGATCTCAGGATACAGTAACTAAACTCTACCCGTCCCGCACCATCACGAGCTTCGTCTGGGGGCCTTCGAGGATCGCGTCCCGAGCATCATCCCATGCGACGGTGCGAGACGTCACGAGCTCGGGGCGCAGTTTTCCCGAAGCGATGAGCTCGAGCACTTTCGGGATCGCCGGCCGCGCGTTGGCTCGCCCGGTTTCCAGGCGCATGCCCTTGAAGTACATCCGGTACAACGGCAGCGGCGTCGTCTCGCCGAAGTAGATCGCCGGAACGACGCATGTCCCGGCGAACGAGGTCGACGCGATCGCATCGTGCAGGCGCGGCAACGCGCCACTGACGTCGACGACGAGCGGATACCGCGGCACGATCTTTTCGGGAAGACGTTCGAGCGGATTGGCCCCGAGTTGTGCGGCGCGTTCGCGGCGGCCGGCGTCGGCGTCGAAATAATCGACACGCGACGCACCGAGCGCGACCGCGCTCGCCGCGGCGTACAGCGCGACGCTCGCACCCAATCCGCCGACCACGAGCACTTCACTCCCGGGGTGTTCTTCGAGAAATGGTGCGACGCAGCGATAGCCGTCGACCACGTTATCGGAGACGCTCGCGGCGGCCGCGGCCGACACGCCGTCCGGCACGCGCACCAGCATCGCATCAGCGAAGGGGACGACGGCGAGATCGGTGAGGAGGCCGCCGTAGTCGCCGCCCGTCGCGCCGATTCCGTACATCGCGCCGCGCCGGCGCACGCCGCTGCAGTTGCCGGTTTGCCCCGCGCGGCACAGCGTGCACGTCCCGCACGAGATTTGAAACGGTACGACGACGACATCGCCCGGCGCGAACATCTCGACCGCAGAGCCGACGCGTTCGACGCGCGCGATCGCCTCGTGGCCGAAGCCGAACGGGGACGCGAACGGCGTCATGCCGCGCACGATCATCCAGTCGAGATCGCAAAGAGCTGCCGCAACCGGCCGCACGAGCGCCGCACGCGGATCGTCGAGCTCGGGTTCGGCCGCATCTTCCCATTCGAGCGCATTCGCTTTCCGGTACACGAGCGAGCGCATCACGCCACCCGCGGGATCGCGACGCCGGCCTCGCGCACGATGATGGTCGCGGCCTCGCGCGCGGCGCGGACCTGCCGGCCGCCGGGATACAGCAACGAGCGCGCGAGCGCGCCGTCGAGCACGAGCATCAACATCGCCGCGTACGCTTCCGGCTCGCGCGATCCGGCGGCCGCGAGTTGCTCGCGGAACCACGCCTCCGTCGCGTCTTTGTGCGCGATCGCCGTGCGCCGAACGCGCGAATCGCTCGCGCATTCGCTCGCCGCATTGAGGAACGCGCAGCCACGGCAATCGCTCGTTGCGAAGAATCGCGCCAGCACGTCGAAGACCGCTAAGATTCGCGCGGCGGGTCCATCGGCGGCCGCCGCCGCCTGGGCCGCGAACGCGACCCGCGTAGGCTCGTCGCGCCGCTCGAGATACGCGGCGACGAGATCGTCCTTGCTCTCGAAATGATGGTACAGCGTGCGCTTCGTAACGCCCGCTTCGTCCGCGACCGCATCGATGCTGGTCGACCGGATCCCGTCGCGATAAAACAACGCGTCGGCCGCATCGAGAATCGCTCCTCGGGCGTGACCGCGCACAGGGGGCGTTGAAAGAGCCATGCCTTTAGTCTACCGAGCGGTCGGTATACTGTCGATGTACTTCGCTGCGATGTTCGGGGGAAAAGGGTCCTTCGCACGCTCGCAACGCCTGAGCCGATCCAATCTTCGTCGCTCACCCGCCTGCGCGAGAAGCTGATCGGGATCGGCGCTAGTCTCCCGGCAGCCGACGGCACGGGAGGGACGCGTAGCCGGGTCGGAATCCGGCTCCCAGACCCCGGGGCCCGTATCGTGGGAGGCCGCATGCTGGCGTCGAAAAGTTGCGGTCATCTGAAGAATGTCAGGTAAGACGCGCGAAGTCATCGAGCCGTGGTGGCGCCTTGAATAACGAGCGCGTCATTGCGTTCGCGGAACGGTGTGAGCGGTGGTCGGTCAGCCGCCCGGCTCTGTACGATTTTGCCGTCGCATCATTCGGATTGCTCGGAGCGGCGTACCCTGTTATCCTATTGAGTGGAACCATCGTCGTCATCGCGGCGCTTGCGGTCGCGATTCACGGGTTTGCTGCGGCGTTTTTTCTCAAAGTAGTATGGATTCTCGGCATACCGCTCTTCGCTGTCGTACGTGCCGCCTTTCGGAAGCCCGAACCGGTGGCCGGGCGCCGTTTGGTACGGGACGACGCGCCGGATCTCTTCACGAGACTCGATGCGTTGCGCCGTACCTATCGAACGCCGCGTCTCGACGGCGTGTTTCTCGTCCCAGATTTCCGGGCGGCCGTAATGATGCGGCCGCGCTTCGGCGTATTCGGGGGAATCGAGCACAACCTCATTCTTGGATTGCCGGCGCTGCTCGCACTCGAGATGCGCCATCTCGAGGCCGTGATGGCGCACGAGTTCGGTCACATGGCGCAAGGGCGGCGGTCCTTCGATCGCTTCATCTACGCGATTCGATCGACGGTCGCGATCGTCTTTGAGGCTCGCGTCCCGAAATGGCTGCATCCCTTACTCGAAGCCTTCATCGCCTGGTGGTATCCACGCTTTGAGATTTCGTCGCTGGTCGTCGCGCGCCGCGTCGAAGTTGAGGCCGATGGGCTCTCGGCTGCGACCGCGGGCGCAAAGACGGCGGCCGAGGCGCTTGTCGCTTTCGAGGTGCAAGACCTTCGGCTCTCTCGCGACTTTTGGCCCGCGGTGGAACGCCGCGCCGTGTCCGAACGCACGCCTCCGTCCGACGTCATGCTGAAAGAGAGAGCGCTGTTCGAAACACCACTTGCGAACGGCGCTCCACTCCTCGAGCTGGCGCTAGCCGCCACGCCCGCTCCAGCCGATACGCATCCGGTGTTAGGCGCGCGTTTGAAGGCGCTCGGCGTTGACGCGGCGGATGCGGTGGGGTTTCTCATCGCGGGCGAAATCGAAAAGAAATGCTCCGCTGCCGAGGAGCTGTTCGGGACGTCGCTCGACGTACTGCTGCGGTCCCTTAGTGACGATTGGGCAGCGAACGCTGCGGAGTCGTGGTCTACCGCGTGGGGAACGCTCTACGTGCAACGCAGACAGCTAGCGAAACTCGATGAGGAAGCGGCCGATGCGGCGCTCGACGAAAGCGCCGCGCGAGAACGGGCACTTCTTGCGGCGCAGTTCTATCGGGAGGACGCGCGCGCGCTATTGGAAGCCCGAGCGGCTGCGCATCCCCACGACGCATCCGTACTGCTGGAATTAGGCCGCCTGCTCCTCGCAAAAGAAGAGGATGTTTTGGGCATCGAGCTCCTCGAGCGCGCCGCGCGCGGTGATCGCGCGACTGCCAGAGTCGCCGTGGAGGTTGGCGCGAACTACCTGCTTCCGCGCCGCGGCCGCGCCGAGACGGAGCGATTTGTCCGAGCGATCGCGGCGATCAGCGGCGAGTCGTGCGCGAAGACTGCGAAGACGCCTCCGTAACCTAAATGGCGGCCGCTACTCGGCGCCGTCGCGCGTGAGCCGATTATCGAAGTTGGGAAACTGCGCCGTTCGCGGCCGCGTATGTCTATCCACCGTAGGGAGAGCAGCCGCCACCCCTTGGCGTTGGGCCCCCGCGTCGCGATAGGACCTCCGAACTCGCTCATTTCGGAGGCAACAGGCGATGGTGGGGACGGTAAACGCTGAGCGCGCGGCGCGGGCGCTCGAATTTGGAATGTATCGCGACGGCGACAACAATCTGGACGAAATCCAAGCCGATACGCTCGCGCAGGCGGCCGCGACGAGCAAATCGGACCGCAGCATTGAGTTCACGGTCGAGGACACGACGTCTCGGCGGGGCTTCGAGCCGGCGCACGTGCTGCGGACCGAGTCGTACGTGATCGCCGACGGAAAGATCGCGGGCGCGGTCGCAATCTCCGGACCGCACGACATGTCGGCCCGCAGCGACCTCACGAAGTTCGTCGCGCACGTGCTCGACAACGCCCAGACGGCGCACGCAGGCCAGACCTGGATCGATCTCATCGACCACGGCGGCGGCGATGGCGGCGGACTGCAATCCGACCACGGCGACGCCGGCATCATGCGCGCGGACGACATCGCGGGTGCGATCGCCGACGGCGTCGCGCTGCACGCTAAGGAACATCCGGAGGACGCTGCCCGCACCGTCGACGGCGTCGTCGCCAACCAGTGCCTGATGGCGACGGTCGCATTCTCGGCCGCGCTCTCGCACGCCGGCGTGAAATACTTGGCGGCGTCGCCCGAGACGATGCTGGCGCCCGGCGTGCCGAGCGACGTCGCGCACGACATCGCGCGTAATGCCGCCGATCCACACGCGATGGCGCACGCGGTCGTCGACACCACGATGGATACGACCTACGGCCCCGCGGCCGACGGCTTCGGGCCGGCCGCGGCGTTCGACGTGATCGACCTCGACCCGCAGAAAACGGCAGCCGTCGAAGTGGCCGTCACCCGCCTAGACGCGGTGCTGACGGCGGCCGCGCACGACCGCGTCGAGCGCGGGGCGATTCGCGAAGACGCCAAGGCGATCGACGGCATGGTGCGCTTTCCCGAAGGCAAGTCGCTTCCGTGGCGCGCCGACCGGCCGGCGATCGCGCTGTACGAAACGTTCGCGCAAGACGGCCGGCTCGGCCAGGACGTGCGCGCTGCGGCGCTCGCGGCGCGCAACGCGGTCGCGAATACCGTCCTCGCACACCGCGAGAGCGACGACTTTGCGCCGTTCAACGACGCCGACTACTCGAACGCCTACGGCCCGACGATTCACTTCCCGGTGACGCCGAAGCAAATCGACGGCTGGGCACCCCAAATCTCGGAAACCGACAACGCGTTCTACAAGTCCGTCGGCGCCGGCGACCTCGCCCGCGTCGTGGCCTAGCAGCGATTTACGCGAGCAGCGGTACGCGGTCGGGGTAGATCGGACGGTTGACGATCTGCTCGAGCGTCGGCGCGTCGGCGGTCAACGCGAGGCCGCAGAACCGCGCGAACGCGTCGCGCTCCGCTTGGCCTTCGGCGAAGCGCGCAGTCTGCGTCGGGTCCACTTTTCCGGCCGGATCGAGAAACCGGACGAAGCGGCCGTCGTCGTCGATTCCCGCCTCCACCAAGCCGGCTTCGGCAAAGATCCGAACCGCGGCCGCGATCGTTGGCCCTTCAACCTTCTGTAGCGCGAGCGTTCGCGCGACGTCTTCGGAGTTCGTGCGCAGGATTCGTTCGTGCGACGTAAGGCCCCGCATGCCGCGGTAGATCTCGCGCAGCGTCTCAACCGAGGGTGCCTCGCGGTCGATCAGGTAATCGTTGATGCTCCGGTCGCGCTCGCCGTACAAGAGATGGATCCGAGCGGGCAGGCCGTCGCGGCCGGCACGGCCGGCCATCTGGTTGAACTCGGTGAAGTTGAAATTCAAGTGGTAGAGCACGACGTCGCGCACGTCGGGCAAATCGATGCCTTCGCCGAACGCCGACGTCGCGACGATGACGCGTACGTCGCCCGTGCGAAAGAGCTCTTCGATGCGGACGCGCTCCGCGCTCGGGACGTTGGCGTGGTAGAACGCGACCGCGCCATTCGAATGCTTGCGCAGCCGGTCGGCCACTTTGGTCGCTTCGGCGCGCGAATTCGTGTAGACGATCGCTTTCCCGTCGCCCGCTAGTTCGCGCTCGAGGTACGCGTTCTTATCGGCCGTGTTGCGCGCGTCCACGACGTGCAGGTTCTCGCGCACCGTCGGGTCGATTACCCAGGCCTCGATGCCGAGCGCTCGCCGGATTTCCGGAAACGCGTCGTCGCTCGCGGTCGCGGTGAGCGCGAGGACCTGCGACGCGCCGAGTTCCCGCACGAGCACGCCGAGCGACGCGTACGCCGCGCGGTGGCGCGACTCGTGGAGGTGGTGGGCTTCGTCGATGACGACGAGATCGGGCCGGTTGCAGGGTCGCGAAAACACGCCGCGATGGTAGCTTGCGAACTCGGGCGTCGCGAGCACGACGTCCCAACTGCCGTCGTCGAGCGCCGCATCGAGCGCCGCGCGCTCGCTGCCGTCCACCGAACCGTTGGCGCGAAAGATCCGAATTCCGAACGGTCCGAGCCGCTTTTCGAGCGCCTCGAACTGATCGTTCGCGAGGGCGCGCAGCGGGTAGAACACGAGGGTTTTCGCGCCGCGTTCGAGCGCGCGCTGGGCCGCCGGAAGCTGAAAGCAGAGCGACTTCCCGCGCCCGGTCCCGAACACCGCGAGCGTATTGCGACCCGCCGCGAGCCGGTCGAGCACGGCGTGTTGCGCGTCGCGCAACGGTCGCTCGCCGATCAGCGCGATCCGCAACCCGTCGCTCGATGCCGGTCCGACGCCGGCCCCAAGCAGCGCGCGCGCAACCGGCGGCCGATGCCGGCGCACCCGAATGTTGACGCCGAAATGGCGCTCGCCGCCGCCGGTCACGGTTTCCACGGTCGCCGAATAACGGTCGCCCTGATCGATGTTCGGCGCTAAGCGCCGAGCGATCTCGCGCCGCAAGTATCCCAATTGCAGCGCGCCGTAGCGAACGGCGATGGCATTGGGGTCGTGGGGATTCTCGGGCTGGCGCTCGAGCTCGAGCCCGCTTCCAACCGTGAGCCCGGCGACCGAATCTTGGCGGCGCTCGAAGCTGACGCCGACGATCTTCGTGTTGAATGCGTCCGAGTCACCGATATTCGCGTACGGCTCGCGCTCGAGGTATCGTTCCTTACTCGCGAACAGTTCGTTTAGGAACTCGGCCGGTGCAATCGCGGCTTCGGCGTCCTGCGCTTCGTGCGCCTCGTGCGCCGCGAGTTCGATCGCGCCGTCGATCGTATCGAAGGCTGCGACCAAACGCTCGAACGCGGCCTCCGAGGGAGTCGGCGCCGGCAGCGCGCGCGGCTTGCGGCTAGTCGTGCTTAGCGGCAGGAGAGGTGTCTGGCGGGGAGCTTTCGGTTTCGGCATCGTCGAGATTCAACGTAATTTCTTCGTGACCGAGCGCGAGTGCCTCATCGTGCAGGCCGGCGCGCTGAGCGTCGAGCGGATCAACGAGCGCGTCGTGCTCGAGCTCCGTTTCGACGACGGTTTCGCCCTCGTAGGTCGGATCGTAGAGGTCGGCTTCGAACTCGGGGACGTCGTCCGGATGCGCGGCGGTTTCAACGACGGTTCCGGGTTGTTGTCCGGGCGCGGGTTTGCGCCGGTACCGTGCGGGCCCGGCTACCGTTCGCGCGGCGGCCGGCTTCTTGCGGCGCTCGCGCCGAGCCGCCAAGACTTCTTCGCGCGACGGTCCCGCGGCCGCTTGCGCGCGCGCCTCGGCAACGGTGCGCGGGCGGTCGAGCGCTTGGGCTCGTTGCAGCCGGCGGCGCGTCGCGGCCGACCGCATCTGGCGTTCACGCAGCACGTGGACGAGCGGCGCCGAGTAAAAGATCGAATGGTAGCCACCCGAACAGATACCGACCAGCAGCGCGAACGCGAAATTCTGCAAGCTCGCGCCGCCGAACAGCAGCAGCGCGACGAGCGTGACCACGACCGTCGCGAGCGTGTTCACCGATCGCGTCATCGTCTGCAAGATCGACGTGTTGACTATCTTGTCGTAGGCTTCGCCCGCCATCACCTTGACGTTTTCACGTATTCGGTCGAGGATGACGATCGTGTCCATCACGGAGTACCCGATGACGGTGAGCACGGCCGCGAGGAACGCATCGTCGGCGCGTTTGTCGGCGATCGCGTAGATGCCGATCATCATCGCCGCGTCGCGTACGAGCGCGACCACGACGACCAAGCCGAAGATATAGTTCCAGCCGAAGCGGAACGCGATGTAGATGAATTGAATCGCGATCGCGATCACGAGCGCTTCGGCAGCCTTGATGAGGTATTCGCGGCCGAGCGACGGGCCGACGGCTTCGATCTGCGATTGCAGGCGATCGACCGGTGCCAGGGCGTTGAGTGCTCCCCAAATCTTCGCCGTGTCGTCGCCGAAATCGACCTGCGTCTCGATCGTGAACCGCTCGTTCGGCGCGTCGCCGGCCTTCCCGAGCGTATTGATTCGCGCGTCGGTGACGCCGATCGTCGCGAGGCTGCCGGCGATCTGCGGAACGGTTACGGGCTTCGTGAATTTGACGGTAACGTCCGTACCGCCCGTAAAAGAGAGACCCAGCCGCAGCGCATGCGACGGCTGAATGCCGCCGCCGGGCGCGTGCGTTGCGTGCCAAAGCAGTGCGATCGCCCCCGCGCCGATCACGACGTACGAGATCAGCGAGACGGTGCGAAACCATCCGACGACGTTCCAGTTCAGACGGCGGAAAAACACGCGCTACGCCCCGTAGGCCTTCGGAGATTCGACGACGTTGTTGTCGACGATCAGATCGACGAAGAACCGGGTGACGAACGTCGCGGTGAACAGCGAAAACGCCGTTCCCCAGAACAGCGTGTACGCGAAGCCTTTCACGGTGCCGGTGCCGAGCATGAACAGTACGCCCGCACCGACGATCGTCGTGAAGTGGCTATCGAACACTGCCGTGAACGCGCGGCGGAACCCGATCTGGACGGCCGCGCGCAGCGTCTTGCCGGCCCAAATCTCTTCCTTGAGCCGCTCGAAGATCAGGACGTTCGCATCGACCGCCATTCCGACCGACAGCACGAAGCCCGCGATGCCCGGCAACGTGAGCACCGCATGGACCCCGGCGAGCAGCCCGAGCAGCATCAGCACGTAGACGATGAGCGCGAGATCGGCGAGGAACCCCGGCAGGCGATACACGACGAGCATGAAGACGAGCACGAGGCCCAGGCCCACCATTGCGGCGTAGAGCGACTTCTCGAGGTCGAGCTTTCCGAGAATCGGTCCAACCGTGTCGTTCTCGATGACGGTCACCGGCACCGGCAGCGCACCCGCGTTGATGTCGTTGGCGATGCGGATCGTCTCGTCTTCGGTGAAGTCGCCCGTGATCTCGCCGTTGTCGGTGATCACGCCTTGAATCGTCGCAGCCGACGTGAACTTCTTGTCCAAGAACAGCGCGAGGAAGTTGCCCAGGTTTGCTTGCGTCAGTTTACCAAATTTGGCCGGGTCTTTCGTTTCGAAGATGACCCGCCAGCCGGCCCCGCTCTGGTTCGGCGCCGACGCCGCGCTCTTGATCTCGTCGCCGGAGTAGACGACCGGGCCGCTGTCCTTGTACGCACCATTTGGATCCGCGGCGTACTTCTTGTCGGCTTGCGCTCGCTGGTAGACCGCAGGGGGCATGATCTTGTAGTCGAGCTTCGCGACGTCTTTGAGCGAACGGACCGCTTCGTCGGGATTCTTGACGTTGGGGAGTTCGACCAGGATGCGGTCGCTGCCGACCGTCGAGATCTGCGGCTCGGCGACGCCCAACCCGTTGATGCGCGCGTCGATGACTTGCGTCACCTGGCCCTGGACCTGACGCGTGATTTGCGGCACCTCGGGGCT
>Ga0073928_10005994_pt1 | contig 16634 bp, 8 predicted proteins | sample PaiPotPPA55metaG_FD_76969 | JGI IMG/M metagenome (GOLD analysis project Ga0073928, IMG submission 76969) | Iron sulfur acid spring bacterial and archeal communities from Banff, Canada, to study Microbial Dark Matter (Phase II) - Paint Pots PPA... ... | reverse complement strand
TCGATTACCTGCTACTGAAGGCGCAGCGCTTGGCCGTCACGAAGACCGAATTCGTCGCTTTCCAGAAAGCCGCGTAGAATGCACGTTTATCCAGATTCTCGCTCAGAGCCGAATTTCGGGAGCGGGAAACCTGCCCAAACGGGTCCCGCTCCCTTCCCCACACGCTCCAGGCCTTCCTTTTTTCTTCTTACTGTTCAGCGGATGGTTTAAGCTGTGCTGACTTATGGACCGAAGACAGTTCCTCGGTAAGGCTGCAGCCGCTGCGGGCGCGGCGTATTTGGTACCTCCGCGTTTGTGGAGCTCCCAGAAAAGAGAAATACCTACAATCTCAGCACAGATTCGGTTTGAGGAGATCGCTGCCAGATGTGGTCTTCACTTCGTGACCGCCAACTGTCCTACTCCGAATAAGAATCAGATTGAAACCATGGCCGGCGGAGTCGCGCTGTTTGACTATGACCGCGACGGTTATCTTGACGTATATCTCGTGAACGGCGCGGCCATTCCATCCTTGCAAAAAGAATCCCCGCAATATTGGAACCGTCTTTTTCGCAACAACCGTGACGGTACATTCGCGGACGTTACGGAGAAAGCGGGGGTGGCCGGAGCGGGCTACGGCATGGGCGCAGCGGTGGGTGATTACGATAATGACGGATGGCCCGATTTGTTCGTCGTAAACGTAACCGGCAATCAGCTATTTCATAACAACGGAGACGGAACGTTTACCGACGTGACATCGAGAGCGGCCGTAGGCGGTGCTTTGCTCGATGGTCACAAAATGTGGTCCGTGAGCGCCGGGTGGTTCGACTATAACAATGACGGTCTGCTCGACCTCTTCGTTGTCAATTATTGCAAGTGGGAAGTGAATAAGGATCCTGTCTGCTCGCTGAACAGCGATGTGCGCGGCTACTGCCATCCGAAGTATTACGCGCCACTCCACAATACACTTTACCGAAACAATGGAGATGGTACTTTTACGGACGTTTCGGAGGAGACGGGAATTGCCGCGAGAATGGGCAAAGGCATGAGCGTTTCCTTTGCTGACTTCGATGGCAATGGCTTTCTGGATGTCTTCGTGGCCAACGACACGACGCGCAACTTCCTCTTCCATAATTTGGGTGGAAAGAAGTTCGAAGAGATTGGCCTCGAGGCTGGCGTTGCTTACGGCGGCGAGGGCAGGGCATTGTCCGGGATGGGGTCTGATTTCCGAGATGTTAATAATGATGGGAGGCCGGACATCTGGCATACTGCCATCGAACATGAGACTTTGCCGTTGTATCTGAATCGTGGGGAGGGGAATTTCTCTGACGCCACCGTCGAAAGTGGATTAGCTCTGGCTACGGCCAACATGTCGGGGTGGGGCAATGGCATCTATGACTTCGATAACGACGGGTGGAAGGACCTGTTCGTAGCCCGCTCCAATGTAGTGGACAACATCGATCGAGTGTTTCCCAACCGGAGATATACGGAACCCAATTCAGTCTTTCGAAACCTTGGCAACGGCCGGTTTGCAGATGTCAGCCTGACAGCGGGATCTGATTTTCAAGCGGAAGCGGCACATCGCGGTGTGGCATTTGGAGATTTCGACAATGATGGGCGCGTCGATTGTGTAGTGTCGGTCTTGGGCGGCCCGGTCAAGCTATTCCACAACATCTCTTCCGCCAGCCATCATTGGATCCTGCTGAATCTTGTGGGCACGAAAAGCAACCGCATGGCAATTGGCGCGCAGATTCATATCACCACTCCGGATGGCAGCTCGCAATGGAACCAGGTATCTACGGCGGTCGGTTATGCGTCTTCGAGCGATAGTCGAGTGCATTTTGGACTGGGAGAGAATCGTCGCATCGCGAAGATTCAGATTCGCTGGCCGAGTGGCATTAATCAGCGATTGCACAATGTCGAGGTGGACCGTGTTATGACCATCGAAGAAACACCCCTGTAACGTTGATTCTTCACTTTGCCGCGATGCGGTACTTCACTTGGACCGTCACGATCTCGTAAGGGTGCACGGGAACCGTGATCTCGTTTGAGCCCGTGATTGGCAGCGGCGGGCCCTCGGGTGTCTCCATCAAATTCGTGGCCACCGCTTCAGTGGCTCCCCCCGGAACCGTGATCTGTACGTCAACCGTTTTTCCTGCCCATTCGTAGAAGCGAAACAACAAGGCGTCGCCATCCTCGGCTTTCTTGATAGCGGTCAGGACGACATTCTCTTGCTTGAGATCAACGAATGAGTGAGAGCTGGGAAGGGAGCCGCCATGAGGCTGCACCTGGATGCCTAGAAGCTTGTAGTTAAACTCGTAGCCGCGGCGCACTGTCAGCGCTTGTTTCCAATTTTCGGCATGTGGGAAAAGGGAATAGCGGAAGCTATGGTGGCCACGATCCGCTTCGGGATCAGGCCAGGTCGGCGAGCGTAGCAAAAAGATTCGCAGAACATTCGCCTTCGCATCATACCCGTATTTTGATTCGTTAATCAGACTGAACCCGTGTTTTCCGTCTCCCAGATCAGCCCAGCGCAGAGCAGGAACTTCAAACATTGCCGCTTCAAACCGATTGTTTCGAGTGGTAGGACGTTCGATCGATCCGTAAGGAATCTCGTACGTGGCCCCATTGCTCGAGGCTGAAAGAGGGAAGACAGCCTTCAATAAGATATGAGTCTCATGCCAGTCGATTTCGCTACCGATGTCGACTCGATTCAGTCCCGCATAAATCGAGATGTCTTGAACAAACTTCGATTTCTGCCAGCTGCGGACGACGCGTATCGTGGCACGCACTGGACCTCTCTCGACAACTTCGACCGAGTCCACCATTTGTAGCTTGGTGAACTCGCGCTCGAAATCGGCATCGATATTCCATGCGTCGAAGTCATGCGGAGTGTCTTTAAACGCGATTAACTCGTTACCGCACGCATGCGGTGCGATCGACTCGAAACCGGAGTTCTTGTCATAGAGACTGGAGATACAACCCGTAGTAGGATCCACCGTGAGGCGCAAAACGACATTCTCGAGTGTCAGGCCCTTGACTGTTAGATCGGTGGTCATCGAACTTTCGGAAAGAACCACATGAAGGACCTGATATCCGAGTGATGGTACATTCCGCACTTCGGTGAGCAACCGATACTCATTTCGGTCGCGGTTTCGTGATAGCAGCTGAAACGGTAGAGATTTTCCCTCGGAACCCGGAATCAGCAGACCATGCGGCACCGGTTCCGGCATTCGCACGTTCAATTCGACGAGATCATTGCGCTTCCATCCCAACGGATTCGCCACAAGAATCGGCACGCCCGGGCCAGTTGTATCGATCTGGCTCGCAACCGTGGTGATAGCCTGAGAGCTCAATCGCTCCGCCTGCAACCGCACAAAATCATAGTCGCGCTGCGCGTCGCGATAAATATCGGCGACGCCCGATCCGGCGGCTAAATCGTGGAATTGATTGAAGAATACCTTCTTCCACGCTTCAGTGAACTCAGTCGTCGGATAATTCGTCCCGGATAGCCATGCGAGCGAGGAATATTTCTCTGCGTTCAGCAATTGTTCTTCACTTTGACGCATGTTGCGCTTGTGCTGGGCCTGCGAAGTGAACACACCGCGGTGATATTCGAAGTACAATTCGTCGTTCCACACAGGCAGGCTGAATTTCCCTGGCGGAGGGACCGGCAACTGCTCGTGGCCTTGAGCCAAAGACCGGTAGTTCCATACCGGCGAATTCGCAGTATCAGCTTTGCCTTCGATGTCAGTGAAAAATCCTTGGGCAACGCCGAAGTTGGTCTTGGGGAAAATTACATCTGGTTTGGACCAATGCTCTCCATCCTCGAGCATGACTCGTGTCGGGCCGCCTCCATGGTCGCCAACTCCATACAAGTGCATCATTTCAGGAACTCCCGGATGTGCGACTTCGAGGGCGCTGACATCGGAGGCTATTCGCAGTGGCTCGAGCTCATTGACATAGTCATGTGGGAAATATGTGAGTACTCGGCTCCCGTCGGGCGACTGCCACCAAAATAGTTTCATCGGCAATTGATTGGTATCATTCCACGCCATTTTTTGAGTAACAAAGTAATTGATGCCAGACCGCTTATAGATTTGCGGTAGTTGCCAGTTGTAGCCGAAAGAGTCGGGTTCCAGCCAATGTGCACATCCGTACCGAAATTGTTCTTAAAGAAACGCTTCCCAATCAGCAGTTGGCGCACCAGCGATTCGCCATCCGGCATGTTCAAGTCGGGCTCTACCCAAATCCCTCCCGCCATTTCCCAGCGCCCTTGTTTCACGCGATCCAGAATCTGCTGGTGGACGGAGGGATATTTCTCCATCATCCATTCGCTGTAAGCAGCGGCGGACTGCGTGTATGTGAATTTGGGATGTTCGTCCATCAACTGCAATGCCGTCCCGAATGTTCTACGCACCACGTCGACGGTTTCCGTCCATGGCCAGAGCCAGGCGGCATCGATATGCGAGTTGCCAGTAAGGCGAACCGAAGTCTCTTGTATGGAGTCCTTCAGCGGAAGGAGGATCGCGCGCGCCTGAATGAGCGAGGCATCGAACGCCGCCTGATCGCCCCGCGAAAGAGCATCCAAGTCGACGGCATCGGCTGCCTTTGCCAACTCCGTTTGCAATTTGACGGAGGCTGAGCCCACATAGGGTGCGAGAGTTGACATGGCGCCCATCTCTTGAAAAAGATGGGCAGGGTCGGGACGACCCGCCGAAAAATCGATTCGGAGATCGGCACCAGTGAAATGCTTTTCGTCTACCGTCTGGAGAAGTATCACCGCGACCAGAACTTTGTCGCCAGCTTTTGCTGCATCAAAAAGAACGATGGGTTCGAGGTCGTCTCCCATAGCCACCCGTCGCCCGTTGAAATAGACGATTTCCATTGCCGGACCGTTGGCGTCATCCTGAAAATCGAACCACACCTTTACTCCGGTGAGATCGTATCCATTGAGAGATTTAGGGATTTCGATCCAACGCCGATACCACAGTGCGTCGTGCGGACCGGTGCTGTTCGGTCCAACGATTTGCCAGGAACTATCGTCAAGATCGATCGATTCGCCTTGGGCAATGTCGCCGGAATGAATTTTCCATTCTTCTTCGGGAAGGTTCATCAGAGATTTTAGACGCTTTGCTACTGCTTCAACTTTGTTCTTCGGGCCGGGGGAAATGCGCTGCCATGTCGCTTTCCCAGCGGTGAGCGACCAGCTGCCCTGTATGGCTTGACCGTCGCCCGTCGGCGAGCCTTTGTACGATACTTGGCCCGAACGGAAGTTCAAGATCGAGTTATCGAAGCTGACCGAGTCAACTGGAGTGTCAAACTGAAAATGCTCTGGGACGTCGAGCGTCGCAGCGATCGCACCATGTGGCTTCGAGATATGAAGAACGTAGCGCAGAAAATGCCCATGGTCCAGGACGGTCGTTTGCCATGTGCCTTCGATATCTTGAGCGCAGCACGATAGTGCGAGGAACAGAGCTGCTGCCGAGCAGAAATGTACGACTCTCATTGGAACTCCGATTAACCAGCGGAAAATCTTGTCTACCTCGACTTGCCGACTCGTGATGTTCGGTTCAATCCGAGGCAAAAGCATGATTGTCGCGGGCCGTCTTGGCTCAAGACCGCGGAATCAACTCAGTCACCGGAGCATTCCAGGCGGAAACGCGAACCCGCAAGCTGCCTGGGCTCACGGCCGGAGGCTTCGTGATCGGATCGAGTCCGTTCATATTCAGGCGCACGGTACCGTGGAGCGTGCTTTTCTCGCCAGGTGCCAGCCAAAAATAGTTATCGCTCCATATAACAGAGTAAACATCCGGCGCGAGCTGCAGGCGCACTGGGTAAGCGGGAAGTTTGCCGACGTTTTCAACCGCGACACTAAGCTCCGCTTCTTTCTGAGACTGACTCTCGATCTTGATAGTCGCTTGGAGCGAGGTGCCAAACCCTTCAATTTGAGGCTTCAGCCAAGGTCCGCTCTGATTCAGGGGTTCCGCAACCGGGGCGGCTTGCCACCGCTTTCGTGCCTCCGGGTCTACAAGCATTTGGAGGATGCGCAGCCAATACATACGGCGCGAAAGCCTTGCTCCTTGCGCATCGCTCAATGTCAACTCAAAGAATAGATACCCTTCTGGCGTATTGGCGGGAATTGGCCAATGCACATCGCGTCCCTCACTTGCGTATCCCCCGGACGGAACGTCGGTTGCCCAGTCTTCCTGATAAGCAAGTTGCATGGCGCGGTCATAGACGCGGACGCGAATGCGGCTACCCTTCAGCGCCTCTGCGCGGTCATTGAGAGCAAACACCGAGGCCCGGAAAGTATCTCCCGGCCCCCAGGAAAAGAATCCGGTATCCGCCATGACGTGAACCGGTTCATTCGCCCGCTGCGCGGCGTAAAAGGGAATTTGTGGTTGGCCACACCAATCAATCAGGTGCCAGCTATTGGCGATCGGACCAAGGGAATTATATGTCCAAAGCGTTTGGCCCCCGGTATAAGGAAACTGTGCACGCCATTGCTCCAGCACGCATCCCATATTGTGCTCGTACCCCATCTGGCTATACTCGATGAGCTGTTCCAGGTCGGCCTTTCCAAAGTCTCCATACCACGACGCCCGTTGCCAGCTCTTGACGAAGGTGTAGTTCAGTTCGGCACTGCGGTCTCGAATGGTTGTGTACTTACGCTTGAATTTCTCGACATCGTAGCCCACCGGTTTCATCTCGAGTTCGGCCGCTGGAACCATCCTCTTAAGTAGCGACAGGTTGGCAAAACTGCTGAACGACCATTCGGAGATGAAATAGTGACCACGGTCAAATATCTTGTGATACCAATTCTCATCGGCTGTGTAGATATCCTGAGGCTCGTAGGCGTGATGGTCGCCACCGCAAGGCGAATTCATGCGGAAAGGCCGGCTGCCGTCGTAGCCTGCAAAGATTTCGCGTATGAGACCGATGAAAGCCTCAATTCCGTCCTGGAACGGGTCGTATTCATTGCCGGCAACATAGATTCCGATTGACGGATGCTGCCGTATGCGCAGGACGCTCTGTGTCAATTGCTCCCGCCAGACCGGTAGAGTCGTGGTCCCCGGAGTGTCAGCCCAGTTGAGCGGGACCTCCTGCCACACGATCAGGCCGTTTTCGTCGCAGAGGTTGTAGAACTGTTCTGTTTCAATGATTGAGGTGCCGCCATTCAGTCGAAGCAAATTCTGGCCGTTAAGTTTAGCCGCCCGAATCATCCATTCTTCGCGCTCCGGTGAGAGTTGGAGAACGTCATCACTCGTCATCCAACAAGAGCCCTTAGCATAAAAGGGCTTGCCGTTGGCTACCCAGAGATACATGTAGGCTTCATCTTCGAGAGTTTTGTCGGCGGGAACTGCCCGGGGCGTTTCAGGGTTTGACGGATTCCGTTTCAACTGTAGTATTCGCACGCCAAACCGGCTCGAAATAAAATCCACTTGTTTGCTGTCTTTAATCAATTTCAATTCCAGCCGGTAGAGTGGCTGTTCGCCCATGCCGTTTGGCCACCACAATTTCGGCTGCATAAGCTCAATCTGCTGTTCCCAGAAAGAATTGCCGACGGGCACCTTCTGGCGAAACGTCCCACGCCAGACGACCTTATTGTTCGCAGCCTCGACGATTCGTGACTCGATCGTGCCCAAAAACGCATTGGTGCCCGTATTCGTCAACATGGCTTGAGCCCAGAGAGTTGCGGTGTCGGCCCCGATCGCGACGGTCCTCACAAACGGCGCTTCCATGTACGCCTCTCCGGTAACGATGAGTCGAATAGGTTGGTAGAGGCCGAAGGAACGGTAGCGATTGCCCCATTGATAGCTTTCGCCATCCTGAGCATCCGGTTTCACTACGCGTGGATTGCGATTTTCACTCGAACTGTCGTAGTTGGGCAGCAAATCATGAGGCTCGTGCACCAATCGCACAAGGATTTCATGTTCCTTACCAGGGACGACGCGCGATGTTATGTCAAAGGTTGGGCCGCCGAACGAACCCTCGTGTTCGCCCAGATATTCGCCGTCCAGCCAGACCATGCCGTAATAATCCATGCCATCAAATCGTAGCCGGATCACGGAATCGCGCCCAGATTCGGGTACCACAAAGCGCCGTCGCAGATACCAATCTCGCTGATGGATCCACTGCAGCTTTTTGAAATTGTCTCCGAACCAGAGATTTGGCACTTCGCCGGCCTCCATCAAGGCATAGTGCACCGGTTGGGGCATTTGCGTCTTGAGCCATACACCCTCGGCCTTATAGGTACCCGGAGCCTGCGAGTCGTCGGCTTCGAGCAGTTCCCAACCATCCCGCAAGCTCATTTGCCAGCCGCCTCCAGCATCTTTTGAAACTGAACTCAGTTCTGGCCTGGGCTGCACCGGTGTGGGAGCATAGGCGCGCAGTGGCAGCGCGCCGAGTTCCTTGAGTCCTTCTTGAGCGCTCTGGATCGCGACGCTGCCATTCCGATGGCTTGGTTCTTTCAATCCGTTCTGCGACGAAGCCTGTTTTGTTTCCCCAGCGACCGTACCTAGAGTTGTGGCCGCGGCGCCTACTCCCAGCAGCGTCAGGCAGTCCCGCCTGGACATTACTTTTCTGGTCATCGTTCTTTCCCTTGTATCGCCTAAGCAGTAGAAACTCTCTTCTTCACAACGCGGTCCCAGGTCAGGATGTCAGTCAAATGGGAATACAGCGAAGAACCGCCCAGGTTGAAGAGTGTGGAAGCAAGCGGGGTCATGCTACAAAATCTCCCTGCGACCGTCAACATAAAAACGGCGCGGAACGTTATCCGTATTACGGGACTCAGTGTACAATAGTGGCGTCTCAACGCGGATTCGCGAGAGCTTTTCGTTACTTCCTTTGTAGGCATTCAAGTGACCGTGAGACTGATGGGGCTGATAACGCGAACCATCTTTATTGCCGTGTTTGCGATCCTTGCCGGTTCGGTATTCCTTGGAAACTGCTCAGATAGCGTTAGCGCGGATTCCATCGCTCAGCGCGCTAAACGGCTGGCACAGAAGGGGCGCGTCAGCGAGGCCCTCAATCTGTTACACACTACCTTGTCTACCCATCCCGCCGATCTAGAGGCCAGGCTCGCTTTAGCAGAGATTTACGCCGGAACCGGCAAAGGCGATCAAGCTGAGCAAGAGTTTCGCGAAGCACTCCGTCTTCATCCCGAATCTACCCGGGCTGAGCTTTCGGTAAGCGAGTTTTACATCGACGCTGGATCTTGGTCGGCGGCAGATTCACTACTTACTGAAGTACTCCTCCGTCATCCAAAATTGGGGGAAGCTCGGCTACAGTTTGCTCTGGTTTTGGCCAGAGAGCGCAAATACAAGGATGCTATGAGCAACATCCGTCTGGTCGCACCGCCAATGAACGGAGGAGCTCGGGTCCGCTATTTTCGTTTGCTAGCCTCGATTGATTCGGGTCTAGGCGACTCAAAGGCCGCGGCCCATGCGATCGAGAAAGCATTGCAAGTGACTCCGGCGGACAAAGAACTTCAACTGGTCACAGCGATTTCAGAAGCCGAAGCCGGAGAATGGATGGCCTGTATACGGAACATCCTTCCCTTACATAAGGAAACTCCGACCGCTCAAAACGGCCTAATTCTTCTACGTGCGCAACTGGCCAGCCATCAATCATTCGAGTCCACGCTTCTCGAACTCCGCGGATTGGATTTGCCCGACGAAGAGAAACTGCAACTAAGAATTCATTCGGCCGAATTGCTGTCTTCCGCCGACCAACACAAGGAAGCTGCAAAGGATTTTCGGTCAGCCTTGAACATGGCAGGATCGGGAGATGAAAGCCTTCTCTACAATCTTGCCGTTGAAGAGTATGCCTCCGGACAATTTTCAGAGGCGCTCGAGACAGTAAGGTTGTTGCGCGGGCGCGTCGATTCTGCCGAAACTGAAGATTTGCTCGGCGATCTAGAAGAAGCACAAGGGGAGCGTTCCGCCGCTGTTCAGAGTCACGAGAAGGCAGTCGCGCTAGCTCCGGATGAGGAAAAGTTCCGCTTATCGCTGGGTGCGGAATTGTTGAAATATCGCGACTACAAACCTGCGGTTGCCGTGTTCGAGCAAGCGTCTGTTCGGTTCCCAAATTCCGCTCGAATTTTGGTTGGGCTTGGAATGGCTCAGTACTTTCTCGAGCAATATGACGACAGCGTCTCCTCCTTTTTGCACGCGGACGAACTCGATCAGAGGTCGGGGCGCGCGCTGGCGTATCTGGGGGGAACTCAAGTCGAGAACCCGGCGGGACCGAACCCGGTTGCGGTCGATGCCATTTGCCGTCGGGCCAATGCCAACTCGAAAGAATCTGCAGCCGCGACTTGGTGCGGTGCACTACTTTTTCGCAAGGCATATCTCGCTGGCGACCAATCGGTTGCTCCGGATGCGATCCGACATTTGCGCACGGCGACCGATCTGAATTCGCGCGACGCCGATGCCAGTTGTGCGCTTGGCAATGCGCTCGAATGGATTCATCAGATGAGCGAAGCCCGTCACTGGATGGAGATTTGCGTCCAACTGCGTCCCGACTCCCCTAGAGATCACTATCGGCTGAGCCGGATCTACCGCAAACTCGGACTTAAGCAGGCGGCGGCACAAGAGACAAGATTGACGGACTTGGCGAACACGGTACAGGGGCATCAGGACACTATCGCAGATCAATTCGCTCGTGAAATGGTTGATCAGTCCGATCGCGGAAAAACTTCGAAACAACCCCGGGAGCCCAGATGAAAGGTCTTCTCTTCAGTCTATTGCTCTTGAGCGCGGCATTGTTTTCATTCGACTCGCGTGCTGAGGGGCAAAAACTCGACAGCCGTGAAGTTTACGTAATTCCGTTCTCACATCTGGATCTGTTTTGGGCGTGTACTGAAGAAGAGTGCCTTAGCCGCGGAGACTTCATCATCAGTAAAGCGATTCAACTTGCGAAGCGGTATCCGCAGTTCCGCTATCTACTGGAGACCGAGGTTTTCGTTGCGCATTTCGTCGAGAATCATCGTGGCACCAAAGAACTGGAAGACTTCACGCAACTTGTGAAGGAAGGCCGCATCGAAATCGCCCCCTTATGGGCCGCCATTTATCAGAACCAAACACGGGGGGAAGCGTTGGTCCGCAACGTAGTCTACGGAAAACGCTACGCGCGCGATGTATTTGGAGTCGATCCGCAAGTGGCTCACCTTGCCGATATCCCAGGATTCACCCGGCAATATCCGCAAATTCTGAAAAAGAGCGGGGTGCCGTACATGGTCATGACTCGCATGGGACCGCGAGATTCATCGCTTTTCCGCTGGAAAGCGCCGGATGGCTCGGAAGTCCTCGTGTGGAACACCATCAACGGGTACGGATGGGGAGTTGGATTGGGCCTGCACCTCGATCTGGATCGGGATCAACTGAAAACAGTGGGGAACGATATCCAGAGCGTGGGCGCAACGACCGACAGTCCTGTGTACTTGGGCTGGGGCACCGATCTCTATGCGCCCAATTCCAAGCTGATTGAAAATATAAGCGCACTCAATCGACATTTTTCCAAGCTTCATTTTCAACTTTCGACGGCCGAAGAGTTTTTCCGCGCCGCAACCGGATCGCACAGGATGCCCACGCTTTCCGGTGAAATTCCGTCTTCGTGGGCGAATCTAACTACCTCGCTCGTTCCTCTGTGGCTTCCTGCCATGTCAGCGACGGACACGCTCGTCACCTCCGAGAAGTTCGCTGCCGTGAACTACGCACAGCGATATGCTCCCTATCCTGGCGACGCATTCGAAGCACTTTGGAAAGAGAATCTCCAGTCTCTGGATCACAACAACGATGGCCAGGGTGGAAGGATCGGCGACGAACGTAAACTAGGGTATGCGCAGCAAGCTGCTTTGGGTGCGGGCCAAATCCTTCGCGCGTCGCTCGCCAATATCGCTGAAAGGGTGCAGAGCCCGTTCTCAAGAAGCACACCTATCGTCGTTTTCAATCCACTGAATTGGGATCGCGACGACGTCGTCGAAACGCATCTGACGCTATTCGGAGAAGTGGCAACCCCCGACATCGATGACTACAAGCGGGGAATGAGCTTATTGGATGAGAAGCGAGTATCGGTTCCATTCCAGGTGGAGCAAATCACGGAGGGTAGTTCTCGCTCGCTGGATTTGGTGTTTGTTGCTCATCGAGTGCCCTCGGTCGGCTATAAGACCTATTACCTTGTGCCTGCCGACAATCAAGAAACTTTTCCGAATGGATGCAAGGTCAAGTTGGAAACAGACTTCGACGCAAAACAGGCAAACGAGACTATTGGAATCGACTCGATCGAGAATGAGTATTATCGCGTCACCGTCGAGCGCGCTACAGGAAGGGTCGACGTATTCGATAAGGAACTTAACCGGGTTGTAAGCAAGGGAATCGAGATCAGCGGGGCCGAAGAGCAGGGCGGAGACGATCAGAACATCATCCTGCGCACTGGGCGGACACTCATTAACGTCATCGGTTCCGTGGAGATCGAGGAGAACGGTCCTGTCCGCACGATTGTAAACATCAAGGGAGTTGTCGGCGGCACTCCGGTTGTTCAAAGGCTCGTCCTATACTCCGGCCTAAAAAAGATCGATGTGGAGAACACCATCGAGTGGAAACCAGGTCCCTCCGTGAGCATCGCGCAGTTGTTTCCAATCGAGGAGCGGAATGTAGAAGTTCGCAATGGAATTCCTTACGGAACGGTTACGGCCGCGGACATTATGGCCAACGCTGGCCCTTCGAGAGACGACGAGGTGGCACCTGACATTTGGAAAAGGTGGCGTCAGATACAGGACTGGATATGGGTCGGCCAAGTGGATGGGGGTATTACGATAAGCGCCGATCACAATCTGATCGAAGTGGAGAATGGGGCGCTGAAAGCAGATATGCTTCGGGGCACTCGTTTTAGTCCCGCCACAACTATTAAGGACGGTCGGCAGGTGCTGGATACGCGGCCCCCGACCGCTTCCTACGTCTTCAAATATTCCATCACATCTGGCAAGGGCGACTGGTCAACGGCTAGATCGTGGCGGGCGGGAATGCAGTTTAGTACCCCGCTAATACCAGAAACTTCGTCGAATCCTCTTGGTGAAAAATCGTTGCCGCCAGCAAAGTCGTTTTTGTCGTTCAACGCAGACAACCTCGTGCTTGCTGCGATGAAGAAATCTGATACGGGCGATGGAATCGTCTTGCGCACTTTCGAGATTGAGGGTCACGCGACAGAAAGTCGAATCTCGTTTCTCGGAAAAGATCAGCCGTTTCGACGAGCTAATCTGTTGGAAGAAGATGTTACAGCCTCGGAGCAGACATCGCTCCATGTGCAGCCCTACGAAATTGATACGGTAAAGCTGGCGGTTCACTGAGAGTCTGTTGCAGCGCTTTATATCAGCGATGAGCTTTGGTTCCCTTTGCGAGCGATCGAATGCGAAAAAAAGCCACGCGGCGTGAATTTATGACGACGGCCGGGATCGGAGCCGCGGCCATGCTCGACACAAGCACAGTGCGCTCCTCCGCTTTTCTCTATGGATCAACTGTAGGCGATTTGCCAATGGGTTCGCTGTCGGCATGGGTGACGGATAACGAGCGGCGGCTTACCTCAGTTCCTCCGATTGTCTGGAAAAATCCGCGCGATGCCGTTGCCCAAGACGCGATTATCGTTCGTCCGGATGTGAAGCTGCAGTCGATGCTTGGGTTTGGAGCGGCATTGACCGACGGATCATGCTATTTGTTCGATAACGCAAACTGCGCTCTTCTCTCGCCGGGTCTACGCTTCCGCAACCTTGACATTGGTGGTGCCATTCATTTAATCCTTGAACCGCTTTCACAGAACACAAATGAATACTGAACAAGATTCAGTTCGTGGAATGAGCCTTCTCCGTTGGCTCCCACTCAGTTTTCTGGCGATCTCGATGTTTGGGATTGCTTTGCCGCTCATGGCCCAGGCACCAGACCCGAAGCAAGACTTTCTGCTCATCGTGCCCCACACCCATTGGGAAGGCGCGGTGTTCAAGACTCGGGAGGAGTACTTGCAGATCGGACTGCCGCACATTATGAAGGCGCTCAGCCTCCTGCAGAGATATCCGCAGTATCACTACGTCCTCGATCAGATGGCTTATGTCAGGCCTTTTCTGGAACGCTACCCCAATGAAGTTGCCACGTTCAAGAAGATGCTCGACGAGCATCGGTTGGAGATCGCGGGTGGCACGGTGGTAATGGAAGATGAGAATGTTCCTTCCGGAGAATCGATCGCGCACCAGTTTTTGCTGTCCAAATGGTTTTTTCGCGACCGGCTCGGCTATGAAGTGCGGACGGGATGGGGACTCGACACCTTCGGGCACAACGCCCAAATGCCGCAGATCCTGAAACTGGCGGGCATGAATTCCTATTGGTTTTCGCGCGGCGTCTCCAGCTCGCGTACGCCGGCGGAAGTCACCTGGCAAGGGATTGACGGCACCACCATAGCCGGACATTGGCTGCCCGCAGGATATAGTCCCCTTGATGAGCACCCGGCTAGCTTTCAGAACTTCGAGGCAACGATTCGTTCCAGCTTCGATGCGTTGACTCCTTTCTCGCGCGGACCGGGGCGAGTGCTTTTCGCAGGATCCGATGTCAGCGATCCGGACGAGACACTTCCACCCAACGTGGACCAGTGGAACCGCACCAACTCAGAACCGTTTTCCATCCAGTTGGGGACGCCCTCGGATTTCGAGTCTCTGACGGTGAATCGTTCCGAGCGGCCGGTCATTGTAGGGGACTTGAATCCCGTATTTCAAGGCGTTTACAGCACCCGCATTGAGCTCAAACGGTGGATGCGCGACATGGAGCGCACGCTCACTTCGGCGGAGAAAGCTAGCGTGCTTGCGGGACGCACCTCGACGTCTGATCGTGAGGCCATTGAACGCGCCTGGGAGCCGGTGCTTTTTAATCAGACACACGATCTTAGCTCCGGAGTGATGTTGGATCACGTCTATGAGGACACGCTGGCGGGCTATCGGTTCTCAAAACGTCTGGGTGACGAAATCCTGGAGAGCGATCTCGACGCTCTGCTCTCGAAGGTGGATACGCAAGGACCCGGAGCGCCTCTGGCAGTTTTCAACTTCTTAGGGTGGGATAGAAGCGACTACCTGGAGGCCGAAGTCGGATTCAGCCAGCCCCAAGTTTCAGGAATTGAGCTAGAGGATGCATCGGGTAAAGCCGTACCCGTTCAAGTTTTGACAAGCCACTCCAATGGTGGCGACGGTGGCCTGAGTACCGCGACCATCGCATTTATCGCCCATGACGTTCCGGCGATGGGCTATACCATTTACCACGTGGTTCCCGTTTTTTCAGGAGCCGCGTCCCAAGCGGCTTCGCGCAGTAATGCAGAAGAGTCAGCCTCTCGCCGTCAATACTCCGGCACAAACCGGGACGATTTCGGCACCATGGAGAACGAGTTCTACAAGGCGAACGTGAATCTTTGGACCGGCGAAATCACCAGTCTAGTGCTGAAGAGAAATCACTGGGAGGTTTTGAGCAAGCCGGGAAATGTCGTCGCTCGGGAGGAGGACCGCGGCGATTTTTGGGAACTCTACGGAACTTTGGCTGCTGGCCGCCTTACTGCTGAGAAGAGGCCGATTGGCCTGCCGCGTCCTGACGCAACTCAGTGGAGCAATAACTACATTGGAGGTGGCGGGGAAGTGACGCCGGGACCCGTGGTAACACAATTTTCCAGTTCGCACCCCTTCGGCAGAAATCAATTCGATACGACGATCCAGATGTATCCCGGCATTCAACGGATTGACATTCATACAGAAATCGTGAATGTGGAGCCGTCGGTGCGATACCGGGTACTATTCCCTACCACGATTCATGACGGTACGAACACGCAGGAGATCGCGTTCGGCGCCGTAGAGCGACCGCTCCATCAGGAATTCCCTGCCCAGAATTGGGCTGACTACAACTCTGGGGGACGCGGGCTGGCAGTCCTGAATCGAGGGTTGCCCGGCAACAATGTGACCGATGACACCATGATGGTTTCTCTGCTGCGCTCCACGCGGCTTCAGGTGTATGGGGCAGACGATTCTGGATTTGATCCGGCCAAGGCTTCGGAATCCGATACAGCTCTAGAGTTGGGCAAGCGAATCGCTCATGACTACGCTCTGGTTCCCCACGCCGGAAGCTGGCAGGACGCCCAGATTTTTCGCGCTGGACTGGAGTTTAACAACCCGCTGGTCGCGCGGAACGTTGATGCCCATGCGGGTGCCATGCCGAAACAATGGGCATTACTGCAGATCTCCGCGCCCGACGTAGTTGTATCTGCGCTAAAGCCGAGCCGCGATGGCGAGATCGCCTTGCGAGTTTATGAAGCAGCCGGCCACTCCGTCCAGCACGCCGAAGTACATTTCGCTCTGCCGTTGGCTTCGGCGCGGGAAGCAAACCTCATTGAAGATTCCGGGCGAGAACTACCGAGCAGGGGGAATACGATTTCCTTTGATCTGCATCCTTACGAGATCAAGACATTCCGGTTGCGCTTTGCGCCGCAGTAGGGCGATGTGAGCGCGACTCGCATGGCTCTGCCGCCTGTGGTTACCGAAAACTCAGTCCGAGCTGGAAACGCGAAAATCTTGTCTGCATGCCGACACTCTCTGCCGGAGAAACTGATCGAGGGAACCATTCAGTAGCGATCCAACG
>Ga0073928_10005993_pt1 | contig 16634 bp, 16 predicted proteins | sample PaiPotPPA55metaG_FD_76969 | JGI IMG/M metagenome (GOLD analysis project Ga0073928, IMG submission 76969) | Iron sulfur acid spring bacterial and archeal communities from Banff, Canada, to study Microbial Dark Matter (Phase II) - Paint Pots PPA... ... | reverse complement strand
CGCCGCCGATCACGATTGCTCCCGCCGTATCCCTGCGCGACCATTTCTCGATTTGCGCCGGCGGATTTCGAGGCGAGGCTGAATTGGACCGCGTTCTGATCAATGGCGAGCTCGCCCTGGTTCTCGCCGCCTCGCCTGAATGTCTTGTCGTGGCACCCGGGCCGAAAGCCACTCCCGGCGCCGCCACGATTTCCACCAAGACTTCGAGCGGCCGGCAAGAAGCCACCACATCGCTTGTATCGCTCGATTTCGTACCGCCGAATCCCCCGCTGACGCCCGGCAACAAAGAATGGCTGATTCTTCGAGCACGCGGATCAGACCAACGGCTGCGTGTCGTTATGGAAAATGAGAGTCCTGGCGTAATCCACTTCGAAAAGGGCGACGCCCAGGAGCTCACCACAAGCGGCGGCGAGACGAACGCGGCGGAAATCAGAGTCGAGGCGGTCCGTTCGGGGGACTTTTCTTTCCGCGCTCGGCTGGCGCCTGTCCCCGATCTCGAAACCGCTCGCCGCTTCCTGGAAGCAGCCGCGCCGTTGGCGCCTCACAATCTGCAGGGCAGCTTGAAGAAGATGGCTGGCAATCTTGCGCGTCACCCGCGCGATTCAGCCAAGGTTCAGTCGCAACTGCAGCAAATTCTTTCCATCACAATGGCGGGCGACTTCCGCACCCTGCTCGAAGCCGCGCAATCCGCTCTGTAGCTCGAAATCCTTCCTGGTGGGGTGCGTCATGGGCGCCGGTTGCACGTCCCTGCGAAGACAGAAGATTGGCGACTCTCTATTCCGTGGACGCGGCTAGAACTTTGGGCTCGGGCGTTTCCGGAAGGATTCCCTGCGACATCTGCTCGAGCGAATTGCGCGCCCGCCCAAGTTTGCTGTCCGCGTCGTCGTAATTCTGCTGCGCGTACCGAAGGTGATTTCCAAGTTTCTCGTATACGTCCGCGAACAATTCAAGCTGCTTTTTCAGGCCCTCGAGGTTGGCCCGGAGATGCCGGGCATTTTCTTCCAGTTTTTGCCCCTGCAAGCTGACGGCCACGGCGCTCAAGTACGCGTAAAAGGTGTTGGGCGACACCGGGAAAACTCGCTTCGTGCGGCAGTATTCGTCGAGCATCCCATGCTTCGGATCCTCGCTCATCAGCAACTCGTAGTAGATGCTTTCCGACGGGACGAACATCAGCGCATAGTCGAACGTGCGCTCGTGCGGAAGAATATATTTCTCCGCGATCGAATCGGCGTGCTTGCGCACCACGCCGCAGAATTCACGCCGCGCTTCTTCGCCGGTGTCCATGAGCCTGCGATAGGCGTCGAGCGGAAACTTCGAGTCGATCGGGAGCAGGCGCTCGCCGCTGTGCACGATGGCGTCGACGATCGCGCCCGTCGAGTCGAACCTGTATTGCGTGGCATAAGCCGACTGCGGCAGGGCGTCGGCAAGCAGCCGCTCGAGCGTCACTTCCCCGAGGATGCCTCGCGTCTTCGCGCTCCCCAGAACCGCTTGCAGCGTCTGCGCCGCCTTCGAAAGGTCCTGGCTGGTCTGCTGCACTTCACCGATTCGCTGGCTCATCTGCACTAGCGCGTCCGTTGACGATTGCAGGCGCTTCGCCACTTCTCGTTGCGCGTCCGTTGCCAGTTGTCCCGATGACGCGACTCCCGTTTGCAAATCCTGCCGCACCTGGCCAAGCTGCTGCGTCACGCTTTGCATCAGGTGATTCAGCTGCGACGAGAAACCCTGGCTTTGAGTCGCCAGCGAGGCCTGCATCTCTTGCCGCGCAGCCGTCAGTTGCTGCTCCGCGCGCTGGCCAGACGAACGCACGATCGCCGCTACGATCACGATGGTTGCCAGCGCCACCACTCCGGCGACGACAACCCACACAACTGCGTCCATTCCATTCCCCCAGAAAATATCCGCGTTCCGAACCCAGAACCACTGTAGCGCGAAGTACGAACGCCGAGAAGATTTTTCGGGAATCAAATTTCGCGCAGATGGGCCAGAAAATAGGAATAGGAAAGGGAGTTCCCCTGCGTACGGCACAGGAACTCCCCGAGGAGGAACACCCGCAAAAACCGGGAGAATCTAGAAATTCACCTTCAGCGCGAACTGGAATGTCCGCGGGTCAGACGACGCTGTCGGCGTTCCGGCTGTGCAGGTTCCTGATGTGGGATCGCACAGCGGGTTCACGTCGCTCACGTTTAGGCGGTTCAGCATGTTGAATCCGTCGGCAATGATTTCCAGATTGACGCGTTCGCCGATCGGGATCTTGCGGCTCACCCGCAGATCGATCTGGAAGAATCCCGGCCGCGTGAACGCGTTGCGGCCCAGATCGCCGGTGCAGCCATACGGTGGAGACGGAACTGTCTGGAAGCTGAAAATCGCACCCTTTGAATCGATACAATTCGCGGGAATAATGAAGCTGACGCCGGGAATATATGGCGACGACACTGGCGGCGGAAAGCCAGCCGGAAGCGTCACACCCGGCGGCAAAACGGAAGGCCGGTTCGTCGCTGTGCCGAAATCAAGATTTGGGTCAGACCCGATGAGAACGTTGTATGGGCGGCCGGAGGACACTTCGATTACGGGTGCAACAATGAAGTCGCCGAATGCCTTGTTCCAAAAGCCCGCATCTTTCTGGTGATAAGGGCTCTGGAAAACAGCGCTCGTGATCCAACGATGCCGCTGATCGAAATTCGAATTACCCCGTTCAAGATTCGGGAAGCTATTGTCTTGCGGATTGAGCAGCGTCGAAAGATCGGTGGAATCATCGATTGTGTGCGAGTAGGTCCAGCCCGAAAGCAATTCGAACCCGTGCGAGAAGCGCTTTGTCACCGTTAGCGTGAACGCGTGGTAGATGGAATTCCCAGTGGATGTCTGCGGGTTCACATCGCTCCACGGAATCTGAATGCCCGGCTTGCCCACGGGATAGTTGGCCGCTCCCGCAAGACCGACGAGTGTGTTGTATCCGCCGGGGACGAGTCCTGCGAACGACGGATTCGGACCGGACGGACGGTAATAGTTGAACACGGCTGGCGTGCTGATGAATCCAACCTGAGTGCCACCGCAGTTCGGCAGCGAATAACCAATCCCGATAATCCCAGGTACCAGGGGCGTCCCTGCAGGACCCAATAGGGCGATGCTCCCCTGATTCCCCAGCGCATTAGGGGCGGGCACGTTGTATGCCGAGACCCCGCCCGCGCAGGCCGCATTGATCTGCGTGGGACCGGGCACTGACACAGTCAAAGGATTCGTACCGGGGTTGTCGAGGCCGACGGCTACCGCGTTGTTTGCGTTGGCGGCAAGGATGCCTGGGTCCGTGACGTTGATGTTGATCGTCCTGTCCAGGTGGGTCCCGTGAGTGAAGTTATATCCCAGGCTGATTTTCCAATCCTTGCTGAGCTCCCGTTCGATTGTAAGGTTCGCCTGCTGTGCCAGCGCGTACTGAAAATTGCTGGTGACCGGAATCGTGAAAGGCAGAAGTGTGAGAGGAAAGCCCGCCGTTATGAAATTCTGATTCGTAAACAGCGAATTGGGCTGAAATGGGTTAAAGCGCTGCTGGTTGGGCTCGTAGCACATTGTGTACGGCACCGCCATGGAGGGCGTGCAACTCGTAACCCCGACCACTTGACCTCCAACCGAGGTGCTGGTCAATATCCCCTGAAAGATGTTCGTTGCGTTTAAGGCAAAAGGATTTAAGTCTGCGTTGCAGGCGGCCCCGGCACAAGGCGCACCACCTGCCGTCTCGAGAAGCGCCGACGTCGCTCCGTCCTCCGCGGTGGCGAGGAACGCCAGAGCGAGCGCTGGATGGTCGTAGAAGAAGCCGTACCCGGCGCGGATCACCGTCTTGCCGTTGCCCCACGGGTCCCAGGCAATGCCAATCCGAGGAGCAATGTTATTCGAATCCGTCGGAATGCCCTCGACCACGCCAAAGGCCTTTTCGCCCGCCGCATTCAGACTCGTGCTGGGCGTGAACGTCGGCAGCCATTCGATGTCGTAACGCACGCCATAGTTCAAAGTTAGTTTGCGATTGATCTTCCAGCTATCCTGCGCAAACACGCCGAGCGTCTTGTTGTCGAACGGCCGGTCGGACGTTCCAATTCCCTGGATGAACGAAGTAGGCAGGCCCAGCCCGTAGGCCTGAACTGCCGAAAACGCGGGCGCCGTCGAGGGGAACATGAGAGAGCTCGCATCCACGCTCCCGAAGGAATAGACGCCGCCGTAGTTCAGTGTGAAGATTTCAGACTTCGACGATCGCAATTGGAGAAGATTCGTGTCCCCCCCGAACTTGAACGTGTGCGCTCCCTTGGTCCACGTCAGGTCGTCGGTCCATTCGTAGCGTTTCTCCGTGCGGTCTTCCGTTGAGAATGGCTCGCGCCCGAAAAACGCGTAGCCCGTGATGTTGACCGCGGGAAGGTCTCCGCCGGGAAGGTTCGAGAACCCGTAGTGCAAACCGCGCCGTGCATACTGGAAACGAAACTCGTTGAACAGGTTGTTGCCGATCGCTGTAGTGTGTTGGCCGACAATTGCGAAGTCCCGCGATTGCTGCACCGACGTTCTCGAGCCGGCATTCTGCCCGAAGTTCTGGTTTTCGGCGTTCACCTGGATGCCCGTGAGCGTCGACGGCGAGACGTTCGCGCGGATGAAGGAACTATTCTTCGAGTTCCAGATGTGATCGAGCTTCAGCGAATAGAGGCTCGTGCCTTCCGAGGTCGGATAGTTTCCGATCGTCGATACGAGGCCGACGAAGGAAGTAGGCACGGTAGCGTTGCTCGAGGGGAAAATGTTCAGAGGTGTCCCTGAAAGCGACGGCGTGTTGCCGAACAAAGCCGTTTGCGACGCCAGTGATGCCGCGCAGAAATATTCCTGGCCGAGCATTCCGGGATTGGCGCCGATATATTTCGCCTGATCCGACGTCACCAGGCCCGCTGCCTGCCCGGGGAAACAGGGCTGGGGATACACAGCGTTCGTGGGAAGGTTCTCGAGGTTAAAGTTGCTCTGGCCGATGCTCGAGAATCCGGTTTCCTGCCGGCGTGTGATTTCGTAGCTAAAAAAGTAGAACGTCTTGTCCTTCTGAATCGGCCCGCCAATCGTCGCTCCGGCCTGCACGCGCGTGTACGACTGCTTCACCGGAACTGTGCTGATGCTTTCCGTCGCCGGATCGAACACCGCGTTCACCGAAAACGGGTTCTGCGCCTGAATCGCGCTGTCACGCAGAAATCCGAACACATCCCCGTGCACTTCGTTCGAGCCTGACTTCGTCACGATGTTCACCACGCCGCCCATCGCGCGCCCGTACTCCGGCATATAATTGCTCGTGATCACCTGAAATTCTTGCACCGCTTCTTGCGACACGGTAGCCCGAACGCCATTCACGGAATTGTCCACGGCATCCGCGCCGTCCACCGAAACTTCATTCGAACGCGCCCGCTGCCCGCCGAAATTCAGGCCACTGGTCGGAGCCGCTCCGATCGAGGGCGTTTCGTCGCGAGCCGCCTGTGAATTCAGCAGCGTGAAATTGATGTAGTTCCGTCCGTTGATCGGAAGGTCGTTGATCTGCATCTGGTTGACGGTCGTCGATACGTCCGTTTTGGCTGTGTCCACCAGCTCCGGCGCTGCTTCCACGCTGATCATTAGAGTGGATGCCTTGAGCTGCAATTGCGGGTTGTATTCCCCGGTCGCCCCCAGGGTCAGCGTCAGCGAGGAGTTCGTCAGCGTCGCAAACCCGTCCGCCTCGACGGCCATCGAGTAAGTTCCCGGCGGGACGCCAATAATCTCGTAACGGCCGTTGGCGTCGCTCGTCGAGGTGCGTTCCGCGCCGGTGGCCAGGTTTTTCAGCGTCAGGTGTGCGCCCTTCACTGCCAGTCCCTGCGGGTCGAGAACCGTGCCCGAGACGTTGACCGTGTTCACCTGCGCTCGCGCCGACCCCGCAGCGCAAAGCAAGAGTCCGCCGATCAGCGCGCAGCACAAGCCGCGGAAAGCCCGTTGCAAAACAGCTTCGCGAAGTCGCATTGCCACACCCTCCCCAGTCCCCGTTTCTGAGTCTTTTCGCCCTCGGCAGCCATGGCGGCCGCCGCCTAATCCCTAGCGTGGATGACCTCTCGCTCGCCCCCTCACCCGAAGGCGCGAACTGGCCGAAAACAATTGATGAGTGACTTCTACTCTCAGCCCTGTCTGTTTGCAAGAAATTTTGAGGGCGGGATTTCTGCCGCGACAACGATGCGCGTCGCGCGAGCGTTATTCGCGCTCAGCCGAGCCGCTTAGTTGCACGAGCGCGGGCGAAGAGGAGGGGTTACCCGCTTCGAGGATTTGCGGCGCGCGCCAGAAATCGATGGTCGAGATCTGGTGAACGCAAGAAACCGTGCAGTTCGGAGCGCAGCCTTTCTTCGTCAAAAATTCGCGCCGAAGATCGGCCTCGCCGTATTTCTCGAGTGGAATGCCGGGATAGCCGCGTTGCTGCGAACAATAGTGGACCAGCCCGTCCTCGCAAATGTAGAGATAACGCGCGCCGGCGCGGCAGCGCCAATTGTTTTCGCGCCCGGCCGCGATGTTGTGCTGGAAATAGTTCACGCGCGAAAACCCGCGCTTCCCAAGCGACATCACCTCTTCGAAAATTTGTCGTTCGCGTTCGCCGAGAGGCTGAAGCTGGCCGTTACCGTCGTGAATCATGCCCACCGTCGAAGTCAGTCCCAATTCCACCGCGCGATGCGCCACCTTCAAAGCGTCCTCGGGATTCGCGATTCCGCTCCCCAGCACCGAATTGATGTTGACGTGAAAATCCGCGTACTCCGCCAGCAACTCGAGCTTTTGGTCCAGCACCTTCAGGCTCTTCTTCGAGACGTCGTCAGGCGTCACGTTGTCGATGCTGATTTGCAGGTATTCCAGGCCCGCGCGGTTCAGCCGTTCGATGCGGTCGGCCACCAGCAGATAGCCGTTGGTGATAAGCCCCGCAATCATCCCATTCTTGCGAATGCGCTCGACGATCGCGTCCAGCTCCGGGTGCAGCAGAGGCTCGCCGCCGCTGATCGTGATGATCGACGTGCCCATCGCTCCCAGCCGGTCGATGCGCTTGAACATCTCCTCGGTCGCCACCGGCTTCGAAAAATCGTCGAACTCGTTGCAGTAGGTGCACGCCAGGTTGCACCGCCGGATGGGAATGATGTGGACCAGCAGTGGATGCCGCGTCGAGGCGAGCCCCTTCGCAATCATCCGGAATTCGCGCAGTTTCCTGTGCGCCGCCAGCAGCTTCCGGCGAATTTTCGTCCTGGCCGTCATGGAATTGTCTTGCAGCCGTAAGCAACGCGAACCGACGAGAGGCAGCCCGATTCCCCAGCCCCCGTAGCTCAATTATGCCACAGGAGCGGAAGCGATGAGGGACGAGGGGTGACGGCTGAGACACTCTCGGGGACGTTCGCGGGCTAGCGAGGGCCCTGCTTGGCTACGCCTGGCGGTCAGCGGCGAGCGTACGCTTGCCTGGAAGCGGGTGACGGAAAGTGGACTTTCCAGAAGTCAGTTACGTGTTCGGCGAACTCGATTCCCACGGTCCATTTGCCGTCCTTCATCGACCCCACATGGACGACCCGGCATTCCTGCTCCTTGCCGGTCATCTTGTTCACAACCAGAATCCGCTGGTTCTTCTCTATCCGGGCCGCCAGTGCGAGCGATCCGCCATGGGCGCTCACCGAAAGCATGCGTGTGAACTCGTTGAAGGATTCCTTGAAGACGTCTTGCCCAAAAACATGCACAGGCATGGACAAGACCAGTCGGTGGCTTCTTCGGAGTTGTCTGCCGGCCCGAATCGGCGGATTCATACCATCCCGAATTTAGAATCCAGCCCCGCCCGAGGCAATAGTACTCGCGAGCCAAGCCCATGGGCCGGAGGGTTCAGGGCTGGTACTCGGCTGCCTGCGGTGGTGGGCACGCTGCAGGCAAGTGTTCGGCACATGCTCTGCTACAACTTCAGGCTTGTACAGGCATGGACAATGCCCTATGAGAAAGAGGGACGAGGCGCCCTCTGGCACCTGGGGCAAAAATAGCTGCTGCGGCCCGCCACGATCGCGCGGCGTATCTTCGTCTTGCACCGAAAGCACTTTTGCCCCTCGCGCTGATAGACGCGATGCCTCAACTGGAACTCGCCGCTTTGCCCCTCAGCATCCACGTAATCCGAAATCGACGACCCGCGCAAGCGAATCGCCTCGTTCAGCACGCCGTGCATCGCGCGATAAAGCCGCCGAAGCTCCGGCGCTTTCAAATTCGCGCCCAGCCGCTTCGGATGAACGCGCGCGCGCCAAAGACTCTCATCCGTATAAATGTTCCCCATGCCGCGCAACACGCGCTGATCGAGCAGTAGCGCCTTGATTTGTGCACGTCTCTCGCGCATCCTGCCGATGAATTCCGCTTCCGTTGCTTCGAGCGGATCCAACCCCAGCTTCCCCAGCGCGCTCGCGTGCTCGCCATTCGCCAGAATCCGAATGCTCCCGAAGCGCCGGATATCCGTGTACCGCAACTCGCGGCCGTCGTCGAGCGAAAGAAACGCATGCGTGTGCGGTCGAACGGGCGCCTCGGCCGCGCTCGTTACGAGCTGCCCCGTCATCCCCAGATGAATCAGCAACGAAAGCTCACCCGCGCCGCCATCCGCCCGCTCAAGCTCGAGCACCAGAAATTTTCCGTACCGCTGCACGCTCGCGATCGTTTTGCCGGGAAGCTCCCGCTCCAGCGCAGCCGGATCATCGATAAAATCGGTCTTGCCCAGGCGCACACGCAGAATGCGCCTCCCGGGCAACACCATTCGCAACCCGCGCGCAACCGTTTCGACTTCAGGCAGCTCCGGCATGAAATTTGAACCTTAGCACATCGAACGCAGGCGGCGTTTCTTACCGCAGAATCGCGAAGATCCGAACCGCTCCGCCAGACCCGCCCTCCAGCTTGATCGGCGCGACAATCAAAAACGCGCCAGTCGCCGGCAGCTCCCCAATATTGGCCACATTCTCCAGATTGAACAGGCCCGCCGGCAAACCCGTGCGGTGAACCTCGAAATCCTTCGACCTCCCATAATCAATGCTCAGCGTATCGACGCCCAGCCCCACCGCGCCGCGCGCAATCAGCAGCTTCGCCGCCTCCGCGGAAAACCCCGGAAAGTGCATCGAGCCCTGCGCATCCGAATTTCGATAACGCGCCTGATCGGGCCAGCGCGAATCCCATCCGGTCCTCAGCAGCACGATCGCTCCCGTCTGCACGCGCCCGTGCGCGACTTCCCATTTCTCCACGCGCGCCGCCGTCAGCCGGTAGTCCACGTCCTTTTCCACCTCTTCCCGCACATCGATCACCTCCGCCGGGCCGAAAAAGTGCGACACGGGAATCTGATCGAGCGTCAGTTTCCCGGGAGGAAAATGCGCCGGCGCATCGATGTGCGTGCCGAAGTGTTCCAGCATCCAAAATCCGCGCGCGAAGTAACCATCCTTCTCGGGCGTCGCCGTTGTCTTTGCCTCAAACGCGTGCTCGTCGCCCGGCCACGTTGGCAGCTTGTCGCTGATCGCGTACGTCATATCCACCACCCGCGTTTGCCCGCTCGATATTTTCGCCAACTCCGCACAAATAGCCTGCTCGCTGTTTGCGGCATCTGGCCCTGGTTGCGTTCGCAGGGCGCCGCGTCGTTCAGTCGCAAGCACAAATCCCGCTCCAATCAATCCAGTCACACAAATCACGATTAGGCAAACGATGCCGGTTCCCTTACGCATGCAAACGCCTCCTCTTCGGACGCAATTGTATAGGAGCGTCCCCATTTTCCATTTTCAATTTTCGCTTTTCGATCTTCGGTCTTCAGGGAAGTGGAATGCCCGGCGATGCCACGATTCCCGCCATGCGCAGAATTTCCGAATACTCTTCGTCGGTCAGCGGACAGATCGTGAGGCGCGTGTTCTTCAGAAACTTGATCTTTCGCAGCAGGCGATTCTGGCGCAGTTCCACCAGTGTCACCTGCCGGGGCAGACGCTCGATCGCCCGCAGGTCCATCACGAATTTCTTTTCGTCCACGTGGTGCGGATCGGGGTAAGGATCGCGGCTCACTTCGGCCAGCGCATACACCGAGTGTTCCGCCTTCCCGTGATAGCACAGCGCGCGGTCGCCCTTGTGAACTTGCTTGAGCTGCCGCAGCGCGTCCGGCTTATGACCGGCGTGCCGCCACATCTCCTTGCCTTTCACGAAAAGGGTGTCCCAGTGATAGACGCGCGGGTCAACGGCCAGGAGCCATCGACGAGCTCTTTGGGCAGGTTGCGTCATTCCTAAAAGTTGTCGCGCGCACTATACACGGACTCGCGCCAAATGGACATAATTATGAGCAGGATTTTTTACGTCCCAGAGTCACACTGGCGGGACGGCTGGAGAGTCGCCCGTTCTGATCGCTAGACGCTAATCTATTTAGAATGAGTATCTAACCGACATCCACATACACGTCGTCGCCGCGCAGCTCCACTGGATACGTCTCCACGCCCACCGCCGGATTCGTCACCAGTTTGCCGCTCGTAACGTCGTACTGCCACCCGTGCCACGGGCACGTCACCACCTGGCCGCTCAACTCGCCCTCTCCCAGCGGGCCGCCGCGATGCAGGCACACGTTGTTGATCGCGTAGAGTTTCCCGCTCACGTTCGACAGCGCGATCACCTTCCCGTCAAGCTGCAGCTCCCGAGTCATCCCCGGCGGAATCTCGCCAATCTTCATCGCCCGTACAAATGCCATCCGTTTTTGCCTTTCTCTGTCGGCCCTTCTCCCTCTTTATTCTTTCTGTTTGCCTTTCTCTGTGTGCTCTGTGGCTCTGTGGCCAATCCTACCGAGGCGCCGGCGACTGCGCCACCATCACGCCCTTCTTGAAATCCTCTACCATTCCTTCATGCAACCGAACCGCCGTGGGCCGCTTCGCCAGTGTCATCTGGTCGATCTTGTCTTGCAGCTTCAGCAGCGCATAGAACAGCCCTTCCGGCCGCGGCGGACACCCAATCACATACACATCCACCGGCACAATTCGATCCACGCCTTGCAGCACCGAGTACACATTAAACGGCCCGCCAACGCTCGAGCACGCCCCCATCGAAATGCACCACTTCGGGTCGGGCATCTGGTCCCACACCCGCTTCAGCACCGGCGACATCTTCAAGGTCACCGTGCCCGCCACGATCATCAGGTCCGCTTGCCGCGGCGACGGGCGAAACACCTCCGCGCCGAACCGTGCAATATCGAATCGCGACGTCGTCGACGCAATCATTTCGATCGCGCAGCACGCCAGCCCAAACGTCAGCGGCCAGATCGCGCTCTTCCGGGCCCAATTGAACACATAATCCACCGTCGACAGCACGTAACTTCGCTCGAACCGGTTATCGATAACGCCCATGGCCCTATTCTACCCCGTTATCCCCGTGCGACTCCGCACTCAAAGACGCGCGAGTATATCAAAACGCTCCCATTCCCCGCCTCGATTTTGTATCGCTGTCGGCCACAGCGGAATATACTTGCGCCCCTGGGGAGAGAGGAACATACATGACCTCGACCATCTTGAATCGGAGGGAATTTTCCGTGCGCGTGGCGTCGTTGCTCCCCGCGCTGGGCATCGCTGGAACTGCATTGGGCGCAAGTTCACGATTGTCCGGAAACGCCGCGCCCCAGGAAATTTCCCATTCAGCAGAAGCGATCCATCAAGAGGTGCCATTCAAAGCCAGCCGCAAGCGCGTCTACGAAGCCCTCACCGACGCCAAGCAGTTCACTCAGGTAACGGAGTTAAGCCCCGTCAAAAACGCTCCCCCCGCGGATATCAGCCCGAATGTGGGCGGAACCTTTTCGTGCTTCGGAGGGGTCATTGTCGGCCGCCACGTCGAACTCGTCCCGAACGAGCGAATCGTGCAAGCCTGGCGCGTGAGTTACTGGGGCCCGGGCATCTATTCGATCGCAAGGGTTCGACCTCAAGGAAGAAGCTGGCGGAACAAGAATTGTCTTTGGCCACACAGGCTTCCCAAACGGCGCAGCGGAGAGTCTCTTGTCCGGGTGGAACGAACATTATTGGGACCCTCTCCAGAAATACTTGGCAGGCTAGAACTCGCCCCCGCGACCGGGCCCCATATATAGCCGTGCGCCGTCGCTGGCGCGTGAATGCGGGAGGTCGAGGCATCGCCTTATTCTCTGTGGCCTCCGGCCTTTCTCTGTGAACTCTGTGGTTCGCTTTGTCTTGGCGTTTTTTCCCAAATCCGAAATTTCAAATCCTAGTAGTCGCACAACTCACCAATCACTCCCGAAGCTTCGGGATCACTTGCTGCCGTACACCAGCAGCGCACCCTCGCGCCGAAAGTCGGCCAGTTGCTTGGCATCGCGAAACCACCTGCCCGTGTAAACCTCGGGATTCGGCGTCGGATCGGGAATGCGCTGGTGCGCAACATGCGCAAACCCCGCGTCGCGAAACAGCCCGGTCCATTCATCGGCCGATAGCAGGTGCGTGGGAATTTTTAGCATCTCGCCCCACTGATGGCAATGGGGATTGTCGCGGTAATAATTGATCACGATCCACGCCGAACCGCCTTCGCCCAGCACCCGATAGATTTCGCGCATGCCCTTCGCCGGATCGGGTCAGTAGGAGGCAGCCTCCACCGAGATCGCCTTCTGGAAGAAATTCGGCTCCCACGGAATATCGTCCACCGCGCCGACCACGAACACCAGGTTCTCGCACTCGACGCTGGCCTCGCGCGCGCGGTGAATCATCTCGTCGGAAATATCCATGCCAACCACGCGCCCATCGGGAACGCCGCGCGCCAGAATTCGCGAGAGCCAGCCCGCCCCGCACCCAATGTCGATCACGTTTTCGTCGCGCGCGATCTGCATCATCTCGAGCGCCGGCCGCGTGATGGGCCAATGATCGTGCTCCATCGATTCGCCCTTGCCCGAGTCGGCCCAGCGATTGAATTCCTCGCGTAGCGATTCTTGCGGTTGTCCCAACGGTCACCTTCCAAAGAAAAATGGAACCACAGATGAACACAGATAAACACAGATAAAATGCAGATGGAGGAAAAAATGGTAGGTCTTAAGCCTTGTCAGCGTTCATCCGTCCCGACGCTTCGGGATCTGTGATTTAAGGGTTTTCGCCTTGAGCCTTATCTGTGTTCATCTGTGGTTTAAAGGTTTTTCGTGACGGTTCTCAGATCGGCCTTCCGCAGGTTCCGCAGAAACGCCCGCCAGGAGCGCCCACCGTTCCGCACTGGCAGCAGTATCGTCCCCCGCCCGGCCCCGCCACCACCAGCACGTGCGGCTTCGTCTCCGCCGCGCACGCCCAAATCAGCGCGATGATCCAGCCGACGAACGTCCACCCGAAAAACAGGTTCACCACCAATATCCCGCCGAAGTCCCGCTTGTTGTGCCCAATGATCGCCGGCAGAAAGTACAGCAACATCATGAAGAATAGAAACGCCATGTCAACACCCCTCGGCGAGCTTTGCCCGCCGGGCTCTTCTACATGGAATTACGATCCCGGCTCCAATTTTGTTCCCCTCGTCCTTGCCGCAAACTGTCTCATTTGAACTTCACTTCGGTGATGTTGTCGTCCTTGCGATGTTCCGCTACCCACCAAAATCCGCGGCGAAAAAAGATGAAAGCACCTGAGACGAAACACAGAACGCTGGCTGCGATGATCATTACGCCAAAAGCATCCTGGGACCGGTTGCGGTACAGAAACCCGAAGTAGTGAAAGAATCCAATACTTGCTGCGTGAAATGATGACGGAGCTACGTAAGGCCATCCAAAACGGACCAGAAGAAGAGCAATGCCACCGACAACGTACCTCAACGCAACAGCCGCGTTATCAGGAAGGTCAGTAAGCTCGCGCCACAAACGATACCCATTCGTGTACATCGCGGGTCTCTCAGTTCTGATTAATGGTCGTGCTTGTACGCCATCTCCCCCGCCTCAATCCGCACCTTCAGCCGGTTCTCCGGCGGCGGCAGCGGGCAAGTGGTGTACGGATTGTAGGCGCAGGGCGGATTGTAAGCCTCGTTGAAATCGAGCGCGACCTCGCCATTCTTCACGGGTCCCGTGTCAAGGAATCGGCTCGCCGGATACGTTTCTTTGCCGCTGGTCTGGTCGCGAAAAACGAACGACAGCGCCCCCGATGGATCAGCTTCCGCCTCAAGGCGATACTCCTCGCCGTGCAAAGTGAAAGTCACATATCCCGAAATCGGCAGCTTCAGCGCATCGCCGGCAAGATTCTGGATGTCCACGGGTTTGGTCTGCGCGTACGCCACGTAGTGCGCGCTCACCCGATACGACTCGTCGACGGGAAACCAGTGCAACCCCGCAAAGTTCGCGCGCAGCTTGCTGTTTTTGTCCTGCATGCGAATCGCGTACCGATCGCCGCTCGCGTGCACCCACAATCCCAGCTCACCCAGCATCAACCGCCCCTTGTCCGAATCGGGCTGAAGCTCCGCCGTCGTCACAGGCTTGCCGTCCATCGTAGCGGTCACGCCAGGATTCACATACGCCGTAATCTTGCCGCCGTGAAAATCGAAATACCCCGCGTCGGCGGGCGCCGACTCGGGCAAAACAATGTCGTTCACCGCGCTCGAGCCAAACCGGTTCTCGCCCTCGTGCAGCCAGAAAAGGCCGGCAATCGCCAGCCAGCCGTGATCCGACTTCAGGTCGCTCTCATAGTCCTGGCGCCACTTTTCCACCGATGCCCGATAACTCGCATCCTGCGACGCCGCCGAAACGCACGCGGCTCCCAAAATCACCGCCCCCAGTGCCGCAAGTGAGACTCCTCGTCGGCCCCGCACGAGCTACTTTTCCACTTTCGCAAGGAGCTGCGTGAACCTCTGCTGCCGGTCCTCCTGCGTTTGCCCCGCGTACGCCTCCGCGATCTGCGTCGCGTTCATCGAGCAGAACTTCGGCCCGCACATCGAGCAGAATTTCGCCTCCTTGTAAAAGTCATCCGGCAAACTTTCATCATGCATCGCTCGCGCAGTTTCCGGATCGAGCGAAAGATCGAATTGCTTGTTCCAGTCGAACAAGAAACGTGCGTAGCTCAGCGCGTCATCGCGATCGCGCGCCCCCGGACGATGCCGCGCCACGTCCGCCGCGTGCGCCGCAATCTTGTAAGCGATCACGCCCTGGCGCACATCGTCGGCATTCGGCAAGCCCAGGTGCTCCTTCGGCGTCACGTAGCACAGCATCGACGCACCGTGCCAGCCGATCATCGCCGCGCCAATCGCGCTCGTGATGTGGTCATAGCCGGGCGCAATGTCCGTCACGAGCGGCCCCAGCGTGTAGAACGGAGCCTCGTGGCACAGTTCCACTTCCTTCTCCACCTGCAGCTTGATCTGGTCCAACGGGATGTGACCCGGCCCTTCGATCATCACTTGTACGTCTTGTTCCCACGCCTTCTTCGTCAACTCGCCAAGCACGCGCAGCTCCCCGAATTGCGCCTCATCGCTCGCGTCGGCCAGGCACCCCGGACGCAGCCCGTCCCCCAGCGAAAAGCTCACATCGTGCTTCTGGAAAACCTTGCAAATCGCGTCGAAATTCTCGTACAGGAAATTTTCTTTTTTGTGGAAGCTCATCCACTGCGCCAGCAGCGCGCCGCCGCGGCTGACGATTCCGGTAATCCGGTTCCGCACCAGCGGCAGAAATTCCCGCATCACGCCCGCGTGGATCGTCATGTAGTCCACGCCTTGCTCGGCCTGCTCCTCGATCACTTCGAGCATCACGTTGATGTTCAGGTCCTCCGCGCGCCTCACGCGCGAGATCGCTTCGTAAATCGGCACCGTGCCAATCGGCACCGGCGACGCATCAATAATCGCCTTGCGAATCGCGGGAATATCGCCGCCGGTGGAAAGGTCCATCACCGTGTCGGAGCCGTAGTGCACCGCGCGATGCAGCTTCTCGAGCTCGTCGTTCACGTTCGAAGTCGTCGCGGAATTCCCGATGTTCGCGTTGATCTTGCAGAAGAATGCGACGCCGATGCCCATCGGCTCCAGATTCCGATGATGGATGTTGGCGGGAATGATGGCGCGCCCGCGGGCCACTTCGCTGCGCACCACCTCCGGCGTCAGCTTTTCGCGCTTCGCCACATATTCCATCTCCTCGGTGACGACGCCCTGCCGCGCAAAGTGCATCTGCGAAAAATTCCGCGCTCCGCCGTTCATCGCCGCCGCTCGCTTCTCAATCCATGCATCCCTCAAAGCCATAACGTCCCCCATGAACACACACTGCAGCGTATCTGCGTTCCGTGAAGCGTCATTATGTCACTCGGTCTTCCGCCCGGCAACTCGCGCTCCGCGCAGCGATTGGGGCTCTGGCGCCAAACGCCCTCGCAGCCCCACGAATCGACTGACCCGCCGAAAAGTGCTAACCTCTGCCCGCGCGAACGCGGGGGCGAAAAAAGGAGAAGCAGATGCGCAAACGTGTGAGCGTTTTGTCCGTATCGATACTGGCAGCACTGTTTTTGTTCGTTTGTGCCGCACCCATTCGCGCGCAAGATCAGAAAGCCGCAGCCGCGCCGAAACCTTCGGCCGGCCTCGCCGCCGAGATTCTTCAAGAATGGAATTACACGGGCAAAAAACTCGCCGACATGGCTGCCGATTTTCCTGAAGACAAGCTCGATTACAAGGCCACTCCCGTACAGCGGACT
>Ga0073928_10005989_pt1 | contig 16647 bp, 13 predicted proteins | sample PaiPotPPA55metaG_FD_76969 | JGI IMG/M metagenome (GOLD analysis project Ga0073928, IMG submission 76969) | Iron sulfur acid spring bacterial and archeal communities from Banff, Canada, to study Microbial Dark Matter (Phase II) - Paint Pots PPA... ... | reverse complement strand
GTTCAGCACGTTCGCCGGCGGCGTAAAATCCGTCTCCCACGGATCTTCCTCCGCCGTCAGCGGCTCCTCCCAAATGATGAGCCGCCCCTGCTTCTCCAGCCGCGCCACCACGGCGCGCGAAGCCTCCGCCGCCTTCAGCAGCGCAGGCAGCGGCAGCGGGCCGCGCGTCGCGGTCAGCGTCTGCCACACCCGCTCCTCCGCCGTCCCCGGCGACGGCGCCGCCGCCGTTGGATTCCACGCCACGATTTTCTGCGCGCGCGCCCTCCGCCGCCGCGTCACCTCGCTCGCTTCCAGATACCCGCGCCGCAGCAGCCCTTCCGCCGCGGCTTCTCCGCCCGGCAGCTTGCGCACCCGCGGCCCGCGCAACGCCCGCGGGTCGCCCGCAAACGCGCGCAGAAACGCCAGCCCGCCGCCGTTCCCCGAATGCGCGTCCTCAGCGTCTTCCGTGCCGCCCGGCTCGCTCTCCGAGTCGTGGTCAAAGTCGCTTTCCGCCTCGTTCCGCTCGAGGTACGCGCGCCCCGCCGCCGTAATTCGCCACTCGCGCTCTTGCCGCACCTCGACCGCGGGCGGCAGCATCCCGCGAAACGTCTCCCCAATCGGCGCAAGGTAGTAGTTGCTCACCCAGCGTCCCAGCTCCACCAGCGGCGCGGGCAAAGCCGGCGCGGGATCGAGCACTTCGACAATCTCTCTCATCCGCTTGAGCGACGCCGCTTCCGGCGCCCGCTCCGTCACCGCGAGGCCCACGCCCACCATCGACCGGTTGCGGAACGGCACCACCACGCGGCTCCCCACCAGCTGCACGGAAGCAAGCTCCGCCGGCACCGCGTACGTGAACGTCGTCCGCAGCGGCACCGGCAATGCAACTTCGCAGTATCGCGCACCCATTTCGCGCCCTAGTGTAGCTTCCTTTCCTTCTCATTCCGAGCGCAGCTCAACGCGGCCTGGTGTCCTTCTTTGTCTTTCGTGTCATCCTGAGCGAGCGCAGCGAGTCGCCCAAACGGGGCCTCCCGAGGCCACGGTGAGTGGCGCTCGGGGGATCAGGATCCCTCCTGCCACTATTCCTTCCTCCACTCGCTCTTTCGTGCTTCTTCGCCCCTCTCCGAGCGCAGCGAGGAATCTGCTTTTCGCAGTAAGGTTTCCCCCGCGAGCCCTTCTGTCCACAGGGGCAACCATTTGCAATTCGCCTCGCATTGCGCTAAACGTATCCATGGACCTCGGAAGCGACGTTCGGCGCTCGGCAAGTTCGGCATACGGGCCGCCCTGGATCATCCCGTCCAAGTCTGCTGGCCGGCGCGCCTCTGCCCTCCGTCCGCTACGAATCCCCGGTCCCAGCTGGCAAATCGCAGTTTCCTCATACGCGCCCATTGATAACAAAGGAATTCCGTGCAGGCCGAACACTGCTTTTAGCTCGCAGTTAATCGCCAACCACTTTTATTACAAATCCCTCCAACTCATAGATTACAAAGAACCGGGTATGCTTCTAATCGCCAATTTAAACGGTTTTTCTAGCCAAAAAACGAAGGCCTCGTCTCCGGCGCCCGTTTTGGCCTTTTTCTTGGAGTTAAGCAAAGCAGCACAAATCCTGACACAACATCGCTTTAGCGCATCAGCGCGTCACGAGCGCGATGCCGAGGAAGATCAGCGCAATCCCGACCCACTGCGTCCACTGCAGCCGCTCGCGCAGAAAAATCCACGCCAGCACCACGGTGACCGCGCCATAAAGCGACGCCAAAACGCTCGCCACCGCCACCTGCTCGGTGTGCAGCGCGACGTTATTCGCCACAAACGCGGCCGTATCAATCACGCCGATCCCCGCAATCAGCCACCAGACGCTTCCGCGCGGCGGCCGCAGGCTCTGCCGAGCGGGCGCGGCGACCAGCGCCAGCGCCCCAAACGTCGTGATGCGGATCACCCACACCGACGCGAACCCGCCGAGCACCGGCGTCACGCGAAACCCGAGCAGCCAGAACAGCAAGCCGTAGCCGCACGCCGCCGCAATCGCCCATCCCACGCCGCGCAGCAAATGGCCCTTCGGCGGATGCGCGATGCCCGGCTTCGCCGGACCGCCACCCTCGAACGAAATCGCGGCGAGTACGACGCCCACGAGCACCGCCGCGACGCCCGCGGCCCGTGCCGGGCGCAGCGCTTCGCCGCTCGCGAGCGCCAGAATCACGGTCAGCGCCGGATAGCTTGCGCCGATGGGCGAGACCACGGCGAGAATGCCGGTCTCAAACGACCTGTAGAGCGCGAGCGAGCTTGCCGTGTTGAGCAGCCCCGCGAGCACGCCCCACGCCCAGGGCTGCCACCCGTGGACCGCGCCCCAGCGGCTCCAGCCGCCCGTCGCCTCCATATAAATGCTCAGCGCCACAAAGCCGATCACCTGCATGTAGAAAAGCGTGCGATAGGTTCCGGTGCGGCGCGTGGCGAACCGCGCGAGAAAATCGGCGAAGCCCCAGCCGAGCGCGGCCGTCAGTCCGAGAATTATGCCCAAGAAATTCCTCTCGCGGGAGCTCCCCGGCTACCGGGGCGCCTTTTTTGGCTGCAGTCCGAGGAAGGCCATCACCTTTTTCAGATCTTCCCAGACGTCGCCCTTCGCCGCGGGATTCCGCAGCAGATAAGCGGGATGGTAGGTGGGAAGCACGCGCGAGCCGCGGTAATCGAACCACTGCCCGCGCAGCCGCGAGAGCGACTGGTTCGTGCCGAGCAGCGCCTGCGCCGCGACGCTGCCGAGGCACACGATGACGCGCGGATGAATAAAATCGATCTGCCGCACCAGAAACGGCGAGCACGTCGCCATCTCGTCTTTCTCCGGCGTGCGATTTTCCGGCGGGCGGCACTTCACCACGTTGCAGATGTAGACGTCCCCGCGCGCGAGTCCCATGGCCTCGATCATCTGCGTCAGCAGCTTCCCGGCGCGCCCCACGAAAGGCAGCCCCTGGATGTCTTCGTCGTGCCCCGGCCCTTCGCCGACAAAAACCAGCTCGGCCTTCGGGTTGCCATCGCCGAAAACGATTTTGTTGCGTTGCTTGTGCAGCCGGCAGCGCGTGCATTCGCCGATGAATTCGCGAATGCGCTCGAGCGTGTCGCCCTCCACGCGATCGGCCGCGTCAAAGAGGCTCGCGCCCTGCATCACGGGCAGCACCGCGGCGGGCTCGACCTTCGAGGACGCCTTCGCGGCCGCGAGCGCGGTCTGCTTAATCTGTGCGGGCGTCGGTCTCGCGGTCGCCTGCGCGACGGGCGCGGAAATTTCGGCTGTGGCAAGCGTTCCGGGTGCAGGCGCGCGGTCGAGAAAAAAAGAGGCGGTGCCAAGTTCGGCGGAATATCGCAGCCACGCTTCCAGGCGCGCGCGCGTCTCGCCGGTCGTCTTCTCGCGAATCGGATTTCCCCCGGGAAGAGATTACTTCGAGTGCCGCCGGATTGCCAGGACCTCGTCGAGGATTCGGTTGGCGACGTCGAGCTTCGTCATCTGCGGCAGCGAAACCTCGCGGCCGTCGCGGAAAAACAGCGTGACGATATTCGTATCCACGTCAAATCCGGCGCCCTCGCGCGTCACGTCGTTCGCCACAATGATGTCCGCGCCCTTGCTCGCCAACTTCGCGCGGGCGTTCTCGGCGAGCGCATCGGTTTCCGCCGCGAAGCCCACCAGCGTGCACGAGCCCTTGTCGCGCGCCAGGTCCGCCAAAATGTCGGGCGTGGCTTCAAGCTCGAGCGCCAGGCGCCCCGCGCTGCGCTTGATTTTTTTCTGATGCGGCGCGACGGGCCGGTAGTCCGCCACCGCCGCGGCCATAATCAGAATGCCGGCGCCGGCGGCTTGCTCGCGCACCGCGCGATGCATCTCTTCGGCGGTGCGTACGGGAATCCAGTCCGCGCCTTCGGGCGGGCGCAGTTCGGTGGGGCCGCTGACCAGAATCACATGCGCGCCGCGGCGCGTAGCCGCCTCCGCCAGCGCATGGCCCATCTTTCCAGAAGAACGATTCGTGAGGAAGCGCACCGGATCGAGCGCTTCGCAGGTGGGCCCGGCAGTGACCAGAATCGTCTCGCCGGCGAGGTCGTGGCGCAGCCCGAGCACCTCGCAAACCGCGCGCGCGATGGACTCGATCCCCGCCAGGCGTCCGGCGCCAGTCATGCCGCAAGCCAGATAGCCTTCGTCGGGTTCGACCACGTGCACGCCGCGCGCCCGCAGCGCCGCCACGTTTTCCTGCGTCGCCGCGTGCTCCCACATGTTGACGTTCATCGCCGGCGCCACCACCACCGGCGCCTTCGTCGCGAGGTACAGCGTTGTGAGGAAATCGTCCGCGATGCCGCGCGCGAATTTGGCCAGGATATCGGCCGTGGCGGGCGCCACGAGCAGCAGATCAATGCGCTGAGCGACGGCGATATGTTCGATGGCGCTTTCGACGTTCGCAGGGCCGGCGGTCTCGCCGCCGAACATCCCAGTGATCACCTTCTGCCCGCTCAGCGCGGCGAAGGTAAGCGGCGCGACAAACTCGCACGCGCTTCGCGTCATCACCACCTGCACGTCCAGCTTTTCCTGCTGCAGGCGGCGCAACAGCTCCGCGGCCTTGTAAGCCGCCACTCCACCGGTGACGCCGAGTGCGATGCGCATCGTCTAACCCTTGCGCTTCTTCCCGTCCTTGTCTTCCGTCTCTTCGGGCAGCACCATGTCGTAATCGAGCAGGCCCTTGATCAGCTCTTCCTCGGCGATGCGCGTGTTCTTGTGCGAATGGGGATTGGGGATGAGCGGGCGTCCGCCCATCATCAGCTGGCGGGCGCGCCGCGCCGCCACCACCACGTACGCGAACTTGCTGTCGGGTGCTTCTTTGTATGCGGTCATAAGAAATTCATCCTCCAAATGACTTCAGAATCTTCTGCACGCGCTGTTCGTTGCGGACCCTCGCACAGCGGGCCGCCAGCGCAATTGCCTGGATCTCGCGGCCGGCGCGCTCGAGGTCGTCGTTGATGACGACGCAATCGTATTCCTTGTACTGCTCCAGCTCCTGGCGCGCGCGCTCCAGCCGCCGGGAAATCTCCTCTTCCGAATCCTGCCCCCGCGCGCGGATGCGCTTCTCGAGATCCTGCCGCGAAGGAGGCAGGATAAAAATCGCCACCGCATCCACCAGCTTCTTCTTCACCTGGATCGCGCCCTGCACGTCAATCTCGAGGACGAGGTCCTTGCCGCTGGCGCGCGCCTCATCGAGCCATCGCCGCGGCGTGCCGTACCAGTTCCTGCCGAAGACCTGCGCGTACTCCAGAAACTCCCCCTCTGCGATCATCTGCCGGAAGCGGTCTTCGCTAATGAAATTGTACCACTTGCCGTCGCTTTCCGTGGGCCGCGGCTTGCGCGTGGTGCAGGAAACGGAAAGCAGCGTCCCCGGCAGCTCGAGCAGTTTGGCGACGAGCGTGGATTTCCCCGAGCCGGACGGGCCGGAGACGATCAGCACGAGGGGCTGGGGTTGGCCGGGCATCGCTATTCGATGTTCTGCACCTGCTCGCGCAATTTTTCGATCTCCGACTTCACTTCCAGGGCCAGCCGCGTGATGGCCATGCCGTCGGCATCGTTCCCGGGAGTTTTTGCCAGCAGCGTATTGGCTTCGCGCTGCATTTCCTGGAGAAGGAAGTCGAGCTTCTTGCCCACGTCGTTTTCGGCCGCCAGCATCTCGCCGAAATGCAGGACGTGGCTGCGCAGGCGCGCCAGTTCCTCGCTGACGTCGCTGCGCTCCGCGGCCATCGCCGCCTCCATCGCCAGCCGCGCCGGGTCGAGCGGCGTATCGCCCAGCAATTCCTTCAGCCGGGCTTCCAGGCGGCGGGCATACGCCGGGCGGGCCCGCTCGGCAAGGACCTCAATCTCGTTCGCAAGCGATGTGATTTTTTCCAGGCGGCCCACGAGTTCCTCCGCCAGCACGCGCCCTTCGGATTGCCGCATCCGGTCGAGATTTGCAAGCGCCTCGTCCAGACAACTCACAACCTGCTCGCCCAAACGCTCCATATCCTCCGCCAGCGGCGCGGCGGTCGCGCCAATCACGCCCGGGAGCCGCAGGATCGCGGCCAGGTCCGGTTCCGTCTTCACGCCGAATTCGCGGCGCAGGTCCGCCGCCGTCTTCAAATACGCGGCGGCGACATCGCGATTCACTTGCACCGCGGCCGAGCCGACGGCCTCGAAGTGGACCGCCATGTCCACGTGGCCGCGGCGCAGCCGCTCGCGGAGCCTCTGGCGAATGCGCGGCTCGAGCGGCTCGAATCCTTCCGGCAGGCGCAGGTGGATATCGAGAAAGCGATGGTTGACGGTGCGCAAGGTGAGGCGCAAGGCCCAGCCATTCTGCTCCGCGCGCGCTTGGGCGAATCCGGTCATGGATTTTGGCGACCGCTGCGATTGCTCGCCCATGCTCACACCGGCCCCGGAGCCCGCGGCGCAGGCTCGGTATCTTGAAACTGCATTTCGTAGAGCCGCGCATAGGCGCCGCCGCGCGCGAGCAGCTCCTCGTGCGTGCCCAGCTCGCGAATGGCGCCGTCGTCAAGCACGGCAATCATGTCGGCGCGCCGGATGGTCGATAGGCGATGGGCGATGACGAAGACGGTGCGCCCGGTCATCAGGTTGTTCAGGGCGCGCTGCACCAGCATCTCCGATTCGGAATCGAGCTCGGAGGTCGCTTCGTCGAGAATCAGAATCGGCGCGTCCTTGAGCAGCGCGCGCGCGATTGCCAGCCGCTGGCGCTGCCCGCCGGAAAGCCGCTGGCCACGGTCGCTGATGCGCGTGTGATACCCCTGCGGAAGCTGCGAGATGAAATCGTGAGCCAGCGCCGCCTTGGCCGCGGCCACCACGCGCGCCTCGGGTAAATCCGGCCGGCCATAGCAGAGATTGTTCCAGACGGTGTCGTTGAAAAGAATGGTTTCCTGCGTGACGATCGCCATCTGCTCGCGCAGCGAGCGCAGCGTGACGCCACGCACGTCTTGCCCGTCAATCCGCACCGCACCGGACGAGACCGAGTGGAACCGCGGCAGCAGGTTGACAAGCGTCGTCTTGCCCGCGCCGCTTTGCCCCACGATCGCCACCACCGCGCCCACCGGGACGCGCAGGCTGGCGCCCCTCAAAATAAACGGGCCGCCCTCATAGGCGAAATTGACGTCGTCGAACTCGACCTCGCGCGAAAAAGGAGGCAGTGGCTGCGCATCGGGGGCTTCGACGACCTCCTCGCTGTCGAGGTCGAGGAAGCTGAGCACCTGAGTCGAAGCGCCGCGGGCCTGCTGGAACTGCTGATAGATGCCGCCGAGGCGCTTCACCGGCTCGTAGACCTTGAAAAGAGCATACGCAAAACCAAAAAAGACGCCAGCAGACATCTGTCCGTACCGAATGCGGTCGCGCGCGTAGAGAAGGACCAGCGTAAAAACGACCGCGCCGAAAAACTCCATCAGCGGAGACGTGACGACGTAGGCGCGGACCCAGCGCATGTTTTCACGCAGCAGACGGCGTGCGGTGGCCGCGAATTTCCCGGTCTCAAAGCCCTCCATTCCAAAAGCCTTTACCACGCGGTTGCCGCTGATCGTCTCCTGCAGAATGTGGCTCAGCTCGGCGAGGCGCGATTGGCTGCCTTGCACCGAATGGCGGATACGCCGCCCGAGTTTGGCGACCGGCCATACCACCAATGGCAACAAAATGAGCGAGGCAAAGGCCAGCGTGCGGTCGAAATAGAAAAGGACCAGCACCATGAAGAAGAGCGTGAAAATCTGGCGGAACGCATCGGCCAGCCATTCGGAAAGGGCGCCGCGGATGCGCTCGATATCATTGACGACCACGGACATCAGGCGCCCGGTCGGGTTGTGCTGAAAGAAGCCCAGCGGCTGGCGAATCAATTTTCCGTAGACCTCATTGCGCAGATCGGTGACGGAAGCATGGCCCACGTATTGAATGAGGCTGGCGCCGAAGAATTCCGCGATGGCCTTCCCCAGGTAGACCATCCACACGGAAATGGCAAAGACGGTCCAGACATAGTGAATGGAAGAAGGGAGAAAAGAATTCAGGTAAATCGTGCGGTGCATCCAGGGAATCGTGAGCAGAGGGAGTTGTTCCCGCGACGTATGTGGATTCAGAACGAAATCCACGGCGATGGGGATCATCAGGGGCACGAGCCCCTCGGCCAGCCCCACGATGGCCATCAGCACGACCGCCAGGCTCAGCCGCCCGAAATAAGGACGGACAAAGCGGAGCAACGGGCTGAGATGTCCCGGCTGATTCAACGGCTGGCTTTCCCCCTCACGACGGCTCCCCTCAGACTAACGAAGCCAAAGCGGGAATGCTAGGGCGCGCGAAAAAAAAGTTCAAGACGGTGACTTGTCCAGGTCGCGATGCGCCACGCGGGCCGCGTAACCCTTTTTTGTGAGCGCGCGACGCACCTGCTCCGCCAGGGCCACCGAACGATGCCGCCCTCCGGTGCAACCGAAGGCAATCGTCAAGTAACTTTTCCCTTCCCGGATGTAGAGGGGAATCAGATACGCCAGCAGCGATTCGATGCGGCGCAAAAACTCGCCCGTCTGCGGGAAGGAACGAATGTAGCGGGCCACACGCGGGTCCTTGCCGCTGAAGGGCCGGAGGCGTGGGACAAAGTGTGGATTGGGCAGAAAGCGCACGTCAAAAACCAGGTCGGCATCGGAGGGGATCCCGAACCGGTAGCCGAAGCTGACCACCGATACCGCGAGCGGGCGCCGGCCGGGATTCTGGAAGCGATCGGTGACGAACTGGCGCAGCTCGTGGACGTTGAACCGCGTGGTGTCGATGACCACATCGGCGAGCCGGCGGATGGGCGCCATGCGCCGCCGCTCGAGGCGAATGCCTTCGCGCGTCGAGAGATCGCGCCCCAGGGGATGCGGCCGCCGCGTCTCGCTGAAGCGGCGCAGCAAGGCCTCGTCGCTCGCTTCGATGAAAACAAGCGTGGCCGGCTGCTCCGCGCGCAGCTTGCGGTAGATCTCCGGCAACCGCGCCAGCTGGTCGCCTTCGCGGGCGTCCACCAGCAGCGCCGCGCGCTCGATTTCTCCGCTGCCCTGCTGATAGAATTCGTTGAAGGTCGGAATAAAACCCACCGGCAGGTTATCCACGCAGTAGAAACCGAGGTCCTCGAAGGTTTTCAGGACGGAGCCCTTGCCGGAGCCGGAGAGCCCGGTGAGAATCACAAGCTGCCGCGAAGCTCGATTGGGATTGCGCTTCACGGAGGCGGCGCTTTCCTAACCCTTCACGCGCCGTTGGTGGGTGCTGGGAATGCGCAGGTCTTCGCGATACTTGGCCACGGTCCGGCGCGTGACGTGAATGCCCTCTTCGTCCAGCCGCTTGGCGATGTGCTCGTCCGTCAGCGGATGCGCCGTATCTTCCTCATCGATCATTTTCTTAACGCGCCGCTTGAGCGAAAGCAGCGATACCCCGCCGCCCTGCGGCCCGTTCACCGACTCCGAGAAAAAGTAGCGCAGCTCGAGGACGCCCTGCGGCGTGTGCGCATATTTGTTGGCGACGGCGCGGCTGACGGTGGAGGGATGGACGCCCACCTCTTCCGCCACTTCCTTGATCATCATCGGTTTCAGGTGGTCGGCGCCGTAATCGAGAAAATCGTGCTGGCGGCGGAGAATGGCGTGGCACACCTTGACGATGGTGTGCTTGCGCTGCTCGATATTCTTCATCAACTGGATGGCGGCGGTGAAGCGCTCCTTGACGTAGTTGCGCACTTCGCGGTCGGCCGCATCGCGCGCCAGTAGCCGGCGGTAGATGGGACTCAGGCGGAGCTGCGGCAGATCGTCGTCGTTGATAAACGCCTGCCACTCGCCGTCCACTTTCTGGAAGCGCACGTCCGGCTCCACCAGCCGCGGCTCGGTTTTGTTATAACGGAGGCCGGGCTTGGGATCAAGGCGCTTGACGACGTCCACGGCGCGCTTGACCAGCTCTACCGGACGGTTCAGCGCCCGGGCAATCTCCTTGAGCTGGTTGTTCTGGAGCAGCTTCAGATGCTCGGAGACCACCTGCTGCGCCAGCGTGTTCTGCGGATCCAGCACATGCAGTTGCATCAGCAGGCACTCGCGCAGGTCGCGCGCGGCGACGCCCGGCGGGTCGAACTCCTGCACCACCGCCAGAGCCTCCTCGACGTCTTCCATGGAATAGGTGCCCGCCTGCGCGATCTCATCGAGTGTCGCGGTCAGGTAGCCGTTCTCATCGAGGTTGCCCACAATCGAATCGGCGATCTTGCGCACGACCTCCGTGCAAATGCTGACGCTGAGCTGCCAGTTCAGGTGATCCGCCAGGCTCTGCGGGGAGGAGAGGAACCGCTCGAAGGAGGGCCGCTCGTCCTCTTCGCGCTCGGGGCGCCGCTCAGCGCCCGTATCGAGATACTGCGTGAAGAACGAGCCGAAATCGAATTCGTCGAAAGGATTCGAAGCTTCCGTTTCTGGAACCTTCTCCGTCTCCGCCTTGATGAACGTTTCGTCGGTATAGCTCTCGCTCTGGACGCCGTCCTCCCCCAGCTCTTCGAGCACGGGATTGGCCATGATCTCCTGGTTGATCATTTCGCGGAGCTCGAGGCGGTTGAGCGCCAGCACGCTCACCATCTGCACCAGGCCCGGGGTAAGGATCTGCTTCTGGGCCACGCGGAGGTGAAGTTTTGGCTGGAGCCAGTTCATGGGATTAGTTGAGCTGGAAACGCTCGCCGAGATAGACGCGCCGGACTTCCGCGTCCCCGCTCAGGTCCGCCGGCGTTCCGGCGCGGAAGATGCGGCCATTGTTGATGATGTAGGCGCGATGCGTGACGGCGAGCGTCTCGCGCACGTTGTGGTCGGTGACGAGCACGCCGATCCCCGCCTCGGACAGGTCCGCGATAATCTTCTGGATATCCACCACCGTCAGCGGATCGATCCCGGAAAATGGTTCGTCGAGGAGAATAAAAGACGGCTCGAGCACCAGCGAACGTGCGATCTCCAGCCGGCGCCGCTCGCCGCCCGATAGCATGTAAGCCCGGCTGTGACGAACTCCTTCGAGTCCCATTTGAGCCAGCAACTCCTCGACCCGGTCGACACGTTGTTCCTGGGCTAGGGGCAGGGTCTCCAACACCGCCAGTAGGTTCTCTTCGGCGGTCAGCTTGCGGAAGACCGAAGGCTCCTGGGGAAGATAGCTGATGCCGCTGCGGGCCCGGAGATACATAGGGAGGTCAGTAATGTCATCGCCGTCCAGGAGAACGCGTCCGAAATCGGGACGCGCCAGACCGACGAGGATATAGAACGTCGTGGTTTTTCCCGCGCCGTTCGGGCCGAGCAGCCCAACCACTTCGCCCTGCTGAATCTCCACGCTGATATCATCGACGACCTTCCGGCCTCGATAAGACTTCGTGAGATCGACGCCCTGGAGCTTCAGCATGCCCTTTCATTTCTCGACTCGATGCTTCGTCAACGTGCGTGAACCAGTTCCAGAATCCACCAAAATCGTATCATTCGCTAAGAAGAAGGTCAACGAATGCCCCGTGGTGATGTCGCTTGCAGCATCAGTCAGCGCCGGCTGGCCGCCGGAAAGCACCACTTTCCCGTCGGCGGCGGTGTAGTCGGCGCGCTCGGCGGTGGCCCGGCGGTCGCCCTGGTGCATCACCACGCCTCCCAGGGCCACCGCCCGGACGATCTGGCGCTGGACGTTCGTCCCCGGCGGGGGGGTGCTGAGGAACATGTCGAGGGTGCGCGAGAACATCTCTCCCTCCTGGGATTCGGCGGATACGCCTCCCTCCAGGTGCACCCGGCCTTCCTTATCCCAGTAGTCCAGCAGGGGCCCGCGCACCCGCCAGATCGTCGGGCTGCTTGATGAATTGGAGCGCGGTTTCGGCGGCGCCGAGGATGCGGATCGTCCTGCCGGCCCTGGTGGCGTGGACCGTGCCGGTTGCCCCGTCGGCCCCGGCGCCCGCGGCACGACGGCGTCCACGTTCCCGCGCGCCTGGAGGTGACTCTCGTCGCGCCAAAGCTCCAGGATATCCCCCTGAATCACGGAATCCCCCTGCCAGAGCCGCGCCCCGCCAGAATAGATCAGGTGAGCGGAGCGGGCGTTGCCTTCCAGGCTCGCCGAGGAGATATGGACGGGGCCCGCGCCGAGATTCGCCGGGCCGCCCGGGCCGGCGGAGAGATAGGTGGTGCGGACCCCGCCCGAAGCGCGCAGATCGCCCGTCGCCTGGTTGATTTCAAAACGCGAGGCGGTGGTGCGTGAAGTCGAGTCGCCCACGACCGGGGAGCCTTCGAGCGTCAGAATATTGGTCGCGCTGACGATCGTAGCGCGCTCCGCCTCGGCCGTCCGGTCCACCTGGCGGAACCGGACATTCCCGCTCTCCTTGATGTTGAGCCAGGCCCCATCCGGGGCAAAGGTCGTGATCATCTCTTGCGAGGTGATCAGCTGAGGCGGGTCGGTCCCCAGCTGCCTGTGGACCTCCACGCCCGAATGACCATAGAGTACTTGCAGCTTGCCGTGCTCATCGAACTTCCCTACAAAGCGATTGGCATGAACCCGGGTGAGTTCGCCGCGCGCCCCGATTTCGATCGTCCCCGGCGCGAGCGTTTCGCCATTCACAATGTGACGAGGCTCCCCGGGGTCGCCGGGACCAAACTGCAATCGCAACGCCGGCGTCTCGAGTTGGCGGAGTTGGCCCTGCTGCATCGAGCGGGCGGTGACGCCGCCGGTCGCCGTCATTTCGCGCAGCGCGTTGCCGGCTGCATCCAATACGAATTCGGCGCGCTGGGCGCGGAAGTCGTCTTGATCGGTGGGTGTCGTCCGCGTGCCGTGGACATTGCCTTCGGCGACGAAGCCTGTAACCGCCCCGGCCGCGTTCATCAGCCCCTCGAACTTCTCGGCATCGATGGTTTCGAGTGGCGGCTCCAGCGTGCGCAGTTGCGGATTTCCGCTCGCCACCGCGTGGCGGGCACGCAGGTTGGCATCGAGCTGGATCACAATCTCCCCCGCCGTCAGCTCGCGTTCACCCTGCTGTGCACGGGCCGGCCCCAGCAGCCGCAGCCTGCTTTCGTTGTGACTGAACTCCAGGCGGCTGCCGCTGACAAGAACGGGTGTGGGCTGGTTGGGAGGCGTCAGGCTCAGTTCCACGGAGTGCAGCAGCTCCACCGCGGCTTCTCCAGTATGGTAGAGCGCGCCGACGCCGTGTCCTTCCCCTCCGGGAAAGCGAAAGGTTACCCCTTTGGGGGTGGAGACCACTCCCGTTTCACGGTCAAAAGTGACGTCGCTCGCGGAGATATGCGCGGCGCGGGCGCCGGGATGCTGGCGGGCATCCTCCGCACTCTCGAGATCGATCTCCACGTCACCCAGGCAGACGATGTGCCCGCTGGCCGGCTCGTAGGTGCATTCGTGGGTATGCAGCTTGTCGTGGCGGCTGCCGTCGCGGCCAAAAATGATCACCTGGACATCCTCGAGGATGTCTTTGTCCTGGTCTTTGAATTGTGTGGTGTGCGAAGCGCGCACCGTAAAAAGCGTGCGGTTCTGCTCCACTTGCGAGAAGGCGAATTCCGCCGATTGCTTTTCGACGGCGGCAGGGACGGCCGGGGGCGCTTGCTGTCGCTCGGCCGCTTCGCGCCAGGCTCGCCGCACGTACACCCAGGCCGCAATCAGCGTCAGCAGAACAGCGGCGGCCGCTGCCCACCGCGCATAGCGCGCTGCCTGTGTATTCCGCATTCGGCGAAGCCCCTCTTCCTCTTAGAATAACTATTGTAAGCGCCTCGTTGTATCGCTACACAGAGAATTCATTCCCGGGAACGGAAAACAAAAGTGGCGCGGTGGCGAGCGGCTACTCGCGGCGGGCGGGCGAAGGCGCGGATTGCGTTTCGATGAAGACTTCGTGGTCCGAGGCGAGATCGCGGGCCGAGGGCGTGACGATGGTCTTCGGGCCGATAAAGATTTTTTCACGGCGCGTGATCGCCGAGCGCACGTCGTTCTCGCTCACAAAGCCGGTGACATAAATCTCCGGCGCCGCATTTTCCGGGGGCTTCGTGGGGGAAGGCGCTGCCGGTGCCGCCTCGCGTGCGCCGCGCGGGACTGGCACCGTCTCCGCCAGGGGCTTGGCCGCATCAGGCGGCGCGGACTCTGCCGCGGCACCGCGCGGGATGCCGCGCGCGGTGAAAACGCGCTCCACGATGCGCGCGATCATTTGCCGGTCGGGCACGGCTGCGCCTGCGGAAGCGGCGGCCGCTGCGGTCACCGCACGCGCCTCCGAGGGCGCGGGCGCGGCGGCCGCCATCCGCTGGTCCGCAGGAATGGTGCGGTGTTCCACCGGCCGCGATTCCCAGGCGATGCGCTTCGTATTCATCAGGTGCTGCGGGCCGATGTTGTCCGAAGTAATGTTGCCGCCGGGCGCGCCGCAGCCGAGCGTCATCGCGGGAAACAGATTCGTCGAATAGCCGATCGAGCCATGAACGGCGGATGTATTCACGCAGATGCGGAAGGCCGGCACGGCCGCGCCGAACTCGCGCACGACCGCTTCGTTCTGCGAGTGGATGGATATGGTATGTCCCAGCCCGCCGAAGCGGAGCAGCCGGGTGCAGAGATCGATGGCCGCCGCCGTGTTTGCCGCGGAGTAGAACGCGAGGATGGGCGAAAGCTTCTCCGCCGAAAGAGGATGCTCGCGCCCCACTCCTTCGAGCTTGGCGATGAGCACGCGCGTCGCAGGCGGCACGGCAATGCCCGCCATCTCCGCAATCATTGTTGCCGGCCGGCCCACGATCTTTGGATTCGGCGCGAACGAGCCGGCCATGATCACCAAATCTCCGAGCCGGCGAATCTCTTCCGCCGAAAGAAAGTAGGCGCCCTGCTGGCGGCACTCTTCCAGCGCAAGCTCGCGCACTGCCTCGTCGGCCACGATAGCCTGCTCGGAAGAACAGATGGTGCCGTAGTCGAATGTTTTTCCCGCGAGGATGTCTGCCACGGCTTTGCGCACGTCCGCCGTGCGCTCGATGTACGCCGGCACGTTACCCGGCCCCACGCCGTAGGCGGGCTTGCCCGAACCGTAGGCGGCGCGCACCAGCCCGGTGCCGCCCGTCGCGAGGATCACGCCCACTCCGCGCTGCCGCATCAGCTCCTGCGTCCCCTGCATCGTGGGGTGGTCCAGGCAAACGATCAATCCCTCCGGAGCCCCCGCCCGCAGGGCCGCGCGCTCCAGCACGCGCGCCGTCTCGCAGATACAGCGCGACGCCGAAGGGTGCGGGCTCAGCACGATCGCATTGCATGCCTTCAGCGAGATAAGCGTCTTGTAAATCGCGGTCGAGGTCGGGTTGGTCGAGGGGATCACCGCGGCGACCACGCCCACCGGCGCCGCCACCTCGACGATGCCTTTCTCGCGGTCCTCGCGCAGGATCCCCACCGTGCGCATCCCGCGGATCGCACGGTGCACGTATACCGAAGCCAGCCGGTTCTTGAGGATCTTGTCGGGGACGTTGCCGTAGCCCGTCTCTTCGACGGCGAGCCGCGCCAGCGCTTCGCCTGCGGCCGTGGCCGCCTCGGCGCACGCGTCCACCACGGCATCCACCTGCGATTGGGAAAATGCGGAGAATTTTTCCTGCGCGGCGCTCGCCCGTTCCACTGCTTGGCGAGCCTCCTGGATGGATATCAGATCGCGGTCACGCAGGCTCAAAGGGTATCAACCTTTGTCCGAGCGGGATCGGCGGCAACGGCGCTCGGCGTTACCGCTTCATGCCGGCGGGTGGCTGTCCGCCGCCCGGCAGGATTTTTTCCACGTGCTCGTGCGGCCGCGGGATCACGTGCACCGCCACCAGCTCGCCCACGCGGCGGGCGGCGGCAGCTCCGGCGTCGGTGGCGGCCTTCACCGCGCCCACGTCCCCGCGCACCATCACGGTGACGTAGCCCGACCCGATGTATTCCTTGCCGATCAGGATCACGTTGGCGGCTTTCACCATCGCGTCGGCCGCTTCAATCGAGCCCACCAGTCCCTTGGTCTCGATCATTCCCAACGCTTCATTCGCCATTCCGTCCCTCTTTCGCCCCGGTGCTTCCCCGTCCCGCCGGCGCCCGGAATCATCTCCGGAGCCTGCGTCGGACGTTTAAGCCCAGCGCAGACTAGCACGCCCACCGGAGCGAAGCAAGCAAGCCCCGCGCGCATGTGGAAAATGCCTGAGGCGGGAGCGGTCTATTCCTTGGGCAGCACGCCGAGAATCGCCGCGGCAACCGAATCGCGGGTCGTGTTTTTCACGGCGTACATTGCCTCGTCGGCAAGATGCAGCAGCTCCGCCTTGGTCTTTGAATCCGCGGGATACGATGCCACGCCGACGCTGGCGGTGATGCGCACGTTGAGGTTCGTTTCTTTCAGCCACACGGTTTCGCGGATCCGCTTGTGCAGCCGGCGCGCCGCGCGGCAGGCGCTCTCTTTCGAAGTCTGCGGCAGCAGCAGAACGAACTCGTCGCCGCCGTAGCGGAAGGCGTAGTCGATCAGGCGGCAATTCTCCTTGATCATTTGGCCGATTTCGCCCAGCAGCTTCGACCCCACCAGGTGGCCGTGCGTGTCGTTGACCATCTTGAAGTGGTCGAGATCGATAAAAATAAGCGAAAACTCGAAGGCGTAGCGATGAGACCGGTAGATCTCCGTTTCGAGGATGAAGTTCAGGTGCCGGGCGTTGTAGAGGGTCGTGCAGTCGTCG
>Ga0073928_10005988_pt1 | contig 16648 bp, 19 predicted proteins | sample PaiPotPPA55metaG_FD_76969 | JGI IMG/M metagenome (GOLD analysis project Ga0073928, IMG submission 76969) | Iron sulfur acid spring bacterial and archeal communities from Banff, Canada, to study Microbial Dark Matter (Phase II) - Paint Pots PPA... ... | reverse complement strand
GCGGTTCAGGCGGCGCACGATCTCGAAGATCTCCTCGACGATCTGCGGCGCGAGCCCCATCGACGGCTCGTCGAGCAGGATGAGCTTGGGCTTCGCCATCAGCGCGCGGCCGAGCGCGGTCATCTGCTGCTCGCCCCCGGAGATGTAGCCGGCGAGCCCGTCCTTGCGCTGCTTGAGCCTCGGGAAATAGCCGTAGACCATATCGAGATCGCGCCGGACGGAGGCGCGGCCGTCGCGGCGCGTGAAGGCTCCGGTGAGCAGATTCTCCTCGACGGTGAGATGACCGAAGCAATGGCGCCCTTCCATCACCTGGACGACGCCGCGGCGCACCAGATCGTTGGGCGTGAGCTTGTCGACACGCTCGCCGGCATAGGTGACGCTGCCCTTGGTGACCTCGCCGCGCTCGGCGCGCAGCAGGTTCGAGATCGCCTTCAAAGTCGTTGTCTTGCCGGCGCCGTTGGCGCCCAGCAGTGCGACGATGCCGCCCGCGGCCACGTCGAGCGACACGCCCTTCAGCACGAGGATGACGCGGTTGTAGACGACCTCGATGTTGTTGACGCTGAGAAGGGCGGTGGCCGCGTTCATGGTGCGCCTTGATCGAGAACCCCCTCCCTTCCCTCCCCCGCTTGCTTGCGGGGGAGGGAAGGGAGGGGGCGACACCCGCTCTACTACTTCGCCGACGCCTGCGCCGCGCAGTCGCGCGGCTTGATGCCCTTTTCCTGGGCGTATTTCAGCGCCGATTCCTTGTACTGCTCGCGCAGCGCGTCGTTGTGCGGCTGGATCCAGTCGGAGGCAGTGTTCCATTTCTGCCCGTCCCACTGGATGATGCGCACATTGCCATTGCCCTTGTGGTCCTCGCAGCTCAGCTTCAGCGGCACGGCGAGGCCCTCGAATCCCAGCGCGGCGAGGCGTTGCGGCGTCACGTTGAGATGCTCGTAGCCCCACTGCACCTGCTCGCCGGTCAGCGGCTTCTTGCCGAACTTGTCCTGCGCCGTGCGGATCGCCTCGAGGTCGTACATTGCGTTGATCACGCCGCGGTCGTAGAGCACCTCGCCGACCTTCTCCTTGGTCGTGTGCCCGCCGCCCTTGGCGTAGACGTGTTTGAGGATGTCCTTGATGGCGGCGTAGTCGGGGCCGACGCCATGGAACGTCGTGGCCTTGTAGCCCTTGGCGGCGGCGCCCGCCGGCGCCACGTCGGGCTCGGCGCCCGAGTACCACACGCCGATGAAGTGATCCATCGGGAAGCCGACCGCGGCCGCTTCCTTGATGGCGGTCGAGTTCATCACGCCCCAGCCCCACATGAACACCCAGTTCGGCCGCTTCTGGCGGATCTGCAGCCACACCGCCTTCTGGTCGATGCCCGGCGGCGACACCGCGTATTTGTCGAACTCGAAGCCGTCTTCCTTGGCGAGGCGCTCGAGCGTGGCGATCGGCTCCTTGCCATAGGCGCTGTCGTGGTAGACGAGAGCGATCTTCTTGCCCTTGAGCTTGGCCATGCCGCCTTCCTGCGCCGCGACATAGGTGATCATCGCGTCGGCGGAATCCCAATAGGTCGCCGGGAAGGGGAAGACATAGGGGAAGACCGACCCATAGCTCGCATCGGCGCGGCCATAACCCATCGTCGCCAGCGGGATCTTGTCGGATGTGGCGCGCTCGATCAGCGCGTAGGTGATGCCGGTCGAGAGCGGCTGGACCACCGAGGCGCCCGTCGGGGCATGGCCCTTGAGGCGCTCATAGCACTCGACGCCCTTGTCGTTGTTGTAGCCGTCCTCGCATTCCTCATAGGTGATCTTGACGCCGTTGACGCCGCTGTCGCGCGCATTGACCATGTCGATGTAGTCGACATAGCCGTCGGCGAAGGGGATGCCGTTGGGCGCGTAAGGCCCGGTGCGATAGACCAGGCGCGGGATGAACTGCTCGTTCTGCGCCAGTGCCTCGCCCGCTGCGAAGCCCCATCCGGCGGCTGCGGCCAGCGCCAGCAATGCCAGTCTCATCAGACGCATCGAACCCTCCCGTCGTCCGTGTTGCGCGCGGGCGGATCTTCGCCGCCTCTTTCTTCCACACTAACCCTGCCCTCGGGCGAGCGCAAACGGGGGACAGCCGGAGTCCGCGCGTTGCCGCCGCGCTAGATTGCTCTCTCAACCGCACCAAGGAGATGCCGATGCGCTATGAGCTCTATTACTGGCCGTCGATCCAGGGGCGCGGCGAGTTCGTGCGTCTCGCTCTCGAAGAGGCCGCAGCCGACTATGTCGATGTTGCCCGAGAGAACGGCGGTGTGAACCGGATGATGCGCCTGATGGAGAGCGCGACGGCAGCGCGCCCGCCCTTCGCGCCGCCCTTCCTCAAGGCCGGCCGGCTGGTGATCGGCCAGACCGCCAGCATCCTGCTGTTCCTGGGCAGCCGCCACGGGCTCGCGCCCAAGGACGAGGCCGGGCGGCTCTGGACCCACCAGCTGCAGCTCACGCTCGCCGATCTCGTCGTCGAGGCGCATGACACGCATCACCCGATCGCCGCGGGCCTTTATTACGAGGATCAGAAGCCGGCCGCGCGGCGCCGCGCCGAGGATTTTCGCCGCCACCGCATCGCCAAATTCCTGGGATATTTCGAGCGCGTGCTGGAGCGCAACCCGCGCGGCGACCGCTGGCTGGTCGGCGCGCGGCTGACTTATGCCGATCTATCGCTGTTCCAGGTGGTCGAGGGGCTGAGCTACGCCTTCCCGCGCGCCATGCAGCGACAGGCGAAGCGCTATCCCAAGGTCGTCGCGCTGCACGACCGCGTCGCATCGCGCCCGCACATCAAGGCCTATCTCGCCTCCGCGCGCCGCATTCCCTTCAACGAGGACGGCATCTTCCGCCACTATCCTGATCTCGATGGCTAGAGCTAGGCAGGCACTCCGCGCGCACGCGGTGAATTGACGGTGCGCGGATCGACGGTATGCTTCGCGGCGTGCCGTGCCGTGCCAGAAAAGGAACAAGCGGTGGCGGTAACCGAAAAGCTCCCGACGCTGATCGTCGGCGGCGGCATCGGCGGGCTGGCGACGGCGCTGGCCTTGAGCCGCAGCGGGCGCCCCGTCCATGTCGTCGAGAAGGCGGCCGATTTCGGCGAGATCGGCGCCGGGCTGCAGCTCGCGCCCAATGCCATGGCGGTGCTCGACCGCCTCGGCCTCGCCCGTGCGGTCGCTGGGCATGCCGTCTATCCCAGCCGGCTCGTCTGGATGGATGCGCTCGCCGGCGAGCGCATCACCGCGGTCGATCTCGGCGCCGCCTTCCGCCGCCGCTACGGCCATCCCTACATCGTCATGCATCGCGGCGACCTGCTCGCCGTTCTGCTCGACGCCTGCCGGCAGGAGAAGCGCATCACGCTCGAGGCCAATCGGGAGATCGTCGCCGTCGAGGATCTCGGCGACGCCGCACGCGCCCGTGGTGCCGACGGTAGCGTTTACGAGACCGAGCTCCTCGTCGGCGCCGACGGGCTGCACTCGCTGGTGCGCCGCCTCGTCTCCGACGATGCGCTGGTCTATGACGGGCTCGTGGCCTATCGCGGCACCATCCCGACCGAGCGCATGTCCGCCCATGCCGGGCTCGACAACGTCGTCATGTGGGTCGGGCCGCAGCTGCATTTCGTGCAATACCCGATCCGCCGGGCCGAGCTCTACAACCAGGTCGCGGTGTTCCGCAGCAAGCGCTACACGCCGGACTCAGACGATTGGGGCGATGCGGCGGAACTCGACGCGCATTACGCGCAGACCTGCGACTACGTGCGCGGCTGCATCACGCTGATGTGGCGCGACAAGCGCTGGCTCATGGTCGATCGCAAGCCGATCGCCCAATGGACGCTGAACCGCATCGCCCTGATGGGCGATGCCGCGCATCCGATGTACCAGTACATCGCCCAGGGCGCCTGCCAGGCGATCGAGGATGCGCTGGCGCTGGCGAACAACATCGCCGCCGCGCCCGGCGACGTCGCGCAGGCGCTGCTCGCCTATGAGGCTGCGCGCAAGCATCGCACCGCGCGCGTGCAGGTGACGGCGCGTGCGATGGGCGCGTTCTTCCATCTCGACGGCATGGCCGCAGCGGTGCGCAACCAGCTCATGGCGGCGCGCGCCGGCGACGACTACGCCATGCTCGACTGGCTCTACGGCCACAAGGTCTAGGGTCGAAATGTGGGCGGCCGGGAACGAGGCCTCTGGCCGGATGCGCAGGGCTGATCACGCGCATCGCGTCACGATGGAGTACGCAGATTACTTTCAGTTGGGTGCCAGCTCATCCGAACGGATGACGGGAATGTGTTGGACATTTTCGCATGGAGGACGACGTGGCATCCGTGCTCGTGGTCGATGATGACGTCGATGTGCTGTCCGCGCTGCGGCGGTCCTGAGCGGGCGGCCAATCATACGCCCGTAGCTTGCGGCGCGCCGCGGTGCCGCGGGCCTCAGCGCGCCTGCTTGGCGAAGACGCCCTGCTCGTATTCGGTGAAGGCATGCACCATGGCGCGATAGGTCGCCTCGGCGACCTCCGGCGGCAGCCCGTCCTCGGCGGCAAGCGCCTTGGCCTTGCGCACGACCTGCTCGACGCGCTGCGGCGCTTCGACTTCGCCCGGGTTCTTCTTGAAGCGCGCCGCCTCGTGCACGTATTTGCTCCGCTCGGCCATGGCGCCGATAAGAGCGCGGTCGATGCGGTCGATGTTCTCGCGCACCTCGCCGAGCGTCGCGCAGCATTTGCCGCCATCGACGGTGGGCGAGCCCCAATAGGCGGGCGCGGTGGTGCTGGGCTCGTCCGCCCGCGGGGCGGCCGGCAGGGCAAAGACGATGGCGAACGCCGCGAGCGCGACGCGTGCCAAAGAGCAAAGGGGGGCCACGAGAGCCTCTGACGGGAGGCGAACCTGCCTAGATCGTCGTGCCCAGCGTCAAGTTGACGGGCCACTCTCGTTTGATCAGGTCGTAAACCGCCTCAGGCGGTTTCGCCGCCGGCTCATCGTCACGCGTCTCGGAATGGAAAGTCGCGATCAGGTGGTTGATCACACTGTCGTCTTGGATGATCTGCGTCTCGCACTCATCCGAAGCCTGGGCTGCCCCATGCATGGTACCCCTCCCGAGCCCGCTTCTTGTGTTCGCTTACGGGCCTCTATTGCGGGCAACATAGTACAGGCGCCGCCTCGGTTCAAGGCGGGAGTGCTCATTGCTGGGGTGGCACGGCGGATACCGGGCTGATCGTCGCCGGCGCCCCCGCGTGAGAAACGCAATCGGGACTTGAGCAGGTGAGCCGCGCAACGCCGCGTTGCGCTATCTCAAGGCGATGGTTGCGCAGGCATGCGCCGTTGCAGCGGTTGCGGCGCCGCGGCATAGAGAGCGAATGCCGAGCGATGTGGGCGTGTGACAGGATCGGGTACGGGGATGGCTGAGGCGCTGCGCGTCGCGATTGCGCCGGGCGAGGCAGTGACGGCGCTGCTCTATCCCGCCGCGGCGGCACGTCGCGCCGGCGTGGCGCTGATCCTCGGGCACGGCGCCGGCGCCGGCCAGAGCAGCCCCTTCATGGTGCGCTGCGCTGCCGATCTCGCGGCGCGCGGCATCGACGCGGTCACCTTCAATTTTCCCTATATGGAGCGCGGCCGCCGCCTTCCCGATGCGAACGGCGGGCTGGAGGCGTGCTATGGCGCAGTGATCGCCGCCATGCGCGACCACCCGACGCTGGGGCGCCTCAGGCTGGCGATCGGCGGCAAGTCGATGGGCGGGCGCATCGCTTCGCAGGTTGCTGCCGGCGGCGGCGCCGGCGCCCTCGCCGGCTTGGTCTTTCTGGGGTATCCGCTGCACCCGCCCGGCAAGCCGGAGCGGCTGCGCGCGAAGCATCTGCCGCATATCGGCGCGCCGATGCTGTTCGTGCAGGGCGAGCGCGACGCCTTCGGCACGCCCGACGAGCTGCGGCCGATCATCGCCGCGCTGGCGCCACCCGCCGAGCTCTACGTCATTGCCGGCGGCGATCACTCCTTCAAGGTGCGCAAGGACGCGGGCGTCCCGCAGGAGGAGGTGGAGAGCGCCGTGCAGGAGCGGATCGAGCGCTGGCTGCGCTACGCTGCCGCGCTGTAACGAAGGGCGCTATTCCGCGGCGATGCGCGAGGGCCGCTTGTGCGCGGTGGTGTCGACCTTGGCCGCGGCGTCGCGCTTGTTCCTGAGGCGCACTGCCTCGACCGCGGCTCGCTCGCGCTCACGCTTCATGTCATAGGAAGGTTTGACGGCCTTGCCGGCTTGTCTCGGCTTCACCTTCTTGTGCGCTTCGATATTCATGCCCGTGTGCCCTCGTGAAGATTCGCTCGCAGATGCCGGCGGCCATCATAGGCAGGGGTTTCCTAACGCTCCGTTTCCTCAACCCACGCGCCAGCCGAGGCCGAGAAAGCCGGCGGTGAACCCTCCTGTTACACGAAAAGCGGCGGCGCGCCTCGATTGCTTCACAAAATTGCTTCACAAAGCGGTCACGGTGTTGCGCTAGGCTGCCGTTGTTGACCTCGTGGATTGCTGTTGAGAGCGACGCATGGATTACGCGAAACGCCTGCTTGCCCTGGCCGCCGAGCTGAAGGCCCTCGCCGAGAGCACGGACGACGACGTCATCTACGATGAGCTGATCATCGCCGCCAATGTCTGCGCCGAGGCGGCCACCGCCATCGAGCTCCATGCCAAGGATTTTGCCGCATAGCAGCACGGCGGCGGTGCGCGGGCCTGGGCCGCGCGCCCGGCGGGTTTCTTAACCAATTTGCCAGGAATTGCCGGGTACAATACGCGGGAATGTCGAGCCCAGCGCCCGCGCCCGTTGCCAAAAGCACCCTCGGCCTGCCACTGCTGGGCGAGTCCGACGGGCACGCCCTCCGCCTCGACCCGCGCACCGAGCGCGAGCTGTGGAGTCTGATCCTCGTCTTGGTGAGCATGAGGGCAGCCCTCTGGCTGCTCTAATCCACCGTTGCGCGCCGGGCGACATCATCCGCGACACGTACCACCTTCACGACGCCGATCAGATGCATGCTCGAAAAGCTCGGTGGCGTCGGCGATGTGACGCCGCGTTAGCGGGAAATGATCGACGCGGCCGCCATTGACCATGCCGGCTGGCGCAGCCGGTCGCCCTGAAGTTGACGCGCGCGAGCCTACTGCATATCGTAATCGTGATCGTGATGGTTCCCCTCTGGGGATTGAATGGGAACACGGTCCGGGTTCTACGCCCACAATGCCGTGGCTGCCCCCGCAACTGTAAGCGGCGAGCCGAGCGCCAACCGAGCCACTGGCGGAAGCCGGGAAGGCGGCGCAAGGCGGAGAGCCGCGAGCCAGGAGACCTGCCATCACTCGTAGTCACGTGCGAGCGCGTCGGGCGGGGTGCACCGGCGGGGTCGGCTTCTCTCCATTTCAGAGAGGCGGATCGGCTTCGCGGGTGACGGCAGTCTCCCGTGCGAGGCCCGCCATGGCACGCCGTACCATTCCTCGATTCGACCGCGACCACGCAGCAAAGCTCGCCGACCGCATCATGCCGGCGGGCGTCGGGCTGTTGCTCGGCGCTTTCATCGTCCTGTCCGCCGGCTTCGCGCCGGTCGGCGCGATCCACAACGCCGCGCACGACACGCGACACGCATTCGCCTTTCCCTGTCATTGATCATGCGGCGCATTCTCCTCACGGCGCTGGTCGCCGGCGGCATCGCCGGGCTCTTCGTCTTCGCGGTGCAGTACGCCAAGCTCACGCCGCTGATCCTGGCCGCCGAGATCTACGAGAGCGGCGCGGCCGAGCATGAGCACAACGATCCGGCCGGCCCCCCGCATGATCCGCCCGCGTGGGAACCGTCGAACGGGCTCGAGCGCACCGCCTACACCGTGCTCGCCGACATCATCGTCGGTGTCGGCTACGCCTTCTTGCTCGCCGGCGCCTTCGTTCTGCGCGGCGCTCCCGTCGACGTGCCGCGCGGGATGGCGTGGGGCGCGGCGGGATACGCCGTCTTCTCGCTGGCGCCGGCGATGGGCCTGCCGCCTGAACTGCCCGGCAGCCATGCGGCCGACCTGTTCGCGCGTCAGGAATGGTGGCTCGGTACGGTCGCTGCGACCGCGTGCGGATCGGCGCTGCTCGCGTTTTCGCGTTCGGTGCTGTTGAAGGCCGCGGGCGCCGTCGTCCTGGCCCTGCCGCATCTCATCGGCGCACCTCATCCACATCCGATCGGCGGACCGGTGCCGCCGGAACTCGCCGCGGAATTCACTGCCGCGTCGCTGGCGACGACCGCGCTGTTCTGGCTCGTCCTGGGCGCCCTCGCCGGCGGTATCTACGCCCGGCTTAGCCGACGCGAAGCGCCGTCAGCTTCGTACTCTTAGCGGCCGCGCCGCCGTGAGAGCGTCATGAACATCGCCCGGCGCGGCCTGCTTGCTTCCGCAACGGCACGACGACGAACCAGCTTTCCGGCTACCTCGCCTATCAGCTAACGTTCTGAACAACGGCGTAGGGCAGAAAAGGCCGGCGCCGGCCTGGAACGGAAGGGAAGGCGGCATCATGCGCATCGCGCGGATCGAGGATTTGCATTGCGACGCCGGCTGGCGCGTCTTCTCGTTCCTCAAGGTCACCACCGATGACGGCATCGTCGGCTGGTCGGAATACAACGAGAGCTACGGCAGCAAGGGGCTCAGCGCCGTCATCCGCGCGCTCGGCGAGACGCTGATCGGCCAGGATCCGCGCGCCTACGAGCGCATCACCGCGACGCTCTGCGCGGTGACGCGCCAGGCGCCCGGCGGCATGAACCAGCAGGCGATCGCCGCCCTCGAGAACGCGCTCATCGACATCAAGGCGAAGGCGCTCGGCGTTCCCGTCCATGCGCTGTTCGGCGGCCCGGTGCGCGAGCGCCTGCCGCTCTACTGGTCGCATTGCGGCTCCTACCGTCTCAACCACGCGCAAATCATGGGCGTCGCGCCGGTGCGCTCGCTCGACGATCTCGCCAGGCTCGGCGGCGAAGTCGCGCGCCGCGGCTTCCGCGCGCTCAAGGCCAACATCTTCCTGTTCGACCAGGGCGAGCCGCGGCTCTACATGCCCGGCTTCGCGCGCGCGGCGGCAGGGCATCCCGAGCTCAACGCCGACCGCCGCATCCTCCGCGCCATCGCCGACGAGCTCGCGGCGCTGCGCGAGGGCGCCGGGCCCGAGATGGGCCTTCATCTCGACCTCAACTTCAATTTCAAGACCGAGGGCTATCTCAAGGCGGCGCGCGTGGTCGAGCCGTTCGATCTCGCCTGGCTCGAGATCGATAGCTACGACCCGCGCGCGCTGGCGACGATCCGCACCGGCGCGCGCGTGCCGATCGCGTCCTGCGAATCGCTGTTCGGGCGGCGGCAATATCGGCCGTATTTCGAGGCGGGCGCGGTCGACGTCGCCATCGTCGACGTACCCTGGAACGGGCTCGGCGAAGCCATCAAGATCGCGGCGATGGCCGATGCCTACGAGATCAACGTCGCGCCGCATAATTTCTATGGCCACCTCTCGACGCTGATGAGCGCGCATTTCTGCGCGGCTATCCCCAATTTCCGCATCATGGAGATCGACATCGACGACGTGTCCTGGAAGGACGAGCTGGTGACTGCGCCGCCGGTGATCGACAAGGGCGAGCTCGTCGTGCCGACCGCACCCGGCTGGGGCGCCGACATCGACGAGAAAACGGTGCGCGCCCACCCGCCGCGGCGATGAACCGTCAGCGACGGCTTAGGTCTGCGCGCCCGGACGGACTAACCCGGCCGGCCGCTTGCGTTTCCCCGCGTCCGCGGCGATGATGGCGAACATCAAGGCATGGCCTAACGCCACCGCTCCTGCAAAAGCCGCGGAAAGTCCCGAGCAATCGGGACTTTCCCGTCGTTGCGCGCCCGCGCCGGCCGATCATAGCGGCTCGCGCGGCGTGACGATGGCGTCGCGCGCGTCCGCGCGAGCGACGCATTGGTCTGCGTGCCCGGCAGTTCCATCCGACGCGTCAGCGCCGCATTCTCCGGGTTCAGCACATGCGTCTCGCCGAGATCAACGGCCGAGCAAGTCATGGCATCGCTCTCTCTGCTGACGACGGCTTGGCGCGCCGTTTAAAGCAAGATAAGCGGCCCGGCGCTAAAAGAGGAACAGAACGGCTTGCGCGGCCGTTATACATACAACCTGTGGTCTGCAGGGAAAGTGCGCGCCGTGCTGATAATGCTGATTGTCTATGGCCTGATCGGGCTGCTGCTGGCGGTGATCTGGAGCGGCGCGTCGGCGATGCGGCATGTCGGCGGGCTCAAGGCGTTCGTCATCGTCGTCGCCGCGTGGCCCCTGATCATCTGCGGGCTGATCATCGCCGGGCGCAATCTCTAACACGCTGTCCCACGCCGTCTGATACATGCGCGGCCGGAACGGGCGCGGTCGCGCGGTGTTGGCAGAAACAGCAAGTGAAGGGAGAGGGAACATGCGCATGGGTTTCGTGAAGGCGATGGTGGCGGTGCTGATCCTGGCGGGCGCGGGCGCGGCGTTGAGCGCGTGCAACACCACGGCCGGCGTCGGCCGCGACACCTCCGCCGCCGGCAACGCCATCACCAACAGCGCCGAGAAGAACAAGTAGAAAGGCGTCGGCCCGATCGGGCAGAAGCTCGGCCCCGCCCGCAAATGGCGGGGCTTTCTCTTGCGCCCACAAGCAGAGAGAGCCCCGAACGAGCCGGGACTCTCTCATGCGCGGTCTTCTCTACAGGAGGGATCGCCCTGTCGATGAGGACGACCGCAGCCAATTTACCATTCGGCGCCGGGCGATGCCCAACTGTTACATAGAGTTTTAGCCATGGCGGAAACTTGGGCGCGCCGCGCGCGCGAATCTGCTGCCATGTCTGGCGTGGCTCAAGCCGGATTCTTGACCTTCCAGCGGGTGGAATGCCTACATTCCTTCCAGTTCGCTGGAATGAATGTCGGGAGCGTCGGATGAAAGCCGCGGAGATGATGACCATAGGCGAGGCCGCCACCCGGTCCGGTGTGCCGCCCAAGACGATCCGCTTCTACGAGGAGGCCGGGATCATCAAGCCGGCGGCGCGCGGCGAGAACAGATACCGCGGCTATTGCGAGCCGGATGTCCACACGCTGCGCTTCATCCATCGCGCGCGGAGCCTCGGTTTCCCGCTCAAGGAGGTCGCGGCGCTCCTCGCGCTCTATCGTCACGGAGGCCGCGCCAGCCGGGACGTGAAGAAGCTCGCGCTCCAGCACGTCGCCGCGCTCGACCGCAAGATCGCCGAGTTGACCGCGATCCGGAACACGATTTCCACGCTCGCCGAGCAGTGCCACGGCGATCACCGACCCGAATGTCCGATCCTGGACGAGCTCGGCGCCGCAACAGCCTGACGCCGCCGAAAGGAATTTCCATGTCCAGGCACGACCACCATCGTGATCATCACGATCATGCCATCGGCAGACACGGCCCTGCTGGCGCCCCAGCCGCATCGGCCGGCAGGGTCCGCGACCCGGTCTGCGGCATGTCCGTCGATCCCGCGGCCGCCAAGCATCGCCTCGAGCACGCCGGCCAGACGTATTTCTTCTGCAGCCAGAGATGCCGGGACAAGTTCGCGTCGGATCCCGCGAAGTACTTGACCCCAAGCGAGCCGCAGGCCGCCGCGGTGCATTGGGCCGCAGCCGGGCATCCCGGGCTCGGGGCGCTGCCCGAGCCCGCGCAGGGCGAGCTGCTGTGGACCTGCCCCATGCACCCGCAGATCATCCGCACGGAGCCCGGCGCCTGCCCGATCTGCGGCATGGCCTTGGAGCCGATGACGCCGACCGGCGCGGAGGCGGTCAATCCCGAGCTCCGCGACATGACCCGGCGGTTCTGGGTCGGGGTGGTGCTGTCGATCCCGCTGCTCCTGCTCACCATGGCCGCGGATCTCCGGACGCATCCGCTCGGCCAGCTCCTGTCGCCGCGCGCCTCGATCTGGCTCCAGTTCGCGCTGGCGACGCCGGTGGTGCTGTGGGGCGGCCGGCCCTTCTTCGCGCGCGGCTGGCAGTCGATCGTCAACCGCAGCCTCAACATGTTCACGCTGATCGCCCTCGGCACAGGCGTCGCCTACGCCTACAGCGTGGTGGCCGCGCTGATCCCCGGGGTGTTCCCGGCGTCCTTCCGCGGCATGGACGGACAGGTCGACGTCTATTTCGAGGCCGCCGCAATCATCACCACGCTCGTCCTCCTCGGCCAGGTGCTGGAGCTGCGCGCGCGCTCCCAGACCAGCAGCGCCATCCGCGCGCTGCTCGACCTCGCGCCGAAGATGGCGCGGCTCGTGCGCGGCGACGGAAGCGAAGCGGATATCCCGCTGGAGCAGGTGAAGCCGGGCGACAAGCTGCGCATCCGTCCCGGCGAGAAGGTGCCGGTCGACGGAATCGTCCTCGAGGGCCATGGCGCCATCGACGAGGCGATGATCACCGGCGAGCCGATCCCAGCCGAGAAGGCGCCCGGCGACAAGGTCACCGGCGCGACCCTCAACACCACCGGCAGCCTGGTGATGCGCGCCGATCGCGTCGGCTCCGACACGCTGCTCGCGCGGATCGTCGCCATGGTCGCGGCGGCGCAGCGCTCACGCGCGCCGATCCAGAGCCTCGCCGACAAGGTCTCCGGCTGGTTCGTCCCCGGCGTGATCCTGGTCGCGCTCGCCGCCTTCGGCGTGTGGTCGGTCTACGGACCCGCGCCGGCGATGGCCTTCGCGCTCGTCAATGCCGTCGCCGTGCTCATCATCGCCTGCCCCTGCGCGCTCGGCCTTGCCACGCCGATGTCGATCATGGTCGGGACCGGCCGCGGCGCGACCGCCGGCGTCCTGGTCAGGAACGCCGAGGCGCTCGAACTCATGGAGAAGGTCGACACGCTCGTCGTCGACAAGACCGGCACCCTGACCGAGGGCAAGCCCAGGCTGGTCGGCGTCACATCGCTGGGCGGCCTCAGCGAGGACGCACTGCTGCGCGTCGTCGCCAGCCTCGAGCGCGGCAGCGAGCATCCGCTCGCCGCGGCGATTACCAAGGGCGCCGCGGCCAAAGGGCTCGCGCTCGGCGCGGTCTCGGAGTTCCGCTCGGAAACCGGCAAGGGCGTGATCGGCACGGTGGACGGCAAGCAGGTCGCTGTCGGCAATGTCGCTCTCTTGCGCGCGCTCGGCGTCGATCCCGGCGCGCTGCCGGCGGACGCCGAGGCGCGGCGAAAGGACGGCGAGACCGTGATGCTCGCCGCGGTCGACGGACAAGCCGCGGGGCTCGTGGCCGTCGCCGACCCGATCAAGGAGAGCGCGGCCGCGGCGATCAAGGCGCTGCGCGCCGACGGAATCCGCGTGATCATGCTCACCGGCGACAGCGGCACCACGGCGCAGGCGGTCGGCCGCAAGCTCGGCATCGACGAGGTCGTCGCCGAAGTGCTGCCGCAGCAGAAAGGGGAGGTGGTGCGGGAGCTGCAGCAGAAAGGGCGGTTCGTCGCCATGGCCGGCGACGGCATCAACGACGCGCCGGCGCTGGCGCTGGCGGAGGTCGGCATCGCCATGGGCACCGGCGCCGACGTCGCCATGGAGAGCGCCGCGGTGACGCTGGTCAAGGGCGACCTCCAGGGCATCGTGCGGGCACGCCGCTTGAGCCGCGCGACCATGGCCAACATCCGGCAGAACCTGTTCTTCGCCTTCGTCTTCAATGCGCTCGCCGTGCCGATTGCCGCCGGCGTGCTCTATCCCTGGACCGGGCTCCTGCTCAATCCGATGATCGCCAGCGCCGCCATGAGCGCGAGCTCGATCGCCGTGATCACGAATTCGCTGCGCCTGCGCCGAACGACGCTTTGACGAGGGCGCGGCGCAAGGAAAAGTGAACACGGCGCGAGCCGATGCCGTGGAACTAACCTGTTGCGCGCGTCCTTTTCGGAGTATCGCCGGGTCACGTTGCCCGGCCGGAGGCGAGGAGGAAACCGTGATCAAATACTTGATCGGCGTGGGCGGGATCGTTGTGCTGGCGGCCAATCCGGCGTTTGCGATTGGCGCGAATTGCGGCGACCAACTGGCCCAGATCAAGGGGCAGGCGTCGAGCGAAATCCTGGCCCAGTCCGAGATGGCCAAGAAATACCAGGAAGCCGAACGGTTGTGCAGCGCCGGCAAAGACATGGAGGCGCAGAATTTGGCCGGCCAGATCCGCGAGGAGATGGCGCAGAAAGGCTCGGCCGGAAGCTCGGGCGCGCCGACAAGCGCGGCCAGCCCGGTCGGCGGCGCGACGTCCCCAAGCAAATAGCAGGCGGCCGGCTCGGCTGGCCGCCGGCGTTGTGAACGCCCGGCGCAGCCGATCCGCCAGTTCAAACGCGCTGCGCCCCTGACCGCGATCGGCGCGCCCCTTGCTACCCGGTCGCGATCCGGCTAGATTCTTTGCGTCGGGATCGGCAGACTCCCGGCTTTCCCCAAGACGGCGCGCCGTCCAAGCTCTGCTCATCACTCGAAGTCTCGAGGGCTGAGCGCATGGACGAAATTCGCCAGACAATCTCCCCCCACGATCTCCACCGCTCGATCGGCACCGCCGCGTCGCCCGTGATCATCGACGTGCGCCGGCCCGACGCGTTCGACGCCGACGACGCGCTGATCGCCGGCGCGATCCGCCGTCTCCCGGACGCGGTCGCGCGGTGGCGGAACGAGCTGCCCGCCGGCCGCCGCGTCGTCGCGTACTGCGTCCATGGCCGGGAGGTAAGCCAAGGCGTCGCCGCGGCGCTCAGCGCGGCTGGCGTCGCGGCCGGGTACCTCGCCGGCGGTATTGCGGCCTGGCGCGAGTGCGGCCTGCCGACGCGCCGCCGCATCGGCGCCGCGCCCGGCAAATGGGTGACGCGCGAGCGCCCCAAGGTCGACCGCATCGCCTGCCCCTGGCTCGTCCGCCGCTTCATCGATCCCGAGGCGGAATTCCTCTACGTGCCCAATGCGCAGGTTCGCGAGGTCGCCGCCCGGACCGGCGCCGTGCCTTACGACATCGCCGACGTCGAGTTCGGCCATGTCGGCGACCGCTGCAGCTTCGACGCCTTCATCCGCATCTACGGGATTTCCGACCGCGCGCTCGATCGGCTCGCGCTGATCGTGCGCGGCGCCGACACCGGCGCGCCCGAGCTCGCGCCGCAATCCCCGGGACTGGTCGCCCTCTCGCAAGGCCTCTCCGCGACGATCGCCGACGACCATGAGATGCTGAAGCACGGCATGGTCCTCTACGATGCGCTCTATGCGTGGTGTCGTAGCCAGGAAGCGGCCGGCGCTTGACGCTCGCCTGATCGGAGGAAGCTTGCCCTACACGTCGCTCATGGAAACCGCCGCGCCGTCCGGCGAGGCTCATGGCATCTCGTTCCGCGAGGCCGTCCGCGTCTGGCTGCGCGTGGCCGCGCTGAGCTTCGGCGGGCCGGCCGGGCAGATCGCGGTGATGCACCGCATCCTCGTCGAGGAGAAGCGGTGGATCGGCGAGACGCGCTTCCTGCACGCGCTCAACTACTGCATGCTGCTGCCCGGGCCCGAGGCGCAGCAGCTCGCCGTCTATATCGGCTGGCTGCTGCACCGCATGCGGGGCGGCCTCGTCGCGGGCACGCTGTTCGTGCTGCCGGGCGTCATCGCGCTGATGGCGCTGAGTTGGCTCTATGCCGGCTTCGGCGAGATCGGCGTGGTCAAGGCGCTGTTCTTCGGCCTCACCGCCGCGGTGCTCGCCGTCGTGCTCGAGGCGGTGGTCAAGGTCGGCAAGCGCGCGCTCAAGAACCGCACCATGGTGGCGCTCGCCGCGCTCGCCTTCATCGGCATCTTCTTCTTCGCCGTGCCGTTCCCGATCATCATCGTCGCCGCCGCCCTCGCAGGATTCGCCGGCAATGCCGCCGGCATCGCCGCCTTCCGCCCCGCCGCCGCGCGCCCCGGGGCTGCCGGCAGCGACGAGGCGCCCGCCGCCATCGACGCCGCCTTCGCCCGCGCCATCCCCGAGCATGTCCGGCCCTCGGCGCACCGCGCGGCCAAGGTCGCCGCGGTCGGCCTCACCCTGTGGCTCGGTCCGCTGGTCGCGCTGCTGCTGACGCTCGGGCCGGGCAACGTCTTCACCACCATCGCGGTCTTCTTCAGCGAGATGGCCGTGGTCACCTTCGGCGGCGCCTATGCCGTGCTCGCCTATGTGGCGCAGGAGGCGGTGCAGTCCTACCACTGGCTGGCGCCGGGCGAGATGCTGGCCGGCCTCGGCATGGCCGAGACGACGCCCGGGCCGCTCATCATGGTGCTGCAGTTCGTGGGATTCATGGCGGCGTTCCGCCATCCCGGGCCGCTCGCGCCGATGCTTGCGGGTACGCTGGGCGGGCTGCTGGCGACCTGGGTCACCTTCGCGCCGTGCTTCCTGTGGATTTTCCTCGGCGGCCCCTACATCGAGGCGCTGCGCGGCAACCAGGCGCTCGGCGCCGCTCTGTCGGCGATCACCGCGGCGGTCGTCGGCGTGATTCTCAATCTCGCCCTCTGGTTCGCGCTTCACACGCTGTTCGGCCAGGTCGACGAGAAACACGTCTTCGGCATGGTGCTGCAGGTCCCGGTCCCGGCGACGCTGAACATCGCGGCGCTCGTCCTCGCCGTCGCGGCGCTGCTCGCGCTGTTCCGCTTCAAGGTCGGGATGATCCCGACCTTGCTCGGCTGCTCGCTCGCCGGCGTCGCCCTCTATGTCGC
>Ga0073928_10005987_pt1 | contig 16649 bp, 18 predicted proteins | sample PaiPotPPA55metaG_FD_76969 | JGI IMG/M metagenome (GOLD analysis project Ga0073928, IMG submission 76969) | Iron sulfur acid spring bacterial and archeal communities from Banff, Canada, to study Microbial Dark Matter (Phase II) - Paint Pots PPA... ... | reverse complement strand
GAGTTCGTGCTCGGGGCCATCGCCCAGAATCTAAGGCGCTTCGCCAAGCTTGTCGGACGACCGCCGCCACCGATCACGCTGTGCCTTGCGCCAACGTAAGGTCGCGGCATTCAAGTGTGGACAGTATCGGAGCCACCGCGCCAAACCTGCCACTCCCCTCGGGCCCATACCACCAGTGCCCACTGATCGCCGACTTCTGCAACAAAATCGGCACTTATCAGAAGACACTTGTCCGCTCAGCTACGTCCGTTCTTGACCTCTTGACGGACGTTCAACTCGTCACCTCCTGTTGCGCGGCCGTATTTGGCTCGGCAATGCCAGCGCCATTAATGAAATGCGTCGTTGTTGGCTCGGCGCCTTCCGCACGGTGGCTTTGGCGCCACAGATTTTCGGCTTCGGCGATCGCGTTGATATTCTGCTTCTGCCACCATTTCTCTTCGGCGCCGTCATCGTGGAGCGCTCGATGATGAACCGCGCACAACGGGACCGTCCATTCGTCGCTCACTTTACTTCCCATTGCCCGCGGCTGCGCAAAGCGTAAGTGATGGGCTTGGCAGGGAGCACGCCCGCAAACTAAGCAGGGCAGAGAGGCAACAAACCGCAGATGCTGGCGATCTCTGAGCCGCCTGGGGAGCGCGAGCGGTAGCGCTGACTTATCGACAGCGACATGGGTATCAAGGCCGTGCTGCGGCGTGGCGGCTCTAAACCGATCGCTGCGCTGATTGTGAAGATTTTCCAGGACGTCGGCGTAGTGAGTACCATTCACTGTTTTAAGGTCCGGCCAGGAGGCTCTGAGATGCATGACGGTAGGACGATTGTGCGCCCATAACGCTTCGAGCTCGTCCAGCGTCCCAATATTTTCGATCGCTTTCCTCAGCGCTCCACAGAAGGCCTCGGGCATATGATGGCTGCTTAAGCGACCTCCTGTCCCAGACAGTAGTACCCACGAGATGCCGACTGCATTGCCGCCGCTCGTTCCATTTCGGCGCCGGCGCACGCCGTTTTGCAGTTTGTCGTAGAGGGCCAGGCCAAACTGGTTGCCAAAGGTCGCCAGCGCTCGTTTCATAGCATCCGTCTCTGCTTCCTTTAGGGCGCTTTCGTGGGCCTCGCCAGGAGTGCGCCCAGTGCCGTGACCAACGCCGCTGCCTTCGCGGCAGACGACCGTATCGCCTGCGCGGACACGAATTCGTACACGCACAGCATAGGCAGATGCTTTAGGGTCGCGCTTGTTGTCCTGCCAGATACAATCGGCCGCTACGGTTTCGCGGTCCCAACCGTCGAATCCGAATATCCGGTTCGGCCTCAGAGACCGTGTGCCAGCCCTCGACGTAGGATAGCCTCTCACCGCGGTCCTCCCGGATCTTCACATGTTTCACGTCCAGCTTGCTCGAGAGTAGCTTCACTTGTTCATCGGAAAAGGCCATAAGAGCGTCCTTACGACACTGTTGGGCTATGAGAAGATGGTCGGTCTCGTCAGCTTCGACGACGGAAACGGGCATTTCCGGTAGGCTTGCAAAGCAGCCGTGACCGGTTAGTTCTGCAGTTATATTGAGCGAAGGTTTGGATGAACCGCATATGTGTACACTATACCCACATGAGGTGATAACGTCAACTGTCATGCGAGCGCATTGAGGCGGCGATAATGCTAACACGCGAGCAACTTAGAATGGCTCGGGCAGCCCTGAATTGGAGCGTGCGGGAATTAGCATCCCGTGCTGGCGTCGCCGCAAATACGGTCAGCCGATATGAGAACGGCTCAGATGCGTACGGGGACACATTGCTGAAGCTAAGACGAACTCTTGAGGCTGCCGGAATTATCCTCATCGACGAGGCTCGCGAAGGTAATGATGGCGCGGGTGTTCGACTGAAGAAATCGCGGCCAAAGAAGCCGCGGCGCCGCCAAGATTGAGTTCGAAGAGACGTGCCGCTCGCCGTTGCGCTCGTCACCGCAAGCCCATCCCATTGACGGTATCGAGGAACGTTATCCGACTGCTGCCACCGCGATTAGCCCGGCGCAGATGGACGAGATCGCGAAAATGGCGCCCCAGCGGAGCGCCTCTATAAATAGGGTCTCGATTCTGCGGAGCCGAGTCTCGTGCGCGGCCACAATGGCAGCGGCGGCCTCAGCTTTATCGTCGCTCACGCCAGCTTCTTTGAGCGCAACGTACAGTTCACCGCTAACGAGCATGTAAAGCACTCGTGGTTTTGGTTCCGTATATGTGGAACGCAGATCAATATCAAGCACTAACTTATTGATGTAGGCTACAATTTCGTATCCCGTATATGTTGGCGCGACAGGGCGGTACGATTGCCGTCGAACGGAGCATCAATGATGCAACGCGTTGCAAATTCTTGAGAAGTGCATGGCGTCGTTCTTGCGCCCGCTGCTTCCAATGATCACAAGGCCGACGTTTTGTGGAGTAGGGTGTCGCGGGCCCGCGTGTCTTCTAGCGATGGATGGCCAGCGTCATATAGGTTGGTACTCGGTACTTGGTCCTCGTATGATGCAATTGATGCTCACGACCCGGCGCGACGAGACGAGAACCGACATGTTAACTGGCCGGATCAGCAAAGCGGCCCCATCTTTGGCTCACTCACTTGTCTCGCAGATGACGGCAGCAAGGAGCAGCAAGCTGTCATAGAGATAACGAGCGTTGCGCGGATCCAAATATCGCGACGAGCTCGATCGACAAAATAGCATATATAAGCGCTGACGGTCGATCGGATCCAATTGCCGGTGAGCTCCGGTAAGCCGAACTATTCGTGCCAAAAATTTGGTCTCTTCCATTGTACACAGAGGTGGCGCGCCGTTATGGCGCGCCTCTCCGTCCGTGACGATCACCGACCCCGCGAGAAACTGCAAAATCGCACGGTACGCGGATCGAAGAGCATCCGACGGCGCGGTCACCAAAGCTCCTCATCGAGCCGGCGCTGTTGGTATCGTGTCGCCTTCTCAAGGAGCGCCCTGAAGAAAAAACGCAGGCTCCCCAAGAAGCTCACTCTTCGGAGAAGAGCGTCAGGCGATCCGGGCTCGCCAGTTCCCTGAAATTTTCTCCACTCGAACTCACGTGAAAGCCTAGTCGGCTTTTTCATAGTGCACTCCGTGTAATTACGTTTGGACATAGAAATTACGCAATTTGACTACATGGGTCAAGCCTCTTTCGGTTGATACACATACTGCGTGCGGACAAAAAAACGACAGATCGGCCTACGCGTGCGGGCATATCGTCTTGAGCGACGTCTCACTCAGGAGCAGCTCGCAGAAATGATCGAGCGTTCGGTCGAGACGATCTCCAATCTCGAACGCGGAACCAGTTTGCCAAACGAGGCGACGCTCCGGCGATTGGCGAAGAGCCTCGAGGTCCCAATCGAAGATCTCCTCGTCGAACGCAGTTCCGGTGCTGGCAGTCGCTCGATGGAATTTTTCCAAGCAACGGAGCTGTTGAAGATGATGGATGAGAAGCAGCTGAAGCTCGCTTACAACATCCTGAAGCTCATCGCGAACGGTTGATCATTCTGCGGTGGAATTTTGCAGCGCTTCCATGCTAATCCAATCCTGGACCAATCGTTGAGCCTTCACAGATCAGGAATAGGATTTCTAGCCGCGCCGACGGCGATGCTCTCGACGGTGCCGTTGAGGTGTTGAGACCACACATCAGCCAAGTTTGATCCAGTCCGATTTGCCAGCTGCTCGCCAGCGTTGACTGGGAGACAATGCCGCTCGCGATGAAGAGATTGAGCCCTCTTTCTTGTTATCCACCCTGATGAATTGGAACGCCATGCCAGACAACAGAAGCACCTCTGATGATGTGTCTCGCAACACAGTGCTTGGGCTACGATTGCGCCAGCGGCGCGAGGAACTCGGTCTGTCAGGAGCGGCGGTCGCGCGGCGCGCTAGGATCGGCGCAAGACGCTATCATAATTATGAGAAGGACGAGCGCACACCCGATCCCGCTACCCTTCAAAAGATCAGCGCGGCTCTCGAAACGACGATGGACGAATTGCTCAGTGCGGCGCCGGTCCTCTTTCATCGGGATCCGGAAACCTATGACGCTATGCGTCGCTTCGAAGAGGCAGGCATAGAGCTCAGCGGCGAGCAACTACAGATGCTGGCCGATGTTGCTGAAGTGGCGCGGCAGCGCCGCCGGGACGAAATTGCACGACAGGCGCGCCTGTACGAGCGTGATCCATTTGTACCGGCACTGAGCAAAGCGCTCAGCGATCTCGCCCTGGTGTATGAGCGCCTGTTGCCGGCAATTATTCACGGGCACAGGCCCAAGCGCGTGGAAGCGACAGTTCTGGAGCGCAGTAACGGTGTTCTCTTGATCAACGTTATCGTCAATTACGCGCCCGATACGGATCCAGATGTTGCTGCAAGCTCGCTTTGCCGGCTGGCCAAGGAACGCCTTCCGGTGCGGGACGCTGATCTCGAAGTCATGAGCAAGGACAAGAGCCAGGGCGCAGCACAGGTGATACTGCGCGTGGTTTGCGGTGCGAAGGGCGGTTAGCAACAAGCGACGACAAAGGGCGGCGGGGCGCCTATGTCTAAATATCAGCGCTATCGGAACGAATCGTGCTGATTGCGATCCACGACTTGGGCCAAAAAGAAACCCCGCATAACCCCGCATAAATGAGCACGGATTGGAGATCCCGTTCGGAACATAATGTGGAGTTTTCGCGCGTCCGACCCGTGACGAGCAAGATCAAGAGCGAACGCTTTCAGGCGAGGGTAACTGGCATAGCCTAATTGGATCAATATGTTACAGGAAAACTTTACGCCGTACAACACCCCACTCAGGCTCCCAAACCGGACATTCCCGGACATTTGCCGCCCATGCGACGGGCGTGGAGCCCGGCTGAAGTTGCCCAGGCAATGTCAGCGCTCTGGTCAGAGCGAGATAATCCCTGCAGAACAAACACGGCAAATTTCGAGGCGCTCCGCAATGCCTTCGCGCACACTACGAGGAAATTGTCCCGGAGCTGCTCGCAAGCCAGTGCGGCACCTTCGCGCCGATCGTCCTGCCTGATAAGAGAATGCCAACGACTTGCCGGTTGGCGGATGCTCCACACTTGCAAGGCGACCGCAACAGATCTTTAAAGCGGGCGCCCCCAGCTTGATTTATCCCGGCCATCCCGGTAGACCCGAACCCACGCCGTCCCCGTCGTCTAGAGGCCTAGGACATCGCCCTTTCACGGCGGTAACACGGGTTCGAATCCCGTCGGGGACGCCAGCCTTCCAGCAACCCAGCGGCTTCTCGCCTCTCGCTCGGCGCGTTTTTTCTACCCTTTGCTACTTTAGAGAATTAGATTCAAATGCCGGGCATGTGTTCATATGCGGCCCGAGGCGGGGGGGGGATGGATGGAAGGCCGAGGACATGGGTCGGCTCTATGCGCTGGCGGCGTTGCTCGCCGTGCTCGCGACCGGTACCACCGCAGCGGCGCAAAGCCGCGTGCTCGAGGCTGACTTGGCCTGGGAGACCCTGGCGAGCCTGCGGGCCAAAGGCTTCAAGGTTCAGGATCTGGGCAAGTTTCCGCCGGTCCTGACCATGGATGGCGCGCAGTCCCGCCAGATCTATCGCGCCTACAGCCCCGATCGGCGCCAGATCGTCGATTGCCTCGTCTGGGACGGCGGCGAGGAGTCGCGCTGCTGGATCGTCAGCGACCAGCGCGGCTAGCCGCGCTGGCGCGAACTCCAACCACCGGGCGTAAAGGTCCCGCGCCGGCGACAGCCGCTCGGAACCGCTCCGGCCCCCCGTTGAACCGAATGATCGTCGGCCCTGTTGGTGAGGCAGCGTCAATGCGCGGTCTCAACGAGGACACGACATGATCAGAGCACTCGTTCTAGCCTTGGCGGTGTCGGCGGCGGCGGTTTCCGTGGCGAACGCACAGCCCTCGCCCTCTTATCCCGTTTACGACACCAGCAGCAGCTACGGTCTCTCCAATGCCGGCGTCCCGCCCGGGCCCTATCTGAAGCTGGGCGGCGGATACAGCATGGGGGCAAGCTCCCGCTTCGATGATTCCTGGGTCGCCGGGGCGGGGTTGGGCTATCGCTTCTTCCCCTTCTTCCGCAGCGACATCACCTTCGACTACCGCGGCGATTTCCATGACAAGGATTTCGGGAACGCCAAGTTCCGCAACTGGTCGGCGATGGCGAACGGCTATTTCGATTTCAACCTTCCCTTCCTCCGCCCGCTGATCCCCTATATCGGCGGCGGCGTCGGCATCGCCCAGAACAAGGTGAACGGCACCACGGTGACGGTCACCGGCGGCACCGTGAACAGCATTACCGGGAGCACCAAGAACCAGTTCGCCTGGCAGGCGATGGCGGGCGGATCGTTCTATTTCAGCCCGACGCTCGCCCTCGATGTCGGCTACCGCTATTTCCACGGCGGCAAGGCGGAAAGCGGCGCGGTAACCGGCTTCCCGTCGCGCACCGGCGATTTCGACACGCACGAGATCATCGGCGCCCTGCGCTTCGGCTTCTGAGCGCCGACCCCGGCGGAAAAGCCCCGGCCCCGCGGCCGGGGCTTTTGCTTGGCAACGCGCGCATCAGGGCGGAGCGCCGGCACGGTTTCATCCCGGCGCCGATCGCGGAACTGTGGCGCGAGCCTGCCTGTTGGCTCTCAGGGAACGCGTCTCATGCGATCGCCGAGCGGAGGGAAAAGATGCTGTACTGGGCCCTTGTCTTTCTCGTCATCGCGCTCGTCGCCGGCGCGTTCGGATTCCTCGGCATCGCCGGCACGGCGGCCTATATCGCCAAGATTCTGTTCTTCGTCTTCATCGTGATCTTCGTCGTGTCGCTGCTCACCGGCATGGGGCGGCGGCGGTTGTAGCCGACGCGGCAGCGCGGCTCAGCCCCGCCAGCCATGCGGCTTGCCGGCGAGCCACGCCGCACCGCTGGCATAAAGCCGCGCCACCTCGGGGCCCTTGAGACCGGGCATGTCCCTCTTCACCTTGTAGCCGACGCGGGTCTGCAGATAGGCGAGGTGACGGTAGCCCTCGGGGAACTCGGCCAGGAGCTTGGCATCGAGCGCGAGCGTCGCGGCGGGATCGAGCGGATCCAGGCGGTCCTTCTCATAGATCGGCTGACGCAGCACGATGCCCCATCGCCCGTGCCGCTCCTCGAGGAAATCGTAGAACCGGCCCGTGCAGACCACGTCGCAGATTACGCCGTCCACGGCCGCGCGCTGCATGATCTGCATCTTGGTCTGCGCCACGGCGCGCGCGCCGGCGAGCTCGACCGAGCTGCCGCCGAGAAAATGGAGAATGCTGACGCCGCGCTCCCAGCCCTCGCGGCTCACCTCGATGAAGCGCTCGGCCGGGCCCTGGAACCACGTGGCCATCATCCAGCCATCCTCGTGCCACGCCGTGCGGAACGCCTCCCAATCGCCGCGGTCGCGCCAGATCGCCCAGTTCTCGACGACTTCCCTGACGCGCAGCTTTTGCGCCATCTCTTCGGTCATTGACGACCCTCCGCCGGCGCCCGTGATCGCGCGGCGGCGCTAACGCCCGCGGCGCGGAAAGCTCGGCCGCGACGGCGACGTCATCGGCGCGGCGCGCTCGTCCTTGTGGCGGAAATTGATGCGGCCCTTGGTGAGATCGTAGGGCGTCATCTCCACCGTGACGCGGTCGCCGGTGAGAATGCGGATGCGATTCTTCTTCATCTTGCCGGAGCTGTAGGCAAGCGTCTCGTGGCCGTTGTCCAGCCGCACGCGGAAGCGCGCGTCGGGGAGCAGCTCGATCACCGTGCCGTCGAATTCGATCAGATCTTCCTTGGCCACCGAAAGCTCCCAGAGAGAATGCGGGCAACCGCGCGGCAAGAGCGGCGAATTGTCGCCCCCAAAATAGGCTGCGGCGATCAAATTGCAACAGCCCAGCCGGGCGCGACCGCTCAATACGGCACAACCTGCCCGCCGCCGGCTTTCGCGCCGCCCAGCTCGGACAGGACGCGCAGCAATTGGATGACGAGGCGGCGCAGCCGCTCGTCCTCGATCGCCATCACGGCAAGCAGGTGGCGCCGCAGCTCGCTGTCGGCGGTCGCCGACGTCGCGACGTCCGACAGGGCGTGGTCGGGCCTGCGCGCGTCGAGGCCGTCGAAGAAATGCTGCGGTGCGACGCCCAGCGCCTCCGCGAACTCATAGAGGCGGCTGGCGCTGACGCGATTCTCGCCCTGCTCGTATTTCTGCACCGATTGGAAGCTGATGCCGACCAGCTTCGCCAGTTCGCTCTGGGTCAAGCCGCGGACGACGCGTTGCGCGCGGATGCGCGCGCCGACATGGACATCGATCGGGTGCGGGCCATCGACCAGGATCGTGCGCTGCCGGTTCCGAGTGCGTGCGGAAGATGGGTTGGTCGCGCGCATGATCATTGTCCCCCAGTGCCCTGCGGTTACCGACGAGTGTATGCGCAACCGGCGATTGCAGCAATGATCGCCGTACGTGTCATGCGGGAAAACCCGCGCGCTCGCGCCGAAGCGCGGCGAACTCGTGCGCGGTGCGCGGCCCGTAAGTGGCGAAACCGGGTGCGCCGCCCTCGGCGAGCTTGCGCCGTCCGATCGGGTCGGCCGCGGCCCGGCGCAGCGCTGCCGCGGGGTCGACGCCATAGACCTTGGCGCCGCTGAGGCCGAGGATCTTGGCCTTGAGTTGCGGCGTCAGCGGCGGATAGCCGTGGCGCTCGCTCAGCCGAGCCTCCATGGCGAAGCTGCGGAACGCCTGGAGCTGGTCCTGGGGCGAGCCGTACCAGATCGAATCGGTGCCCCAGAGCACACGGTCCTCGCCGACATGGCGCAGCAGCTTGCCCAGCGCATGCGCCGCCGCGGTCGGGTCGCGCATGAGGAAGCGCCACGTGCTGCCGAGCTCGGCATAGACGTTGCTGTTGGGCGCGATGCCGTTGTCGATCAAGGACTTGACCAGGCTGTCGATGCCGCGCTCGGCACGCGCCGGCGCGAACGGGCCCTCGCGCCGGCCGGTCTCGAAGCCGGAATGGTAGATGATGAAGCTGACGTCGGGATAAAGCCGCGCGACGCGGCCGACATCGACACAGCTCGCGTAATGCTCGGGCATGCCGGCGAAGGGCAGGCCCTTGTGGATGCAGATGGTGCGGATGCCGAGGGCCTGCGCCTGCTCGATGAAGGGGATGCCGACCCTGGGGTCGTCGAGATACCAGCCCTCGCCGCGCGGGCCCCATTGCGTATAGACCTTCCACGCGGCGATCGGCCACTCGCGCGCCGCCCGCGCCATGGTGTCCAGCGGCTTGGTCTCGGGCGCGTTGGGGATGACCATGCCATGCAGCAGCAGGCGGTCGCTGCCCTTGAGCGCGCTGACGAGCTGTCGCGTGCGCTGCGCCTCCTCGAGCGAGAGCGGGTTGTCCTCGGGCAGCGCCGGCACGAAGCTCAGCACCGCCATGTGCGTATCGCTGTCGACGAACACCTCCTTGATGAAGCGCTCGGCGGAGAAGCAGGCGACCGGGTCCGCCTCGCCGCAGGCGCCCTGCGGGAAGCTCGCCAGCGCCTGTTCCCAGATGCGGGCGTTGCGCCGCTGCCGCCAGGCGCCGACCGGGTTCACCAGATGCGTCTGCACATCGAAGATGAACTCCTGGCCGGAGAGCGTCTCGCCGGCCGCCGCCGGCTCGAACGCGGCTTCCTTGGGCAGGACGAAGCGCCCGCCGGCATTGCCGCGCGCGGCGAAGGCGGCGTCGAGGGCGAGCAAGGTGGTCGCTGCACCGCACAACCCGGCGAGGAAACGGCGCCGCTTCACGCCGGTGCGGCGCGCATGCTCGGCGATGCGCGCGGCAGCAACGCGCTTTGCCGCGCGAATGCCGGCATCGACAGGCACCGGGTGGAACTCGCCGTTCGAGGTCGCGTCGATCTTGATCGGCAATCTACCGACGGTCTCGGTCATTGCGGCACCTGTCGCGCAGACGCACTCCGTCAGCTTACGCCCCGTCGGGCGCATCGTGAACTTCCATCGGCGGATCGCCGGGCTCAGCTCATCCGCGCGTCGAGCCCGTGCGAATGGCGCTAGTCGTCGAGGACGAAGGTCACTTCCATGGTGACCCGGAATTCCTCGATGCGGCCGTTGTGCACCTTGGCCTTCTGCTCGACGATGTGGAGGCCGGTGATGCCGCGCAAGGTCCGACTGGCGCGCTCCAGCCCGCCGCGGACGGCGTCGTCGAAGCTGCTAGAGGATGCCGCGGTGACCTTGCTGACGCGTGCAACGCTCATGGTCGTCCTCCCGTCTTTGGAAGGCCCAGATGGCCCTCATCGCTCAAGACATGGGGATGGGCAGGCAGTCTATGTAAGAGGCGCCGCCGCGGCGACGCACAATTCTCAAAACGGGGCATGATCTCAGCGAGCAGAGACACCTGGGTGAGGAGGGACGCCGAGCGCGGCAAGCGCCTGCTCGGCCGCGGCCCGCCCGGTGAGATAGCCGCCATGCGCGGTCGAGAAATAGTCGGGCGAGCAGGCCTCGCCGGCGAAGAACAGCCGGTTGTCGACCGGGCGCGCCAGGATCGCGCGATCGCCGGCATGGCCGGGCAGCGCGTAGGAGTACGAGCCGCGCGCGAGCGGATCGCCCCACCAGGCCGAGGCGGCGAGGGGCTCCAGGCGCTGGCGGATATCGTTGCCGAAGACGCCGGCGAGCTCGTCGCGCGCGAAAGCGGTCATCCCGGCCTCGCCGTCGCGCTCGAGCGCTATGGCGAGCTGGCCGCCGAAATAGCCGGCGATCATCGGCCAGCCATGCGGCCGCAGCTGGTAGCTTCCGGTAGCGGTGCGATCGGGCGAGCCGAGCACATGATGGTCGACCGGAAATTCGGCGACGGGGCCGCTCAAGGACAAAAACAGCTTGTTGGCGATGCCGAGGGGCAGGCCCTGCGCCGCCGTGATCTTGTCGGGGAGCGCGGGCGTGAAGCGGATCGCCTCGGCGGCGAGCATGGTCGTGGGCACGGTGACGATGACGGCGCGGGCGCGAAGGTCGCCGCGGCTGGTGCCGACGGTAATGCGGGCGCTGCCATGGTCGATGCGCTCCGCGGCCGTGCCGAGCCTTACCGGCAGCGCCGCGCCATAAGCCGCAATCAGGCTGCCGTAGCCTTCGAGGACACGCCAGTTGACGCCGCTGTCGGCGTAGCGCGCATGGTCCTGGACCGAGAGACGATCGAGCTCCACGCCATTGGCCCAGGTGCTGATCGCGTTGATCAGCGCGTTCCAGCGGCCGCCGGGCGGCAGCAGCGCGCTCGCCGGGAGATCTTCCGGCGCCGCCGCCGCTTCATCGAAGCGCCCGTCGAACTCGGCGTAGACGCGCGTCCACTCCTGCTGCGCCGCGAGGCCGCGGCTGCGGGCGATCCGGCTGCCCCAATCCGGCAGGTTCCGGTCGATCGAGAAGCCCATCGCCTGCGCGATCGCGGTCCACGGGTTGCGGTCGGCGGAATGCAGCCACTCGCAGCCGAGATCGACGGATTGGCCCAGGCGCGTCGGCACCGTGTGCGCCCGCCCGCCGATGCGGTCGCGCGCCTCGACGACCAGGACGGAGATTCCCGCCTCGACCAGCCGGTGCCCGGCGGCGAGGCCCGCCGCGCCGGCACCGATGACGAGCACGTCGAGGTCGCCGTGCGCTCCACCCATCCCGTCCTCTGCGCCTCTTGCTTGATCCGGTGGCGACGCATATTAGGAGCGCTTCCTGCCTCGCAACAGGAGCGACGGCCATGGAGGAGGGGAGCGAGCGCGCCTTCGTCGCGTCGGCGACCGCCCTGGAGGACGACACCGACGCGACCCTGTCGCACCTTTTCGGCGGCACCCTGCAGGCGGCGACAATGCGGATGGTGATCTACCTTGCCGTCCTCTGCGCGATCGCCGCCACGGTCGCGACGCTGGTCTAGGAGGCTCAGCCGCGTGCGGCGTGGACACGCCAGGGCATGCTGGCCGGCTCGGTGCGCCGCCGCTGCTCCGGCGGCGCAACCCCACCATACCGCCGCCACAGCGCGCGGAAATGCGGCTCGCGCTCGAGCAGATCGGCGGCGGTGCCGACATCGAGGATGCGTCCATCCGCCATGAGCACCACGCGATCGAAGCGCTCGAGCAGGTGCAGGCGATGGAGCGACGAGACGACGCAGGCGTCGCCCAGCGCCGCGAGCAGATTGGCATAGACTTGGGCCTCGGTGGCAGGATCGAGGCTGCTGGTCGGCTCGTCGAGCAGGATGAGCGAGCTGCCCCGCGCCGCCAGGATGGCGCGTGCCACAGCCAGGCGCTGCTTCTGCCCGCCGGAGAGGTTGAGCCCGCGCTCGGCGATCTCGGTGGCAAGCCCAGCCGGCAAGGATTCGACGACCGGCGTGAACATCGCGAGCTCGCAGGCGTGGCGGATCGCCGCCGGATCGCAGTCGATGCCGAGCGTCAGATTATGGGCGATGCTGCCGGCGAAGATCTCGGGATCCTGCGGCGCCAATGTCGCGATGGCGCCGAGATCGGCGACCGCCGGGCGGCTCTTGCCGTCGATGACAAAGCTGGCGCCGTCCGCCCGGTAGAGGCCGGCCAGGACGCGCAGCAGCGTGCTCTTGCCCGAGCCGCTCTCGCCGACCAGGGCGATCCGATCACCGCGGCGGAGCGTCAGCGACACGTCGCGCAGCGCCGCCTGGCCGCGCCGCTTGCCGCGATAGGCGAAGTCCAGCTTTTCGACGCGGATCTCGCGCCAGGCCGCCGGCACGGCGGCGGCGGAGGGAGCGCGGGCGGCAGCTGCGGTGATGACGTCGGTGCAGCGCAGGTCCGTCTGATACCCCACCAGGTCCTGGTAGTTCCCGGCCATGCTGCCGACCACGCCGCCCACCTGCTGCGCATACTGGAAGACCATGACCGCGCTGCCGAGCAGCACGGCTTCGCCATGGCGCCAGGCGAGCCAGACATAGAGCACGACCAGGCCGCATCGGATGCCGTTGTTGAGCAGATCGATCGCGCACCATTTGGCTTCGTTGAGCACGATGCTGCTGCGCAGCGGCGCGAAGACGGCGCCGAGCCGCGCCGCGACGAGGCGCCGCGTCGGCTCCGCCAAACGCAGCGTCAGCACCGTGGCGATATTGCCGAGGCAGTCCACCAGCGCCGCCGCATACTGCGCCTGCGCCTGGTTCTGCGCGCCGTTGAGGCGGATCATCACGCGATCGAAGCGGATGAGCACGAGCGCGATCAGCGCATAGCTTGCCAGCGCGGCGATGCCGGTCGGCAGCGAGAGCAGGAATATCGCGACGATCGGCCCGACCAGGCTCACCGTGTTCTGGAGATAGACGAACTGGTTCTGCGCGAAGCCGAACAGGGCGCTGCCCGACTTCTGCACGCGCTCGATGGTTTCACCGGAATGATGGTGCTCGTGCCAGTCGAGCGGCAGGCTGGTCGCCTTGGCATAGAGCGCATCGGCGAAGCGCTCGCGGATGCGGATGGCGACAAAGCGCTCGAGCACGCGCGCCGGGCCATGCAGCGCCCAGCTCGCGACGCAGGCGAGGAAAATGAGCGCCATGTCCCACGCCGCGGCGCCGAGCGCCTGGTTGCCCTTGGCCTGCATGGCCTCGACCGCGGCGCCCGACAGGTAGGGGATCGCCAGCTTCAGCGCTTGCGCGACGATCAGCAGGGTCATGAACAGGACCACGCGGCGCCGATCGTCGGCGGCATAGTGCCAGAGCGTGCGGTAGAGCCCGGCGGGTTTCTCTCCGCGTCCTTCAGGTGCTTGCATTACCATGACCGGAGCTAAGCCTCCGGGCGGTTAGCGAAGGGCTAATAAGCCACGCGGTCGCCGAAATTTTTCGTGAGTCGATGCGATGCATTGGGTAGGAAGAAAACGTCATAAGGTTGGCGCGATGCCCGATCCGGAAAAAGTCGCCGAACATATCCGCGAGACCGCGCAAGCGGAGATTCTGCCGCGCTTCCGGCTGCTCCGGCGCGAGGACATCCGCGAGAAGGGGCCGGGCGACTTCGTCACGCTCGCCGACATCGAGGCGGAGCGGCAGCTGACGCAGCGGCTGGGCGCGCTGTTGCCGGGCTCTGTCGTGCTCGGCGAGGAGGCTGCGGCACAGGATCGCGGCCGCTTTGCCCTGCTTGCCGGCGAAGCGCCGGTCTGGGTGATCGACCCGGTCGACGGCACCGCGAATTTCGCGCGCGGCCAGCCCGGGTTTGCCGTCATCGTCGCCTTGATCGAGCGCGCCGTGGTGCGCGCCGGCTGGATCTACGATCCGCTCGCCGACACCATGGTGATGGCCGAGGCGGGCAGCGGCGCCTGGGCGGCGGACCAGCGGCTCGCGACCGCTTCCGAGGTGCCGCCCTCGGAAATGGTCGGAGCGGCTTATGGCCGCACCATTTCGGGGCCGCGCGCGGCACAGGCGTTGGCGGCGAGCGGACGCATCGGCAGCGTGCGCAACCGCGGCTGCAGCGGACTCGAATATCTCGACATCGCGCTCGCCCGCGCGCACTACTCGCTGCATTCGCGCTCGCTGCCGTGGGATCACGCGGCAGGAATGCTGATCACCGCCGAGGCGGGCGGGGTCGCCGCGTTTCTCGATGGCTCGCCCTATGATCCGCGCATCGCCGATCGCCCGGTCCTCGCCGCGGCGAGCGCGGCGGCATGGTCGACGGTGAGCGAGGTCGTCGGTGCGCTATCTTGAGCGGAGGCGATATTGGGAAATGCGCCCCTTATGGGGGAAGATGCACCCATTGCGGCGAGCTTGACACGTCAGCCGGCATCGGCTCCGCTCGCCTCTCACGAGAAATGGTCCGTTAACCGCACGCAGTGAATAAATGCACGAGGCCGTGGCGGCGTTGCTCGGCCTCGCCAGGCAACAGGATGGAGCGGGGGATGAGTCGCTATTGGAGGGGATTGCTGGTTGCGCTGGTATGGCTGGTGCCTGGGGCCGCCGCAGCGCAGACGCTGCCGGGCTGGGAGGTCGGACCGGAGGGTTACTACTACGCCTATCGCGAGCCGAACCTGATCCACCAGATCGGCCCCACGGCCGGCGTCAACGCCAGCTACACCTACAAGGTCGGCCCCGCGTTCCTGACGGCCAACGGCATCGTCGACGTCGGCTATCTGAACTACAGGTCCAACGGGACCGGCAACCTCAATGGCATTTGGGACGTCACCGGCGACTTTCGCCTGCTCGCCGGCGCCGACCTGATCCGCAACGACTGGTTCGGCATCTCGCCCTTCACCGGCCTCGGCTATCGCCTGCTTTACGACTGGGGCCGCAACCGCACGACAACCACCGGCGCGGTCACCTACGACCGCCTGTCGAACTATTTCTATGTTCCCATCGGGCTCGGTTTCAGCTTCGTCGCCGGGAATTGGATCCTGCGGCCAAGCGCCGAATACGACTACCTCGTCCGCGGCAAGCAGATCTCGTATCTGTCCCAGGCCGGCGCCAATGGCGATGTGAGCAACACGCAGAATCATGGCTACGCCTTGCGCGCGACGCTGCTCGCCGAGACCGGGACGCCGTGGGGGCGGATCGCCTTCGGTCCGTTCGTGCGCTATTGGAATATCGGCGAATCGAAGCCTTCCTTCTTCACCGTCGCCGGCGTGCCGTTCGAGGCGACGGAGCCGCACAACAAGACGCTGGAGGCGGGCGCGACCCTGCGCTTCCGCTTCTGAGCGCCCGCGCATGCGCGGCACAATCCGGTTGGCGAGGGGCGCCGGCGCTTCTATGGTGAGGGCGCCCGCATAGAGACCCTCCTGGACAAGCCAACGCCGTGGCGCGCGGATACAATATCGGCCGAGCGATCCTTTACATGGCGCTGGCGATGGCGCTGCTGCCATGCCTCAACGCCTCGGCCAAATATCTCGGCCGCAGCTATTCCACGGTCGAGATCGTCTGGGCGCGCTATGCCGGCCACTTCGCCTACATGGTGGTCGCCTTCTTTCCGCGCCGCGGGCTCGCGCTCTTCGCCACGTCGCAGCCCTGGATTCAGGTCTTGCGCTCGGCGCTGCTGCTCAGCGCCACCGGCGTCTATTTCAGCGCGCTGCACTACACCGACCTCCCCACCGCGGCGATCATCAGCTTCGTCTCGCCCTTCATCATGATCGCGCTCGCCGCCCTCGCGCTCGGCGAGACGGTGGGGCCACGGCGCTGGGCGGCCGTCGGCGTCGGCTTTCTCGGCGCGGTCTTCATCCTGCGCCCGGGCTTGGGCGCGGTGCCGCCGGCATCTTTCCTGGTGCTCATCAGCGCCGGCTGCAACGCGCTCTATCAGGTGCTGACGCGCAGCCTCGCGGCGCGCGATTCCGCCGAGACCTCCAACACCTACATCGCCGTGGTCGGCTTCGTGCTGACGACTTTGCTGGTGCCGTTCTTCTGGCAGACGCCGCGCTCGCTGTCCGACATCCTGCTGTTCGTCGGCCTCGGCCTGTTCGGCGGCTTCGGCCATTACTTCATCGTCAAGGCGCTCGAATGGGGGCCGGCGGCGGTGATCGCGCCGCTCAATTACGGGCAGCTGATCGGCACGGTCGTCCTCGGCTATATCGTCTTCGCCGAGTTTCCGGACCGATGGACCTGGATTGGCGCGGCCGTCATCATCGGCAGCGGCCTCTACATTTTCTACCGCGAGCGGCGCCTGCAGAGGGTGGCAGAATGAACGGATCGCACACGGCTGAGGGAGCGACGATGCAAGGCAAGGTGTGCGTCATCACCGG
>Ga0073928_10005986_pt1 | contig 16653 bp, 3 predicted proteins | sample PaiPotPPA55metaG_FD_76969 | JGI IMG/M metagenome (GOLD analysis project Ga0073928, IMG submission 76969) | Iron sulfur acid spring bacterial and archeal communities from Banff, Canada, to study Microbial Dark Matter (Phase II) - Paint Pots PPA... ... | reverse complement strand
TGTTTGAAGGTCTTGTCAAACTTCTTCCGGGTCTTCTTGGATTGGATCACAGGTGCATTCATAGTTGCTTTATCTCGCCATGTCTCTCTTTACCTGTGTCCGTTCTTTCGCGCAGGCCCACATTAACAGTTTGACCAAAGAGGTCCAATCAGAAAGCCATACACGCGGCCCCATGGGAGCGCAAAATCGGCTCCGCCGGGGGTTTTGGATGTTCAACGCCGCCCTACCCCCCGAATCGCTTGACGCCTAAAACGCGATATGGGGCGTTTTAACTCGACAAAACGAGGAACGCGGGAAACAAGTCTGTTCCCGAATTCAAAGCTCGCCACAGGGACAGCCAGGAGGGCCGGGGAGCGTGCAAAAACAGGGCTTCCAGATGGGGCAGCCCAGTTGTCATCAGTTGTCAAAAAAGCCCACTTTCCATCCGATTGCCACGCATTGCCTCGCATTGAAGGATGACAATGCAAAACCTCACTTCAACCTTATTTTATGCGTATTCCATTGGGTTTTGAAATGGTGGCTGGGGGCGGAATTGAACCGCCGACACAAGGATTTTCAGTCCTCTGCTCTACCAACTGAGCTACCCAGCCGCACGCCAAAACCAGGGGGTTCAGGCACGCCCACCACTTTCAGCACCGACGCCCGCCCTTCACGCAGTCCGCCTTGGTCCGATTCCGTCTGCAGGCCAAACCGCGTTTCACAAGGCTCCTAGAGTACCACAGCCCATCCGCCAAACGCAAGCGCGCAGGAACGATGGCGCCTAGCAGGGGCGCATCTTCTTGGCACTACCCCCGTTTCCGACCCGAAGGAACACGGGGCGGGACGCCCCGTGAACTCGCAGCCGGGACGGCTGCGCTATGTAGCGCAGGCGTACGCGCCTGCGAGTTCTGTCAGCGTCCCGCTGCCAGTTCAGTGGTAGTGCCAAGAACTTCGCCCGCCGAGCGGGGGCTCAACTCAATAAGTGCTTCAACCGCATGGCTTTACGTACGGATATGAGCAGATAACGATTTATTTGAATATATTTGTTGACAAATCGTCAATATCGTGTATGAGTATGATATGTTCGATAATGAACAGGAGACTGACCAAAGTCCAATCCCCCGCGCGGGTAGGACGGGCAGCCTGCCCGCCATAGCGCAAGGCGCGAAGGCAGGACCCGCCGGACGGAACGGAAGCAACGCCTCGATCCAACAGAAACGGTCCATTCGCAAAAAAGCCCACCGAGTTCCGGTCGGCGAAGCCAATCAAGTCCGGCGACGCGGAGCTATTCAAGGCTATTCAAAGCTATTCAAGGCTATCATTTCCGTTCCGCCGCCGAAATTCGGCACGACGTAATAAGAAACATTACATTTTCGGCGCACGACCGCGCTTCCAGGGCAGCGCGGGCAGATGTGACATCGTTCTTTGAAATTGAGATGTGCTCAGGCTTCCAACTATCCATCCCGACAGTGCTCCAGCGGCGGAAGAGTCTGCTGCCCGGAAACCGAAGCAAAGCCGGTCCAGTCAAGCCCAGTCAAGCCCAGTCAAGCCTTTGAATTATGGAAAAGGCAGTCCGGTCGGTGGTGCGTGGTACATGACCGCAAGGAAGCCAATCAAACCGAATCAAAGTGAATCAAACCCCACAACCAAGCGGATCGTCCTGTGTATGGGCGTGCCGCGCCTCGTCTCAGGCGACTCCGTTTTCAGGAAACCCGCACCGCAGGCGCAGGACCAGGCACGGGTCCGTCAGGTTTTTGGGCCTGCTCTTCAGGCGCTTTTGGTTCGTCATGTCGAAATGCAATAATGCTCAATGGAGGCAAGGTGAATTCCGCCGACCAGGCCAAGCCGTGGCATTTCTGGTCCTGCGCAGTCACGCCTCCGAAATTCCCCACGTTGCTGCCGCCGTAAGCCGCCGCGTCGCTGTTCAACACCTCGCGCCATTTCCCCGGGCCCGGCAATCCGACCCGGTAACGGAAACGCGTCACGGGCGTGAGGTTCAGCATGATCACAAACTCGTTGTTGCGCTCCGCATCCTGGCGGGCAAAAGAGAGCACGCTCCCCTGGTGGTCGGAAGTATCAATCCAGGCAAAGCCGCGAGGGTCGAAGTCGGTTTGCCAAAGACCGGGCGAAGCCAGATAAAGCCGGTTCAGGTCCTCGACGAGCTTCTGCGCGCCGCGATGGTAGGGGCCCGCATCAAGCAGCCACCAGTCCAGTTCAGCGTTGGAATTCCATTCGCCGCTCTGGCCAAATTCGCACCCCATGTACAGAAGCATCTTGCCGGGAAAAAACCATTGGTATCCCAGCAGCAACCGCAGATTGGCGAACCGGCGCCAGTCGTCGCCCGGCATCCGGCCTAGCAGCGAACCCTTGCCGTGCACGACTTCGTCGTGCGAGATCGGCAGGATGAAGTTCTCGTGATTATGATACAGCATCGCGAACGTGAGGTCGTTCTGATGGTACTTTCGATAGATAGGGTCCAGGCTGAAATACATGAGCGTGTCGTGCATCCAGCCCATGTTCCATTTGAAGGAGAAGCCGAGCCCGCCCAGATAAGGCGGGCGCGTCACCTGGGGCCACGCAGTGGACTCCTCGGCAATCGTCATCACGCCGGGAAATTCCGTGTGCGTGAGGTGATTGAACCGGCGCAGAAAATCGATGGCCTCGATATTCTCGCGCCCGCCGTATTGGTTCGGGATCCATTCCCCCGCCCGCCGCGAATAGTCCAGGTAAAGCATCGAGGCGACCGCGTCGACGCGCAACCCGTCGATGTGGAAGCGCTCGCACCAAAAGAGCGCGTTGGCCAGGAGGAAATTGACGACCTCGTGCCGGCCGTAGTTGAAAATCAGCGTGCCCCAATCCTGGTGCTCGCCTTTGCGCGGGTCCGCGTGTTCATAGAGGGCGGTGCCGTCGAATTTCGCCAGCGCCCAATCGTCGCGCGGAAAATGGGCCGGGACCCAGTCCACGATGACGCCGATGCCCGCCTCGTGGAGCGAATTCACGAGGAATTGAAAGTCCTCCGGCGTTCCATAGCGGCTGGTTGGCGCGTAAAAGCCTGTCACCTGATAACCCCAGGAAGGATAAAAGGCATGCTCGGCGACCGGCATAAACTCCACGTCTGTGAAGCCCATCTTCTTCACGTACTCGACGAGCGGCCCTGCAAGTTCGCGATAATTCAACCATTCGTCCGGAGACTTCCTGCGCCACGATCCAAGATGGACCTCATAAATGCTGACGGGAGCGCGCAACGGGTCGCGCTGTGGGCGGCCCTCCATCCAGGCCTGATCGCTCCATTCGAATTTCTTGCTGTTCCAGACGATCGAAGCGTTCTTTGGCGGTTTCTCGAAGTAAAACCCGTAGGGGTCCGTCTTCAGGACGATGTGCCCGTGCAGGTTCCTGATTTCATATTTGTAACAAACGCCTTCGGTCACGCCGGGAATGAAAATCTCCCACACGCCGGACGACCCCAGCGAGCGCATCATGTGGCAGCGTCCATCCCAGCCGTTGAAATCTCCCACGACGCTGATGCGCTGGGCATTGGGCGCCCACACCGCAAAACTCGCGCCGGAGGCGCCATCGATGATCCGCAGTTGAGCGCCCAGCTTGTCGTAAATGCGGCGCTCGTCGCCTTTGCCGAACAGGAACAAATCCTCTTCGCTCAGCGTGGGCAGGAAGGAATAAGGGTCGCGCGTGCGGCGAACATTCCCGGAGCGGTCCGTGATGACCAAATCATACGCATAAACCCGGTCGGACTCGGTCGTCGTGCCTTCGAAAATGTCGGTCCGGGGCAGGCGCTTCAGCTTGATGACCGGCTTGTCTTTCTCGTGAACCGGTTGCGCTTCCACTTTGGCGGCGTCGGGCAGCATTGCCCGCACGAGCAAACTGGGACCGTCCGGACACGGGTGCATGCCGAGCAGTTCGTGCGGGGAGCGCGTCTTGAGTTCGGTGAGGCTGCGAAGCTCTTCCTGGGTCAACGCCATGATGCCGGCAATCTAGCAGGGCACCGTGGATTTGCACTGCAAAAGTATCCGGTCGAGTTGTTCGGCGCTGACTTCCAGACCGGCCTCGGTCCACAGGACGAAATCGGCATTGGCCATTTTCTGATCGATGGGCCATTGTGTCGCGATACGCTGCGCGATTTGCGCCGCGGTCCAGCCGCGCGCCAGGAGACGCCGGTGTTGCGTGCCGGCGGAACAAGCCACGCAGACTGTCGCGTCGAAGTCGATCTCAGCGTTGGTTTCGAAAAGCAAGGGTATTACCACCACGGCCAGAGGGCGCATTTCGGCCCTCCAGGAGGCCACTTGATTGCGCCACTTCTCGCGAATGCGCGGGTGAAGAATGTTCTCGAGTCTCTCACGGGCCGCAGCATCAGCGAACACGCGTTGCGCAAGGGCTTCGCGCCGCAAACGCCCGTCTCCCCCAACGAAATCGCCTCCGAACGCCTGTTGAATCTCCGTCAGGGCCGGCTGGCCCGGCTCGACCAATTCACGGGCCAGGTCATCGGTGTCCACCACCGGGATTGCGCGGGCGCGAAGCGCTTCAGCGGCGGTGGACTTGCCCATTCCCGGGCCACCCGTCAATCCGATGACTTTCATGAAAGGCGTAATCCCTGCCGGCCGAAAAAGCCGGCCGCATCACGGTATCACGCGCACTGCCCGGTAGAAGCGGTACGTGAACACGTTGGTGTCCACCAAGGAAATGGCGCCGCTGGGCGAGGCGACATTTGTGGCGATCGGCACCCAAGCCGCCCCGGCGCCGAGGCTGGTCGACGCCTCGATCAAATACTTGAAATTCGGCTGCGCGCTCACCGTGAGATGGAGCTGCCCGTTGGTCACAAAACCGCTCAATGTCGCGGGTGCCGGACTGAGGACGGTGGTATCGGCCTGGGCCGAATTGTTTCCCGGATTAAGATCCGTTTCGTTGCCGTCGACACTGACGACGTTGACGAACGCGCCTTCTTGCGTGGGTGCGATGAGAATGGTCGCTGTGGCCGCACTTCCAACGGCAAGATTAGGTATGCTCCAAGTCAGTGTGCCACTGACAACCGTGGCCAATCCCTGGGAGAGCGTGGTGCTCCAGATGGAGAATCCGGGGGGCAAAACATCCGTCACGGTCACTCCGGTCGCTTGCGACGGGCCGAGGTTCGTCACGCTGATGACGTTGGTCAAAAGCGTCCCGCCCACAAAAAGATTGGTGGGATGGCTAGTCAGCCCGATAGCCAAATCCGCCAGCGGATTCACCGGGTACTTAGCCGTAAGCGTGATACTCCAACCGCCGGCGACCAAGCCTGCATCACCGGGACTGTCATCGAATACGAACAAAGACCACGCGCCATTCGGATTGCTGCCGTCGAGAGACGCCAGCGTGGACCCATAAGCCCCCGCCGGCACGGGGGCGGGCAAATTCGTGGGCTGATAACTGGTCGGCTTGTAGGTGCCGCTCGTCAACATCGTCAAATTCGGCAAAGAACTGGCCGCGTCGTCGTCGAAAGTAAGCATGACGTTGGAGACCGAAACACCGCCACCCGTATGTGCCATCAACAACACATCGCCTCCGGCAGGATCGGCGAGCAGCGCGCTGACATCGTGCGGGAAAGTATGGGCGAAGCCGTAGAGCGTCGCCGTGGCCTTGGTGACCACGCCCGTTCCCCCGGAGGCATTCGTAAACGAAACCGTGCTGATGGGCGCGGGATACGGGTTGGCAATGCCGTGGTCTGGAATAGTGATGGCTGCCGTATTCGAGAAAGTAAAGGTGGCAGGGAAATAGAAGGCGAAACTGACCGGCGCCAGGTTCGTGTTGACGCCGTCCTGGAGCTGTAGCGTGGCTGTGACTGCCCCGCCATTGGTGCCGCTCGCCGTGAAGGTGAACGCATTCGACTTTGCGGCCCCACCGTAGAGGAGCGCGCCATAGTTGTTCGACTGCGCCCCGCTGGAGAGCACCACGCCGTTGCCTGCCAACAAAGTTGCACTCAGGTTCGTGGTATTTGCCGAACCCACATTGCTCAGCGCCAGCGAAACCGTTACCGTATCCCCCGGATCGATTGAGCCGTCGGCAACACCGACGCTCTTCGAGAGAATTCTCGCGCCTGCGGCCACGATATTCGGAGTCGGATTCACGACCGTGACAATTGCGCTGGCGGCATTGTTCGTGGGATTGGGGTCTGTCGAGGCTGTCGCAACGCTGGCCGCATTGCTCACGACGCCCGCAGCCAGCGCGACGGCGCTCACTGTGATGGTGGCGCTTGCTCCCGAAACAAGCGTACCGACGTTGCAAGTGACGGTATTCCCCACGCTCGAAATCGTGCCCTGGCTGGCGCTGTTGGAGATCACGCCCAATGCCGCAGGCAAGAGATCGCTGACGACGACGTTCAGGGCATTTTGCGGCCCATTGTTGGTAATCGTAATCGTGTAGGAAAGGTTGCTGCCGACCATGACCGTGTTGGTGGACGGCATTATGCTTAGTCCGACGTCTGACACGGGGAGCACGACGGTGCTCGTCACCGTGGTCGTATTATTGTCTTGGTTCAAATCGATTACGGTGGAGGAATTTGTAACACTGGCGATGCTCGTTAGCGTGCCGGCCGCCCCCGGGCCGGGAGTTACCACAATAGTTACGGTGGCCGTAGCCCCAACGCTGAGCGCTTGAAGGTTGCCATACACGGCGCTTCCACTTACAGCAACGCTTCCTTGCGACGGAGTGGCGGAAACCAGCGAAACGCCGGCGGGCAAATTGTTGCTGAAGCCCACGAAAGTCACCGAACTCGGCCCGCCGTTGGTTATCGTGAAAACATACGTAAGAGTGCCTCCAGCCAGGCATGGATCGGGGGTGGCAACACCGCTCACGCCCAGGTCGGTTACCTGGTTCACAGGAGTCAACGTGGTTACGGTCAAGCTCCAGCCATTGGAGATGCCACCTTGATCGCCGGGAGAATCGTCCAGGACATAGAGCGACCAGGCACCGTTTGGATTCAAGCCGTTGAAGGAGGCAAGCACGCTGGAATAAGGCCCGGCTGGCGCTGGATTCGACATAAGGAGCGGCGGTGGAGTGTAGGCAGCCGGCTGCCAGTCGCCGGTAGCAAGATATCCCGTGGCTGGCAGCGGCCCGTCGGTCCCCTGGTCGTCGAACGTCAAATCGATATTCGCCACTGGCTCGGTACCGGCGTGTGACATCAGGAGGGTGGTTTTTCCGAGTGGTCCGACCAGCAGCGCGCTCACGTCGTGCGGGTAGGTATGGGCGAACCCCGAAAGTGTGGCGGTTACCTTGCTAACCAAACTCGTCACGCCAGCGACATTGATGACGGACGGATAAGGCGTGGCGATGCCATGATCGGGAATGTTAATAAGATTCGTGTTCGAAAAAGCCGCAACGGTCGGGAAAACGAAGATGTAACTCGCTGTGCCGAGCGAATTGGTTATGTGGTGAACCGAATCAACGTCCTGAAGCTTGAGCATGGCAGTGACACTCGCACCACTCAGTCCTGCGGTAAAGGTAAACGGTCGAACCGTCGGCGAGGCGCCCGGCACGCTGATGGGGGAAAGGATGCCGTAGGTTTGTGTCACCGGGTTGGCCGGGCTCACACCATTCGTCGATAACAGCGTCACCATCAAATTAGTGTTCGGCACGTTGCCGGCGTTTTCGAGACTCAACTCTACTGTCACGGTCTCTCCCGGATCCACCGCGCCATCGACCGGTCCGCTTTCCGCGGTCAGCCGCGCGCCAGCGGGGACGATCGAAACGAATGGAGCGGAGACGGTCACAACGGACGTCGCAGTGTTGTTGGCAGAATTGGGATCGGATACGCCTCCAGATACGGTCGCCGTTGTCGTCAACACCCCGCTGCCGGCGGGGGTGACTACGATTGTAATAGTGGCCGTTCCACCGAGGTTTAAGCTGTTCAAGCTGGCCGTGACGACGTTGCTCGAGCTGGATATCGTTCCCTGGGATGTGCTTTTCGAAACCAAAGCGACCCCGACCGGCAGGGTGACATTTACGGAGACACCCGAGGCCAAGCTCGGACCGAAATTCGTCACGCTGATGATGTAATTGAGGTTGCTTCCCACCACGACGGGGTTCGGGTAGCTGACGATTCCGATCGCCAGATCGGCCGATGGACCCACGATCGTTGCAGTGGAGGAAGTGTTATTCGCTGGAACCGGATCAAACTGCTGGGCAGAAGCGCTGGTCGTGGCCACAAACGTGCCCTGGGCCGTCGGCGTCACATCGATGACGGCTGTGGCCTGGCTGCCGCTGCTCAACGTGCCCATGTTACAGATGACGATATTGTTCGAAATGCTGACAGACCCCTGCGAAGCCGTCGCCGATAGAATCGACATGCTGGCCGGCAGTACGTTGGCGGCCGTCACCGATGTGGCCGTGTTCGGTCCGTTATTGACGATCGTGACGGTATAAGTCAGCGCGCCGCCGACCACAGTCGAAACAGGCGCGCCCACAATGGACGCCGCGATGTCGGCTGAAGGAGGGTTGACGATGGTTACTGCCGTCGCACTGTTGTTTGCCAGATTGAAATCAGGCTGCTCGGAGGTAACCGAGGCCGTCGAAGAAACCACACCGGCGTTGATCGCGTTGACCACAACTGTGATCGTCGCCGTGCGGTGTGGCCTCATCAAACCCAAGTTCGCCGTGACCAGGCCTCCGGAAGGCGAGACACTCCCTTGGGATGAAGATCCCGAAACGAAGCCGACACTCGAAGGCAGCAACTGATTCACGAGGACATTGCTGGCGGAACTGGGACCGAGATTCGTAACCAAAATCGTATAAGTAAAATTGTTCCCTTGCGTAACCGGTTCCGGCTCCGCGGTCATGCCAATGGCCATATCTGCGCCGGGACATTCGCCACCGCCGTCGAAGCATAGCGTCGGCGTGATGAAGAGCGACCAACACTCGATCACGGCGCCGCCGAAACCAAACTGGTCCTGGACCTGGAGCTGCCAATTACCACTGACGTTGGTCCCTTGCTTCCCATTGAATATTCTCAATGGCGTCTGCGGCTGAAACGAACCGACGAATGGGGCAGTGGAGGCCGTAATCGGCGTTGATGCGGCGTCATCAAAGACGGCACGCTGGGCGTCCGGGCTGCAGGCGATCCCATAGTCCTGGCCGTTGGAGCCATTGTTGGCGGAGAGGAGGTTGGTTGTGCCGTCGGGAGAGACGAGCTCCAGCACCATGGATGCGTCAAAAGGAGCAGAAAGGAACAGGGAAATCGTCACCTTGTTCAAGGCGAAGGAAATGTTCGAAACCAGGATGCTGGAGTTCGTCGTGCCGCCCGTGGGAACCGGGACGGCCGAAACGTTGTCGAAACGCAAGGGCGTTCCCGGAACTCCCGATTGCATGGTGAACTGAACCAAGAGCGCGGTTTGATCGCACTTGACCAACAGTGTGAAGTGAATCGGGATGCCGCAATTGAAGGCCGGAGAGGTGCTGACCTTGAACGGAGTGAGGTTGGTGGCCATGCTGCCGACCGGCATATCGGGATAGGCCGAGTTTGCCTGGGCTATCGCAACGCCGGGGGTGCTGGTGAAAAGCGTTGCCCGGACGGTGGTGGCGTTGGCCGCGCCGCCGTTGACGAGCACAAGGTTCAGGTCGTTGCACTCGTCCTCATCGATGACGCCATTGCCGTTGCCGCCGGAAAGGATGTTGGTCACCAGTTCGAAGACGGGCGTGAAAACCGGTGGCACCAAAGTATTGATGAGATTGCTTCCCATCGGCGTGCCCCATCCCGTGCACAGATCGTACCCGGGAGAAGCATAATACAAATTCGTGCTGATAAAATTCGTGTTGTTGCCAACGGTTATGTCGTGGAAATTGGAGCCATAGCCTGTCCCTTTGCCGATGGCATATATAGCCGGGTTGGCAAAGCCGAGCGTCGGCTGGCCTCCCTGAAGCGCTTGTTGATTGACCAGGGCCGTAAAGCCCGCCCACAACGGCGCCGCCGCGCTGGTTCCGGCCGCAAACTCTGCGGTGCCATTGTCGGCAATGATGAAAATGTTGTCTGCCGTCAAAGCAACATCGGGAAAATTTCGCTTGGTTGTCGAGCCGCCGTTAGTGGACATGTCGATTCCCTGTTGCCACGCGGGAATCGCGTAGGTTCCACTGCTGCCGCCGCTACTGCCAACGCCTCCGCCATAATTCCATACCCGTTCCGACACCCAAGCGCCGCCTGGTCCGCTGGTGCTCAAAGTCGTTCCACCCACCTGCGTGATGTAAGGGTCGTCCGAGGGCGGAAATATCGGCGGCAGCATCGCGCAGACGTCTCCGGAAGCATCAAAGAAAGTTTGGCCTTGGGCCGCCATTTGTTGAAAGGCCTGGTCGGTGGCCGGATCGAAGGGAAACCAGCCCCAGGAGCAACTGATCTGCTTGGCTAGATCGTCGGTGGCCATTTGGTTTATGATGTCGAGAGGAATGAACCCCTCGTAAACGATTAGCTCCGAAAGACCGGGGGCCATGGCGATGGCCATCTCGATGTCGAGGGACACTTCACCGTTGCCAGGACCCGGCGCCCCGCTAAAGCCATTCAATAACACATTTTGCAGAGGAACATTGGGCAAGCCCGCCAGATTCTCGTAATCGATGGGGTCGTTCGGAAAGTAACCGTCCAATTCGAACAGCGCGACCACCTGCCCCGCGCCAGTAAGTGCGACACCCGGAACATAGGCATTTCTGAAATCGTAGCCCAGGTAAGTGCCACCGAGTCCAGAGCCAACATCCGGGTTACCCTTGGCGGATAGGTCGAGTGGATGTCGGAGGTGCTTAGGCACGGGCAACCTAAAGTTGTCCATGCCGCTGATGCCCATTACCGGGACGCCGACGTCAAGCGATGGTTCGGCGTCAGGCGCATAAAATGTGCGGGCTTCCGTCGGCTGGCGGTAAACTCGCATCGTTACATTCAGTGCGGACTCGACGTCGGCAACCGCCCCGCTCACATCCAGCACTGCGCGGTTGGGATGGGTCGCCGTCACTTTCAGTTTGTGCGCTTTTGCGAAATCCACCAGGATTCGATAGTCCTCCTCAGTCGGACCAAATCTCTCGGCAAATTGCTCGGGCGTCAGGTATTGATGGTACAGCGGGCTGCTTGGATCGTAGAGTTGCTCGAGCAGGTTGGTCAAAGCCTGCTTGTTTCTCAAGGGCATGCTGATTGCCAGAGTTAATTGCTGCGACGCCGGCAATCGGTCCACAGCCTGCGCCGTCGTCGCCTCCGCAGGCAGGTACCGATGCACTACCTGCCGATCCGCCGCATTGGAATACAAGGCGGAGAGCAAGACCAGGGTAGTAACGCAAAGTGCGCGGGCCAGCCTCGCAAGAGTTCGTGCCCCAGCCGCCTGCGCGGCATCTCTCGGAAAGGCGCTTGGAAATGGATCAATGCGGGTCTTCATAGTCGGTTAGTGGGCCTGGCGCAGCCATAAAAGGGATTGGGACGCACCGGGCAACCCCGAAAACGATTCGTCGTACGTCGTTGGTCGTTCGTCATTTATCAAGGCTCTTCGATGAGGTAGAATCTGGCGGGTAACGAGGGGTCAATCGTATTCGTTATCGTCAAACTCAGGTTGCCGCTCGCATCAAACGAACCGGTCCCGACCTGCGTCCAGCTCGAACTTGGAGCCGCCAGGTTCGTCGAAGCCAGCACATAGCAAGTCCAGCCCGGCATTCCATTGGTGCCGCGGAGCAAGAAGCTGGTTCCGTTCGTCCGGGTGATGCTGCTGATTTTCGGCGACACCGTGGGACCATTGACCACCGTCTTGATTGGCGGCAACGAGTTATTGGCCTTGAAGGGATCGGTTATGGCGGAACTACAGGTGGCGGAGTTCACGAATTGGCCCGAAGCAGTAGGCTGCGCGGAAACGCTCACACTGGCTTGAGCGCCCACGGCCAAATCGCCTATGTTGAAAGTGATAACATCGCCTGTGACGTTGTTGGTGACGACGCTGGGGGAGCCGGGGGTCCCTGAGAGGAAATTGACCGAGGGCGGCAGAGTCACCACAATAATGGTGGATGGCGCAAGAGCCGGTCCGAGGTTGGTGATTGCGACCGCGAGCGAGTAAGTCAATTGTCCGGGCGGTTGCAGCACATTGGGCGTGCTGACGAGCGAAATCATGGCCAGATCCGCGGTCGGGAATGATACCGTCGTCACGACCATAGCGATGCTGTCGGCCGGGTTGGGGTCCAGCGTGCCGGTCGTGACCGATGCCGTATTGGTGATCGTGCCGGGAGCACCGGGTTGCAGGACCAAGGAGAGAGTCGCGCTGGCGTTCACTGCGAGCGTGCCGACCGACCAAGTTACGATGCCTGCGCCATTCGTCGAAGCAATGCCTTGCGAGGCAATACTGCTTACGTAAGCCGTCGCGGGGGGTAGCGCATCGCTCACCACGATGTTGCTGCCGGTCGAAGGCCCATAGTTGGTGACGGAGATCGTATACGTCAAGTTGTTGCTGGCCACCACGTTCGTTGTCGAGGCGAGCATGGTAATGCTTACGTCTGAGGCGCCCAGGATTGGGCTGGTGGTGATCAAATTGAGAACCCAGCCGTTCGAGATCATGCCCGAGTTGCGGGGTGTGTCGTCGATGACGAACAGCGACCAGGCGCCGTTGGGATTGCTCCCGATGAACGCGGACAAATTGGTGTTGTAATAAGGCGGCGGCCCGGAATGAGGAGGCGGAGCGGGAACCGGAAAAGGCGGCGGCGCCGACGCGAAGGAGGTCGGTTTGTTGGTTCCCGAAACGATCTGAGATTGAGGCAGCGACGACGCGGCGGCATCGTCGAAAGTCAAAGTCACATTATTAATCGTGAAGCTGCCGCCGCACTTGGACATGAGATACGAACTGGCGCCCGAGGGCGATTCGAGGAGCATATCGATGTCCGATGGCCATGTGTGGCTCAAATTAGTCACCATGACTGTAGCCTTGTTCACCAGGCCATTGACGCTGCTGACATTGATGATCGAAGGATATGGCGACGCGTTGGAATAGTCGTTGATGATGATCGGGGCAGTGTTGGAAAAGCTCACGGTGCTCGAACCGAGCAGGAGGTTGAAAATGACGATGTTGGTCGGGCCGTTCAAGTCATGCACCTGGAACGTGGCCGGGATAGTCTGGCCGTTCGTGCCGGCGATAGTGAAGGTAAAGGGCCTCGATGCGGAAGGACCGTTGGCGATCAGGGAGCCATAGTTCTGCGCTCCACTGGGCGAACTGAGTCCGTTGGTTGCGAGCAGTGTCGAAGTCAGGCTCACTGTGTTCGTGCCGGCGGCATCGCGCAATCCGAAGAGCATCGTCACCGTTTCGTTCGTGCCGAGCAACCCATTGGCCGGGCCGCCCACCAGCGCCAACCCCGACGGGACAATGAGTTCGCCGTCTGTGTCGATGATATTCAAGGTTGCGGCACTCGGATTTGCGAGCACGGCATTGCCTAAAGGACTCTGAAGCTGAAGCAAAACGGTTGTATTGCCGCTCGACACTCCAGCGTCGAGGATAGTCACGGTGAAATTCGTCGCGGTCTGGCCATTGGTGAAAGTGAGCGTGCCGCTGGCCGGGAAGTAATTGACGCCAGCCTTGCCGGTGCCATCTGCCGTCGTGTAATTCACCGAGACCGTGCTATTGGTATAGCCGGTGCGCAGCACGGTAATCGTCTTGGAAACCCCATTCTCGTTCACGTTGTAAGTCGGAGAGTCGAAAGTAAACCCTGCCAGGTCGTTCGTAATCGTTACGGTCGCCGCGGATGGAGGAAGCAAGGCGGTGTTCGTAGGGCTGGGATTCAAGAGGTTGATGCCGAAGGTCACGTTGCTTTCGATCAACTGGTTGTTGATGATCGTCACCGGGAAACTCTGCAAGATGATGCCGTTGCTGAAGATTAGAGTGCCGCTGGTCGCAACATAATCCACCCCAGCCTGGGCAGTCCCATTAGTAGTGGCGTAGTTGACCGAGACAACGCCGGTATTGGCATTGGAGCGGAGGACCGTGATCAATACGTTTGTCGCACTCTTGAAAGTGTAGTAATTGGCATTTGTAAAGGACACTCCCGGATCGGCATCCTGCACAATTACCTCGGCAATGCTGGGAGCGAACAACTGGGCCGGAGGCGGATTAGCATTAAATAGATTCACCAGAAAAGTCAGATTACCGGTCACGTTGGTATCGTGCAGGACGGGGACCTGGAAGGTTTTGATGGCTTCGCCGTTGGTAAAAGTGAGACTGCCCGCGGTGGACACGTAATTCACCCCTGCCAGCGCGGTTCCATTGGTGGTTGCATAACTGACCGTCGTGACGCCATTCGTGCCGACGCGCTCGACCGCAAGGGTCACGGTGCCGGCCGTCTCCAGCACATTGTAGATGTTCGTGCCCGGTTGAGCGCCGCCCTCCTGGCCGGTGAAGAAATGGATGCCGATATTGTCGTCGAGAATCGTCACGGTGGCATTCGTCGGGCCATTGATGGTAGCGCCACTCGTCAAATTGGTCGAAAGTTTGACGAAGAAATCCTCGTTCCCGGTGACCTGGGGCACACTCAAAATTGGAATCGAGATCGTCTGGCTGGTTTCGCCATCGCCGAAGCTCAACGTCCCGCTGGTGGCCACATACTTATAGCCGGCCACGGCGGAGTCATCCGCCGTGGTGTAATTGACCGTGATCGTTCCAGAATGGCCGTTGGTGCGCAGCACCGTGACGATGGCATTGGTGCCGCCGGGATTTGCGAGCACCGGAAAATTGGTCTGCGCAAACACAAATTGGCCGGGCGACCGGTTCGTGGCCAGGATCGTCAGCGTGGCAATCGAGGGACTGAATAACAGGCTGTTGTTCGAGTTGGTCAGTTGCAGGCCAACTGTGACGTCATTCAGCGCCCTTGGATTGTTCGAAATCGGGATACCCACGTTTACGTTCGAAATGCCCGGTTGGAAGACTACGGTGTTTGTGATAGCCGTGTAATCTACGTTCGATATGGCTGTCCCGTTGGTCGTCGTCAGGAATTGCACAGAAGCCGTACCGCTCGTGCTGCCCTGGCGCAGGACGCCGATGAATGCCGTGCCGCCAACGACGTTCTGGTTGACCTCGTATGCCGCGGACGAAAAGCTTACCGCACTATCGTCGTTGATGATTGTGAGTGTCGCGACCGGTTGATTGCCGAGTTGGGCCGGCGGCGTCGGATTGTTCAAACCCAGATTGACCGTCAAGTTCGGGGTAATTTGGAGATCGTCCATCACCGGAACACTCACCGTCTGAAAAGTTTCGCCCACTGGGAAGACGAGGTTGGTCGTCACATCGAGGTAGTTCACACCCGGCACCGCCGTACCCGGGCTCGTCGAGAAAGTAACCGAGATATTGCCTTCGGTCCCGCCGACGCGCTGAAGAGTAATGACGGCATTGGTCGAATTCTCGTCGGCCTGAAAGCTCCCGGTTGTGAATTGGAGCGAGCCGGAGCCCGTAATCGAATTGCCGTAGAGCCGGGCCAGGTGAGGCCGGGCGAGGCCATTGACCGAGGTGAAGTTGCCTCCGATTACCATCATGCCGTAATTGGGTAAAGGCTCCGTTTGGATGGCGACGCTATAGATGGCACTATTGGCGCCCAAGCCGAAGTTGATGTCCGGATCCACCGCACCGGAGTGCAACAACCGGGTAATGCGGCTCCGCGTGACGCCGCTGGCATGGAGAAACGATCCCGCAAGCACAATTCGGCCGTCAGGCTGAACGGCAATGGCATCCACCGTGTCGTCGGCGCCAAACCCCACGCCAAAGCTAATGTCGACCGTGCCATCCGTGTTCAACCGACCAACGTGGTTGAGGTTGACGCCATCGATATTGGTAAAGGAGCCGCCGACGATGATGTTACCGTCTGATTGAATCGCCAGGGCGCGAACGGTACCCGATGCGCCATTCGTGGGAGCGAAGCTCGTATCCAGCGTCCCGTCCTGATTCAACCGGGCGATGCGACCGCGCGGAACGCCGTCAACCGCCGTGAAGTCGCCGCCGATGACGATTTTGCCCGCCTCGATGGTGTTAGTGGGATAGGCTGCTATCGCGTACACCGTGCCGTTCACGATTAGCGAGGGATCGAACCCCGGATCGACCGAACCGATATTGTTCAACCGAGCAAGACCCGGATGGCTCGCCCCGTGCACATTGAGAAAACTCCCGCCAATGAGTATTTCGCGGCTGCCGGAGACGAATGTCTCCGAAATCGCGTAAATAGTGCTGTCCGCGCCAGAGCCTGGATTGAATGTCGTGTCCAGCGACCCGTCATCATTCAATCGGGCGAGGTTGCCTTCCGCAACTCCATCCATGTTGCCGAACGTTCCGCCAGCCAATATCTGCCCGTCACTCTGCACCACCACGCTGTTGATGGGACCATTGGCGCCGGTGAAGCCGCCCAGGAAATAAGTGTCCAGCGTCGCATCCGCGTTGAGCCGGGCAATATTGTCTCTCGTGGCGCCGTTCACCGAGGTGAAGTTGCCGCCGGCAATAATCTGGCCATTGGTTGTCAGTGCCACGGTATAAACATCTCCATTAAACCCGGGATTGGGAATAAACGTAGTGTCCGGCGAACCCGAAGGGACGAAATTGGTTTCGCTATCAAGGATATATATTTTGGCGGTCGCTGGGAAGCCAAGGACGCTCGGCGGGTTTGGCGCCGACAAATTGACCGTAAAGTAAAAGTTCGTCAGCGGCGGGTCGACAACCC
>Ga0073928_10005985_pt1 | contig 16655 bp, 14 predicted proteins | sample PaiPotPPA55metaG_FD_76969 | JGI IMG/M metagenome (GOLD analysis project Ga0073928, IMG submission 76969) | Iron sulfur acid spring bacterial and archeal communities from Banff, Canada, to study Microbial Dark Matter (Phase II) - Paint Pots PPA... ... | reverse complement strand
GATCCGAATCCGGCATTCCACAGCAGCTTCTTGAGGAAACCCACTCTGGCGGCCGGTCTGGCGAAGGCTCGACTACCTGCGGGATTTCCCGGCGCCCAAAGAGTGTCAGGTCAAGCGTCCTGGCCTGACAGTGCTTTTCGTCGTTGACACCGAACACGACTCCACCGCGCACCGTACTGCCGACGGGCTTGCGACGAAACCGGTCCCTCGCCGCGTCAATCTGGGTGTGAGTACTTCGTCGAACCCCAGTGGCGACCCGTCGGCCGTGGATCCCGAAGATTTCCAGACCTTCGTGAGGTCGCGGGGTCCGCACCTCTATCGCACCGCCTGTCTGCTCACAGGTGGTGATACGCACCTGGCCGAGGATCTCGTGCAGGAGACCCTCGGCCGCATGTATCGGAAGTGAGGGCAGCGCCGGCGGATCGAGAACCCGTCCGGCTACGCCCAGACCACGCTGGTCAACCTATTCATATCGATGCAGCGGAAGAAGAGCAGTACGGAGCGCCCCGACGCCGAGCTCGCCGATCGCGGCGCGCGGCAGGAGGACGTGGACCTGCGGCTGACGCTGCCGGCCACTCTCGGCCGGCTGCCCGAGCTCGACCGCGCGGTGCTGGTGTTGCGGTTCTGGGAGGACTGCAGCGTCGAGGACACCGCGCTCGCGCTCAAGGTCAGCCCGAGCGTGGTCCGCTCCCGCAGTTTTCGGGCGCTGGCCCGGGTCCGCGACCTGCTCGGCGCCGACTACATCGAATTCTCAGAGAGCTGAGGTTACCGAAGATCATGTCGATTCACGAAGGACGCGAGAGCTTCGCCGTGGCGCTGCACGAGACGGCGGGGCGGATCGAGGCGCCGTTCGCCGAGTTCCTGTACGAGGGCGCGGTACGGCGCGGCAAGCAGATGCGGCGGCGTCGGCGGACGGGCGCCGCGTTGACGGGCTTCGTCGCCGTCGGTGCGGCGGCCGCGGCCGCAGTCGGGCTTTTGGGTAACGGCCGGCCGGCCCCGACTCCCGTATCGGCGGCGAGCATCTCGGCAAAGGACGTGCCGAAGTACATGGCGACCACGTTCATGTCCGTTTTGCCCTCCGGAGCACTACTTCAGCCGAGCACCGGCGCCGCCACGCTGACCGGCTACGGCTACTCCATGCTGGACAACAACGGGCAGTGGTCGGCCGCCGCCCAGACGCTCATCGCATATCAGGGTCAGAAGTACACCGCCCTGCTCACGGTCACCGACGGGAGCATGACTTGCGCGCAATTCAACGGGCAAGCGGCGTGCACAACCCAGCGGATCGGCTCGGCCACGCTGGTCTCCGTCGGGCCGCCGCCAGGTAAGAGTGAGCCGCAGTCCGTGAACTACTCGCTCAACTACCCCGACGGAAAGTCCGTCCAACTCGCGTTGACCCCGAACACCGACGACACCGCTACGCATCCCCCGCTCACCGAGCAGCAGGCCGAGCTCATTGTGACCTCGCCCGTCTGGAACCAGGTGCTGGCCGGCCTGCCGGCGCCCGTCTCCTGCCCCGACTTGGAACCCGCACCCGGCAAGCTGGCGCCCACGGAGTGGATATGCGCGACGACCGGCAAGCTCTATCCCTCCCATGGGCAGGACTACGACTACTTCGGTTGAGACGCGTGGTGCGCGCCTAATCGACTGATGAGCTGGACAGATCCGCGGTCGCGAGCTGTAGTCGCGACACGACCTCGTTACTCGGCATGGTGACCTTGGAGACGACGCCGCCAAGGAAGATGGCCAGCGCCGCGAAGGTGAGGATCGTGTCGATCGGCCCTACGTGCACGCCGAGCACGTCGCCGTGGAAACCGCGCAGGGCCGAGCTCGCGAGCCAGCCCCACACGGCCATGGAGAGCATCTGTGTGCCTTGGTTGAGGGTTGCAAACGCGGACATGACACGGGCGTAGAGCTGCTGCGGAATCGCGGCGAGCATGATGGGCTCCATCGACGTGTTGACGATGGCCACCGGGATCTCGAAGAGAAGCAGCAGCGCGAGGCCGGCGGCGAAGGTCGTCTGCCGGGCGTAGAGCAGGTAGATCAACCCGGCGGCCAGCAGCACTCCGGTGGTGGCGGTCGCCGGGCCGAGCATTTTGACCACGCGCGACGCGATGAGCGAGCCGAAGATGAGCCCAGCGCCCATGGCCACCGCCATGAAGCCGAAGTTCTTGGCCGCGACGTGCAGGTTCTCGGTGACGAAGAAGACGTCGAGGGTGTTCAGCGCCCCGGTTCCGACCTGGCACAGCATGGCCCAAATCAGGACGCCGAACACCACCTTGCTGTGGACGAGGAAGTGCATGCCTTCCCCGAAGTCCTTGCGGAAGTTACGCTCGCGCGCGTTGCCCGTAGACGCTGACGCCTCGGTTTCCGTCCGTGGCAGGTCGGTCGAGCGGATCGCGAGATACGACACCACGTAGGACGCGGCGTTGAGCGCGAGCGCCCAGGTGACGCCCGAGGTAAAGAGCAGCGGGGCGGCCAGCGGGGGCCCGACCATCCTGGTCACGGCGCTGGTGGCGTTGACAAGGCCGAAGGCTTTGGTCTGCTCCTCCATACCTGGAACAACCTGGGAGACCGTCATCAGGTGCGCCGGGCCGAAGAACCCCCCTGCGGCGTTGAGCGCGAAGACCAGCACGTAGATGACCGCGAGCCAGGCGCCGACGGGCAGGTCATGCTGCGGGAGCAGGGATATGAGGGCGAGCGCGCCGGACAGCAGCGCGCGCACGGTCTCGGTGTGCAGCATCGTGCGTCTGCGGTCCCAGCGGTCGACCCAGACTCCTGCGATCGGGCCGACGAAGACGACCGCGACCGTGGCCGCCATGAGCAGACCGCTCATCGCCGCCGGCGCCCACGGCTTTCCGGCGCCGAGCTTCACGGCGATCCAGAGAGTCAGCGTCGTGTTGAACACGTAGTCCCCGACACTGGAAATCGCCTGGCCGTACCAGAGCTTGGCGAAGTTCCGGTTGATCAGGCGACGCTCGACGGCCTTCAACACAGGCCGCTGCGGCACCGAAGACATGAAGCCCCCTTGGCTCGGGTCAGGGATATGTGGCGGTCACACTGTCGAAGTGGTACTGGTTTCCGTTCTGCACCATTTCGTTCGTTGTCAAGGCGAACGATTGTCCGGCCGCCGTGTCGTCGGGCAGTTGGAGGCAGAAGGCGGTCAGCTCGGAGCCCATGTCGGTGACGTCGCCGACCACCGAGCCGTTGTTGATCTCGGCGTAGCGGATGTTGACCGCGGGGCCCGTCGTGTAGCCGCAGGTGATCAGCTCCGGCGGAATGAGGCCGTCGTCGCTCAGTTCGCCGCCGATCCGCATCTTCGCGGTGTCCACCGAACCCGGGGCGTCGCACCGCGTCTGGGGCGGCCCGCTCTGGTGGACGAACGCGAAGCAGAACGCCGCGTCCTCGGTCTTCCAGGCGACCCGCCAGGTGTTCGGAGCGAACGTGCCGTCCACGACGGTCAGCCCGGCCGCGTTCGGAAGCTGTGACTCCGGCAACGTCTTCGCGAAGGCCTGCACCGCGGCCGGCAGCCCGGGTGGGGTCTTCTGAGGCGGCGGATTCGCGATAACGATCATGGTGATCGCGACCGCGACGCCGACGACCGCGGGAACCAGCCGTTCGGCGACGAAAATCCTGCGTTGGCGCTTCGCGCGCCTTGCGGCCGCCATAGCGGCCTTTTCGCGCTCCATCTTGCGGATCCACTCCAGCGGAACCGCGTCCTGCACAGCTATCTCCGGTATCTCCGGAGGATCGCTGCCCACCCGACCGTCCGCGGGATCCCGCGCCCCATCCACTCCCACTGCCGCCACCCACCCCTGGTGCCACGGTGCTTCGATCAAACGACGTACGATTTCCACGGTACTCCGACGCCGCCGTGAGGATCGTCACAGCAGAGGCGGCCGCACCCGCAGCCTCGCGCATCCGTTGCAGCCGTGTGACGCATTGTTCGTCCGTACGCACGTGGAGTGCCGCTAGGATCGCGCAACGGACTGCCGACCGCGCACGTCTTAAGACGCGAAGGTTCGTGATCGAGGAGGGGACGCTGGTGAGCGAGGAAACTCCGCAGAAGGGCTGGGACAGCTGGTTCGACGTGCCGTCGAACGCGTCGCCGGGGGACGACGAGCAGCCGGCCGAGCAGTCCGAGGTGCAGGCGACGCCGACGGCTCAGCCGCCGCGCGAGCTGCCGCAAACGCCGCGCGAGCTGCCGCAGAGGACCGAGGCACCCGAGCCGCCGAAGGCGCAGCCCGCAGCGGAGGCGCGGGTCGCACCGGCTCGGCACGGCCGGGTTTACGGCGCGCCTGCTGCTGCCGGCACGCCCGCGGCTGGGATAGCACATACAGATACGACTGTTGAGCCGAATGCGGCAGCCACGGCTACGGGCCGGGTGCCGGAGCAGGCCTCGCACTGGACGGCTCCGTCCATGGGCCAACTCCTCGAGGGGCAGGACCCGCAGGCGACGCAGATCGTGACGCCGGGCTCGATTCCCGCACAGGCGACACAAGCGACACAGTCGACGCAGACGACACACTCAGCGCAGTCGACGCGGTCGGCTCAGGGGACACAGCCGGCTCAGGCGACCTCGTCGGCCCAGGCAGCCCAGTCGGCCGAGCCGACGCAGTCGATCCAGTCCGTCCAGCCGACCCAGTTCATCCAGCCGGTCCAGCCGGTCCAGCCGGTCCAGCCGGTCCAGCCGTCGGATTCCGGCTCGGCTCCCGGCCACGGCCACGGGCGTGGCTCCGCTCCGCTCCCGGGCCCCGACGCGCTGCCGACCCAGCGGGTCGCCCCGCTGCCCTTGTCCGGCCCGGACGCGCCGACCGCCGTCGGCTCCGTCCCGCCGCCCGCCGCACCCGCCCTCCCCGCCGCCGCTCCTGCCTGGCAGGCACCGCAGCCCGCGCAGATGTGGGGCGAGGCGCCGCGCGGCTATCCGCAGGCCGCCACTCCGCCACCGCCGCCGCAGGGCCCTGCGGACGACGAGTTCGCCGGCTGGGACGAGCAGTTCGAGCGGGACCGGCCACGCAGCGTGTTCGCCCCGACCCCCGTCGAAGAACGCGTGCCGCCGCGTTCGCGCAAGAAGCTCGCGCTCGCCAGCGGGATCGCCACGGTCGGCGTCGTCGGACTCGTCGCCGTCCTCGTCTTCAACAACGGCGGGCTCACCGGCTCGGCCGGCGCCAAGGCGAAGCCCAGCGGCTTCCAGCCCACCGCGACCACCACCGCGGGCGAGGCCGAGCAGACCGCCCAGGCCTTCCTCGCCGCCTGGCAGAGCGGGAACTTCGCCGCGGCCTCGCAGTACACCGACGCCCCGGCCGCCGCTCTCAGCACGCTGACGTCCTATAAAAACGGCCTGAACCTCAACGGCCTGCAGCTGACCGCGCAGAGCGCCACCGCCGACACGAGTTCGAGCACCGGCACGAGCACGAACTCGACCGCGTCGGCGAGCTCCGGTCCGAGCGGTACCGTGAGCTTCTCGGTCGCCGCGAAGGTCGGGCTGCCCGCGACCTCGGCGAGCACGTCGACGTCGTCCGCCTCTTCCTCGACCTCCACATCCGCGTCGGCCGGCTCCTCGGCGTCAACCGGCTCGTCCAGTACCTCGACGACCCCCACGGCGACCGCGAACTGGGCGTACACCTCGACCCTGACCGCCTATGAGAAGAACGGCGGCTGGTGGGTCAAGTGGACCCCCGCCCTGGTGGCGCCCAACCTGACCGCCAGCGAGAAGTTGGTCAGCGTGGCGGTCGCCCCGACCGCTTCCGAGGTGACCGACGCCTCGGGCAACGACCTGACCGGCGCCACCGACGTCGGCGTGAAGAACATCGCCGCCGCGCTGAAGAAGAACGCGCCGACCGGCCAGGGCACCCCGGGCGTCGAGATAGAGCTGGAGAAGGCGGACGGCACGCCGATCCCCGGCACCACCGACCAGCTCAGCCAGCCGGTCAACACGGGCGTGGTCAAGACGACGATCAACCCGACAGTGGAATCGGCCGCGCAGGCCGCGGTGCTGAAGTACGCGAAGAGCTCGATGGTGGTGATCCGGCCGAGCACCGGCGAGATCCTGGCGGTGGCGAACAACAACGGGCAGAACGACTTCGCGCTCACCGCGCGGGTGGCCCCGGGCTCCACCAACAAGATCATCACCACCACGGCGCTGCTGACCTCCGGCCTGGTCACCTCGACCAGCCAGGCGGTCGAGTGCCCGAAGTCGATCACCGTGAACGGCACCACGTTCGCCAACTCGCAGAACGAGTCCGAGCCGGCGTCCACGCCCTTCCTGACCGACTTCGCGGTCTCCTGCAACAACGCCTTCGGTCAGTGGTACACCAAGATCGGCTCGACCACGTTGGCGCAGACGGCAGAGCAGTACTACGGCCTCAATCAGCAGTGGAACATCGGCCTCGGCGAGGCCGGTCCGTACTACACGATCCCGTCGAGCTCCTCGAACGGCGAGCTGTTCCAGGAGCTGTTCGGCCAGGGGCAGCTCGAGGCCTCGCCGCTGGCGATGGCCTCGGTCGCGGCGACGGTGGACACCGGCGACTTCAAGCAGCCGATCGTGGTGCCGGGACAGGCCCAGGTGTCCGCCACCGCGCTGCCCTCGACCGTGCAGCAGAACCTGAAGCAGCTGATGTACGCGGTCACCCAGAGCGGCGGCACGGCGGCCGGCGTCTTCGACGGCGTGAACTCCACGGTCTACGGCAAGACCGGCACCGCGGACGTCGGCGGCGGCGGAAGCACCGCGGCGCAGGCGAATCCGAACAGCTGGATGGTCGTGTTCGACCCGACGCTGGACCTCGCGATCGGCTGCGTGGTCCTGGACGCCGGCTACGGCGCCTCCTACGCCGGCCCGGAGACCGCGGCCGTACTCAAGGCGCTGCAGTAACAGACATAGAACTCTTAATACTGATCACTGTTCGCGATGGGCGCACTCCACTAGGATTGCGCCCATCGGGGGCTTAGGGGAGCCTCGACAAGTTCTGGGGAACCAATCAGGGGCGACTGGGGGTCGGGATGAGCTTCCTCGGCGACGTCGTACACGGTGTCGAGCACGCCGCGGGCGACGTGGTGCAAGCAGGCGAGCAGACGGTCGAAAGCGTTGCCGGCGGCGGAGAACAGCTGCTCGGGGATACGGTGAGCGCGGGCGAGTCGGCCGTCCACAGCGTGACCGGATTCCTCACCTCGGTCGGCGACGGCGTTGAAGGCCTCTTCAAGGACCTGTTCAACCACCTGGGTTCACCCGCCGAGATCGCGGCGCAGCTCAAGCAGATGGCCCAGGCGCTCGACCAGTTGTGCGTACAGATGACCGCGGATGCGGCGTCGGTGTCCTGGCAGGGTGAGGCGGCCGATGCCTTCCGCCAGCACACCTCCGATCTCTCCCAGCAGTTCTCGCAGATCTCGAAGGACCTGTCCGACGCCGCCGATCTCGCGGCCGGACTGATCTGATACCGGCCGAATCGATCCAGGGGGAACAGCGGATGTCCGACGGCTTCTCGGTCGACGTTCAAGAGCTCACGCAGCTCTCACAGCGTTGGAGTTCCGAGGTGCAGCAGGTCGAAAAGCTGCCCGCGCAGCTGTCCACGATCGAGTCGCACCTCGGCACGCTGCTGGAGAACGCGCTTGTCTCCGAGGCCCTCAACTTCGTCGTGGGCACGGTGCAACTTGGCCTGTGGGTCGACCTGCGGTCCAAGCTCAACGACGCCGCGGGCAAGCTGGGCACGCTGGTGCAGCAGCTGGAGCAGGATTCCCAGAACCTGCAGCGCTGTTCGGTCGAGTACCAGATCGCGGACGACGCCGCGGCGAACGGCATCACGAACATCCAGGCGGCACTGAACTCCAACGCGCCGGGCTCAAGTCAGATCAGGACGCTGCTGAACTCCTTGTCGGGCAGCGATGGGGCCACGGCGGAGGCCGCGCAGGGGCTGCTCGGCAGCAGTGGCAGTACCGCCACGGGCGGAAGCACCGGCACTGCCGGTAGCGGCAGTACCGGAGGCGGCACCGGCGGCACCGGAGGCGGCGGATCCGGCGGCTCGACCGGAGGCAGCACCGGCGGCTCGACGGGCAGCGGCACTGGCGGAACCGGCGGCGGTACCAGCGGCGGTACCGGCAGCCCGACCGGCGGCGGTTCGACCACGACCGCCGGCAGCGGAGTCACGAACACCGCCGGCGGCAGCGGAACGACCACCGGCAACTGGGACGCGGGCACCCACGGCCCGCAGGTCGGTCAGGGCATGCAGACGACGCTGCCGTCCTACTCCGCGCTCTCCTCCACGCGGCAGCAGATCATGCAGAACATGCTCGCGCGGGTCAAGGAGAAGATCGGCTACAGCCAGACCGCCTACACCGACGGCTACCGAGATGACTGCTCCGGCACCGTCTCCGCTGCTTGGGGTCTGTCGAAGCCCGGCCTCAACACCATCGGGCTGATGGGATCCTCGGTCTCACACCGGATCACGAAGGACCAGTTGCAGCCGGGCGACGCGCTGATCGCGGACGACCACGTCGTGCTCTTCGGCGGCTGGGCCAACTCATCGCACACCCAGTACTACGCGCTGGAGGACGACGGCGACCAGGGCACGGTCGCGCACGTGATCCCGTACCCCTACTGGTCGCACAACGGCCAGACCGACGGCGGCACCTACGAGCCGTACGCGAAGAACGGCGTCTCCTAAGAGTCCTACGAGACCCGACGAACTGCCGAACCCATCCGTGAATCAGACCGTGAATCAGAAGAAAGCGAAGACCTCTCCGTGCGCCCTGTGAGCCGACCCTTTTCGCGCGCCGCCATCACCGGCACGGCGCTGCTCGCACTGACCGTCGCCGGCTGCTCCGGCCACTCCGGCGGCTCCGGCAACAGCCCGACCGGCGCGAGCTCGACGGGCGCGACCAGCCCGGCCGCCACCGCCACCGCCTCCGCAGCCGCGTCCACCGGCTCGACCGACGTCGCCGGCGGCGGCAACTGCACTGCGCAGACGACGAGCGTCTCCTCGGACACGGCCGCGCAGGTCCTGCAGACCGTGGCCACCGAGCTGCCGAAGGCCTGTGGCTTCACGATGTCCGGCTACCTCGACGGCGCAGCGGAGCTGCCCGACGGACTCTCCATCCAGGGCAACGCCACCGTGGACGCCTCCGGGAACGCACATGTCGCGGTTGTGGACCAGGGCGTGGTCATCGACGTCTACCAGGTGTCCGGAAGCGACTATGTACACATGTACGAGGCCGGAGAACCGACCGCGGCTCCCGACCAGAACGTGCTGGCGGGCTGGGGCAACACGCTCAGCAGCAGCGCGATCGCCACGGTGGGGCAACGCTTCGTCAAGCTGACGAGCACTCAGGCGTCCACGTGGGCGACCGGCGGCATGGAGGGCAGCGACGTGCTGTTCTCGCCGACCAAGCTGGCCACGGACCTGGCCTCAGGTGCCACCGGCTGGACCCTGGCCGGGACGGCGACGGTGGATGGCGTGCAGTGCGTCCAGGTGAGTGCGCCCGCCGCGCAGGACGCGCCGACTACGACCATCAGCGTGAACGCCTCGACCGGTCTGCCGGTGCAGGTCGCCTACACCGTATCCGGCTCGTCGCCGAACAAGCTCGTCTTCTCCGACTACGGCACCACGGCGACCGTCACCGCGCCGAGCAACTACGTGGACGGCGCGAGCCTGAGCTGATCGGTGGACCCTGCGGAGCCCCTCACTCCTAGGCTGAGCGGCACAGCAGCACGAGCGCGCGGTCGTCGTTGACCGACCGCGCGACCGTGTCGACGATCCGCATGGCGCCGCCCGCGAAGCCCTTGGTGTGCTGCGTCTGGGCGGCGCCGAGCAGCCGGTCGAGCCCGACTGCGAGGTCCCGCCCTGGCCGCTCCACCAGCCCGTCGGTGAACAGCAGCAGCGCGTCTCCGGTGGACAACCGTCCGCGGCTCGCCTGGTAGACGACCTCGGGCAGCACGCCGAGCACCGGCCCCGGCGTCTCGCACAGCTCCCACTCCCCCGCGCCCGAGTTCAGCTGGGCGATCGGCGGGTGCCCGGCGCTGTAGCACTCGTACTCGCCGGAGCTGAGGTCCAGCACCAGGTGCACGGCGGTGGCGAAGCCCTCCTCCCAGCCCTGGCGCAACAGGTAGTGGTTCGCCGCCGCCAGGAACTCCTCGGCCGGTACCGAGCCGAGCAGGCCGCCGAAGGCGCCGGAGAGCAGCAGCGCCCTGGTGCCGGCCTCGAGTCCCTTGCCGCTGACGTCCACGAGCCCGAGTTGAAGGACGCTGCCATGGTCCGAGCGGGCGGCGATCAGGAAGTCGCCGGCGAAGGACGCGCCGCCGGCGGACTTGAGCGCGACGTCCACCGTCCAGCCGTCCGGCAACCGCGGCACCCGGCCCTGGACCTGCAGCCGCTCGCGCAGGTCGAAGAGCATGGATTCGCCGCGGGTGCCGCGTACGCCGAGCCGCACCCGTTCCCGCGACATCACCAGCACGACCAGCGCCGTGGTGCCGACGAGCAGCACGGTGCCGGGATCGGGCCGGGACGGGTTCGTGGTGGCCGAGTCGGCGAGCACCACCACGGCGGCCGCGGAGAGCAGTACCAGCTGCGCGGTGAACCGCAGGGTGAAGCCGCCGAGCAGCAGCGGCAGCGTCACCATCGAGGTCTGCACCCAGGGGTTGTGCAGGTGCGCGAGCACGCCGAGCACGGCGGTGAGCCCGAGTAGCGCCGGGAGTACGAAGGCCTCGGCCGGCAGCAGTCGATGCCTGATCCAGAAGGCCATCGGGGACCAGCGGCGGCCGCGGCGGCGGGCCGCGCCACGGGCGGCCGCCGAAAACCGATCCATCGCCGCCGTCGCCATCATGGACGCCGACCTTACAGAACCGGCGTCGCCACCGTCATCCGCTCCCCGGCTGTACTCACTCATTGGAGTGAATCCGGCGCCGGACGCTCTTCTTATCCGACTAATACTCCGACTGCTCCGACCGCCCCAAGTTCTTCACTACGCCGACTACTCGGGCTACTCGGGCTTGGGCAGCTCGCCGGTCGCCTCGAACTCGGTCAGCATGGCGATCCGCCGCTTGTGCCTCGGGTCCTCGCTGAACGGCGTGGCGACGAAGAGCTCGACGAAGCGGGTCGCCTCCTCGATGCTGTGCATCCGCGCGCCGACGCTGATCACGTTGGCGTCGTTGTGCTGCCGGGCGAGGGTCGCGGTCTCCTCGCTCCAGACCAGCGCGGCGCGGGTGCCGGGCACCTTGTTCGCCGCGATGACCTCGCCGTTGCCCGAGCCGCCGATGACGACGGCGAGCGAGCCGGACTCCTCGGCCGCGGCCGAGGCGGCGGCCATCACGAAGGGCGGGTAGTCGTCGGTGGCCACGTACTCGTGCGGTCCGCAGTCCACTGCCTCGTGGCCGAGCGAGGAGAGCCGTGCCACCAGGTGGTTCTTCAACTCGAAGCCGGCGTGGTCCGAGCCCAGGTAGATACGCATGCGGTCAGTCTCCCACGACGTGGCGTCCGACGAGCTTCCAGGCCGCGGGCAGCAGGCCGGCGGCGAGCAGAATCTTGAGTGCGTCTCCCAGCAGGAACACCGTCAGACCGTAGTGCAGCGCGGCGGCGGCGGACAGGTGCGCGGACAGGGCCAGATAGGGGACGCCGCACGCGTAGATCACGAGGTTGCCGACGACCATCGTCAGCGCGGTGCGCCACGGGGAGCGGTCGGCGCCGCGCTCGGCCATTCGGCCCACCAGCGCGCCGGCCAGGATGAAGCCGACCAGATAGCCGAGCGTGGCCAGGTGGATCGAGCCGGTCGAGCCGCCGGCGAACCAGGGCACGCCGAGGAGTCCGGCCAGCAGGTAGAGCGCCATCGAGGCGGCGCCGCGGCGGGCGCCGAGTGCGACGCCGACGAGCAGCACGCCGAAGGTCTGCCCGGTGACCGGCACCGGCGAGCCGTGCACCGGAATGGAGATCTGGGCGGCCAGGCCGGTGAGTCCGGCGCCGCCGAGCACGAGCGCGGCACTGTGCAGCCTCGCCCCGCGCAGCCTTGTCCCGCGCAGCACCGGGACGAGGTCGGCGAGCACGAGCCGTTCGCCGCGCGGGTCGAGGGCGACGGTGGAAGCCATGAGCGCTCCTTCAAGCAGTCGGGCGGCTGAGCTTGTGGGATTTCTGCAGCCTTGTGGGATATCAACAGTGCGATCTTCCGATATCCGACGCTAGTGGCGGGTTGCTCGCGCCTCCGTTGCCGGAAGCCACAAAATCGCGGGCCCGACCTTGCCCCGGTCGCTCTCGACGGCGCTCACAGCGGGCTCCCAGGAAACTCCCAACTAGTGCACAGTGGAGTAAGGCACCGTACAGGACATGAGTGCTTTTCCAAGCCCGGCGACATCGGTTGGGGAGGGGCGGGGACGGATGGTCGATGCGAGGCCCGAGGCCCGGATACTCGTGGTCGACGACGAGGCCGCGATCACCGATCTGGTCGGCCTTGCCCTGCGCTACGAGGGCTTCGACGTCGCCAGTGCCGCGAACGGCCGCGGCGCACTGGCGGCCGCCGCCGAGCAGTGCCCCGATCTGCTCGTGCTCGACGTGATGCTGCCCGACTTCACCGGGCTCGAGGTGTGCTCCCGGCTGCGGGCTCAGGGCATCCGGGTGCCGGTGGTCTTCCTGACCGCGCGGGACGCGACCGAGGACAAGATCACCGGGCTGACGGTCGGCGGGGACGACTACGTCACCAAGCCCTTCTCGCTCGACGAGCTGATCGCCCGGATCAGGGCCGTGCTGCGGCGCACCCACCCGGACGCCGAGGAGAACCGGCTCGGCTTCGCGGACCTGGTCATCGACGAGGACGCGCACGAGGCCAGGCGCGGCGGCGAGCCGATGGACCTGACCCCGACCGAGTTCAAGCTGCTGCGCTACCTGACCCTCAACGCCGGCCGGGTGATGTCGAAGGCGCAGATCCTCGACCACGTCTGGCAGTACGACTTCGGCGGCGGCGACAACGTCGTCGAGACGTACATCTCCTATCTGCGAAAGAAGGTGGACCGGGACCGGGTGCCGTTGATCCACACGGTGCGCGGAGTCGGCTACTCGATGCGGCTGCCCCGGGATCCGCACGCGGCGCAGGGATCCGATGGCGGGCGTTAGGCGATTGCGCCACTGGATCCACGCCAAGCATCACAGCGGCCGGGGCTCACTGCGGGCGCGGCTGCTGCGCACGCTGCTGGTCCGGCTCGTCTTCGCACTGGTACTCGCGGACGTGACGACCTCGTGGGCGGTCTACCGCCTGCTGCAGGCCAACCTCGACGCGCAACTCTCGGCGACCTCGGTGCTCACGAACGAGTACGTCGCCACGCAGTACGCCGCGCACCACGCGCCCGACCTGTCCGACAACTCGACCGACACGCAGTGGGCGCACGCCGCGCAGTCCGGCATGCTGCCCGCACTGCTGCAGATGCGGCTCGCGAACGGCACTTCGGAGCAGATCGGCTCCGCGCCGGCGATCGGGGCCGACATGAGCCCCGGAAAGGCCGGAACCGGGCCGGATCTGGACGGCGCGGAGTTCTACACCATGAACCAGGGCTCGATCACCTACCGGGTCCGGGTGAGCTACCTGCCGGACGGTCAGGGCACGCTCGTCCTCGCGACCTCCGAGCAGAGCGTGACGAACACGATGAAGCACGTCGGTTTCTTCGAGGTGATCGTCGCCGTTCTCGCGTTCTGCTTCGTCGGGTTGATGGCGAGCATGAAGATAAAGCGCCAGCTGCGGCCGTTCGAGCAGATGGGCGATCAGATCGTCGAGATCGGCACCGGGGAGCTGGACAAACGGGTGACGCCGGCCGACCCGAACACGGAACTGGGCCGGGTGGGGCACTCGGTGAATCTGATGCTCACTCGCCTGGAGCACGCGTTCAACGAGCAGCGCACCTCGGAGGACCGGCTGCGGCGCTTCATCGCGGACGCCTCGCACGAACTGCGCACCCCGCTCGCCTCCATCCGCGGCTACTCGGAACTCTTCCGCCGCGGCGCCTCCTCCCGGCCCGAGGACCTCGCGCTGGCCATGCGGCGCATCGAGTCCGAGGCGAGCCGGATGGGCGTGCTCGTGGACGAACTGCTGCTGCTCGCGCGGCTGGACTCCGGCCGCCCACTGGAGCGGGCCGTGGTGGACCTGTCCGCGCTGATCCACGATGCGGCCCGCGACTCGCAGGCCGCCGACCCGCGCTGGCCGGTGCGGGCGGAGGTGGACGAGACGGCGGGTCCGGTGCATCTGATCGGTGACGCCGACCGACTGCGCCAGGTACTCGCGAACCTGCTGTCGAACGTGCGGGCGCACACGCCGCCGGGCACGGCCGCGACGATCCGCGCGCGCCGGATCGAGGGCGCGGTACTGCTCGAAGTGGCGGACACCGGCCCCGGGCTGACCGAGGAGCAGCAGGCGCTGGTCTTCGAGCGTTTCTACCGGGTGGACACCTCGCGCGGGCGCGGGGACGGAACCGGCGGCAGCGGCCTCGGCCTCTCGATCGTGGCCTCGGTCGCACAGGCGCACGGCGGCGCAGCGCAGGTGCGCTCGCAGTCGGGCAAGGGCGCGGTGTTCAGCGTGCGACTTCCGGCGCCCGGGGTGCTGGCCGGTGCCGCCATGGTGCCGACGCAGCGCGAAGCAGAGGCAGCGGACGATGCCGCTGTCTCAGACGCCGCCCCGGACGGTGCAGGCTGACCGCGGGGCGACGCCGTCCCCACGCACGAGTCGAACCGGATTAATCGAAGATCGGCTCGCGGGTGCGGGTGCGCTTGAGCTCGAAGAAGCCGTCGGTGCCGGCGACGAGCAGGACGCCGTCCCACAGCTTCGCCGCCGCCTCGCCCTTGGGCGCCGGGGAGACCACCGGGCCGAAGAACGCGACCCCGCCGGTGGAGATCACCGGGGTGCCCACGTCCATGCCCACCTGGTCCATGCCCTCGTGGTGCGACTTCTTGAGCGCCTCGTCGTACGCGTCGGTGTCGACCGCGTCGGCCAGCGAGGCGGGCAGCCCGACCTCGGCCAGCGCGGCCTCGATCGTCTCCCGGTTGAACTCCTCCTTGCCCAGGTGACGGCGCGTGCCAAGGGCCTCGTACAGCGGACGCACCACCTCCTGGCCGTGCTCCTGCTGCGCGGCGATCAGCACCCTGACCGGGCCCCAGCCGCGGCCGAGCAGCTCCTTGTAGTTCTCGGGCAGGTCGTCCCGGCCGCTGTTGAGCACCGACAGCGACATCACGTGGAAGCGCACGTCCACCGGGCGTGACTTCTCGACCTCGACCAGCCACCGGCTGGTCATCCAGGCCCACGGACACAGCGGATCGACCCAGAGGTCGGCCACCACTCGTTCTTGCGCGGATTCCGTCATGACAAACGGAACGCCGCCGAGCGCCGTGCCATTCCCGCCCCGGCGCCCTTAGTATCCATGCAAGGATCAAGACACCTGACCAACGCAGCCGAGTAAGGAGCCGTGCAGCCAAATGCCCGGTACCAATCTGACCCGTGAGGAGGCCGCCGACCGAGCGCGCCTCCTGTCGGTCTCGTCCTACGAGGTCGAGCTCGACCTCACGGCCGGCGCCGAGAGCTTCGGCTCGACCAGCGTCATCCGTTTCACCGCAGAGCCCGGCTCCGCCACCTTTGCCGACCTGGTGACCGAGGGGCCGATCCACGAGATCATCCTCAACGGTCGCGCCCTCGACCCGGCGGTCGTCTTCGCCGACTCGCGGATCGCGCTGGACGGGCTCGAGGCGGAGAACGTGCTGTCCGTCAAGGCCGACTGCCAGTACAGCCACACCGGCGAGGGCCTGCACCGCATGGTCGACCCCGTCGACGGCGGCATCTTCCTGTACACGCAGTTCGAGGTGCCGGACGCCCGCCGGGTGTTCGCCGATTTCGAGCAGCCGGACCTCAAGGCGACCTTCCAGTTCACCGTCATCGCGCCGGAGAGCTGGGAGCTGTTCTCGAACTCGCCGACGCCGAAGCCGGAGAAGCTGGCCGAGGGCGAGGGCAATGCCGTCTGGCGGTTCGAGCCCACGCAGCGCATCTCCACGTACATCACCGCGCTCGTGGCCGGCGAGTACGGCGTGGCCCGCAAGGACTACACCTCGGCTAACGGCACGGTGATCCCGATGGCCATCGCCGCGCGCAAGTCCCTGATGGAGCACCTGGACGCGGACGAGATCTTCGACGTTACCTTCAAGGGCTTCGACTACTTCGAGGCGAAGTTCGACCACCCGTACCCGTTCCCCAAGTACGACCAGCTGTTCGTGCCCGAGTACAACGCGGGCGCGATGGAGAACGCGGGCTGCGTCACCTTCCGCGAGGACTACGTCTTCCGCTCCAAGGTCACCGACGCCTCTTACGAGCGGCGTGCCGAGACGATCCTGCACGAGCTCGCGCACATGTGGTTCGGCGACCTGGTCACCATGCAGTGGTGGAACGACCTCTGGCTCAACGAGTCGTTCGCCACCTATGCCTCGGTGCGCTGCCAGGCCGAGGCCACCCGGTGGAGCGAGGGCTGGACCACGTTCGCCAACTCCGAGAAAACCTGGGCGTACGCGCAGGACCAGCTGCCCTCGACGCATCCGATCGTGGCCGAGATCCCCGATCTCGAGGCCGTGTACGTGAACTTCGACGGCATCACCTACGCCAAGGGCGCCTCGGTGCTCAAGCAGCTGGTGGCGTACGTCGGCGACGAGGCGTTCTTC
>Ga0073928_10005984_pt1 | contig 16660 bp, 14 predicted proteins | sample PaiPotPPA55metaG_FD_76969 | JGI IMG/M metagenome (GOLD analysis project Ga0073928, IMG submission 76969) | Iron sulfur acid spring bacterial and archeal communities from Banff, Canada, to study Microbial Dark Matter (Phase II) - Paint Pots PPA... ... | reverse complement strand
TTCGGCGACGACCGCACGATCCGCGAGGGCGACACGGTCAGCCGCACCCGCTCGATCGTCGACGTGCCGGCGGGCAAGGCGCTGCTCGGCCGCGTGGTGGATGCGCTCGGCCAGCCGATCGACGCCAAGGGTCCGATCAATACCGACGAGCGCCGCCGCGTCGAGGTGAAGGCGCCGGGCATCATTCCCCGCCACTCGGTGCACGAGCCGATGCAGACCGGATTAAAGGCGATCGACTCGCTCATCCCAATCGGCCGCGGCCAGCGCGAGCTGATCATCGGCGACCGCCAGACCGGCAAGACCGCGGTGATCATCGACACGATCATCAACCAGAAGGGTATCAACGCCAGCGGCGACGAGAAGCTCAAGCTCTATTGCGTCTACGTCGCCATCGGGCAGAAGCGTTCGACGGTGGCGCAACTGGTGCACACGCTCGAGGAGAACGGCGCGCTCGACTACACGATCATCGTCGCGGCGACGGCGTCCGAGCCCGCGCCCATGCAATTCCTGGCGCCCTATTCCGGCTGCGCCATGGGCGAGTGGTTCCGCGACAACGGCATGCACGCGGTGATCTTCTACGATGACCTCTCGAAGCAGGCCGTCGCATATCGGCAGCTATCGCTCCTGTTGCGACGTCCGCCGGGGCGCGAAGCCTATCCGGGCGACGTGTTCTATCTGCATTCGCGCCTGCTGGAGCGGGCCGCGAAGATGAGCGATGACTACGGCGCCGGGTCGCTGACCGCGCTGCCGGTGATTGAGACGCAGGCTGGCGACGTTTCGGCCTACATCCCGACCAACGTCATTTCGATCACCGACGGGCAGATCTTCCTCGAGACCGAGCTCTTCTACAGCGGCGTCCGCCCGGCGGTGAACGTCGGCATCAGCGTCTCCCGCGTCGGCTCGGCGGCGCAGATCAAGGCGATGAAGCAGGTCGCCGGGCGCATCAAGCTCGAGCTGGCGCAGTACCGCGAAATGGCGGCGTTCTCGCAGTTCGCCTCCGACCTCGATGCCTCGACGCAGCGGCTCCTGGCGCGCGGCGCGCGGCTGACCGAGCTGCTCAAGCAGCCGCAGTACAACCCGATGCCGGTCGAGGAGCAGGTGGTGGTGATCTTCGCCGGTGTGCGCGGCCACCTCGACGAGCTGGATGTGGGCAAGATCAACCAGTTCGAGCGGCAGATGCTCGCGGACATGCGCGCCAGCCATCCGGATATCCTGGCGGCGATCCGCGATGATCGGGAAATCCGGCCGGAGACCGAGCGCAAGCTCACGGAGTTCTTCGACGGTTTCCTCAAGATGTTCGCCTGAAGACCTGGCTCGGCATGGATGCATGTTGTTCAATGCGGCACTCGATCCGTCATTGCGAGCCGCGAGCGCAGTGTGGCGGCGAAGCAATCCAGAGGTCCGCGCAGAGGGCTGGATTGCTTCGCTCCGCTCGCAATGACGCCCGGGTAGTGCTCAATGTTTTCTTCACGCGCTCTTGCGCGGGAATGACAGCCGTTAGAATCCATAGGGGCCGGTTGCCGCCATGCCCAGCCTGAAAGCGCTGCGCACCCGCATCAACAGCGTGAAGTCGACGCAGAAGATCACCAGCGCCATGAAGATGGTCGCGGCCTCCAAGCTGCGCCGCGCGCAATCCCAGGCGGTAGCGGCGCGGCCCTATGCCGAGCGCATGCAGCGCATGCTGGCGGCGCTGGCGGCGAGCCTCGCCGGGAGCCCGGCCGCGCCGCGCCTGCTCGTGGGCACCGGGCGCGACCAGGTGCATCTTCTCGTGGTCGTGACCGCCGATCGCGGCTTGGCGGGCGCCTTCAACAGCAATGTCGGGCGCGCCGCGCGCGGCCTTGCGCGGCGTCTCGAAGGCGAGGGCAAGACCGTCAGGATGATCGCGGTCGGCCGCAAGGGGCGCGACTATCTGCGCCGCGAGTTCGCCGACCGCATCGCCCGCGAGGTGTCGTTCGCCGGGCGCCGGCGCATCGAGTTCGCCGATGCCGCCGCCATCGCCCAGGTCATCGCGGCGCTCTTGCATGACGGCCAGTTCGATGTCTGCACGCTGATCTACAACCGCTTCGCCTCCGTGATGTCGCAGGTCACCACCGAGGCGCGGCTGGTTCCCGCGCCCGTTCCGGAGCAGGAGAAGCAACCGGCGGACGGCGCGCGGGCGATCTATGAGTTCGAGCCGGAGGAGGACGAGCTGCTGGCGCGGCTGATGCCGCAGAACCTCGCGATCCAGATCTACGGGGCGCTTTTGGAAAGCGCCGCCGGCGAGCACGCCGCGCGCATGACCGCCATGGACAACGCGACGCGCAACGCCGGGGACATGATCGACCGCCTGACCTTGAACTACAACCGTTCGCGCCAGGCGAACATCACGAAGGAGCTGATCGAGATCATCTCCGGCGCCGAGGCCGTGTGACGCCGCACGCTACCGCACCGCGCGGAGTGCCCCAAACGCGAAAGAGGAGCCAGTCATGGCCAAGAACAACGTCGGGCGCGTGAGCCAGGTGCTGGGCGCCGTGGTGGACGTGCAGTTCGACGGCGACCTGCCGTTCATCCAGAACGCGCTGACCACGAAGATCGATCAGCGCGAACTCGTTCTGGAAGTCGCGCAGGAGATCGGCGAGCGGACCGTCCGCTGCATCGCCATGGACACCACCGACGGCCTCGTCCGCGGCAACGAGGTGATCGACACCGGCGGGCCGATCACCGTGCCGGTGGGGCCGGAGACGCTCGGGCGCATCATCAACGTGATCGGCGATCCGATCGACGAGCGTGGCCCGATCGAGACCAAGCTGCGCTATCCGATCCACCGCAACGCCCCGTCCTTCGACGAGCAGACGACCTCGGCGGAGGTCCTGGTCACCGGCATCAAGGTCGTGGACCTGCTCGCGCCCTATCGGAAGGGCGGCAAGACCGGCCTGTTCGGCGGCGCCGGCGTCGGCAAGACGGTGATCATCCAAGAACTGATCAACAATATCGCCAAGGCGCATGGCGGCGTCTCGGTGTTCGCCGGCGTCGGCGAGCGCACGCGCGAGGGCAACGACCTCTATCATGAGATGATCGAGGCCGGGGTGATCAAGCTGGACGGCCCCGGCTCGAAGGTCGCGCTCTGCTACGGCCAGATGAACGAGCCGCCCGGCGCGCGCGCCCGCGTCGGCCTCTCGGGGCTTTCGCTCGCCGAGTATTTCCGCGACGAGGAAGGCCAGGACGTGCTCTTTTTCGTCGACAACATCTTCCGCTTCACCCAGGCGGGCGCCGAGGTTTCCGCCTTGCTCGGCCGCATGCCCTCGGCGGTCGGTTACCAGCCGACGCTCGCCACCGACATGGGGGCGTTGCAGGAGCGCATCACCTCGACCAAGAAGGGCTCGATCACGTCGGTGCAGGCGATCTACGTGCCGGCCGACGACCTGACCGACCCGGCGCCGGCCACCTCGTTCGCGCACCTCGACGCGACCACGGTGCTGTCGCGCCAGATCGCCGAGCTGGGCATCTACCCGGCGGTCGATCCGCTCGATTCCACCTCGCGCTCGCTCGATCCGCGCGTCGTCGGCGAGGAGCACTACGTCGTCGCGCGCGAGGTGCAGCGGATATTGCAGACCTACAAGTCGCTGCAGGACATCATCGCCATCCTCGGCATGGACGAGCTCTCGGAGGAGGACAAGCTCACGGTGGCGCGGGCGCGCAAGATCCAGCGCTTCCTCTCCCAGCCGTTCCACGTGGCGGAGGTGTTCACCGGCTTCCCCGGAGTGTTCGTCTCCGTGGCCGACACGATCCGCAGCTTCAAGGCGATCGTCGCCGGCGAGCACGACGACCTGCCGGAGTCCGCCTTCTACATGGTCGGCACGATCGAGGACGCGGTGAAGAAGGCCGAGGGCCTCAAGACGGCGGCCTGACGCGATGCCGGTCGAGCTCGAGATCGTCAGCCCGGAGAAGCTTCTGCTCGCCCAGCCGGTCGATATGGTGGTGATCCCGGCCTACGAGGGCGAATTGGGCGTGCTTCCCGGCCACGCGCTGATGATCGTGCTCTTGTGCGGCGGCGAAATCCGTCTCTACCAGGGCGGGGAGGTAACCGATCGGCTGTTTGTCAGCGGCGGCTTTGCCGAGATCACGCCGGAACGTTGCACGGTGCTGGCGAACGAGGCGATCCCGCTCGCCGAGGTCTCGAAATCCGAGGCCGAGCGGCGGCTCGCCGCGGCGGAAGAAGCGTACGTTGCGGCGGACAAGATGGACATCGCGGCGGTGGACGCGGCGATGGACCGCATCCAATCCGCCCGCGCCATGTTGGAACTCGCCCAGGCGGCGTGAGGGGGTCGGCGCAGAATGGGTTGAGCGCAAGCGAAACCCATCACCCTGTTTCCCGGGGGCACAGCCCCGCCCGGGCCGGCAGCGGCGGCGGGGGCGAGCGGCCCGCCAGAACGAGATGCCAGTAAGCCCACGAACGGGCATCGAAGATGCCTGGCGGCGCGTGATCGAGGGCTTCGAGGAAATCCTTCCGCGGCACGACGCTACCGAGCGTCGCAAGGTCCGCCGGCGTGCCGTAGGTCATCGCATGGGCGAGGAAATGCAGCGGCTCGGCTAACGCCTCGTCGGGCTCCTTGAACCACACGACGCGGCGCGCCACGGCCCTGAGCTCGGCCGTTTGCGGCAGCGGCGTCACGGCGACTGCGCGCGCTCGGCGGCGCGCGGCGCGTAGGCGGTGAGCGCCGGGAGCCGCGTCGGGTCGACGCCGGCCACCGCCGCGCCGAGCCGCTCTTTTACCGCGGCGGGAAGCGCGGCCACGTCGTCGAAGTAGCTGAGCGCCTTCAGCGTGATCAGCGGGTTGAACGCCCGCCCATGGACGATCCGACCGGCGGCAAGGGCCGTTGGCAGATCGACGCCGCTTCGCAGCAACGCGTCGACATCGAGATAATCCTTCGCCTCCGCGCGCTTCTGGATCACGGCCATCTTCGTGCCGGCGATGTCGAGAAGCGAGGCAACCTGGAAGCCCGGCCCCTCGACCACCTCGGGCGCGGCGACCCGGCCGAAGTCGAGGGCACCGAAAAACGACAGCAGAATCGCCCCCCCGCGGTCGATGCGGCAGGTGAGCGTGTTCGGCGCTACCTGGACACGCTCGGCTTCCCGCAAAAAGGGCACCGAGGCCGCAAGCCTGTCGGGGTCGAACGGCTGATCGGAAAAGAAATCAAAGTCGGCCGAGGCCCGATGGCCAAGCCGAAGCGCGAGCGCCGTCCCGCCGTACAGCGTAAACTCCCCGGGCGTGGCCGCAAGCTCGGGCCAGAGCCGGCGCTGCGGCGGCGGGAGGATGGAAAGCCGGGGGGTGAAGAGGGGCACGCGCCTTACATGATCATGTGTGATTTCCGGCACAATGCACACCTGCTACCATCGCGCTGGCGCATTCCCGCTGGCTCGTGCCCGGTGCCTGTAACTTGATTGCCACAGCAGCGGCTCGCCCCCTTCCCAATCCGTCCGCCAGCCGGCACATTTCGGCTTCCTCTGCCGCCCGACGCAGCGAACCGGGCGCGGGCCGATACGTAAAGCACGGGCCATGAAGCACTGGCGCATCGACGAGGTGGCCTGGGACAGGTTCGACCCCGCCAAGGTCGATCCCGCGATGGTGCCGCTCGTCAAGGCTGCGGCGATGGTCGAGCGCAACGGCACCGATTACGCCGTCTACCTCAACAACGTCTTCCACGACGACCCCGATTTCGGCCGGGCCGCCGATAACTGGGCGGTCGAGGAGGTGCAGCACGGCGAGGCACTCGGCCGCTGGGCGATGCTCGCCGACCCGGGCTGGGACTACCCGGCCGCCTTCGCCCGCTACAAGGCCGGCTTCAGGCTGCCGCTCGAGGCGAAAAGCTCCGTGCGTGGCTCGCGTACGGGCGAGCTGATCGCCCGCTGCATGGTCGAGACCGGCACCTCGAGCTACTACACCGCCCTCGCCGACGCGGCCGGGGAGCCGGTGCTGCAGCAGATCTGCCGCCTCATCGCCGCCGACGAATACCGCCATTTCAAGCTGTTCTACGACCACATGCGCCGCTATCTCGGGCGCGAGCGGATCGGTCTCGCCAAGCGCTTGCGCATCGCGCTCGGCCGCATCGGGGAAAGCGAGGACGACGAGCTGGCCTTTGCCTACCATTGCGGCAACGAGCCGCCGAACACACCGTATCGGCACCGCCACTGCACCGCCGCCTACATGGGGCAGGCGATCGCGTTCCATCGCTTCGGCCATGTCGAGCGCAGCATGGGGATGATCCTGAAGGCGGTCGGCCTGCCGCCGCGCGGGCGGCTCTCCGCGATGGCGGCGCGCCTGGCCTGGCGGCTTTTGCAGCTCCGCCGCCGCCGCTTCGCCCGCCGGCTCGCCAGGCCCATCCCGCCCGCACCGGCGACGCTGGCAGCGGCCGCGGAATGACCGCAAGGGCGTTTACCCTCGCTCCGTTTCCGGGATAATGAACCCCGGAGGGGATCGATCGACATGGCGACGCGGCAAACCGAGGCAGCGCCTCATGCGACGCGGCGACCGCGCGCCCGCTGGGTGCGTCTCTTGCTGCTCGTGCCGTTCGTCGCCGTGCTCTGGGTGCCGATGTACAATATCTTGACGCCCACTGCGTTCGGCGTGCCGTTCTTCTATTGGTACCAGTTGCTATGGATCCCGCTCTCGGCGGTGCTGATCGGCATTGTCTGCCGGGCCGAGCGCTGAGCCGGGCGTGAGCCGATGAACTGGACCGCCGTCAGCGTCTTCGTCCTCATGTTCGCCTTCGTCACCGTGCTCGGCTTCACGGCGGCGCACTGGCGACGCGGCGACCTCACGCTCTTGCACGAATGGGGCCTGGGCGGGCGCCGCTTCGGCACCTTGATCGCGTGGTTCCTGCTCGGCGGCGACATCTATACCGCTTACACCTTCATCGCCGTGCCGGCCCTGATGTACGGCGCCGGGGCGATCGGCTTCTTCGCCGTGCCGTACACCATCATGGTGTACCCGATCCTGTTCGTGGTCTTTCCCCGGCTGTGGTCGGTGGCGCGCCGGCACGGCTACGTCACCTCCGCCGATTTCGTGCGCGGCCGCTTCGGCAACCGCTGGCTGGCGCTGGCGGTGGCGGCGACCGGGCTGCTCGCGACCATGCCCTATATCGCGCTGCAGCTGGTCGGCATCGAGGTGGTGATCGGCGCCCTCGGCTTCGGCGGCGACGGGCTTGCCGGCGACATGCCGCTGATCATCGCATTCCTCATCCTCGCCGCGTTCACCTACACGAGCGGCCTGCGCGCCCCGGCGATGATCGCCGTCGTGAAGGACGTGCTGATCTACATCACCGTGCTGGCGGCTGTCATCGTGGTGCCGCTGCATCTCGGCGGCTACGCGCGCGTGTTCGCCGCTGTGCCTCCGGCGAAGCTGATCCTGGCGCCGCCGGGCGCGGGCACGCTCGGCGCCTATAGCGGCTATGCGACGCTCGCGCTGGGATCGGCCTTCGCGCTCTTTCTCTACCCGCACTGCGTCACCGGCATATTGAGTTCCTCGAGTGCACGGGTGATCCGCCGCAATGCGGCCATTCTGCCGGCTTATTCGTTCGTGCTCGGCCTGCTGGCGCTGGTCGGCTTCATGGCGCTGGCGCTCGGCGTCGGGCGGATGCCGGAATTCGCCGACGGCTTCAAGCGCTACGGCAACAACTTCGCGGTGCCGGCGCTGTTCCTCGCCTCGTTCCCCTCCTGGTTCGTCGGGCTTGCGTTCGCCGCCATCGCGATCGGCGCGCTGGTGCCCGCGGCAATCATGTCGATCGCGGCGGCCAACACCTTCACGCGCAACGTCTGGCGCGAATTCCTCAACCCCGCCTGCACCGACGCCGAGGAGGCCGGCGTCGCCAAAGTGACCTCGCTGGTGGTGAAGGTCGGTGCTTTGTTCTTCATCATTTTCCTACCACAGCAGTATGCTATTCAGCTACAATTGCTGGGCGGCATATGGATCATTCAAACGGCACCCTCGGTGATGCTCGGCCTGTTCACGCGGGTCTTCAACGGCTGGGCGCTGCTCGTCGGCTGGGCCGTGGGCATCACCCTCGGCACCTGGATGGCCGCGTCCCTCGGCTTCAAGAGCACGATCTACGGGTTGCATCTCTTCGGCATCACCATCCCCGGCTACGCGGCGCTCTATGCCGTCCTGCTCAACCTGGCCGTTTCCGCGGTCCTGTCGGTCCTGCTGAACGCCGTGGCGTCGGACCGCCATCGCGACGTGACGGTGCTGGGGGATTACGCCTGAGATCACCCGAAGCGCCGGTTGCCCGGCCAGCTCGCGCCACCGCCGCGACGAGGGGTGGGCCGCTGCCACAATCCGCGGGCGGGAAGCCGAGCCTTGTGCTACAATTCTCCCGGAGCATTGCGCTTGGTGGTGGCGGCCGCTCGCTGGAGCGGCGCAGTCTTCCTTCCCGATCGACGGAGCCCCGAATGCCCGAACGTGACCCGCCTGTCGGCCTGCCCGCAGAGCCAGCGCGGCGCGTTGCCGGCGGCCTGGGCGGAAGAGTGGCTGGACGCCCGTGACCTTTCCGTACCATGGCGACCCGCTCTATCCCGTCTCCGGCTTTGCCGTGGGGCTGCTCGTCGGCTTGACCGGGGTGGGCGGCGGCTCGCTAATGACCCCGCTTCTGGTGCTGCTGTTCGGCGTCCACCCCGCCGCCGCCGTCGGCACGGACCTGCTCTATGCCTGCGTCACCAAGGCCGTGGGCACGGTCGTGCATGGCGTCAATCACACCGTGGACTGGCGGATGACCTCGCGGCTGGCGGCCGGCAGCGTGCCGGCGACGGCGCTGACGATGCTGCTTCTCTCCCAGCTCGACCTGCACAGCGGCGTCTCCTCGAAGGTGATCTCGCTGGTGCTCGGCCTTGCTCTGATCGCCACCGCCGTCGCGCTCATCCTGCGCGGGCGCATCCTCCGCTTCGCGCTCGCGCATGCCGGGGAGCTGGACCGGCGGCGGACCATGCTGCTCACCGTGGCGACCGGCGCGGTGCTCGGCGTGCTGGTCTCCGTCTCCTCCGTCGGTGCCGGAGCTCTCGGCATTACCGCCTTGATTCTGCTCTATCCGAGTTACCGCATTGCCCGCATCGTCGGGTCCGACATCGCGCACGCCGTGCCGCTCACGCTGCTGGCGGGTATCGGCCACTGGTTCCTGGGCTCGGTGCTTTGGGGCCTCTTGGGCTCGCTCCTGATCGGCTCGATCCCCGGCATCATTCTCGGCAGCTACTTCTCCGCCCGCGTGCCGGACGTCGTGCTGCGCTTCGCGCTCGCCACCACGCTCCTGTTCGTCGGCAGCCGGCTCGTGGTGTAGGGGAACCGGCGCCGCTGGCTGGAGCGTGTTCCAGTGGACTGGAATATTACAGATGCGTCATGAACAACGCGTCATTGCGAGGAGCAGAGCGACGAAGCAATCCAGCCCTCGCGTGGCCCTATGGATTGCTTCGCCACCGCCCGCTGCGCTCCGCTCGCGGCTCGCAATGACGCCACGGACGGAGGTGGCCGGCCAACCTAATTCCAATCAGGGCAATCCGCCCTAAATCCCCGCGTACCAGGCGTAGCCGCGGTCTTCCCAGTAGCCGCCCTTGCCGCCGCCGATGCGCGCGTAGCTTTCGACCGCCTCGATGCGCATGACGTATTTCGCCATCTTGTAGCCGAGCTGGCGTTCGACCCTGAGCCGGATCGGCGCGCCGTGCGCGACGGGGAGCGTCTGGCCGTTCATCTCGTAGGCGAGGATGGTTTGCGGATGCACGGCATCCCCCAGGCCGATGCTCTCGTAGTACTTGGCGTCCGAGAGATCGCCGCCCTCCTCCATCGGATCGGCGCAGTGGAACACCAGGTAGCGCGCGTTCGGTTGCAACCCGACCTGCTGCAAGACCGTGCTCAGGAGCGCGCCCTTCCACTTGCCGATGCAGCTCCACCCCTCGACGCAGTCGTGCCGCGTGATCTGCGTGCGCGACGGCAGCGCGCGGATGTCGGCAAGCGAGAGCCGCGCCGGGCGCTGCACCAGCCCATCGACGACGAGGCGCCAGTCGGCGAACTGGTTGGCGGCCAGCGCCTGATAATCGTCGTCGTCCGGGTCGGCGGTGCCGTTGGCCTTGAACACCGGCGAGAGATCGGCCTCGGTGTATTCGCGCGCCAGCACCTGTCGCGGGCTGACGAGGCGCTGAGCCCAGCGCGTGAGGCCCTCGGCGCTGCCGAGCAGATTGCGCGCCCAGTCGCTTTGCGAGAGCCGGTCGCAGCCGCCGAGCAGAAGCGCGCCCGTGCCGCCCAACGCGCCGGCGACGAAGCGGCGGCGATGGATCGGGGAGCGGTCAGTCATCGCTCTCTCCCCCTTCGGGAATGACATAGCGGCCCGTTATCATCGAGCGCAGGTTGTTCCAGAGGCCTGATACGATCACCATGAAGACGTGCACCAGCACGAAGGCGACGAGCGCGAACGCGATGACGAAGTGAACCGTGCGCGCCGACTGCCGCCCGTCGAAGCCCGTGAGCAGTTGCGGGAACCCCGCGTCCATGCGCGGCGACATGGTGAGGCCGGCCAGCACGATGACCGGCAGCAGAACGAAAATCACGATCAGGTACGCGAGCTTCTGCAGCACGTTGTAGTGCCGTGCCTCCGCGCCCTTAGGGAAGCGGAAGCGGATGTGATCCCACGTCGTGCGCCCGAGATGGGCGAGATCGCGCCGCGTCGGGAGCAGGTCACGCCGTAAATGGCCACTCGCGAGACCGAACAGCAGGTAGGCGAGGCCGTTGATGACGAGCGCCCAGGCGAAGAAGAAATGCCAGAGCCGCCCGTCGGCGAGCGACTGCCAGGACGGGATGGTCACCCAGGTGGGGAACGCCCGCGCCAAGGGATGCCCGGCGGCGTCGCGCGACAAGCCGAGCACCCCCGTCGTGTTCAGCCGCCAGCCGAGCACGTTGGTGACGCCCTTGGCTCGGCCATCGGCGGTTTGCTCCGAGCCGATGGCGACGAGGGGATGCGCGAAGTCGGAATAGCTGCCCCAGTAGAGGGCGGGGTGCGCGTTGAAGATCTGCAGCCCGCTCATCAGGAGGATGGTGAGACAGACAACGTTGACCCAGTGGGTGATCCGCACCACCGCCGAATGCCGGCGGATCCACTCCCGGCCGAGCGGCTTTCCGCTCGGCCGAACCGACGCGAGTTGGCCCGCCGGCTCGCGCCCCGGCACCTCCTCCTCGCCTACCGTTTCGCTCGTCAGGGCGGCATCCCTCCCGTGGTGTTCACAACTGGGCGCGGCGTGCCCGCCGTCACATCGGCGGCTTCAACCCGTCCTTGCCGACGACGATGGCGGGCGCGACGGTGCTGCCGTCCGGCGCCGTGTTGGCGATCACGAACACCTTGGCGCCCGGCTTCAGCTGGTCGGGCGTGGTCGCGGTGAACTCCACGATGGTCGCATCCGGCGGGACGGCGATGGTCTGCGTACCACCCTTGTAATCGAGCTTCAACACGCGGTCGCCGCCGACCGATTCCACCTGGGCGATGTTGGCGTTCGTCATCATGTTCGGCCCGGATTCGAGATCCCAGGGATAATGGCCCTCGCCGAGCCCGCGCAGCGACTCGTCGAACACGTGCACCTCGAGCGCGACGCGCTTGCCGTCCTTCTCGACCGAGGTGATGCCGACGAACCTCCCGTCCTTGATGGCGGCCATATCCGCCGGGCTCACCATGAACACTTTCGCGTCGTCGGCCAGCTTGATGTTGTCGGTGGCGCCGCGGGTGGTCTTTACGGCGACCATGTGGTCCTGCACGGACTCGATCGTGCCGCGGACGTGGTGCGGTGGTTGCTGCGCGAAGGCGGCGAACGCAAGCGAGGCCGTGAGCGCGGCTCCCGCCACGAGGGCCTGGAGAAAACGACGTCCTGACATTCGGCTGTTCCCTTCCCGAGACTTGTTTAGACGCATTGAGCCGGCTGTTTCATCCACGCCGCGGACAAAGATCGTGCTGGCGGGCGCGGATTGAAGCCCCGCGCCGCCCGGCGGTCAACCAGCCCGCCGCGCTGCCCCGGCGGGGCGTGAAACCCGGCGCTTCTCCGGGGTTCAATCGAGGACCTCGTTGCTCCCGATCGCGCCGCGGCCGACTTCGAAATTGGCCATACCTTCGAGCGCGCGCACCATCGCCGAATGGTCCCAGGCCGAGCCGCCATGCGCCGCGCAGGCGCTGAACAGGTTTTGCGCCGTCGCCGAGTACGGCAGCGCGAGCTTGAGCGCGCGCGCGTTCTGCAGCGCCAAATTCAGATCCTTCTGGTGCAGCTCGATGCGGAAGCCGGGGTCGAAGTTGCGCTTGATCATGCGCTCGCCGTGCAGTTCGAGGATGCGCGAGGAGGCGAAGCCGCCCATCAGCGCCTGCCGCACCTTGCTCACGTCCGCCCCGGCCTTGGACGCGAACAACAGGGCTTCGGCCACCGCGCCTATGGTGACGGCAACGATGATCTGGTTGGCGACCTTGGTGGTCTGGCCATCGCCGTTGCCGCCGACCAGCGTGATGTTCTTGCCCATCAGCTCGAACAGCGGCTTCACCTTGTCGAACGCCTGCTGCGGCCCGCCGACCATGATGGTGAGCGTCGCCTGCTTGGCGCCGACCTCGCCGCCCGAGACGGGGGCATCGAGATAGTCGCAGCCGGCCTCATTGATGCGCCGCGCGAACTCCTTGGTGGCGAGCGGCGAGATCGAGCTCATGTCGACGACGATCTTGCCGCGGCTCAGGCCCTCGGCGACGCCGTTCTTGCCGAACAGCACGGCTTCGACGTCGGGCGTGTCCGGCACCATGACGATAGTCACGTCGCCCTTCTCCGCCACCTCCTTGCCGGACGCGCAGCGGCTCGCGCCCTTGTCGAGCAGCGCCTGCGGCAGCGGGGCGACGTCGTGGAGGAACAGCTCGTGCCCGCCGGCCTGCAGGTTCAAGGCCATGGGCCGGCCCATGATGCCCAGTCCGATGAAACCCACCTTCATGATCCGATCTCCTTTGGGTGACTATCTCAGCGCGGTGTTTCACCCCTCCCCCAACCCCTCCCGCAAGGGGAGGGGTGATAGCCGGACGCGCGAGTTCTCCTCCGCCCCTCGCGGGAGGGGGCTCAACAGCGACGGCACGAACCCGCCCGGTCAAACCTCCGCCGGCGAGAGGTCCATTTCGGACGGCAGCGTGACGATCTCCTCGAATTCGGTGATCTGATCGATCTCCGTGCCCATGGCGATGTTGGTGATCCGCTCGAGCATCATCTCGACCACCACGGGCAGCTTGCGCGCGGCGCATTCCTGGCGCGCCCAGCGCAGCTTGGGCGCGATGTCCTCGGACCTGACGACGCGGGTCGCGAGGCACCCGAAGGCCTCCGCCGCCTTGACGTGATCGACGCCGTATTCGCCGATCTCCGGCGCGTTCACGTTGTTGAAGCTGAGCTGGACCTCGTAGTCCATCTTGTAGCCGCGCTCGGCCTGCCGGATCAGGCCCAGGTAGGCATTGTTGAGCACGATCACGATGATCGGCACGTTGTACTGCGCGGCCACCGCCAGCTCCTCGATGAGGAACTGGAAGGAATAATCGCCCACCACCGCCACCACTTCGGTCTCGGGCTCGGCGAGCTTGGCGCCGGTGGCGGCCGAGACATCCCAGCCCAGCGGCCCGGCCTGGCCGCAGATGACGTAGTGCCGCGGCGCGTAAATCCGCTGGAACTGGCCCGAGGCGATCTGGCCGAGCCCGATCGAGGTCACGAAACGGGTGTTGCGGTCGAACACCGCGTTGATTTCCTGGAACACGCGCTGCGGCTTGAGCGGCACGTTGTCGAAATCGGTGCGCCGCAACAGCGTGCGCTTGCGCTCGGCCGCCTTGGCGGTCCAGGCATTGCGGCGGCGGATGCGCCCCGCGTCGGCCCATTCCCGGGCGACCTCGACGAACATTTCGAGCGCCAGGCGGGCATCGGCGGCAATGCCGAGGTCGGGGCCGAACACGCGGCCGATCTGCGTCGGCTCGATGTCGACGTGCACGAATTTGCGCCCGCGCGTGTAGACATTGATGCTGCCGGTGTGCCGGTTCGCCCAGCGGTTGCCGATGCCGAGCACGAAATCGCTGTCCAGGAACGTGGCGTTGCCGTAGCGATGCTGCGTCTGCAGGCCGACCATGCCGGCATGCAGCGGATGGTCGTCGGGAATGGCGCCCCAGCCCATCAAGGTCGGGATGACCGGGGTGTTGGTGATCTCGGCGAACTCGACGAGCAGATCCGAGGCCTCGGCGTTGATGACGCCGCCGCCGGCGACGATCACCGGCCGATCCGCGTCGACCAGCATCGTCATCGCCTTCTCGATGGCGACAGGATTCGGCCGCGGCTTGTTGACCGCGAGCGGCGCATCCGCCTCGGGATCGTATTCGATCGGCTCCCGCTGCACGTCGATCGGCAGATCGATGTGGACCGGGCCCGGGCGGCCTTCGCGCATGATCTGAAAGGCCTTGCGGAATACCCACGGCAGCTGGGCGCCTTCCATGACGCAAACCGACCATTTGGTGACCGGCTTGACGATGGAGGCGATGTCGATCGCCTGGAAATCCTCCTTGTGCAGCTTGGCGCGCGGCGCCTGGCCGGTGATGCAGAGGATCGGAATGCTGTCGGCCATGGCCGAATAGAGGCCGGTGACCATGTCGGTCCCGGCCGGGCCGGAGGTACCGATGTTGACGCCGATCTTGCCGGCCTTGGCGCGCGTGTAGCCCTCGGCGGCGTGCGATCCACCTTCCTCATGGCGGACGACGTAATGCCTGATCCGGCTTTTCTGGAGGGACTCGTAGAAGGGCAGGATAGCCGCCCCCGGAATGCCGAAGACATCCGTGACGCCCTCGCTTTCCAGGACCTTCACCGCCGCGTCGGTCGCGCTCATTTTCGGCATGTTCGCGGGCCTCCCGAGCACTCCATGGCGCCAGCTTCACGCACCGCGACGGATCGGGCAAGAGAAGGCCATTCGGCCTGGCGGCGGGCGCAGCGCGCCGCTATTTGGGCGCGAGCTCGGGCGCCGCGGGGGGCGCGTCGCGCACCACCCGGCCGATCGGGAAGGAGCGCAGCTCGCGCTCGGCGGCCTTGAATTGCGCGTCCTGCTGGTATTTCTTCTCGCGCGCCAACTGGCCGACGCGGCGCGAGACGTATTCGCCGAGCGCGAGCGCGCTCACCGTGCCGTCCGGGTCCGTCGCCGCCTTGCCGGACAAGCCCTCCCGCACGGCATAGACGAAAACGCCGTTGCGATTGTCGTAGCTGTCCAGCGCCTCTTGCAGCGAGCTGGCGGCGGCCAGCAGGTAGCGGCCGGTCTCGTGCCCGACATTGGCGAGGTTGTCGGCGGTCACCGTGCCGGAATGGCAGGTATCGAGGAACAACAGCGCGTCCCTGGCCGGAATGCGCGCCAGCGCCGCGACCAGCGTGTTCTCGCCGATGGCGTCGCGCGCGATCGTTGCGGCGGAGCTGATATCGGATTCGTCTTCCGGGATCAGCAGGAAGCGGCCATCCAGCTCGCCGCGGTCGCCGTGGCTTGCGACGTAGAACAGAAACGTATCGCCGCTCCGCACCTGCTGCGACAAGAGATTGAAGGCCGCCATGATGCCGGCCCGCGTCGCCTGGCTGTCGACCAGGAGGGTGATCTCCACACTCCGATAGAGCGGCGTCGCGGCGCGCCGCACCACATCGACGAAGGTCCGCGCATCGGCGACCGCATTGTGCAGCGTGAGCTGGGGCGAGGCAAAATGGTCGATGCCGATCGCCAGCACATAGAGCCGCCCACGCGTGTCCCCGCTTCCGTTGCCGGCGCTCGCCAGTACGAGCGGCGGCGTCTCCGAAAAGATCGTGCCGGTGCCGTCGTAGGCGCGCAGCTGAACTGCATTGGCTCCGGGATCGAGCGGCACGTCGATCGTCGTCGTGGCCGCCGCGGGCGGCGGCGGATGCCGCCCGGTGTTGCGCTTGTTGACGAACACGTCGAGGTGGCCGACGCCGGCGCCGCGGTCGGTCACCTTCACGCCAAGCCGCAGCGTCGTTGCCCCGGCCGGGATCACCGGTGCTAATCCGCGGCCCAGCTCGAGCGGCTCGCAGGCGCCGCCGCTTCCCGGCACGCAGGGGTTCGCCAGCTCCACCAGCGGCTGCTGCACCAGGCGCAGGCGCAGATCGCCCAACTCGGCGGCGTGCGCGCGCGCCGGCGCGGGATCGCCGTGCAGCCGCGCCTGCACCACGGCGGGTGCGTAGAGGGCGCGATAGGCCTGCGAGAAGCTGATCCATTCGGGTTGCTGGTTGCGGGCGCGGTTCAGGTGCACGCCGACGAGCGCCTCCCCGCCGCGATCGCCGTCATCGAAAAACCCCTCCGGTGTGAACAGCACCCAATGCTGCCCGTCCGCATGGGAAAAGAGCGCAGCCCGCTCGGCGAGCGGCGCGTCCGGCGTCAGCCCGTACCAGCGCAATGTGCCGTCCAGCAAGGCGGCGATGGCAAAGCGCCCGTCGGCGCTGACGGTGACCGCCCAGGCGGCGGCCGGCGTCGCCACCGCACCGATCGGCCGCGCATCGCGCCCGAACAGCCGCAAGTGGGTATCCGTGCCGAGCAGGACCCCCCGCCCGTCGGGCAGCAGCGCGAGGCTGCGGCTGATCTCGTTGCGCTCGAGCGCCAGCACGACGCCGTTCAGCCGCGGCGCGCTGGTGT
>Ga0073928_10005983_pt1 | contig 16660 bp, 11 predicted proteins | sample PaiPotPPA55metaG_FD_76969 | JGI IMG/M metagenome (GOLD analysis project Ga0073928, IMG submission 76969) | Iron sulfur acid spring bacterial and archeal communities from Banff, Canada, to study Microbial Dark Matter (Phase II) - Paint Pots PPA... ... | reverse complement strand
GGGCGGCGGCCACTTCGGCGGCGGCGGTCCTCATTATGCCGGGGTGAGTCACTATGGCGGCGGTGCAGGCTATTCCCACGGCTATGGCGGGGGGTTCCACGGTTCGGGCTACGGAGGGTACCGAGGCGGCTACGGGGGCGCGTACGGGCATTCCGGCGGCTATTACGGGCATGCCGGCTACTACGGCGGGCATGGGTACTCTACCGGCGCCTACTGGCGGGGCGGATATTGGCACGGCGGCTTCTGGCCGCGGTGCTACTACGGAGTAGGATTCTCCTGGTTCCTGCCGGTGCTGCCGTTGGCCTATGCGACCTATTGGTGGAGCGGCGTTCCGTACTACTACGCCAATGACGTGTACTACACGTACAACCCGGACTACGAAGGCTATGTGGCGACGGACCCGCCTCCCGTGGCGGAGTCGGCCGCCCCAGCCGCAGGCGCGGGGCCGGCTGCCGGCCCGCCGCCCAGCGACGGTGGAGCCGCCGCGGGTCAGATTTTCATGTACCCGAAGAACGGCCAGAGCGCCGAGCAGCAGGCCACGGACAAGGCCGAGTGCCAGCAATGGGCGCAGCAGCAGGCGGGGCAGGTGGCACAGAACGGGTCGGATTATCAGCGTGCGATGACTGCCTGCGTCGAGGGGCGGGGGTACAGCGCGAGGTAGTCAAAGTCTGCGCTCATAGGCATTTCGTGGAGCAGAGGGACGCCGAGAGCTGAAATCCTACGAGCGCAGGAATTTCGATGAGTTTCGCGAGCCGCGATCTTAGTTACCCCAACACGTTGCCACCGGTGCTGATCCAGTGGACGATTGCTTGCCCGTCTGATCCACGCTCAATGATTGGCACTGCGCATCTGCCGCTTGAGCGTTGATGGCCGTAGCGGTAATCGAGTAGGTGGGGAAGGTAGCGCCTGGCTGCCCCACCGCGTCGGGAGACGCAACGCTGACGTTATAGTAACCGCTGCCGATAGTGATCGGCCACGGCGTGCCGACGGCGGCATATCCTAAGTCCGATGGGGTGACGCCGTACGCGTTAGCGGTGCTGAAGAGCTTCTCCTCTCGTCCGGCCAAATCCAGCACGGCGCTGCGCGCGTCCGTGCGCCGCGATTTCTGGATCTGGCTCGTATAAGAGGTGGTGGCGATGGTCGCCAGGATGCCGAGGATGGCCACGGTGATCATGAGTTCGATCAGCGTGAAGCCGGCAATGGCGGATCTCGGCGGCGCTGTTGGTTTCGGCATGCAGGATTTCTCCAAGGTTTTCATCGCCGCTCGATCCAAGTCAAACGTTTGGACTTCGTGTTCGGGGGGATATTGACCTTCTGAGCGCCCGGGGTCCCCGAGATCGTCTGATAAACGATGTTCGTCGTGTGCTCGGCGGTCGTGACGATATACACACTGCCCGTCGCGTTCGTCTGGACGCCGGCCTCAATCGAATCGCTGATCAACACACCGTTTTGCGTGAAGGTCGGGAACGTCTTGGTGAACACGCCGCCGTTGGCCACGGCGAGCGCGTAGGTGTAGCCGGTATCCTGGTTGTTCGAACAGGAGGCGAGCGCATTGTTCGCGGGCACCGTGGAATTGACCAAGAAGGCACCCTGAAAGAACACGGGGTTGAAGATGATCTGCTCCTTACTGAATGGCAGATCAGCATACCAGCCGAATTCGGTATTGCCGCTGCCGCAGGTCATGCTGCCCTGCCAGCAGATCACGTTGTTGGTGCCGTCCACCACTGTGGCGGGGGCGCCGCCGACCACCGTCGAGGCATTGGGTGTCAGGGTTTGGGCCGTCAAGTTCGAAGCGGTCAGTGCGTAAGGCGAGGCGAGGCTCGTGGCGGCAGTCGTCGCTGGGAGACTTTGGTAGGCGGCGGCCGGCGCCATCGCGTTCCAGTTGGTCAGGTTCCAGTCCCAAACGCCGTACATTGACTGGGTGCCGCCCACGTACTGCACCGGAGCCAAATTAGTGAGCTGTGTGCGCTGGCCGGTGCCAAATTCGATGAGTAGACGCTGTTTGCCCGTGAGGCTCGAAGAGATGACCAATAGCTGACTGGTGATCGGCTGCCCGGACTGCGTCGTGAACAGGGGCGCGGCCGCCCCGCCGCCTCCCGTCGTTGCATTGACCGAGATGCCGCCGGCGTTCGTGACGCCCCAATTGCCGGGGCTGGTGCTCGTCAGGTCGAAGCGCCACACATTGCCCTTGAGGTCGCCCGCATAGACGTAATCAGTGATGTGATCGCCGTCGAGGTCGGCCGGCGTCACATAGGCGATTCCGTTCGCGCCCGCGGTGCCGGTGCTCAGATAGTAAAATGTGGTGGTGCCGGCGCTGATGTCGATCGACATGACGTAGATGCCCGCGTCGCCCGACTGACTGCCGAAGCCGTTGCCGAATATGGCCGCCCAATTGCCATCGTGCAGGCGCCGGATTTGCGGCGTCCCGAACGTGTTGCCGAGATTGTTGCCGCAGTTCGAGACGAGGGCGCAGCTGATCGAGCCGGGATTCCACTCGCCGATGACTGAGCTCGGGCTGTAGGAAGGACTCGTGACGTCGAGCGCGTAGATGGCGGCGCCGCCGGCACCGAGACCGCCGACCAGCCAGGTGTGCCACTGACCGCCGAAGTATAGATCGCCCGTGCCCGGGGTGGCATCGACGAAGAAATTGTGACCGTATTGCGTGTTTGAATAATCGAGCACCGGCTCCACGCATTGGGGATTTGCGCCGATGGCGGGCGTCACGCCATGGATTTGCTGCACCTGGGTTCCGGTGTTCGCGTTGTTGGTGCAGCCGCCGGTGGCACCCGACGCTGCTGCGCTGACCAGCGTCGATCCCGGCATGTAGCTCACGACCTCCTGTCCGTCGTTGGGTGTCGTGCCGTTCGCGACGAAGGCCCCATTGACGTCGAAACTACCAGCGCGGAATCCGTGCAGAAATCCGTCGTTGGCCCCGACATAGACGACATTGAGGCGCGTCTGTTCCGCACTGGTGAACTTCACATAGGACTGAGCAACGGCGTTTTCCGGCATGACCGTGATCGGGTTGAGACGATCTTGCCACGTTGCCGTGTACGGCGAGGAGGGCGGGCCCACCCAGGCGGGGCTCGAGTCCACGATGTCGCCGAGAACGGCGTTGCGCGCGCGGTAGAGACCGGCGCCCGCAGAATTAATCTCGTTGCTGCGGTCCCCGCGCAGATAATTCAATCGATTGGCGGTAGGTGTCGCATCCCCGGCAGTGAGTGCCGCCTGCTGGGCGCTGTTGAGACTCGCCCATGTGAACGGGATGCCGACGTTATTGACCGTATCCCAGGTGAGCATGACGCGGCTTGCGGCCGCCGGGGTGGCGGGGGTCGGACCGCTCACATTGGTCGTCGCGCAGCCGCCGCCGCTCGACGGCGCACCCGACGCCGTTCCGCTCAGCAAGCAGGAGGCATCCCAGTTGGCCGTGCTGCTTACACTGATCAAGCCGGCCGTGTCGATCAAGGTGTTCGCCGTCACCGTGCCGGTCCAGTCGTTGGGATTGTAAAACGCGAAGTACGCCTGAGTGCCCGCTTCGACCTTCGCCGCCTGCTTCTCGTTGACGGTCGCGGAACTGCCCGACTGAGTGGCCGAGGCGGCCTTGAAGCACATGATCTCGTGAACGTTGGTGCTTCCGCCGGTCGAGCCGGCAAATCCGACTCGAAAAGTCGCCGGCAGCGCGCCGTTGGCGGTCTTGATGTCCTGATTACTGATCAGGGACGAATACGCGCCGCCGGTGCTGTAGGACAAGCTCAGGAGGCCGTCCTGAGTGATTTTCAAGTTGTAGAAAATCGGCGTGGCGGCACCGCGCGTGGTGGCGCCTTCATTCGCGATCTGGAAGCTGGTGACCTCCTTGTAGGCGTTCGGAATCGGCGCGTAGTCCAGGATGCCCTTGGTGTTCGCCGGGTTGGCGAGAGTGGCAGCTCCCGCGCTGGTGGGTGCAGCCGCAGAGCCGTAGTTATAGAGATTGCCCGTTCTGCAGGTGTTCTGGACCGCGTACTGCGCGTCGACCTTTCCGGTCGTAGGCGCGAGTGTGGCCGGTGCCGTCGAGACTGGGGTGGTGATCTGGGTCGCCGTCTGGATCGGCGTGACGGTCAGCGCGGCGGTGGCAGCCGTGGCAGCCGCTGCCGCGGTGGCAGCGGTCATCGGGCTCGAAGCGGTCATCGCGGTGGCGGCGGTCATCGGGCTCGAAGCGGTCATCGCGGTGGCGGTGGCCGCAGGATTGGTCGTACCACCTTTCTTGCAGAAGCCAACCGCCTGATAGGTCCATCCGGAGGGACAGCAGTGCGTCCCGCTGATGACATTCGTCGCGGGGCAGTAGAATCCGCCGCTGATGACAGAACCGGTCGGATAGCAGAGCGTCGTACCACTGATCGTTTTCCCGGCGGGACAGTAAAATGCCCCGCTATGGGAGAGGCCGTTCGGATAACAGGACGTACCGCTGATCGTTTGTCCGGCAGGACAGTAATTTGTCCCGAAATTGGAGAGGCCGGTCGGATAGCAGGACGTACCGCTGAGGGTCTGCCCGGCAGGACAGTAGTTCGTCGCGCTATGGGAGTCACCGGTCGGATAGCAGGACGTACCCGCGATGGTTTGTCCGGAAGGACAATAGTATCCCGCGCTGTAAGAAAGGCCCGCCGTATAACAGACGTAGGCACCCGCGTTCAACACGATGGTGGACCCGCTAGGACAGTAGAATCCCGCACTGTATACAGCGCCGGTCGGATAGCAGGACGAGCCGTTGAGAGAGTTTCCGGACGGACAACTGTTCAGACACTGTCCATTGGTATAGGTGCCGGTTGCGTAGCCCGTTGCCGGGCAGGATTCGCAGGTGCTGGTACCGCTGTAATAGGTCGTTCCGGCCACGCATTTGTTCGTATTCGTACACATGCCCGAGCTGTAAGTTCCGTTCACGCTCGTGCAGGAGTTGCAGGTATCGCTGGCGGGATCGTAGACATTGCCGACGGCGCACGCTTTGTTGCAGACGTTGCCCGGGGCGTAGTAGGTGGATCCGGCGGAGCAAATTTGGATGCAATTGTTCGTCGCCGAGCTATAGACGCCGCCCGCGATATTGCACGATGTGGCGAGCGATGCCGGATAATACGGCAGGGCCGTGTTCGAAGGATCCGTTCCGTAGGCCGCGGTCAGAGCCGCCCACGATATGCTACCGGCGCCGCGCAGTCCGATACGACCCGGCTTGTAGCCGTAGCCGTACGCCGAGTTGTCGCCCGTGGCCACATTGCTGCCGGCGTAGCCGGTGACCAAGTTGGCTCCGTTCAGGAAGTTGCCGTACTCGTCTATACCTAAGCCGAGGTAGCCGCCGTTCAGGCCATCGTAATTAGGGTTGTTGTTGGAGCACGAATAGGCAAGGCTGCCGCCGACGGCTCCAAGCCCGGGCGGCTTGCTGCCATCCATCAGGAAAAAGCTGATGCCGTCCGCGCCGTCGCCGCCGGCACCGCCCGAATCGCCTTTGTAGGTGACCGTTTTGAACGTGACCTGTATCCCCGCCCCGGTGTTGAAAACGTCCTTCGAAAGGATGGCGCCCCTTTCATTGTGTCCGTACGGATAGCCGTTGGTGAAGCGCAGCGCGCCGCTGCCGACGGGATCAGGGGTCGACGGTGCCGAGGTCGCTCCCAGGAAGCCGCTATTGCCGCCGGTCATGGCAGGATCGTGGTTACTTTGCAGTGCGTAGTAGCTGGACAGAACAGAGGTGCAACCAGGTAAGAAATCGGGTTGCGTCGTCGTCGACGACGACCCCGCTGTCAGGCAGGCGCCGTTGAAATAGTACCATTGGTTGCCGGAAGTGGCGCCGGTGAAGTCCTCGCTGTAGGTGATCTGTGCCCGGCTCGGGTTCGATGCAGCCGCGCCGAGTAGGAGGATCAGAACGGCGCAGAGATATTTGGCGTTCATCAGAGAGTCCTGTTGCTGGAGCTGGTGTAAACGGCGTAGGTGCTTTCAACCACCGCTACCGTATTGGCGCTGCCGCCGTATCCGTAGGCGTCGACTTGGTAGACCTCACCCGGTATGCCCGGGTCGGCCGACTTGCCCATGTCGGAGATATAGAAGGTCGGAGTTCCGAAGTACGTGGGATTCGCGAGGCTCCCGGGACTGTAGGTCAAGATCGAGGCGTTGTTGATCGACATGTTGGCCGCACCGGTGGGTAGATAGGTAACGCCGACGGGTACGCCTGTGATCGTCCACGGGACAATGGTCACGTCGCCGTTGGGGACCACCGTCGGCAGCGTGTTGGCGCAGATCTGTCCCTGGCCGATGGTGCCGTTGAGCATACCGGCGCAGGTGACGGAGAGCGCCGTCGCATTGTTGCTGAGCCAGATTTCGGCGAATACTTGCGCGGATTCCGCGGCCTGCAGTGCGCGCTGTTTCTCGCGCATGTTGCCGGCGATTTTTTCCTGCATGCCGAAGCTGCGGAACAGGCTGAGCGCGATGATGGTGACGACGATCAGCAACAGCAAGCTCGAGACCAGCACGACGCCGCGTTGAGCATGGCGGGGCCTGTAAGTGCAAGAAATCATATCGTGGGACCCGTTTGACTCATGACGCCGATGACGCGTTGAATCTGGAATGTCGCCGGTTGAAGTCCGGGGTTACCGGCGTTGTACAAGGGATTGGTGAAGGTCAGTGTGACCTGAACCGAGATAATGTTATTCCACAGACCCGCATTGGTGACCTGCTGGGCACTCATATAGGTATCGACGTTGTTGCCGGGCTTCGTCGCGTCGGCTCTGACCCCGTATAAGACGCTCATACTGGTGATGTCCAAACCACTTGCCGGGGCGCTGGTGCCGCCGACCAAAACGTACTGCGTGACGGTATTCAAGTTAAGGTCATTCAACGTGCAGACGAGCTGACCGTTCACCACCTGGAACGAATTGACGTACACATCGTTCAGCGCGCCAACGGGATTTGATAGCCCGCTGCAGTTCAGGATTCCATCACCGCCGGCAGTCATGTAGCGCACCTGGATCGTATCGAGGGGTCCCGCCACGGAGGTGCCGTAGATCGATTGTCCGACCGTGAACGGCCCGGCGGCGTTGAGCGCCGTCGTCGAGGTGTTGATGACAGGATTCGGAAAATAGCCTGCCATCTGGATGATGTCGCCCATCATCGTCATCGCCATCCGCTGGTTGTCCTGCATCTGCGCGAGCTGGTTCTGCTCGCCGAAGACCCGACGGTTGGTCTGAACGATGGTCAGCAGCGCGCCCGTCAAGAACACACCGATCGTCAAGGCGATCATGATCTCGATGAGGGTAAAACCCTTTTGAGTCATGGCGTGCATTCGCTACGGTTCCACGTAAAGCGTGTAGGTGGGCGCGAACGTTCCTACCGAGGTACTGGTCGTTTGCGCGGTGGCGGCAGCGGTCTCTTTGTTGATGGACACCGCATGCTCGCCCCACGTGACTTGGATCGTACAGCTGACCGGAATGGCGGGCGGGCACGTGATGGTCGTGAGCGGATTCGAACCAGGCATCATCGAATTGAGCGCCTGCGCATAGGTGTGCAAGTCGAACCCGGCCAGCGTCGGCGGGTCGCAAGCAGGACCGGCTGCCGCTACGCAGCTGGTGGCGATGCCTTGCAGGGTCGCGTCGCCGATAATGAGACCCGTGATCGTGAGCGGCACCGGCGCCGAACCGGCGGCCCAGTAATTGCGATTGGCATGCATGCTCGCGGCCAGGCTCGACGCTTGCAGTGCGACCAGCGAACGAAGGCCGGCCGAGCCTGTGCTCGCGTACGCGAGCGCTTGAATCTTCGCGATGCCGAGCAGGCCGATCGCCGTGATCACCAGTGCCACCATCACCTCGATGAGGGTAAAGCCGCGCGCACGCGATCGGATCTGGATGCCGGCGTGATCGGGTAGTTTCATGTGCAGGTTGTCCCGTTGGCCTTTTCCGTGGCTACCTGGCCGACGAAGTTGAGGGTTAGGCAGCGGGTCCAAGCGCTGGTGCTCGTCGAATCATGCAGGGTGATCAGCGTGCCGTTCGCGATTCCGCCGGCGTAGCCTTCGCGATTGAAGGGGACTTTTGTAAGGGTGTTGGGGGACGCCGTAAAGGTGTCGGTGCCCGAAAACGGTTTCTGCACGCGGAGAACGCCCCCTGCACCGACGACGGCCGTATTGGTAGGGTCCGAGAACACGATCCAGCCGCCCTGCCAAGCCGGCCCGCCGGTGCAAGCCGTGCCGCTCGTGGACACGCAGACGGTGACGGTCTGCCCCTCCTTGATCGCCTCGGCGCGCGCGAACTGCAGGTCCCCAAGCAGACCGTTGATTTCGGCGGCAATGCGATTGGAATTCGTGACGTAACGGAATGACGGCACGGCGAGCATCAGGACGATGGAGCCGATCGCGATCGTCATCATCAATTCAATCATCGTGAAGCCCGACGATTTTGCGAGTGCTGGCATCCCAATCCTCTTATCGGAGGTTTTCATGGGGTTGAGCCTAGGCGTAGAGCCTTACGTGAAGCTGACGGCGGCGCTCCAACGGCCAGATTTGTGACCTGCGTCGCAGTTACGGCCCTGCGGCAAATTGCACCAGGACTTTGGTGCCGCGGCCGTTCGCCCCCGCTTCGATGGACACTGCAGCCTCATAGAGACGGGCGATCTCGTCGACTATGGCCAGCCCCAATCCGCTGCCGTGTCCCGGCGAATTCGGCAGACGATAGAATCGTTGCCGTACCCGGTGGTGGTCTGCCTTGGGGATGCCGGGGCCGGTATCCTCCACCGCGAGGTACGGTCGGCGGTTCCGCAACCCGGCGCTGACGGTGACCGTGCCTCCGGCCGGCGTGTATTTCAGCGCATTGTCGACCAGATTGCTCAACAGGTCGTCGAGGAGAGAGGGATCGGCCTGTATGGACGCCGGCTTTACGTCCGCCCCTAGGTCGATGTTGGACTGCAGGGCGCGATCGAAGAATTTGGCGACGACCTCACCAACGATGGCGCTGAGATCGACCGCCTGGTTCTTGGCGGCCACGTTGGCGGCGGGGTCGGCGCGCGCGAGTGTGAGCAGCTGGTTGGCGGAATGCGCCAATTGCCGTATTCCTTCCTGCAGTGTCAGCAAACGATTCTTGATCGGCTGCGCCGCGGGTTCTGCGGCCAACAGATCCAATTGAGCCTGCATTCCGGTGATCGGTGTGCGCAACTGATGTGCCGTATTGGCGATGAACTGCTGTTGAGACTGTACGGACGTGCGCAGCATGCCGAACAAGCGATTGAGCGTGATCACCACCGGTCCAATTTCTCGCGGTACCGAAGATTCCACGATGGGACGCAAGTCGAGCGGCGAGCGGTCGGCAATCTCGTCGCGCAGTTTCTTGATCGGCCGCAGGCCGAGCTGGATGCCGACCCACACCAGCACGAGCGTGATATCCAACTGCACGAAGTCCCAGAGCAGGGTGCTCATGAAGCCGTAACGGGCTGCCGGTTCAGGAACCGCCCTTACATCTGCCAACGTGATTAGGATGACACCGGCGCGCGTGTCGAATCGCGTCGTTAGACTGCGCACGCTGCGGTGATCGACCTGCGACATGGCGAAGAGTTGGCTGGTCTCGTTGTTCATCGCGACGGCCGGCAGTTCGGGATCGCCGGCGAGCAAACGCCCCTGGGTGTCGCGCAGCGCGTACCTGATCGAGTCGGGCGCGGGCAGAGCAGGCTTGCCGACGCCGGGGCTCGTGTCGAGGGTGATTACACGATCCTTGATCAGTATATGCGCCATCACGGCGTTCGCGGCTTCTTTCAGCCGCCGGTCGCTGCTGATCACGCCCGGCGCAATGCTGTTGAAGTAGTGCACCAGTGCGCCGCAGAGTGCCAACAACATGAGCGGTACCGCCAGCCAAAATACCAATTGGCGGCTGATGGACGAGGTCACGCGGATTTTGCTTCTTCGAGGCGATAACCCAAGCCCCGCAGGCTGCGGACGATGGCGGCGGTGCCGAGCTTGGCCCGCAAACGAGAAATATGGACTTCGACGGCATTGGGCGTGATGTCGTGATCGGGGCTGGCCACTGCCTGCTGAATGCGTTCCTTGGAGACGATCAATCCGATGCGCCGCACCAGACATTCGAGCACCAACCATTCACGCGCCGTCAATTCGACCTCGTCGTCGTCGATGCATAGCCGCTTACCCACGAGATCGACACTCATGCGGTTGAGCTTGATGATGCCGCTCGCGGCGCCGTTCGAGCGCCGCATCAACGCGCGGCAGCGTGCGGCCAACTCGGCGGCTTCGAAGGGTTTGCTCAAGAAATCGTCGGCGCCGAGATCCAGCGCCTTGACCTTGTCGGTGAGGGTGCAGCGGGCGGTGAGTATCAGCGTAGGCATCGTCTTACCCGCGCCGCGGAGGCGCCGCACCAGGGTCAGGCCGTCGGCGCCCGGAAGGCCCACGTCGATCACGGCCATGGCGAACTCCTCGTTCACGAGCGCGGCCTGGGCGGCCTCGGCGCTGGTGACGCGATGGACTGAATAATGAGCCGCGGCTAAGCCGCGCGTGATGGCGTCGGCGACGATGTCATCGTCCTCTACGATTAGAAGCCGCACGTTTCCGCGGAAACGTCGGAACGACCGACAGGCGGTTGGCTCGGCGTTTCCGCGGAAACGCGGTCCGTGGTCCGTGCGCAGCGGAATGCGGTCGTCTTGATTGTCTTCATCATCTAGAGATCACCGACGGCTTTGTCGGGATCGACGGGCTCCGCCCGGTCGGGGCCGAACGTGGTGCGCCGCGGCGGCACCAAGACGCGCAATTTCGCCTCGTAGGCCTTGGCGAAGGTCTCGGTGAATGAATGCGGGAAACCGTCCGCGGGGCGTTGGGCAAGGCCCGCGAACATCTCGGCATAGAGATCCCAGTACTTGGCCTTGTTCTGCGATCCGAAGACGCCGCGCTTGGTGGCTCGGTCAAAACGTTCCTCCAATTCCTTGGGATCGACGCGCCCCAGGAACTCCTCGAATGCGGCGCGCGTGGCCGTCAGGGTCGCGGCATTCTGCGCCTTGAGCTCACGGAAGTTCTGACGAATCGTTTCGACGGACCCCGCGCGGGTGGACAGCGTGGTCAACAATCGAACCAGCGCTTCATCGACTCCCCGGGAGAAATTCAGCGGCGATTCCGGACCCTCATTGGCGGGCGGCGATATGCGGAAGCGATTGCGAAATTCGTTGCGGCTCTGGTTCAGATCCATCACGCCGAGCACTGACTCGCGCAGCAGCTGCCCCGCAAGCTGCAGCGCCGCGCCGCGGGCCTCGGTCGTGATGGCGCTCGGGTCGATGCCGGCGCCCCGGCAGAAGGCCGTCAACCCCACGTCGAAATCGCCCTCGAAGAGTACGGGACTTTGCGGTCGCGCCGGGGGTAGGCCGCGATCGGCCCTGAAACCTTCCACTGTGAGCGGGCGGGTCATCATATGCCAGGGGGTGCCGGCGGCATCAGCCTCCGGCTCGGGCCGAGGCCGCGGTAGGGGTTCCGGCTCCGCGCGGCCGGGCACGGCCTGGCCATAGGCGTCGCGCGGCCGGACCCCGGAATCGCCCATGGAGAGGTTGGAGAGGTCGCTGGGCTCCAAGAGCTGGCTCAGGTCCAGATCCTCGCCCAAGTCATTGGCGGTGGACTTCTTGACTGCGGAGGATGGCGACTGCCCGTCGTAGGCCACGATGGCGCTTTCCTCGGGCGGAAAGTCATTGCTCTTGTCGATGCTGACCAGCAGCTCGTACTCGCCCAGGCGGATGTAATCGCCCTCTTTCAGCACATAGTCGTGGAATTTGCCGAGGGGCACCTGAGCGCCATTGACGTAAGTGCCGTTGGAACTGGTATCGACCAGGACGTAGGTTCCGGCCCGGAAATCGACTCGGGCGTGTTTGCCCGAGAGGTAACGCTCCGTGTCGGGTAGAATCCACTCATTGTCAGTCGAACGCCCGATGGTGCCGCCATGCACGCCGAACACCTTGGTAGATTGCTCGCCGAGGCGGTTTGCATGATCGCTGACAACGCGTAAGCGCAAGGCCATATTCAGTCCCTCCCACGGGTCGATAGGTTTGCGCTAAGTGCCCGTATAATATGGTGAAATACTAGCAATGCTTGGAGCCTTCTAAATGGCCGCGAGTCACATTTTTAAAGTTCAGTTCGTAAATCAAGGCAAGGTTTACGAAATCTACGCCAGGAAAGTGAGTCACGGCAGCCTATTTGGCTTCATCGAAGTCGAGGAACTGGTCTTCGGCGAGCGAACCACCGTGGTGGTGGACCCCGCCGAGGAGAAGATAAAGGCCGAGTTCAACGATGTAAAGCGCACCTACTTGCCTATGCATTCGGTGCTGCGCATCGACGAGGTCAAAAAGCAGGGTGTCAGCAAGATCGTGGCCCTGGAAGGCTCGAACGTCGCTCAATTCCCCGTTCCCATCTACACGCCCGGCGGAGATTCCAACGCCCGCAAATAGTGGTATGCCTGCCAAGATGATTCATGTTTAGCCTTTTCGGCGCGCCGGCGCTGTCGCCATTTCGTCTGGATCACGCCCTGCGCGCGCTGCAGGCCGAGGACAAGCGTGTCACGGCGCTCAGCTGCCGCTGGCTGCACTTCGTCGATGAGTCGCGGCCTCTGGCCGAGGCCGAACTCGGTTTACTCGGAAAGCTGTTGACTTACGGGCCGCGAACAGAACTCCACGAGGAGCGGGGTCAGCGGGTACTGGTCACGCCGCGCGTCGGTACCGAATCACCTTGGTCCAGCAAGGCCACCGATATCGTGCATGTCTGCGGTCTCGACGCCGTCAGGCGTGTGGAGCGCGGCACGGTGTATTTCATTCAAGCCACCGCAGGCTTGGATGAGGCGGGGCTGTGGCGGCTGGCCGCCCATTTGCACGACCGCATGTCCGAATCGATCTGGATCGAGTCGATCGACCCGCAGGGTCTATTTCACGGTGCTGCGGCGCGGCCGTTGCGGATCGTGAACCTGGGGGGCGACGGTCGCGCGGCGCTGGCGCGCGCCAATCGCGACTGGGGGCTGGCGCTGTCGGACGACGAGATCGATTACCTGGTGGCCGCGTTCCGTGAACTGAAGCGGGACCCCACCGATGTCGAGCTCATGATGTTCGCGCAGGCGAACTCGGAGCATTGCCGGCACAAGATATTCAATGCCGAGTTCATCGTCGATGGCAACGCGATGCCCATGTCCTTGTTTGCGATGATTCGCGCCACGTATGCGCGCAATTCCGCCGGAGTGCTCTCCGCCTATCGCGACAACGCCGCCGTCATCGAGGGCGCAACTCCCACGCGGTTCTTTCCGGATCCCTGGACGCATCGGTATGCGGGCACACGCGAGCCCGTCGATATATTGATGAAGGTCGAGACGCACAATCATCCGACCGCGATTTCTCCTTTCCCGGGAGCCGCGACGGGTGCGGGCGGCGAAATTCGGGACGAGGGCGCGACGGGAATCGGCGCCAAGCCCAAAGCCGGTCTGACCGGTTACTCGGTATCGAACTTGAAAATTCCCGGCATGCTGCAGGCCTGGGAGGGCGACTTCGGCAAGCCGGAGCGAATCGCCTCGGCGCTCGACATCATGATTGCCGCGCCCTTGGGGGCAGCCGCCTTCAACAACGAATTCGGGCGCCCGAACATCTGCGGGTATTTTCGGACCTTCGAACAGCAGGGGCTGGAATCCGGCCGAACGGTGATTCGCGGTTACCACAAGCCCATCATGATCGCCGGCGGTCTTGGCAATGTGCGCAGGCCCGACGTGGAAAAGAAGGAGGTCGTAGTCGGCGCGCCGCTGATAGTTCTCGGCGGGCCGTCGATGTTGATCGGCCTCGGCGGCGGAGCGGCCTCATCCGTCGGCAGCGGGCAGAGCTCGTCCGATCTGGATTTCGCCTCGGTGCAACGCGGCAATGCCGAAATGGAGCGCCGCGCACAGGAAGTCATCGACCGCTGCTGGGCCATGGGGGATGCGAATCCGATTTTGCTGATTCATGACGTGGGCGCAGGCGGGCTGTCGAACGCGCTGCCCGAAGCCATCGCGCACAGTCGGCGCGGCGGGCGCATCGACTTGCGCAAGATCCCGAGTGCCGAGTCCGAATTGTCGCCGATGGAGATCTGGTGCAACGAAGCCCAGGAGCGCTATGTATTGGCCCTGGTCCCGGGAAGCGTGGCGCTGTTCGCGGCTCTGTGCCAACGCGAACGGTGCCCATACGCCGTGGTGGGCGAGGTCACCGGCGAAGGCCGCCTGCTCGTCACCGACCCACTCTCGTCCGCCACACCGGTCGACATGCCGATCGAGGTATTGCTGGGCAAGCCACCCCGCATGACCCGCGATGTGCGAACCAGAAACAAAACCGCGGCGGGACTCTCGACGGCTGGATCGACCATCGGCGAGTCCTTGGATCGATTGCTTTGTCTGCCGACGATTGCCGATAAGTCGTTTCTGATCACCATCGGCGACCGCAGCGTCGGTGGAATGATCAGCCGCGACCAGATGGTGGGACCCTGGCAGGTGCCCGTTGCCGACGTCGCCGTGACGTTGAATAGTTACGACGGCTATGGCGGCGAAGCCATGGCCATGGGCGAACGAACGCCCGCGGCCGTGCTGAATGCGCCCGCCTCCGGACGATTGGCCGTGGCTGAAGCGATCACCAATATTCTCGCGGCGGACGTTCACAGCCTCACCGATATTCGCCTGTCCGCCAATTGGATGGCAGCCTGCGGCGAGCCGGGCGAGGACGCGGACCTCTATGTCACAGTGCGGGCAGTGGGTGTGGAGCTGTGCGCCTCGTTGGGGATCACCATCCCGGTGGGTAAGGACTCCTTGTCCATGCGAACCGCGTGGCGGGACGCCGCGGGCGATCATTCGGTGGTCGCACCGATCTCACTGATCATCTCGGCGTTTGCGCCGGTGCGAGATGTCCGCGCCACCTTGACACCGCAATTGGATTTGTCGCTACCCTCGCGCTTGCTATTGATCGATCTGGGCGGAGGCAAGAACCGCCTGGGAGGATCATGTTGGGCTCAAGTGCACGCGAGGAGCGGCGGCGAGCCTGCGGATCTCGATAGTCCCGATCTCCTGCTCGCGCTGTTCGCCGCAATGCGAGAGTTGAAGAATCGAGGACTGATCCTCGCTTATCATGACCGTTCCGACGGCGGCGTGCTGCTCACGTTGCTGGAGATGGCCTTCGCCAGCCACTGCGGACTGGCGATCGATCTAGGGGCTCCGGCGGACCCCATTGCCGCATGCTTTGCGGAGGAGTTGGGCGCGGTGCTGCAAGTGTCCGCGGCCCGCGCATCCGAGGCAGAGGACGTGCTGGCGCGCCATGGGTTGGCAGCGCTGATCCGGGATATCGGCGAGCCGCTCGCCGGAGCCGACGTGCGGGTGCATATCGATGGTCATGCTGTGTACTCCGCCTCGCGTCTGGATTTACATCGGCGCTGGAGCGAAGTGTCGTTCCGCATTCAGGAGATGCGCGACAATCCTGATTGCGCGCGCGAGGAGTTTTCGCGCCTGGCGGATGCGGCCGATCCGGGATTGCATGCTCACCTCGGCTACGATCCCAGCGACGATGTCGCGGGACCCTTCATCTCGAGCGGCGTGCGGCCTGCGGTCGCCATTCTGCGCGAGCAAGGCGTCAACAGTCAGACCGAGATGGCCGCCGTGTTCACGCGCGCGGGATTCGATGCCTACGACGTCCACATGACCGACATCCTGAGCGGTCGCGTTCGCTTGGGACGATTCCACGGTCTGGTCGCGTGCGGCGGCTTTTCGTACGGCGACGTCTTGGGCGCCGGCGAAGGATGGGCGAAGTCGATCTTGTTCAACAGTCTGGCCCGCGAAGAATTTGCGGCATTCTTCGCGCGCGACGCGACGTTCACTCTGGGCGTGTGCAACGGCTGTCAAATGTTCTCGGCGCTCAAGGAGCTGATACCCGGGGCGGAAGCTTGGCCGCGCTTCGTGCGCAATCGATCGGAGCAGTATGAGGCGCGCTTGACGCTGGTGCGCGTTCCGCCGTCGCAGTCGGTGCTGATGGCAGGCATGCAGGGTTCGGTGCTGCCCATCGTAGTCGCACATGGCGAGGGTCAGGCCGAGTTCGATTCAGGGTCGAGTGCGGCGAGTCTGATAGCCCGGGGCTTGGTCACCTTGCAGTACGTGGACAATCGCGAGCGGCCGACGCAGCAGTATCCCTTCAATCCGAACGGCTCGGAGCTGGGTCTCGCCGGACTCTGCAGCGCCGATGGCCGCCACACCTCGCTGATGCCGCATCCGGAACGCGTGTTTCGTACGGTGCAAAACTCCTGGTCGCCGAAGGAGTGGTCGGAAGACGGCGGCTGGATGCGGCTGTTCCGCAACGCGCGGGTGTTCGTGGGCTAGCTCACTTCGATCTGGGTGGGGGCGACGTACTTGCGGAAGGTCATCGCCTGCAGCAGCCGCGCCTTGCGCACGAAGGTTTGATACAGCATATCGCGCATGACTTCCAACAGGATGCCCGCGCGCTCCGAATTGATGTCCGGGTAGTGCGGCCAGGGATCGCTGTCGCTGCCGAACACCACCGCGCGCAAGGTAGCGAAGGTGTCATCGTCGAGTTCAGCCAGGGTGCGAATTTCCTGCAGCGTATCGAACAGCTCGAGCTTGCCGCGCTCGCCGAGCTCGCGGAACAGCGACTGGGCGGTGCGCCGGCTCATGGCTCCGAAGGC
>Ga0073928_10005981_pt1 | contig 16664 bp, 13 predicted proteins | sample PaiPotPPA55metaG_FD_76969 | JGI IMG/M metagenome (GOLD analysis project Ga0073928, IMG submission 76969) | Iron sulfur acid spring bacterial and archeal communities from Banff, Canada, to study Microbial Dark Matter (Phase II) - Paint Pots PPA... ... | reverse complement strand
TCGGAGCGCGCCGCCCGCAGCTTTTCGCGCAGCGCCCCGGTGCGCACGCGCCGGCCTTTTTTCTGGAGCTTCCGCACCTGCGCCTGCGCGCGGTCGCGCGGCAGGATGCGCGCCGAGCCAAACATCACGATCGTGTCGCCAACTTTCTCGCGGCGCATCCGCGTGAGCGGGTCGAGATACTCCGCCAGAATGCGCAGCGGCCGCGCCGCCAGGCTTTCGACGAATTCCGGGTCGCGATAAGCCAGCTTCGGCATTCGCAGATAGCGCGACGGACTCATGGTTTCTCCCGAACGGCAGATGGCAACGAGTCATTGTAGGAGAACGCCGCCGGCAAAAGCCAGCCGCGGCGAAAAGACCGTGGCCTTTCCGCCAATGCAACGTCCGGCGCCGCCGTCGAATCAGATAGACTGGGAGACGTGATGCCGCTGAGAAAATTCGTGCCCCGCATCGCTTTCGCCGCTTTGCTCCTGCTGGCAGCCGGAGCGGCCGCGCGCGGCCAGGCGCCACCGGGGCCGCTGCCGCCAAAGCCCGGCTCGCCGGTGGAATCAGCTCCCCCGGGGCAGAAGGATCAGCAAAAGGACCAAAAGAAAAGACCCCGCGCGCAGGTGCGCGTGCGCGTGACGGAAATCACCGCCCCCGTCACCGTGCAGGACAAAAAGGCCGAGCCTGTCCTCGATCTCAGCGAGAAGGATTTTCGCGTTTTCGACAACGGCGCCGAGCAGAAAATTCAGCACTTCGATTTCGGCGGCGAACCTCTCTCGATTGCGCTGGTCGTCGAAACCAGCTTGCGCATCGAGGCGCTGCTGCCGGCGGTGCGCCAGGCGGGAATCGTCTTCACGCAGACAGTGATGGGGCAGACGGGCGAGGCCGCGGTGATCGGCTACGACGACACCGTCAACCTCTTGCAGCCCTTCACCGGCGACGCCGAACAGGTGGAGCAAACCATCGCCCACTTGAAGATAGGCTACTCCGGCACGCGGCTGTATGACGCCATTTCCTTCGGCGTCACCCAGCTCGAAAAGCAGCCACAGAACCGCCGCCGCGTAATGCTCGTCGTGGGAGAAGCGGTGGATCAGGGCAGCGAGAACAAGATCGGAGAGGCCCTGCGCGAAGCCCAACTCGCCAATGTGGTCATCTACACGGTGGGCCTTTCCACCACCGCCGCGCAATTGCGCGCCAAGCCAAAAGAAGGCGGGCCGCCCGAAATCGGCCCGCCCGGCACCTTTCCGCTGCCACCTGTTCCCGGCCAACCGCAGACTCCGGAATCGGAAAGCCAGCGCTATGGCAACATCGATTTGCTGTCGCTTGCCATCTGGGTGGTGCAGCGAGCGTCGAACGAGGTGCACAGCCACGCCCTCGAAGTCGCTTCCACCGCCACCGGCGGCGAGCACGTCAGCACGTTCAAGGACCGCACCATCGAAAAGGCCATCGACAAGATTGGCGGCGAGCTCCACACGCAGTACATGCTCGGCTATAGCCCTCCCGGCGAAGAGATTTCCGGCTTCCACACGATCAAGGTGGAGGTCACGCGCCCCGGCGTGAAGGTCCGCACGCGCCCGGGCTACTACGTCGCCCCACCTGCCTAGTTGGACGGCGCGGGATAAGGGTTACGAGCTCCCGACGCTGCAGGGCGAGTCTTCTGAATCCAGGAACTGCGCGAGCAGCCTGCCGAAATCCTGCTCGGTGGGCGGCATGCTGAACCGCAGGCCCTTCGCTCGCATTTCCTCGTAAAATTTCGGGAGGTCTTCCACGTTGAAACCCAGCTCCATCTTTCCGGACGGATTCTTATCGGAGGCGGGATGAAGAGCGAGCGCGACCTCGCCGGTGACGAATTCGCTCCAGCCCGGCGACTCGAACTTCAGCGGCAGGCCCAACGTATCCCGGTAGAACTTCACCGCCGCGTCCATATTCTTTACAAATTTGATTACGTAGGTGAGTTTGGCCGTCATGGCGCGCCTCCCTTCCTGGAAATCGCTTGCTAGCCTTTCTCCACTTCCGCCTCTTCCTCTTCGAGGATGGCCGCGGCGGCGGATACACGATCGCCTTCCTCGAGGCGCAGCAGTCGCACGCCCTGCGTCGAGCGGCCGGCCTCGCGGATCTCGGCGGAGTGCACGCGAATCACCTTGCCCTGCCCGGTGATGATCATCACGTCGGAATCCTCGCGCACCTGCAACGCGGCGACTACCGAGCCGTTGCGCTCGGTGGTCTTGAGGTTGATGACGCCCTTGCCGCCGCGCGATGTGACGCGGTATTCGGCGAGCGGGGTGCGCTTGCCGAACCCCTTCTCGGCGACGGTGAGCATCAACGAGGTAAGCGATTCGCGGATCTCGTCGCTCTCGAGCTCGTCGAGGTTCGTGGCGGTCTTCTTGTACTCCTTCTTGATGATTTCGAAGTCGGGCTGCACGACGTCCATGCTGACGACGTAGTCGCCCTTCGCGAGATCCATGCCGTTGACGCCGCCGGCCTGGCGCCCCATCGCGCGGACTTCCGTCTCGCGGAAGAGGATGGCCTGGCCTTCGTGGCTGGCGAGAAAGATCATCTGCTTGCCGTCGCTGAGCTTCGCGCCGATCAGCTCGTCGGAGCCGTCGAGGTTGATGGCGATGATGCCGGAGGGCCGCGGGTTCGAGAATTCCGCGAGCTCGGTTTTCTTCACGGTGCCGCTGCGCGTGGCCAGGAAGACGTAGCGCCCTTCCTCCTCGAGATTGCGCGCGGAGACGACCGCGGTCAGCTTCTCGCCTTCCTGGAAACGCACCAGGTTGGCGATGGCCTTTCCGCGCGTGGCCGCCGCGGCTTCGGGAATCTCATAAACCTTCAGCCAGTAGACGCGGCCCTTCGAGCTGAAGAGCAGGATGTAGCTGTGCGCCGAGGCGACAAAAAGATGCTCGACGAAATCCTCTTCGCGCGTCTTTGCGCCGATACGGCCCTTGCCGCCGCGCGACTGGTGGCGGTAAACGTCCACCGAAGTGCGCTTGATGTAGCCGGCGTGGCTGACGGTGATGGCCATCTCTTCGTCTTTGATCAGGTCTTCGAGCTTGATTTCCTCGACGCGGTCCACGATCTGTGTGCGCCGGTCGTCGCCATAGAGCTTCACCATCTCGCGCAGCTCGACCACGATCAGCCCGCGGAGCTTCTTTTCGCTGGCCAGGATCTCCTTGAGCTCCGCGATTTTCGTCTGCAGCTCTTTCAGCTCTTCGATGATCTTCTCGCGCTCGAGCTGCGTCAGGCGGTGCAATTGCAGGTCGAGGATGGCCTGGGCCTGGCGGTCGCTGAACTTCCACCGCTCGATCAGGCCTTCCTTGGCTTCCTTGGGGGACTTGCTGCGGCGGATCAGCTTGATCACGTCGTCGAGATTCTCGAGCGCCTTCTTGAAGCCGAGCAGGATGTGCTCGCGCTCTTCGGCCTTGCGCAGCTCATACTGGGTGCGGCGGCGCACCACGTCCACGCGGTGCTCGATGAAGAGGCGCAGTAGCTCGACGAGGCCGAGTTCGCGCGGCTGCCCGCCGACGATGGCGAGCAGAATCATCCCGAAGGATTCCTGCATCTGGGTGTGCTTGAAGAGGTGATTGAGGATGAGCTGGGGCTCTTCGTCGCGCTTGATCTCGATCACGATGCGCATGCCCTGGCGGTCGGATTCGTCGCGGATGTCGCCGATGCCTTCGATCTTCTTGTTCTGCACCAGCTCGGCGATGTGCTCAATCAGGCGGGCCTTGTTCACCTGGTAGGGCAGCTCGGTCATGACGATGTTCTCGCGGTCTTTGCTGGCCTGCTCGATCGCCGCCTTCGCGCGCACCTGAAAGGTGCCACGGCCTGTCTTGTAGGCCTGCTCGATTCCTTCGCGGCCGTAGATATAGCCGCCGGTGGGAAAATCCGGGCCGGGCATCAGCTTCATCACTTTCTTCAGGCCGGCATCGGGCTCTTCGATCAGAAGGATGGCGGCTTCGACGGTTTCGCGCAGGTTGTGCGGCGGAATGTTCGTGGCCATGCCGACGGCGATGCCGGAAGAGCCGTTGACGAGCAGGTTCGGGATTTTCGTTGGCAGGACGGTGGGCTCCTGCGTGCTTTCGTCGAAGTTCGGGACAAAGTCCACCGTTTCCTTCTCGATGTCGGCGAGCATCTCCTCAGCGATCTTCGAGAGGCGTGCCTCGGTGTAACGCATGGCCGCGGGCGGGTCGCCATCCACGGAGCCGAAGTTGCCCTGGCCGTCCACCAGCGGGTAGCGCATGTTGAAATCCTGCGCGAGGCGGACGAGCGCGTCGTAGACGGGCGAATCGCCGTGCGGATGAAATTTTCCGAGGACTTCGCCGACGATCTTGGCGCACTTGCGGTATGGCCTGGTGGAAGTGAGGCTGAGCTCATACATTCCAAAGAGGATGCGGCGGTGAACCGGCTTCAGGCCGTCGCGGACGTCCGGGAGGGCACGCCCGATGATTACGCTCATGGCGTAGTCGAGATACGACTTCTTCATCTCGGCTTCGATATCCACCGGCGTCATGATCGACAGGTTCTGTTCATCCGCCATCGGTACGCTCCCCTATCAGGAAATATGAGTTCGCGAAAATCGTGGACTGGCCTGTGACACGCGTCAGGGCGCCGAATGGCGGGCCCGATCGGCACGCGGCTGACGCGCGATCCATTCGACGACGTAGGCCTTCACCGTCTCAAAGGCGGTGGCGTTGTTTGAAAACCGCTGCGCGCCGAAATGGGCTTCGAGGCGCAGGATCAGGTCGGCGCATTCGGCCTCACTCGCGCATTCAAACGCGACGCCATGCTCGCTATCGGGCGCCGCGGTGGGGACGGCGCTAAAGTCCGAGCAGCCGAGGCCCTTCAGCCCCGGCAGCGTCTTCCATGTGAGTTGATAAATCATGGTTCGCTCCGCGTTGCTGGTCTGTTCAAGAGGTTACTTCTTTGTCTTCCATAGGCCGATCGTGTTTCCCTCCGGGTCCTGCATCCAGGCAAAAGTTCCCGTGGGAATCTCCACGGGCGGCACGACTGTTTGACCGCCCAAGGCTTTGGCTTTTTCCAAGTACGCTGCTACATCCTCCACTTCCACATAAAAAATCGTGTAGTGATTCGGCTCATGGCCGAGCGCAGTGATGTGCCCGCCAATGCCACCCGTTTCCGCGGCAATCATCGCTGCCGGGCCCATCGCCTCGATCTTCCAATCGAACAGCTTGCCGTAGAATTCCTGCGTCTTCGCGCTGTCCTTGCATCCAATCTCGAAATGCACCACTGGCTTTGCCATCGCGCCTCCAATTTGAGAAAACTTCTTCCGTTCAGCGCCGCTTCCGCATTATTCAAGCGCGGCGTAGCCCGGATCGGCCACCGGGACCAGCCGCGGCGCTTCGCCGGTCCAAAATACGAGGACGCGCCCGGCGAGCGTGTCGTCTGTAATCAGCCGTTCGACCGCGGCGGCAATCTCCTCGAGCGGCGTGAGGGTCGCGGGCGCGCCCTGCTCGGCGCGCTGCTGCGGCGTCAGTGGCTCCCAGTAGGCGCGTACTTCCTCGCTCGCGACCCAGTCCGGGACAATACAGTTGACGCGAATCTTTTCGCGCTCGCCGAGCGATGCAAGTGTGGTGGTGAGCCGCATGACGCCCGCCTTGGCAATATCGTAGGCCGGCGAAGAGGAATGCTTGCGGCCGTGCCCCAGCGCTGAGGTCGAACCGAAGTTGACGATGGCTCCGCCGCCGCGCTTGCGCATCAAGGGGATGGCGTAGAGCGTGCCGTGCACCGCGCCCATCAGATTCGCGGCCAGCGTTTCGTGCCAGCGCTCGAGCGGCGCTCCAGGAAAATACGGCCCGGCATTGTTGACGAGGATGTCCAGGCCGCCATAGGTGCGCTCGGTGAAAGCGAGCAGCGCCTGCACCTGGTCTTCGCGGCCTACGTCGGCGCGGCGGAACTGCGCTTTGCCGCCCGCGGCCTCGATGCGCGTGACGGTCTCGCGGCCGCCGGCTTCGTTCGCATCGGAAACGACGACGGACGCCCCGGCCTGGGCCAGCCGTAGCGCGACCACGCGCCCCGAGCCACCCCCGCCCGCCCCCGTCACAATCGCGACTTTGCCTGCTATCTGCATGGTCATTGCCGCGCCCAGATCAGATATCGAGATTCACGACTTCGAGAGCGTTTTCCTCGATGAACTTGCGGCGCTCTTCGACGTTTTCGCCCATGAGCGTCGAGAAAATGTCTTCGGCGGCGACGGCATCCTCGAGGCGGACCTTGAGCAGCGTACGCGTCTCGGCATTCATCGTGGTTTCCCAGAGCTGCTCGGGATTCATCTCACCCAGGCCCTTGAAACGCGTGATGGTGAATTCCTTCTTGGCGTCTTCGAGGACGTAGGCGAGCACGCCGAGGGCGTTTTCCTTGCTGACCTTGTCTCCATTGTGGGCGATGGTGAAGGGCGGCTTATCGAGCGTATCGAGCGACTGGCGAAGCACACGCAGGCGCTTGTAATCGGCGGTGGCCGCCAGGGCCCAGTTGACGCGGCGCTCGCCGCCGTTCTTGAGCACCAGCTCGTGCAGGCTGTGCTCCTCGTCGAATTCGATCTTCGATTCGAGGTTCAGCTTGGCCTTCTCGATGTCCTTGACGAGCGCCTGGAGCTTCTTTTTGTCGGCGAAGTCCGCTTTTTTCTCGATGTCGCTCGCAACGAGCAAGTCCACCAGGCGGGGCTCGCGGAGGCGGCGGGCAAGCTTCGCGGCCACCTGGTCGTACTCCTGCACGTTCAAGAGAAACTGGGTAAGGACGCCGCCTTCGAGCGCCTTGCCGTCCTTGCCCTTGACGATGTGCTCTTCGGTGGCGCGCTTCATCAGCTCGCGGGAGAACTCGCGCTCGTCGCGAATGTAGCGGTCCATCTTGCCGCGCTTCACGCGGTAAAGAGGCGGTTGCGCGATGTAGATGTGCTCCTTTTCGATGAGCGCGCGCATGTGGCGGAAGAAAAAAGTGAGCAGCAGAGTGCGGATGTGGCTTCCATCCACGTCGGCGTCGGTCATGAGGATGACTTTGTGGTAGCGGAGCTTCGCGGGATCGAAATCATCCTTGCCGATGCCGGTGCCCAGGGCGGTGATGATGCAGCGAATTTCCTCGTGGCCGAGCATCTTGTCGTAGCGTGCCTTTTCGACGTTGAGGATCTTGCCCTTGAGCGGAAGAATGGCCTGGTAACGCCGGTCGCGGCCGCCCTTGGCGGAGCCGCCGGCGGATTCGCCCTCGACGATGAAAAGCTCGCAGCGCGAGGGGTCGCGTTCCTGGCAATCGGCGAGCTTGCCCGGCAAGCCGCTCGAATCGAGCGCCGACTTGCGGCGCGTCAATTCGCGGGCCTTGCGCGCGGCTTCGCGGGCGCGGGCGGCATCGATGCACTTGCCGATGATCTTGCGGGCGATCGAGGAGTGCTTGTCGAAGTATTCGCCGAGCTTTTCGTTGACGAGCTGCTCGACGAGGCCCTTGATGTCGCTATTGAGCTTGCCCTTGGTCTGGCCTTCGAACTGCGGCTGCGGGAGCTTTACGGAAACGACGGCGACGAGGCCCTCGCGGACGTCGTCTCCATTGATGGAGACCTCGTCCTTCTGCTCCTTGAGCATGCCGAAGGAGTTGGCGTAGTGGTTGATTGTGCGCGTAAGGGCGGAGCGGAAGCCGGAGAGATGCGTGCCGCCATCCACGGTGTTGATGGTGTTGGCGAAGGCGAAAATATTTTCCGCGTAGCTGTCGTTATACTGCACCGCGATTTCCATATCCACCTGCTCGCGCTTGCCTTCCATATAGATCGGCGAGTCGTGGAGGGTTTGCTTGCCGCGGTTGAGGTGCTTGACGAACTCGGCGATGCCGCCGGTGAAGCGGAATTCCGTCTTCTTGTTGCTGCGCTCGTCGTCCAGCGTGATTTTCAGGCCCTTATTGAGGAAGGCGAGTTCGCGGAGGCGCTGCGATAGGGTGTCGTAGCTGAAATTTACGGTGGTGAAGATGGAAGTGTCCGGATGAAAGGTGATCTTGGTGCCCGTCTTCTTGGTTTTGCCCGAAGCCTTCAGCTTTGAAGTGGGCGCGCCCTTTTCATAGGACTGCTCCCAGACCTGGCCGTCTCGCCAGATTTCAAGGTCGAGCCAGTCGGCCAGCGCGTTGACCACCGAGACGCCCACGCCGTGGAGACCGCCGGAGACCTTATAGGTATCGCTGTCGAACTTTCCCCCGGCGTGCAGGACGGTCATGACGACTTCGGCGGCAGGCTTCTTCTCGGTGGCGTGCATGTCCACCGGAATGCCGCGGCCGTTGTCGATTACGGTGACGGAGTTGTCCTCGTGGACGATGACGTTGATCTCGTCGCAGAAGCCGGCCAGCGCTTCGTCCACGGAGTTATCCACCACTTCCCAGACCAGGTGATGCAGTCCGAGCTCGCCGGTCGAGCCGATGTACATGGCCGGGCGTTTGCGTACGGCTTCGATCCCGCCGAGGACTTTGATGGATGTGGCGTCGTACTTATGCCCGAGGCCCTTGGCGGCCGCAGTTTCTTTTTCCCCCATGGGTTGTGCGTCTCCTGACTCGTGTGCTCGGGAAGGCGGTGGCGGACGTGCGCGACACTTGCCTTGCCCATTGGTCACCGGGCTTTGCGCCGGGACTCGAAGGGTTTCTGCTTCATCCCGTCCCATTCCATCCCGGCTGGGCCGGGACTCGGGGAGACGCGGCGAAGCTTTTTTCGCCCCCGAAGGGGCGTCTTGCCGGGCTCTCGGCTGACGTTCGCGCCCTGGCGCGGGCGCTACTTCAGGAAGCCGCAAGGCCCGTCTTGCGCTCCGAATTGGAGGAATCCGGAGCTTCTAAACAGAAAGAATTCTACCGGAATTTCGCCTCTTTCTCAAGGCGATTCTGGCCTCGGATTTCGTATTTATCTGGCTATTTATCAGTGGATTACAAAGCGTCCTGAGGGAAAATACAGGAAGTCTTTAGAGAGGCGCCCTGGAAGCGGAAAACCGGCAATTTCAAAGGAAAAAAACGCGCGAGCCGCTCGAAACGTTTTTCTTTTTTATGTCCTGCTTAGCTTCGAGCCGTGGCCAAGCGTTTTGGCAGAACCCGCCGGACTCGCGGAAGCACGAAGTCGTGAAAGGTGCCGGCGAGACATGGGCCGAAATTGCCCGGCCCCATGAAGTTGTCGGTGATCGAGAGGGTGGGATCGAGCGAGGTCACCCAATGCACCCAGTTGCCGGGAACAAAAATAATTTCGCCGGGGCCCAGCGTGGTTTCGACTCCGCGGGCCTCTGCGAACTTGGGGAAGCGCGCGAGATCCGGATTGTCCGGCCGCACCGCCCAGCAATTCTTGTAAAGGAAGTCCTTCTGGTCGGGCGAAAACAGAACCCATTTCTTTCTGCCCTGCAACTGCCCCAGCCACGCATGCGTGCTCCAGATGTCCTGATGGAGATTCGTGGTGGCGCCTTTGGGGCCGATAAAAATGCGCGGTCCGGGACGCCGGAGAAAGCTGGGCAGGAATTTGAACCAGTTGAAGAAATAACCGGGGATGCTGAAATCGGCGAGCAGGTCCGGGCGATCGAGGAAGAGACCGGAGAAATCGCGGACGTAGAAAGGGTAGGTCTCCCAATCGCGTGTCTGGCAATTGTCAATGAACTCGCCCAGGGGAATGCGCTCGATGCGATCCGGACGATAGTTGCCGTCCTCGTAGCGGAAGGCCTGAATGACGGTGTCGCCGCAAACCGATTTCAGATAGTCGAACGTCCAGGCATTCAGCGCTTTCCAGCCCAGCATGGCGTCCGTGATGACCACCGGCTTTTGCGGATACAAATACTCGCGTTTGAAATCACGCAGAGACAGCCCGGCGTGGCGCGGGATAGGCTCAAAGTGAACAGATTCGGTCATTGCGGTTTCTTACCTCGTGGCGCACAAGGCGCAAATCAGCCTAACGGGCCGGACCCTACGATTCCGTGCATTCTGGCTGCCAGTATATCAGGCTAAAGACCCTCGAGCTAAAGGCCTTATATGCCTGGTGTTGCGTCAGACCCAATGGCAGGTTGAGAGTTCCAAAACAATCGCTCTGCCGGGAACGGGAACCCGGAGCGGCAAAAGATTTGGCCCTAAAGTGTAAGTTTTTTCACGCGGAATGTTCACCTCCGGGGAGGAAGCGGGTTTCGCAAATCCTCCCCGAAGGCTGATTGAAGTTATTTGCGTGATCCAAAATGAAAGACAACTCCGGCTGCCACTTGAAGGTTGTTCTGAGTGTTGCTGTTGCCGAAACCATTATTCTTGCCGTTATTGAATCTGGTACCGAGATAGTCAGCTTGGATCAGGCGAATGCTGATCATTGGAGTTAGGCGATAATCAAGTCCTCCACCCAACTTCCAAGCGAACGCGTTCTTTGAAACGGTGTTTCCGCCGGTCGGCGTGATTGAAATGTGGGCTCCGCCAAGCAGGCCCTCAGCAAAGAGGTCCCACCGCGTATTCGTGTGAATCCTCGCTCCGCCAAGATAGGTGACGGTGGTGCCGCTGAAGAACGTATCGCCGTCGTGCCCCGCACCGAAGTCGCCAACCACACCGAGATAGTTGCCCAGATTATAGATCAACGTACCGTTGCCGCCGTGAAAGTATTCAGGAGCGCCGCCCGCGGTGATGCGGGTTACCGTATAGGTTCCGGACGCGTCCACTACCGACTGGGTATCCTGAGCAAGCAAAGGCATAGCTATTAACAGCGCCAGGCCCAGCAATGTAACTTTGACTGCTTTCATGTTTACTTTCTCCTTTTAGTTTTTGGAATCCAAAGCCCCCAAGGGTTCACGAAACCACATCCCCCTCGAACGTTAATTTTAACAGGCTTCAACCGTCTCTTAAAAGGGGTAGATGCAAAAAGGGTTCTATAGGATGCCTATGATTTTGAGGGGGTTGCGGCAAAAGCACCTGCACCTGTGGCCGGTAGCCAGGCCCTCAAATGCGCATGGGCATGACGACGTAGCGGTAGCGGTAGGCTTCGTCGGCGAGGGGGCGCATCTGCCCGGCGGACTGTTCGTCCTTCAGCTCGACGGAGATGGGGCCGTCGGCCGCGGCGGCGAGGAAATCAAGGATGTACTGGGCATTGAAGCCGATGGCCAGCGGCTCACCCTTGCACTCTTTTTCGATGGCTTCCTTGGCCTCGCCGTATTCGGGGCTGGAGGCGGAGATCTCCACGCCTTCCTTGGCCAGCATGAACCGCACCGCATGGGAACGCTGGTCGGCGAGCTGGGAAACGCGGCGCAGGGCATCCTGGAGTTCATTGCGCTCGAGAACGACGGTCTTGTTCGTATCGCGCGGGAGGACCGCCTCGTAGTTGGGGAACTGGCCGGTGAGCTTGCGCGCGGTGAGCAGGCGTCCGCCGAGCTGGAAGAACAGGTGGCTATCGTCCTGCGCGAATTCGAACTGGGCGTCTTCACTGGCGCCGGCAGCCAGGCGCTGGACTTCGGTCATGGCCTTCTTGGGGATCAGCACGCGCACTTCATTTGAAAGGCCGGCCAGCTTATGGTCGGCCTCGACCATGGCCAGGCGGTGGCCGTCGGTGGCGACCATCACGACGGAGTCCGGCTTCAGGACCATCAGCGCGCCGTTCAGGGTGTAGCGCGATTCTTCAAGCGAAATGGCGAACGTCGTTTTGGCGATCAACCCGGACATCACGCTCGCGGGGATCTTCACAAGGGCGTGCGGAAAAGCCGGGAGCGCGGGGAAATTATCCTGGGACATGCCGACGAGCTTGTAGGTCTTGCGGTCGGAGACGATCTGCACCCAGTGGTTCTCGAGCTGCTTGAAGCGGATCTCGCCCTCGGGGAGAAGGCGGACGAGCTCGAGAAGTTTCTTCGCCGGGATCGTTGCCGAGCCGTCCTTCTTAACCTTGGCCTCGCAGGAGGTGCGGATGGAGAGCTCGAGGTCGGTGGCGGTGATGGCGAGGCGGCTGCCCTTCGCTTCGCAGAGAAGGTTCGAGAGAATGGGGATGGTGGTCTTGCGCTCGACGACACCCTGGGTCATGGAAAGCTCGTCGAGAAGCTCGTGCCGCTTTACGCTGAATTCCATTTCAGGCCCTCGCTCTTTTTGCACCGCGCTACGGCGGTTACTTTACTTCATTTGATTATAATAAATAAAGAGAACCCGTCGTCGCCGGAGCTGTGCAATCTTCGGAAAACCCGTGAACTACCGCTCCCTACGTGACTTGGAGCCCTGCGGCTTCTGTGGAGACCGCCGCGCCTCCGAGGAAAACCGGCGGTCCCGAGCGGCTCCGAGTCGTGTGCCGCAAACTGTCCACAGGAAAGTCACCGCGCGGCGTGCCGCAAACAACCGCAAGTACATTCAACCCTAGGTAAACGAATCGAGTAGCCTGTTGATGACCTTGTTCAAATCCTTGTCGGTGCGCCGGAGGGTGTCAATCTTATTTATGGAATGAAGAACGGTGGTGTGGTGCTTGCCGCCGAACTGGCGCCCGATCTCCGGAAGCGAGGCAGCGGTAAGCTGCTTCACCAGGAACATCGCCACCTGCCGCGGGACGACGATGTTCTTGGAGTTGCTCCGCACCTTGAGGTCCTGGGCGCGGAGGCCGTAGATCTCGCCGACGCGCTTCTGTATCTGCTCGATGGTGACTTTCTTCTCCTGCGTATCAATGATGTTTTTCAGCACCTGCTGGGCGGTCGAGAGGCTCAGCTCCACGCCGGTCAGCGAGGCATAAGCCATCAGGCGGATCAAGGCGCCCTCGAGCTCGCGGATATTGGATTTGATGGCGCGCGCGATGAATTCAGCCACCTCATCGGAGAGATGGGCGCGCTCGCTTTCCGCCTTCTTCTGCAGGATGGCGATTTTCGTCTCGAGGTCGGGCGGCTGGATATCGGCGATCAGCCCCCATTCGAAACGCGAGCGCAGCCGCTCCTCGATGGAGGAGATCTCTTTCGGCGGGCAGTCGGAGGAGATCACGATCTGCTTTTGCTGATCGTAGAGAGCGTTGAACGTGTGAAAAAACTCCTCCTGGGTGCGCTCGCGCGTGGCGATGAACTGAATGTCGTCCACCATCAGAACGTCCATGGTGCGGAAGCGGTCGCGGAAGCTGGACATGCGGTCGAAGCGCAGCGACGCGATCACCTCGTTGGTGAATTTTTCCGCGCTGACGTAGGTAAGCCGCAGCACCGGGTTGCGCTTCTTCAGGTGGTGGCCGATGGCCTGCATCAGGTGCGTCTTGCCCAGCCCCACTCCGCCATAAATGAAGAGCGGATTGTAAGCCTTCGAGGGCTGGTCGGCGACGGCCTGCGCGGCCGCGTGGGCGAACTGGTTGCTCGCGCCGACGATAAACTTGTCGAAGGTATAGCGCGGGTTCAACTGATGGTTCGAGGAATCGAAGTCCAGCTTGGCCTGCGCCTGTGCGGCCGGCGCTGCCGCCGCGGGAGGCTCCGGCTCGGAGCAGAGGAACTCAAGCCGCGTATCCGGCAGGCCCACCTCGACAAGAACCGCCTTTAAGATCTCGCCGTAGGTTTCCGTCAAGCGCTTGCGGAAAAGGCGCGTGGGCACCCGGACCAGCAGCCGGCCTTCGCCGACCTCTTCCAGGCGGGTGGGGCGAAACCAGGTGGTGAAGCTGTGGGGATTGACGCGCCGCTCCATGTGATGGAGGATTTTTTCCCAATGGTTCATAAGCAAAAACCAGCCTTCCGGTAATTTCCACTGGCGTGGAAATACTGTGGAAATCCCGCCCCGAGGGAGCCCGCTTCAGTTTCTATTCGTCGAACTGTCCGTGAGAGGATCGCCCCGGCGTCCTCCGCATCGTCCACCCGAGGAGTGCCAAGCAACCAAGAGCAAACCACGAAAGCGAGCCGGGATTCTGCCTAAAGGAAATGCGCGGGGCAAGAGAAAACTGAGCGAAGAGCCTGCACAGAGCGCACAGAGAATTCACAGGATTTCCACACACGAAATTCCGCTTGACACTGGAGAACAGCGAGCGGCGATTCGTTCAAGGTTTCGCCGCGGGCGCGGGAGTTTTGTCGGGGCGCGGAAACTCGAAGATGCCCAGCGGGTCGGCGGCAAGAAGAATGCGGTCGGGCTCAACGAGGATGGCGACGGGCTCGAGCCGCGCGCCCTCCGGCGTGAAGATGCGGTAACTGCGGTGGCGATTGCCGTCGCCATCGAACAAAAGCAGTTCGTCGCCGAGAGCCACCCACAGCTGCTGCGTTTCCGGCTCGACGCCGATGGCATTGACGACGGGCTTAAGCACCGGGGTAACGCGCTGCTCGCTGAGCCGGAAAATCTCGCGGCGCAGCGCCTGAGCCCGCGGCGCGTACTCCTGAGTGGTGAGAGAGATTTCGAAGGCGTCGTAGCCGAAGCGGTCGTACTTGCGGACGGTGGGCTCGGGGAGATAGGTGAACGCGTAATAAATATGGCTGGCTGCATCGGTAGCCAGCCGGCCGACGTTGAGGAAACGATTCAGATCGGCGCGATCCGTGAGATCGGAAAGGTCGCCGAATTCGCGCGCCACTTTGCCGTGCTCATCGAAGACGGCAACGAGCTGGTGGGACTGCAGGCTGGCCACCGCTACTTCCCCGGTTGGCAGCGCCGCGATCGAGCAGGGCGCGGGGATGGAGATGGTGCTCGCGAGCTGGCCGTTCGCGTCGAAGATCTTCACCGCGTTGCCGCCGCGGTCGGCAACATAGACTCGTCCAGCTGCGTCCACGTCCATATCCTCGCCGTAAACGAGCGGGGGAGCGCTCGCCGCAGGCACCTGTCCGGCGGGCTTGCCGTCCGCGCCATAGATCGCGACAAACTTGTCCGGCGCCGCCAGGATGTAATAGCGTCCCCCGGGGCCGTGTCTGAGGGCGCGCAGGCCCGGACCGATTTCCGGAAAGACGCGCGCGTGGGCGAGGAGTTCGCGGTCGAGCTGCTGCGCCGGGGCTCTGCTCGTGGCGAGAAGTCCCGCCGCGAGCGCCACCCCGAGCCAGAGTGCCGGGTAAACATGGAGCCGGGAAGGTTCGGACATAGGCTGGGAATTATACATGCTCTTGTCGCGAGATGCGGGGGCGCGGCGAGGTGTTGCTTCAATCGAGGCGGAAGTTGAGGCGCTCGATCGAAAGGGCGTGGCCGGTCTCCGGGTCCACGTCGAGGAGCACCGTGTTCATCTGTATATCGCCCTCGGCTACGGCGAAGCGCGCCGGGAGGCCGTCGAGGAAGCGCTTGACGATGCCTTCCTTGTCCATACCGATCACGGAGTCGTGCGGGCCGGTCATGCCCACGTCGGTGATGTAGGCAGTGCCCTTGGGTAGGACGTGCGCGTCGCCGGTGGGCACGTGCGTATGGGTGCCCACGACGGCGGAGACGCGGCCGTCGAGATACCAGCCCATCGCCTGCTTTTCCGAAGTGGCTTCGGCGTGGATATCCACCAGCACCACCTTGACGCCGGGCGGGATGCGCGCGAGCTCGCGGTCGGCGGCGCGGAAGGGGCAATCGATGGGCGTCATAAACGTACGGCCCTGGAGGTTCAGCACTGCGTAGCCGGCGCCATTCCGCGCCTCGCCCACAAAAAGCCCGCTGCCCGGCGAGCCGTCGGGAAAGTTCGCGGGGCGCAGCAAGCGCGGCTGATGCGGGAAGTAATCGAAGATTTCCTTGCGGTCCCAGATGTGGTTCCCGCCGGAAAGCACTTCGATCCCGGTGGACAGCAGCTCGTCCACCAGTCGCGGCGTGACCCCGAAGCCGGAAGCGGCGTTTTCGCAGTTGGCGATGGCCAGGTCAATGCGCTGCTGGACCAGAATGTCCGCGGCGCGGTCGCGCACAATCCGCCGGCCGGGCTCACCCACAATGTCACCAATGAAGAGAATGCGCATTCAGCAGTGTCCGTTTCAGGATGATCCTTCGCCCGAAAGTCGCGGCTCAGGGTAAAAAGGAGCAGTCCACTTGGCCGTCCGGTGCTAGACCTCTGAACCCCACGAATAGGTGGGTGCCCTGCGCCCGCCTTCAGGCTTTCCCGTCCCGTTTTACGGGGACGGGACATGCGCAACAGCGGGACGACGGGGGCTCCCTGGGATCCAGTGTTGGTTCAAAAAGGCCTTCGCGCCGTCACGCGCGTTGCAGACCGGCTCCAGCCTTCATTGTAGCAGGGGAGGAGCCGTTAACGCTCTTCATTGCAGCATCCCCAGTCGAACAAGTCGGGCGCTTGGAAGGAAAAGGGGGCGGAGCGTCCTGCGACGCCCCGCCCGCTGAGCGCTAGAAGTGGAAGCCGAGTTCGGCAGTGTAGGTTCGCGGCGTCACGTAGTGCGTGCCGCTGAAAGTGGAAAGAAAGTTGTAGAGCGCGACTTTGTTGGTCAGGTTGATGACCGTGAAGCGCAGACTCCACTTGTAACGATCGCCATGCAACAGATTGTCATCGCCCAGGCTCGTGTCAAATAGATTGCGCGGTGCAATGCGTTGCGGATTGTGGTCGTCATTTTCCTTCCCGGGCGCCGGCACCTTGACGAATATGGATCCGAGCCCGGCTGCATCGCACGTGGCAAGCGCGGGCCCCGTCGGGCTGGGAGCCGCAAGCTTGCCGTCGCAAGTGAGCCCGGCCTGAAACTCCTGATCGGCGGTCAGTGGGAGGCCGGTGATGGCGTTGACCAGAGCCACCTGGCCGTTGGGAATGTTGGCTCCTCCTCCCTCGCCAATGGGCGTCGATGAAAAACAGGTTGCCGTCAGCGCCACGCACGGAACGGCGCCGCTCACAAGTC
>Ga0073928_10005980_pt1 | contig 16669 bp, 13 predicted proteins | sample PaiPotPPA55metaG_FD_76969 | JGI IMG/M metagenome (GOLD analysis project Ga0073928, IMG submission 76969) | Iron sulfur acid spring bacterial and archeal communities from Banff, Canada, to study Microbial Dark Matter (Phase II) - Paint Pots PPA... ... | reverse complement strand
GTGACCACGTCGAGCAGCCTGGCCTCCTTGAGCCGGCCATGGAAGGCGACTCCGAGGTCGGGCACCGTACAACTCACCGTGCGTTCGAGGCTGTTCTTCGCCCGTCGCTCCCCGTCGAGCCCACCGAGCTTGACCGCGAGCCGTTCGAGGGCCGCAGCGCATTCGTCCTTGGTCGCCACGCAAGGCACCCTACACACCCCGCATCAGCCCTGCACGCGATACCTTCGTGTCCATGAACAGCCCCGAGATCGCCGAACTGCCCCAGGCAGAGGCGAACAGCCCGCTGCCCGAGCCGGAGCCGACCGGGAACGAGGCGGTGGACGCCGCCCTCGACCGGCTGCGGGAACTCTCCGAGCGGCCGACCGAGCAGCACCCGGAGCTGTATGACGACGTGCACCAGCGACTCCAGGCGGCGCTCGCCGACCTGGGTCGTTAGCCCGGCAATGGCGGGAGTGGCGCGCCGCCGCCTCGACGCCGAACTCGTGCGGCGCCGGCTGGCCCGGTCGCGTGAACAGGCGGTGGAGCTGATCGCCGCGGGCCGGGTCACGGTCGGCGGCCAGCGCGCGGCCAAGGCGGCGACGCAGGTCGAGACCTCCGCGGCGATCGTCGTCGCCGCGGCGTCCGATGGCGAACCCGGCTACGCGTCGCGCGGCGGGCACAAACTGGCAGGGGCACTCGAAGCCTTCGGCGCGGGCCAGGACGGGCTGCGCGTGGCCGGCCGCCGATGCCTGGACGCGGGCGCGTCCACCGGCGGATTCACCGACGTGCTGCTGCGCGCCGGAGCCCGGCAGGTCGTCGCGGTCGACGTCGGCTACGGGCAGCTGGTCTGGGAGCTGCAAAATAACCCCCGAGTAGTGGTCGTGGACCGCACCAACGTGCGCGAGCTGACGCTGGATCAGATCGGCGGCGAGCCGGTGGAACTTGTGGTGGGGGATCTTTCGTTCATCTCGCTGACGCTGGTTCTGCCCGCGCTGGTGCGCTGCGCCATGCCGGACGCCGACCTGGCGCTGATGGTCAAGCCGCAGTTCGAGGTCGGCCGGGAACGCCTCGGCGCAGGCGGCGTGGTGCGCGATCCTGCGCTGCACGTTTCTGCAGTGCGGACGGTCGCGGACGCAGCGGTCGGCCAGGGCCTCGGCGTGCTCGGCGTGACCGCGAGCCCGCTACCCGGGCCGAGCGGCAACGTGGAGTACTTCCTGTGGCTGCGGCGGGGCGCGCCGCCGCTGCGGGTGGCCGACGTGGAGCGGGCGGTGGACGAGGGGCCGGCCGGCCGGGCCGCGGGCGCCGCGGCTCCGGCCGCGACACCGAAAACGGACCCGGGCTCGGACTCGGACTCGGACCGGGACCGGGACCGGGCTTCGGCTGTGGCCACTGCCCCGGGTTCGGACTCGGACCCGGATTCGGACCGGGACCGGGCTTCGACAGTGGCCACGGACCCGGCGCCGAACGCCGTCGACTGAGCCGCGAGGCGTCGCCTCGGCGGCCTGTGCAGGAACCTGTACAGGAAATCGGACACCGTGTCCGGCACAGTGACGTCAAATACGACGAGAATGATGAGCACGACGAGCAGAAGGGAACCTCCGGTGAGCGCGAACCCCGGTCCGAACGTGAACCTACGTGCGACCACCGCCGTCGGCACCGCCCCAGGCGTGGACATCGTGCTGGAGCCCGCCGTGCCGACTGTGCCCGCGCCGACCGTGCCCGCGCCGACTCCGGCTCCGGCATCCGCCCCGCTCGGGCCGGTCTCCGTGGAGCACGAACGCATCGTCCTGCTCGTCACGCACACCGGGCGCTCCGAGGCCAGGGACGCGGCCCGCAAGGTCGCGCACTGGCTCGCAGTCGCCGGGATCGGGGTGCGGATGCTTGCCCCCGAGGTCGAGCTTGACCGGCTCGAGGTGGGCGAGCCGGGTAGCTGGATCGTGCCCGAGGACCGGCACGCTGTCGAGGGCTGCGAGCTCGTCGTCGTGCTCGGCGGAGACGGCACCCTGCTGCGCGGTGCCGAATTGGCCCGGATGGCGGATATCCCGCTGCTCGGCGTGAATCTCGGCCGGGTCGGCTTCCTTGCCGAGGCCGAGCTCGAGGACCTGCACGAGGTGGTCGAGCGGATCGTGGACCAGCGTTACGAGGTCGAGGAGCGGATGACGCTCGACGTGCGGGTGACGCGGGGCGGCGCCTTCGTCGGCCAGACCTGGGCGCTGAACGAGGCCAGCGTGGAGAAGCGGGCCCGTGAGCGGATGCTCGAGGTACTGGTCGAGATCGACGGCCGCCCGCTGTCCCGCTGGGGCTGCGATGGCGTGGTGTGCGCCACCCCGACCGGTTCGACCGCCTACGCCTTCTCCGCCGGCGGCCCGATCGTCTGGCCGGGTGTGGAGGCGCTGCTGCTGGTGCCGATCTCGGCGCACGCGCTGTTCGCCCGGCCGCTAGTGGCCGCGCCGGACTCGCTACTGGCCGTCAACGTGCAGGACGGCGCTCCGATCGACCACGGCCAGGATCCGCACGACCAGGGCCACGGCCACGAAGGCTCAGGCGTTCTCTGGTGCGACGGCCGCAGGACCCTGACGCTGCCCCCCGGCGCCCGGATCGAGGTGCGCCGCGGGCACCGGCCGGTGCGTCTGGCCCGGCTGCACCAGGCCCCGTTCACCGACCGCCTAGTGGCCAAGTTCGCGCTCCCGGTCGACGGCTGGCGGGCCGCGCGCTGAACAGGGCTGAGCAAGGACCAGTAGGGCTGGATAGGGCTGGATAGGGCTGAGTCAGCCGGGATCGTCCGGAGCCGGACGACGCTTTCCGGCATGCGCACCGGGCTGCCGCAGTGGCCCGCGTGCGACGCTGACCTGCGTGATGAGACACAGTCAGGCGTGGTCAGGGTGCTGAGGGCGGCCTGCCTGCGATACTGACCTGCATGATCAGGTTGCTGCGGTCCGGTGGAGCCGACGGGGCCGTGGGCGCGCGCGACGCCGACGAGCAACACCGCGTCTCCACCCCGCTCGAGCTCTTCTTCGACCTCTGCTTCGTGGTGGCCGTCGGACAGGCCGGCCGGGAGCTGGCGCACGCGATCGGGCAGGACCAGGTCGGTCATGGGCTGACCGCCTATGCCGCGATCTTCTTCGCGGTGTGGTGGCCGTGGATGAACTACTCCTGGTTCGCCTCCGGATTCGACCCGGACGACATCCCCTTCCGGCTGGCCACTTTCGCGCAGATCGCCGGGTCGCTGGTGATCGCGGCCGGGGTGCCGCGGGCCTTCGAGGACCGCGATTACCGGGTGATGGTCGCGGGATACGTCCTGGTGCGCCTCGCCTTCGCGTCGCAGTGGATCCGCGTCCACCGGGACAATCCCGGCCTGCGCACGACCGCGCTGCGCTGGGGTGGGGGCGTACTCGTCGTACAACTGCTCTGGGTGCTGCTGCAGTGGGTGCACGGGACCGCGTTCGAGGACGGATACGTCATCCTCGTCGTGATCGAGCTGCTGGTGCCCTACTGGGCCGGGCGTGCCAGTCAGATGCCCTTCCACCCGTATCACATCGCCGAACGATACGGCCTGTTCACGTTGATCGTGCTCGGTGAGACGGTCTCCGCCGCTACGGTCGCGATCCAGGAGGCGATGTCCGACCACGAGGACATTAGGGAACTGAGCGCACTGGCGCTCGGTGGGCTGCTGATCGTGTTCTCGGCGTGGTGGATCTATTTCGCGCACGAGATGGGGGAGCGGCTCGCGCAGGGTTCCTCGGCGTTCCTGTGGGGATACGGCCACTACCCGGTGTTCGCCTCGGCCGCCGCGATCGGTGCCGGGACCGAGGTCGCGGCCGCGTGGACCACCGGGAGCGAGCACATCTCCGCCGTACTCGCGGCCGGTTCGGTCACCGTGCCGAGTGCGGTGTTCTTCGTGGTGGTGTGGGCGTTGCAGGCCAGGCATTTCAAGAACGGCTGGGCGCAGGCGATCATACCGACGATGGCCGCGGCCGTGCTCTTGTGCACGTTCGCCGGAGGCTACGCGGTCATCCTGGCCGGTTCGTGCTGTGCCCTGGCCGTCGTCCTCGGGACCGTGGCCGAGCGCAGCCAGGCGGGCGGCGAGGATGCCGCCCAACCGGTTTAGACGCGGTCAAGGCTCAGGCTCAGACTGGCACAGCTGCAGTAGCCGTCTCAGGCATCCTCAGCCATCAGCCGGTCAGCTATCGCCGGTCAGCCATCAGCCCATCAGCCGTCTTAGACGCCGGCGGTGGTGTAGCCGACGACCGCCATGTTGACGTAGTACGGCGACGACGAGTCCAGCGAAGCCCACTCGACGTACGAGCCGGGGTGCGTCGCCTGGATGATCATGTTGTTGCCGATGTAGAGCGCGACGTGTCCCGGGCCCTCGGACGACTCGGCGAAGTAGACCAGGTCGCCGGGCTGGAGCTGGGAGTAGGAGATGTGCGGCAGCGAGGCGTACTGCTGATACGAGGTGCGCTCGATGGAGACGCCGGCCGCCTTCCAGGACTCCTGGGTCAGGCCGGAGCAGTCGAACTCGTTCGGGCCGTTGCCGCCTGTCACGTAGATGTCGCCGACCTTGGACTCGGCGTACGCGACCGCGATCGCGGCGCGGCCGGTGGGCACCGGGAGGCTGCCGGTGTAGTGGGTCCACATGCCGGCGTTGCCCGAGCCGATGTTGACCTGCTCCTGCTGGGCCGGCGTCAGCGAGTCGACGAGCTGCTTGGCCGCCGTGGTGAGGTCGTCAGATTCCTGCTTCGCCGACTGCGCGGACTTGAGGGCCTGCTCCTGCTGCTGGACGAGGGTCGCGGCGAGCGCCTGCTCCTGCTTGAGCGCCGCCTCGTCGGCGGCCACCGACTTGAGCTGCATGGCCTCCTGCGCGGTGAGCTCGTTCTCGCTGGCCACCTTGTCGAGGTACGAGGCGGGGCTGGCGGACAGGGCCAGCTGCAGCCCCTCGCTCAGCCCGGCGTTGCGGTACTGCTCCGCGGCCTGCAGGCCGATCGTCGCGTTCAGCGTGGCTATCTGCTGGTTCTGCTGGCTGATCTCGCCCTGGAGCGCGTCGATCTTCTGCTGGAGGGTGGCGTAGGCCTGCTCCTCCTGGTCGTAGACCTGGCCCGCGGCCTCGCTCTTCGAGAGATCGGACTGGTACTGCGCCTTCGCCTGGGACAGCGTCTCGGCCTGGCTGGAGCCGGCCGAAGAGAGGGCCACCGTGCCCGCGCTCAGCCCGACGACGGCGACCGCGGTCGCTTTTCGGGGCGTGATGATCTTCGGTGCGCGGTGTGTGGCGGTGCTCATGGACTCCCACAATCCCTTCTGAGGGCAGGACTCAGACTGAACGAGGTATGGACGGACTGAAGCGCTACCTTGCCAGTCACTCGCCCAAGGGAGGTAGTCCGCCCGGCAAAAAATCCCTTTGCTCCCTTGGCTATCCTGCTCCGGCGCCGAAATCAGGGCGCCGAACGGAATAGCGCAGTGCGCAGTGGTATGTCTGATTCGACCCGGTGCCGTTTTCCGGCGGAAGCGGTGAAACCGGACGTGTATCACGGTATGGCTACGACGCCGGGCGGGACGCCCAGGATTCCGACACGATGTCAATAAAATGTTTGTAAACTGCTCGGCGTCGCGGGGGCGGTCTCTGCGGCCGCCGCCGAGGACGGCTACGCCGTGGCGGCCACGTCAGCACGCTACGACCGGCCACTGACATAAGCCGCCCCGAGTCACCCACCGTCACCCACCGCGACCACGTCATCACCTCAGTGAACGTGGATGCGCATGAATGCGGCTGCCTTCGCCGTGAACCCGTCGTGAACGGCCAGGGTCCGGCACGGGCCGAACTCCCGCCGCCGCATCCGAACGGGCTAGTCTCATTGTGTGCTCGAGCAGATGCGCATTCGCGGGCTCGGCGTGATCGAGGACGCGGTCCTCAGCTTCGCGCCGGGCTTCAACGCCGTGACCGGAGAGACGGGCGCCGGCAAGACCATGGTCGTGACGGGCCTCGGCCTGCTCTTCGGCGACCGAGCCGAGAGCGGCCGGGTGCGGCCGGGGGCCGGACGCGCCGTGGTGGAGGGCCGCCTTGAGCTACCCGAATCGGCGCGTGCCGCGAAGCGCGCAGAGGAATTCGGCGCCACGCTCGACCCGGCTCAGCCCGGCGCGGACGGCGAGGCGCGCCGGGAGCTACTGATCAACCGCGCGGTCGCTGCCGCCGGATCCAGCGGCTCGCGCGCCTTCCTCGGCGGCCAGCCGGTGCCGGTCGCAGTGCTCTCGGAGCTCTCCGAAGACCTCGTGGCCATGCACGGCCAGGCCTCCCAGCAGCTGCTGCGCCAGCCCGCCAGGCAACGTGACGCGCTGGACCGTTACGCCGGTGAGCCCACGCTCGCCGCGTTGGCCGAGTACCGCGCCGCGTACCGGGAGTACAAGGACGTCTGCACGGAGCTCGTGGAGCTCACTACTAAGGCCGCGGAGCGCTTCCGCGAAGCCGACGCGCTGCGTTTCGGGCTCGCCGAGATCGAGAAGGTCGATCCGAGGCCGGAGGAGCGCGACGAGCTCGCCGCCGAGATCGAGCGGCTGGGCAGCGCCGAGGAGCTGCGTACCGCGGCCGCTCGCGCGCACGAGGCAATAAGTGCACAAGACAGCCCCGAGTCGGCGGCCGACGCGTTGACTCTGCTAAATCAGGCACGCCGTGCCCTCGACGCGGCCAAGGACAAGGACGCGGCGCTCGCGGCCATCGCCGGCCGGCTCGACGAGGTCTACTGGCAGCTCGGCGAGGTGGCCACCGACGCGGCCGGATACCTCGCCGGGATCGAGGCGGACCCGGCCCGGCTCGAATACGCCCACCAGCGCGTGGCAGATCTCGACGCGCTGTGCCGCCACGTCGGCCGCTACATCGAGACGGAGCCAGGCGGCCCGAGCGTCGCCGAAGTACTTGCCTGGAGTGAGCAGGCCGCGCTGCGGCTCGCCGAACTCGACGGCGACGACGGACGCATCGGCGAGCTGACGGAGCGCCGAGACCTGCTACACGAGGAGCTCGGCGCGAGCGCCGACCGGCTGAGCGGGCTACGCGCCGACGCCGCCGGGAGCTTCGCGGCCGCCGTCGGCGAAGAGCTGGCCGCGCTGGCCATGCCGCACGCCAGGATCGAAGTGCGTCTCGGGCGGCGCGACGAATTCGGCCCGGCCGGGCGCGACGAGGTGGAGTTACTGCTCGCCCCGCACCCCGGTGCCCCATTCCTGCCCGTCGCCAAGGGTGCCTCGGGCGGTGAGCTCAGCCGCGTCATGCTCGCGATCGAGGTCGTGTTCGCGGGCGCCGACCCGGTGCCCACGCTGGTGTTCGACGAGATCGACCAGGGCGTCGGCGGCCAGGCCGCGGTCGAGGTGGGCCGCCGTCTCGCCCGGCTCGCCCGCACCAGCCAGGTGATCGTGGTCACACACCTGCCCCAGGTAGCGGCGTTCGCCGACCGGCAGCTCGTGGTCGCCAAGGACAGCGAGGGCGGGGTCACCTCCTCAGACGTCAGCGTTGTCGCGGATGCCGATCGGTACACGGAGATCGCGCGCATGCTCTCCGGTCGCTCGGAGTCCGACTCGGCCAAGGACCACGCGCGCGAACTGGTGGATGCGGCAAGGGCGGAATGGGCCGCGAACCGCGGCAGGGATTAGCCCCGGTCCGCCTACCTGAATTAATACTGAGTGCGCCGTTCCGCAGACCTGGCAGGATGGGGGCGATGTGGAGTAGTCTGCGCGCCCGTCGCGCCAGGACCCCGGAGCCGAGCGAGGCAGGCGATCAGGACGCCGCCGCCCTCGGCGAGCAGACGCTGCGCATGGACCGCCGCACCAAGAACCTGGTCGAACGGCTGCGCCCGGGCGACGTCGCGCTGATCGACCATCAGGACATTGACCGGGTCGCCGCCGAAGCGCTGGTCGCCGCCCGGCCCTCCGCCGTGCTGAATGCCGCAGCCTCCATCTCCGGCACGTATCCGAACCTCGGCCCGGAGATCATCGTCTCCGCCGGCATCCCGCTGATCGACGAGGTCGGCACCGAGCTGTTCGAGATCGCCAAAGAGGGCGATCGAGTTCGAGTCGAGGGCAACGTGCTGTTGCGCGGGGATGTGCCGCTGGCCGCGGGCCGGCTGCTCGACACCCCGCTGGTGATCGCCGCCATGGACGAGGCCAGGTTCGGCCTGTCCGAGCAGCTCGAGAGCTTCATCGAGAACACCCTCGAGTACCTGCGCAAGGAGCGCGAACTGCTGCTCGACGGCGTGGGCGTGCCAGAGATCAGCACCGACTTGTCGGACAAACACGTGCTGATCGTGGTGCGCGGTTACCACTACCGGGAGGACCTGGCCGCGCTGCGGCCCTATATCCGCGAGTACCGGCCGGTGTTCATCGGCGTGGACGGCGGGGCCGACGCCATCCTCGAGGCCGGATACAAGCCGGGACTGATCGTAGGCGACATGGACTCGGTCTCCGACAAGGCCCTGACCAGCGGGGCGGAGATCGTGCTGCACGCCTACCGGGACGGGCGCGCCCCCGGCCTCGACCGGCTCCAGGACCTCGGCCTCGAGTGCGTGGTCTTCCCGGCCACCGGCACCAGCGAGGACATCGCGATGCTGCTGGCCGACGACAAGGGGGCCAAACTGATCGTTGTCGTCGGCGCGCACGTCAACCTGGTGGAGTTCCTCGACAAGGGCCGCTCCGGGATGGCCTCGACCTTCCTGACCCGGCTGCGGGTGGGCGGCAAGCTCGTGGACGCCAAGGGGGTCTCGCGGCTCTACCGCAGCCAGATCTCCACCGGATCGCTGCTACTGCTCATCGGCGCGGCAGTGATCACCCTGGTCGGCACGGTGGCTGTGTCCCCCTGGGCGGGAGCGTACTGGGAAGTCTTGCGAGGATACTGGGACAACTTCGTCTTCTGGGTGCAAGGACTGTTTTCGTGATCGACTTCCGTTACCACGTAGTCTCGATCGTCGCGATCTTCCTCGCACTGACGGTCGGACTGGTGATCGGCGCCTCGATCCTGTCGAAGGGGGTCGCCGACAGCCTGCGCAGCGACCTGTCCCAGCGCAACGACCAGATCAACAGCCAGCAAAGCCAGATCAAGCAGCTCGAGACGCAGATCGACCAGCAGAACAAGTACATCTCGGCCACTGCGGACGCGCTCGTCTCCGACCGGCTGATCGGCCAGTGTGTCGCGCTGGTGCAGCTTGCCGGGGCCGACAATGGCGGGTACTCGGCCGTGCGGTCGTTGGTGCAGAAACAAGCCGGGGCATCCATCTGCAGCGACACCACGATCAATGCCGCGCTGACCGCCGTGAGCTCGCAGGACCAGCTCACCGCTCTGGTGAAGGAACACACCCCGATCGGGGAGAAACTCACCGGGGCCGTCACCAACCAGGCCGCCGAGCTGATCGCCGAGGCGCTCACCACGTACGAGACCGTCGGCACTGTCGCCGAGTCCACGCCGACGGTAAGCGCCCCGCCCACCGTCGGGTCCACCAAACCGGCCGGCAGCACCACCAGCCCGGCGGCCGGCTCGTCCACGTCGCCCGGGTCCAACACGTCCACCGCCTCCACCGGCACGATGACGGGCAGCGAGGCGCTCGCCACGCTCAAGGACTTCGAGAACGCCGGAATGATCACGGTGACGACGTTGCCGGTCCAGGGGGAGGTGGCCACGCTGGCCTACCTGCAGGCGCCCACGACCACGAACGACGACGTGGGCAACCAGGCGTACCTCGCGCTCGCCGAGGCGCTGCGCAAGGGCGGGGCCAGCCCGGTGGTCGGCGGCTCGGGGCAGTCGGCCGACAAGGGCGGCCTCGTGTACGCGATCATCAACGACGCCACCGCGACGCGCGAGATCAGTACGGTCGATGATACCGACGTGACGATGGGACAGGTAGCCTCGGTGTTCTGCCTCTACGACCAGTCGCAGGGCGGAACGACCGTGGCGGGCCACTACGGCACGGGTGCCGACAACGACGGGCCTATCCCGCCGATCACGGCCGGCCTGGGCTGAGCGGCGCAATCGGGGGAAAAGTCGGCTCGGAAGTATCGGCCCGGAAGAAGTGGTGCAGGAAGCGGCACAGCACACAGTGCCGGAAGCAGTGCAGGAAGAAGCAAGCGGGGAACAGGGGGAGAGCAGGGCACGACGGAGATCGGATGAGAGTTATGCGACAGGCGGCTCGGAGCCTCCTCGCGGCGGCGGTCGGAGCGGCCGTCGCGCGCGGCGGCCTGCGCGCAGCGAACGGCCTCGCGCACGGCAAGGCGGCCGACGACGGCGTTGGCGTCGGCGTGGGTAAGGCTGGCGCGGGTTTTAAGGCCGGCGTGCTCGACGTGAGCCGCTGGGACCGGACAAACCACCGCGGCGAGCCGGTGACGCTGCTGGAGGGCCCGATCTTCGCGGCGGCAGCCGCGGCGGGAGTTCTTGCGGCGCCCGGACTGCCGGGCCGGCTGCGCGCGGCAGGCGTGACGGCGGCGGTCGGGGCCGGGGCCTTCGGCGTGTACGACGACCTGTGCGGGAATGCCGACCGGCGCGGGATCAAGGGACATCTGACGGCGCTGACGCACGGCGAGGTGACCACCGGCGGGGTGAAGGTGGTCGGCATCGGCGCGGTGGGCGTGCTGGGCGGTTGCCTGGTGCGGCGCGGCGGGGGAGTGATGGACAAGGCGCTGGCCGCCGTGGTGATCGCGGGCGCGGCCAACGCCGTGAATCTGCTGGATCTGCGGCCAGGCCGGGCGATTAAGGGTGCGGCATTGGCGGCGGCGCCGGGGATGCTGCGGCGTGCGGCGGCGGAGGGAGGGGTCGTGGGTACGTCGGCGTCGGCTGGCGGTACGTCGGTTCGTGGCGGGAGGCGATTGACGGCTGCGGCGGTCGGCGGCGCTTCTGCTGTGGCTGGCGGTACGTCGGCTGGCGGCGGGAGGCGATTGGCATCGGCAGTCGAGGGCGTATCGGTCCATAGCGGGAGGCGAGTCGCCTCGGCGGTCGGCGGCGTGTCGGCCCATAGCGGGAGGCGAGTCGCGTCGACGGTGGTCGGCAATTCGTCCGCTGGCAGTGCAAGGCGATTGACGACGTCAGTGGTCGGCGGCGCGCCGTTAAGCGGTGCGGCGAACACCTTGGTCGCAGTGGGCCTCGGCGCCGCTGCGGCTCTGCTTCCAGAGGACCTCGGCGAGCGCGCAATGCTCGGCGACGCGGGCGCGAACGCCCTCGGCGCGCTGCTCGGCGTGGCGGCAGCGGCGGGTGCGCGGTCCACGGCGGCCCTGGCGTGGCGGGCTGCGGCGCTGACCGCGGTCACCCTCGCGAGCGAGAAGGTGTCCTTCACCAAGGTGATCGCCGGATGTCCGCCGCTCAACGCCGTCGACATGTGGGGCCGACGCCCCGCCGCCGTACCCCACGTGCCCGCCCAACCCGCCGGAACCGCTGAAACCACTAGTGCTGCCGGAGCTGCCGGAACCACCAGACCTGCCGGACCTGCCGGAACCGCTGAAATTGCAGAAGTGGCCGGAGCAGCGCCGCACCAGAGCCCTGAGCACCTTGAACACCTCGACCACACCGTCCATCCAGAATGCTCTGAAAACTCCGATAGGCCCGAACAATCCGATTGCCCCGCCCACTCCGAAAAGCCCGAACAGTCTGACTACCCCGCCCACTCCGAACATCCCGCCCACCCGACCGCGACGTCCGCCGACGGGCCCGCCGGAGCCGGTCAGGAACCCGACCCTCGTGGCTGACCGCCCGCCGCGACCGCTCGAGGTCGCCGACCAGCCCCGCAGGCACGCCCCAGGTCCGCACAGCGTCGACGAGCCGCTGCTCGAGCAGATAGAGGAGCTCGAGGCCTCCGGCCGGGACAGCGTGCTCGGCCACACCGGCGGCGCGGTGGCCAGGGCCGCGGCGATGATTGCCGCAGTTACGGTGCTCGCCCGGATTTTCGGCTTCCTGCGCACCCTGACGTTCTCGCACACCGTCGGGCACGGCGACCTCGCCGACGCCTACAACTCGGCAAATCAGATCCCTAATACCATCTTCGACATTGTGGCCGGCGGTGCGCTCGCCAGCGTGGCCGTGCCACTGCTCGCCGGACCGCTCAGCCGCGGCGAGCGCGAGCATGCCTCGCGGACCGTCTCCGCGCTGCTCACCTGGGCACTCGGTGCCCTGTTGCCGCTGAGTCTGATCGGCATCGCGCTGGCCGGACCGCTCGGTCGACTCATCGCCGGGCCACACGGGCCCGCGGGCGTCTACCCAGAGCTGGTCGGGCGCTTTCTGATCCTGTTCCTGCCACAGCTTCCGCTCTACGGTGTGGCCGTCGTGCTCTCGGCGGCGCTGCAGGCCGACCGCAGGTTCCTCGCGCCAGCGATAGCGCCGCTGCTCTCCAGCCTGGTCATGGTGGGCACCTACCTCGCCTTCGGCCGGCTCGATCCGGATGCCGCCGCGGATCTCACGGACCTGTCGGCCGGCTCGCGGCTGTTGCTCGGCCTCGGCACCACGGCCGGGGTGGCGACGCTCGCGCTCTGCCTGCTGCCGGCCATCCGCCGGGCCGGCTTCCGGATCCGGCCCACCGCAGGTTTCGCCCCCGGGGTGGCCCGGCAGGCGCGGCATCTGGCCGTGGCCGGTGTGGTGACGCTGATCGCGCAGAACTGCGCGGTACTTGGCGTCGTGTTCCTGACCAACTACGCGGATCCGAGCGGCGGCGCGCTGACCGTCTACAACTTCAGCTGGGCGGTGTATCTGCTCCCTTACGCAGTGCTCGCGGTGCCGATCGCCACCAGCGCGTTCACCGAGCTCGCGGCGATGGCGGACTCGGGCGACGCGGCCGGTTACCGCGCCGGGGTCGCCGCGACCTCCCGCGCGGTGCTGCTTGCCACCTGCGCCGGGGCGGGGCTGCTGGCCGCGGTGGCCTGGCCGATGGCAAGCCTGTTCATCCCGAGGGGCAGCACGGGCTTCGGCGCGTCGATGATGGCGCACGGGTTGCTGGCCTTCGCGCCAGGCCTTCTCGGCTACGCCGCGATCGCGCTACTCGGCCGGGTGCTTTACGCCTCGGGCCACGGCATGGACGCGGCCATGGCGACGGCGGTCGGATGGCTGGTCGTGTTCGGGGCCGACGCGGTGCTGATTTTCGCCTGGAAGGACCAGCCGGTAACAGCCCTGGGCGTCGGCAACGCGGTGGGGATGACTCTGGCCGGCCTTCTGCTGATGCTCGTAGTGCGCCACCGGGTAGGCCGAGGCGCGTTTGACGGCTTCGGGCATACCGCGGCCGTGGGAATCGCCGCCGGAGTCGCAGCCGGGGCGGCAGGCTGGTTCGTCGGCGCTGCGTTCGGCTGGACGAGTTCGAGTGCTGCGCTGTTGGTGGCGCCGCTGTGCGCGGTGACAGCGCTGGCAGTATTTGCAGCCGTGGTGCTGCCGCTCGACGGTGACGAACTTCGGCCCGTCATCGCGCAGGGCGCCAGCCGGCTGCGCGGGTTGTTCAGGGGCGCAGGCCGCAGCAGTGGACAGTGACTTCGGGCAAGCAGTGACTACCGGTGACCTTGAAAAACACTGACCATCGGCCAATCGGTGACCGGAAGGGGCCGGGGACGGCATGCGCGTTGCCATCGTGCTCGGCGCCAGCGTAGGAGGCATCGGCACCTACGTCCGCGACCTCGCAGAACGCTGCGTCGAGTGCGGGGACCAGGTCGTGGTGGCCGGCCCGGCGGCGACGGAGGAGCACTTCAATTTCACCAGCGTCGGTGCGCGATTCGTCACCGTCGCCGTTGACGATCCGGCCGCGCTGCCGAAGCTGCGTCGTGTGCTCGCACAGGCGGACGTCGTGCATTCTCATGGCTTCAAGGCGGCCGCGATGACGAATCTCGCACGCGTCGGTCGGCGCGGGCCGAGGCACGTTGTCACGCTGCACAACGCGATCCTCACGGACGGGCTCAGGGCGCGAATCTCAGCAGTCGTCGAGCGCCTCGCGGTACGCCCGTCCGACGTAGTCCTCGGCGCATCAGCGGACCTGGTGCAGCGTGCGAAGCAACTCGGTGCGAGGCAGGCGGATCTGGGCGTCGTCCCGGCGCCGTTATCGGCTGCGTCGACGCGTCCGCGAGCGGAAGTGCGGGCCGAACTCGGCATCGGAAGCGACGACGAGGCTCTCGCGGTGGCAGTGGGACGCCTCGCGCCGCAGAAGTCGCTCCCCTTGCTCCTCGATGCGGTCGCCGAGTTCGCCGAGTTCGGTGAGCTCGACGGTGTAGCCGAGGCCGCCGAACTCGCCGCAGCGGGAAACCAGGGGCCGAAGAGAAGCCTCCGCCTTGTCATCGCCGGGGACGGCCCGGAGCGCGAGCAACTCGCCGCGCGCATCGCCGCCGAGCAACTGCCGGTGACGCTGCTCGGCCACCGCACTGACATCGCCGACCTGCTCGCCGCGGCGGACGTCTTCGTACTCTCCTCGCGCTGGGAGGCGCGGGCGCTCGTGGTGCAGGAAGCGCTCCGGGCCGGGGTGCCCGTCGTGGCCACAGTGGTCGGCGGACTGCCGGAATTAGTCGGCGACGCGGCGCTCCTGGTCCCGTGGAACGACGCGGACGCGCTCGCCGGCGCGTTGGCACGCGTGCTGTCGGATTCTGCGCTGAGCGACAGGCTACGAGAGGCCGGCCCGATCCAGGCAGCCACCTGGCCGACGGCGGAAGAGGCTTTGGACTCGGCACGGCGCTGGTATTCCGCAAAGGCGGAGCCGGACCGCGTCAGTCGGCCCGTCAGTGTGAAAGTCCCGAAACATAAATGATCGTTAACATGGACCCGATGAATATCACCATCGAAGTGATCAAATCCGCGGACGAGTTGATCATCGAAGCGTTCGCTCGGCTGATTCCGCTGCTTTCGAACGGCGCCCCGACTCCGGATCAAGATCGAGTCACGCGCGTGCTCGCCCATCCGGCGAATACCGTGTTCGCCGCGCGCGCCGTCGATGCGTCGGAAGATCAACGAATCCTAGGTCTGCTTACGCTCGTCACCCTCGAACTTCCTACTGGCACAGAGGCGCAGATTGAGGATGTGGTCGTGGACGACGCCGCGCGCGGCCACGGTCTAGGCCGTGCAATGATGCTGGGCGCCCTCGATGCCGCCGCCAGGCGGGGCGCCCGGTACGTAGATCTCACTTCGGCGCCGCGACGGGTTGCCGCACGGCGCCTCTACCAGAGCCTCGGCTTCGTACCGCGCGACACCGGCGTCTTTCGGCATCCGCTCGACGAGTTCCGGTAGCCTCACCTGCCGCTGCCGCTGCCGCTGCCGCTGCCGCTGCCGCTGCCGCTGCCGCTGCCGCTGCCGGCTTGCCCCCACGCGTCGATCTCCGCCATGCCCGTGCGACGGGTGTTACAAGGTCGCAGCCTCAAAAGCGGCCTTCGAGCGGTTGTCGACCCACTCTTCCCAAGTGTGGCCGCACGGCAGCACCTCGGGCGGCACGGCCTCGCCGCTGTAGAGCCGCTGCTCACCGGACCGGGTCTCGTCGTCCGCGGGGACGAACACGTTCATCCGCAGGCCCGCGGTGCCGTGGATGCCGAAACTCGTCGCCGTGTAGCGCAGGATCCCCACCGCCGGCTGGTAGAACACCCGCTGCAGCTGCCCGTAGCCCGCGACGTCGTTCCTCGCCCACAGCTCGGCGAACGTCTCGCTGCGATGGATCAGGTCATTGATGAAATCGTCCCAATGCGGCTCGCCGATGTGCCGGGCGTAGGCCGCCCGCAGCGTCGCCACCTGCGGGGAGATCGTCTCGTGCCGGTTGACGAAGGGGTGGCAGCACTCGGGCAGGGTGAAGGTGCACCAGAAGGTGTTGCGGTTCCACTTGTCCTGGGCCAGCACCGAGGGGAAAAGCGCGTTGAACCTCGTGTTCGTCGCGATCATGTCGAATCGTTCATTGACCACGCTGGCCATGTGGCCCATCTGGTCCAGAATCGGCTGGATCTCCGACGGCAGGCACGGATCCCCGTCCGAGGCCGGATCCACCTCCGGAACCTGCGCGAGCGCGTAGAGGTGCCGGTGCTCGGCGGAATCCAGCTTGAGGGTCCGGGCGATCGCGTCGAGCACCTGCGTGCTCGCGTTGATCGGCCTGCCCTGTTCCAGCCACGTGTACCAGGTGACGCCCACCCCGGCGAGCTGCGCGACCTCCTCGCGGCGCAGACCGGGCGTGCGACGGCGCGGCGCCGGCGGGAACCCGGCCTGCTCCGGGGTGATACGTTCCCGGCGAGAGCGCAGGAACTCCGCCAACTCGGTGCGCCGCGCGGTGCCGTTCACCTTCGCCATGTCCGTCATGCCCCCAGTGTCACTCCCCGGCCAGCCCGTTACCAGGTGCTGGTAGTACTAGGATAACCAGGCTCTAGGTAACAGGATCACGGTTCCCGGACCATGGGTCCCATGACGACGACGACTCCTGCGTCGAGTGCGACGCCCACCAGCCCCGCCGCTCCCGCTACCCCGGCCCGCACCGTATCCCCTGAAGCCCGATCCGCCGGCCAGGCCCGGCCAGGCGCGATCCTCACCATTGTGCTGCTCGGCTACTTCATGGCCATCGTGGACGTTGCCATCGTCAACGTAGCACTGCCCACGATTCGAAGTTCGCTGCATTCATCCGGCGCAGGCCTGCAGCTCTCGGTGTCCGGGTATTCGATCTCGTACGCGGTGCTCATCGTCACCGGCGCGCGGCTCGGTGACCTGTGGGGTCACGCCAGGCTCTTCCGGGCCGGCCTGATCCTGTTCACC
>Ga0073928_10005979_pt1 | contig 16672 bp, 15 predicted proteins | sample PaiPotPPA55metaG_FD_76969 | JGI IMG/M metagenome (GOLD analysis project Ga0073928, IMG submission 76969) | Iron sulfur acid spring bacterial and archeal communities from Banff, Canada, to study Microbial Dark Matter (Phase II) - Paint Pots PPA... ... | reverse complement strand
GAGGATCTCTGGCGCCGCGAAGATTTCGTGGAAAATATTCGCGCCGAAGCGTCCAAGCAACTCGAGGCCAGCGACCCAGACGTGAATAAGGAAGACGTGAATGAGGAAGACGCGAACCAAGAAGCGTCCGCGGAGGAAGATAGCGCAACCAAACAGCAGCAAACCATAATGCAGATACGAGAAATGGTCACCAACGCCGCCCGTCGCTGGGGCACCGCGCTACAAAGCACCGCTCAACCAGAAAATCAGACCTGACAACGAGGACCTGCTTTTGCTCTCGATCAATCTCCAAGGTCCCGGCGAAAATGCTACAATCGTGCGAAAGGGCCGCCCTGTCTCGTTCCGGGCCCGCGTCGTTCACTTCGTCCTGCGCGGATTTCCGCGTACCTGCAAATTTGATGGTGGCAGGCCGTTCTCTATGTATGGAATCCCGGAGTGACCCGATGCGCCGAATTCGCTTGTTCCCCATTTTCGTGAACCTGGTTTTCCTGTTGCTTTGCGGCATCGGCCGGCCTGACCATGCTCGCGCTGAGCTCCATTGGCAGATAGAAAAAAGGGTAGATTTAAAAGTGCGCTTGATCGCGTTGGCGGAAGCCGATCCGAGGTCTTCATTCTTTTCCACTCACGAGACATTTGTTGCCGCGCAACAGCTCAGCGAAGATGAATCACGCCTGGTGAAGCTGGTGTATGAATTGCTCCCTTATCAGCCGCGGCTTTCTGAATCTGATTTTGACTATTCCGTGGTGCACGATGTTCGGGCGGTACGAGATCCGAGCTGCGATCAGACGCTGACGCAAATAACCACCGACCAACGAACTCGCACCCAGGTGGCGTTGAAATACTCGGCCGATTCTCCGGTGATAAATACCAGCAGGCATCACAGCGCCTTGCCATGCTTTTCGACAAGCGCCGCAGACTATACGAAGGCTATCCATCGCCCCGCGCCTCCCGAGGAAGAATATTGATTGTGTAAGGCGCACGTTTATGTCACTGCACGTGTAACTTCGCTGGAACGACCTAAGGAGGGACCGGGACCTAACTTCAGAGTTCACGCAACTACTTTATCTTTTCCTTTGACATCTTCTTCGCAATCTCCGCCATCAATTTGGGTTTCAGGTCGGCGAGAACGCTATCGACAATGTTGGAGATTTCGCTGGTTTCATCTACGCTGGCGGGCGAAGCATCAAGCTGTGACTCGGGATCAGCGGGGCTTTCTTGCAACTCGGCAACTGTGTCGGCAATCTGCGAGCTCAGTTGTGAGGCGACGACGGACTCGCGAATTTGTTTCCAATTTGCCCAAGCCGCGGCGTGCTCGGAGTCAGTCTCGCTTAAGTCGGAGGCGCGTTCCATTTCTTCTGTACGTTTTTCTGGAGCAGACGTGGATGCCGCGTGGGTCACAGTTTCCGGCGTGCTTGAGCCGGCGGAGGCCGCAGCCGCGTAGGCGGAGACGCTTTCGCATGCAGCACTGTCGCTGTCCGCGTCTACCGTTGGTGTGGCGGCCACCTCGGTTGATTGAGATTCAGACGCGACAACCTCTTCGCTGGCGGAAACGGTTGACGGCTCTTCCGTCCGGGATTCGGAGTTGTCATAGTTCAAATGCGATTCAGCCGGAATGGAATCAGATTCTGATTCGCTCGATCCGGCTTCCTCAACCAACCCTGACCTGTAGGAATCGGATACACCGTCAAAACGGGCTCTGCCTGCGTCAGCAGCGGCATAAGCTGCATACGCCTTTTCCATCTCTTCACTGAGAACCAGAGTGGCTTCATCCTCGCTCAGGGGAACTAATTCGGCAATCCATCTGGGACCGCTGAATTCCTGAGTTGCACCCGCCGCTGCCATCGTTACCAGAGGTTGCTCAGTTGACGCCGCATCTATTTCTTTACCCAGCTCTGCCGCAACAGTTAGGTTGCCGTGACCGTTTGTCGGCGCCAGCGAGGCCAGGGCTGCCGAGACCTCTTCCTCGGCAAGGTTATCTTTGCTCTCGTCCGTACTTTGGGGAGACGTGGTGTCGGGAAGTTGAGCGGCAACCGGCGTTTCAGCAGGGACTTTGCTTTCTTCTTCGGCGATTGTTGTTTGGTCCGCGGATGCAGGGAATTCCTCTGCAGCCGGCGACATGTCTCGCGCTTCGGCAACTGGATCTTGAGTCGACGCTTCCGCAATCTCCTGCGCGGGCTGCACCACGAAGCTTGATTCGTCGCTGCTGGCCGCGAGAGCCGCACTAGCAGCCTTGATCGAAGCAATTTCCTCTGGCGTAATATCCTGCGGCATGGAAGATAGCAAAGCCTCTTCCAATCCCGACTTCATTACTGTAACATTTGCCTCTTCAGATCTGACTTCCTCGCTGAAACTCGCTTCAGCTGGAGGTTGCGTGGGAATGGGGGCACGCTTCGAGTACGGAGCCGGAGTTGGCAGGCGATTTTTCCATCCGGTTTGGCTGTCGCCATATTCTCTGGCGGAAGCAGATTCTTCCGCATTAGCCATGGCTTTGGCGAATCGGCTCGGTTTGGCGGGCTGGCTTTGCGGAACGATTTTGTCTTCGAGTTTGGTCAGAGCTGTCAGCAGTTCGCTGGCTTCAAACGGTTTCACGATGAACCCGTCAGCATTCACGCGACGCGCTTCTTCTGCTTTGAACGGCTCCAATTTGCCAACCGTGAGCAATACGGGAATGCGCGCGGTCTCTGGCGCTTCGCGGAGTCGCTGGCACACCTCGAGCCCGCCATAGCCGGGCATGTAAACATCGAGCACGATCAGGTCGGGCTTTGATTCCGCAATTTTCTTGAGGGCGGCCGATCCGTTATTCACCGTCGTGACGTCGTAACCGGCGTCGCTAAGGATTCTCCGGCCCATGTTCTGGGCTGTCACGCTGTCATCGGCCAGCAAAATTTTCCGCGCCAAGCAATGTCCTTTTGTAAAGAAAAGGGGAGATAGCGCGAAGTTAACTGGTCCAGAACCCTAAGTCAATGAAGATAAGCGGGTAACAGGTTACGACAGACCAGTAACCACTGCGCACGCCGGTAGGGTGTTGGCGAGCGGATAATCAACTGCAGATCAAAACGGTACGATCTTGTGAATGCCCTTCTTTTTCTTATGCTTGCTCGAAGCCTCGGTGGAATCGGTATCGTCAGTTTTGTCGGTTGAAGAAGAGGCTGACGAGTCGGTGCTCTTCTGATTCGCTGCAGAGGTTGCGCTCGTCGCACTGTTTTGCGGCTGGGCTGTTGTTCCTGCCTGAATCTCATTCACCTGTTGCGGTGGAGGCAAAGCCTGACCTCCGTTATCGTCGCTCACATTAGGCTTCAGTTCGTTGGGATCGGCGGCAGCGCTGTTGGGTTTCAGCTCGTTCGGATCTGGTTGAGCATTTGCTGGAGAGGCTGGAGTTTCGGGGGCTGCGGTAGTGTCTACGGCAACGGCTGCATCCGCTGCGGCAGGGCTATCGGAACGGGGAGCCGGTTGATCGGGGCCAGGTGCGCCACTCTTGACTGTCTCTACCGAAACCGATTGGCTGTCGCCGCCCATGGCCACCCGAGTGGCCCGCTGCACTACCTGGCTTGCGCTCATCGGCGTGGGATCAACTAATGTCGGTTCACCGATTTTCGTCGCCTCAGACGTGTTCGGATGTTTCGCGAACGTTTTCATGACTTTCGACAGCGTGCTGGCTTCCTTGCGGCTCTCTTCCTCGGCCTTGTTTTGCGCGATTGCGGCCTTGGTGGGCTTGGGCACCGGCTGCTTCAAGGCGATCAGGCGCGCCTTAGCATCGTCGGCCCGATCCATTACCGGATATCGAGTGAGGATGCGTCCATAGGCTTCCGCGGCGCCTTTGGTGAAATCCTCAATCATGCGGGATTTGGCAACCTCGTTCATTTGCCGCAACCGCAACATGTTGATCTCGCCTTCGTAGGACTGTCCCAACAAGTACAGCGCCTCATCAGCTTTGCTATAGAGGGGATATTTGTCGACCAGAGACTTCAACCGTGCAATGGCGGCCGGATACGACTGGCGCAAATAGTAAAAGCGCCCCACGCTGAACTCTCGCGACGCGATCACTTCCTGTACTTCGCGCAGACGCTGCTTGGCCTCGGGCAACAGCGGGCTGTCGGGATACTGCATGATCAGTTGCCGGTATTCTTCTTCGGCGCGCAGCGCATGGGTGGGATCGCGGTCCGATTTTTCCATCTGCTGGTAGTGAATGTTAGCCAGCTTCAGTTGCGCCTCAGCCGCTTCCTTCATGTTGGGAAAGAAGGTTTCGAAATCCTTGTACTCAATTTCCGCCTGAGCGAGTGAAGCAGAACCACCTTCCGCGTACCATGAATCGGCGACCGCCAGTTTCGCGCGTGCGACGTATTCCGAATCGGGGTAGGTATTGATTAAAGTTTGCAGTGAAAGCCGTGCCACGTCGAAGCGATTGTGTTTCATCGCATCCATGGCGCGGTCGAACAGAACCTTGTCAGGCTGTTTCGAATCAACATTTGCGATCGGATTGCTGACTTTCTTGTTCGTGCAGGCAACGGTGACGGCGAGCACGCCCAGAAGCAGCATTACTGGAATACGACGTGACATAAGAATCCTCAAAAAACCAGGAGTGACCTTGTGGAACCGCATTGGCAGCTTGAGCGCATACCGGGCGCATCAAAGACCCGCCACCACACGGCCGAAGTAACTTCACACCTTCTGCAAAGTAGCTTCAGTTGCCGCTTTCAACAATTTCTGCGCGTTACTTGTTGGATCGCCTCTACCGAACACAGCGTTGCCTGCGACCAGAATTTCGGCGCCCGCGCGCACCACTTCGGCCACTGTATCCAAAGCGATTCCGCCATCGACTTCAATTCGATAATTGAGGCGTCGGTGCTCGCGCAGTTCCGCCAGTTTCCGGATCTTGTGCACGGCGCCCGGAATAAATTTTTGTCCGCCAAACCCTGGATTGACAGACATAACTAGAACATAATCGATGATGTCCAGCACTTCGCTCAAAGTCTCAACCGGCGTCGCGGGGTTAATTACGACGCCCGCGAGCACGTTGTGACTTCGGATCAGGTGCAACGTCCGGTTCAAATGTATGCAGGCTTCCTGGTGTACGGAAATCCAATTGGCCCCTGCATCCGCGAAGTCGGGAATGTACTGATCCGGATTTTCGATCATCAGGTGGCAATCCAGCGGCAGATCCGTGGTCTTGCGCAATGATCTAACTACCGGAGGACCAATGGTGATGTTGGGAACGAAATGCCCGTCCATCACATCGACGTGAATAACGCTGGCACCGCCTTCTGCCGCAGCATGGATTTGCTCGGCCAAGTGCGCAAAGTCAGCGGACAAAATCGACGGGGCTAGCTCTATCAGTTGCGGTCCGGGCATGGGATTTCCACAAATTCTAACACGTCGGCAGGGCGCCAAACGTGCTCTTATCGTTTTGCGAAGAGTGGTTTAGAAGGCTGCTGGTCGACCGCTGTCAAAAGACTGCACTGTCGCGTTTGCGGTGCAATTTTTTTACACACATTTGGTCCCCAGATCACACCCAGGGAATGGAGTATGAGGGCATCTCCCGTGGTCAATTTGCTTGGATCCGCGAGGATCTGGTAGGCGTAATAAACGGTGGGATGCAGCGTGACACACCAAGGCTCGTGACGTATAACGCCTTCGCAATATTTACATGCGGCTTGCGCGTTGTAGCGGTTACTGTGAAAAATGGTTGCGCTGTTGTCTGCCATTAAAAAGCCCCTGAGCCTTGGTTTTGCGGAATCGCCGAATTAGTCTGCGTCCCTGGGCTGTCCCTCTGAGCGCATCGTAATAACGGCGAAAGTCAACCGGGAGGGAGGACGTCGCACGAATTTGTGATGTGCGTCACTACTCTGCGCCGAACAGCTATGCCCTTAACTCCAGCATGATTGGCGCCGAGAAAATTCGCAAATTACTTCAGGACGTACAATCCGCACCAACCTCCGCAGACGCTGCGGCTCCTGCGCAGATAAGAACTACGAATTGGAGTGAGTTTGGGATTCGACAGCCACACATCACAATCCGGTACAATCTTAAGTTCGGTTTAAGGCGGCGGAGAGCACCGCTCGCACACCATCGATTCTTATGGCTATGAAAGTTCGCAAAGCTGTTTTTCCCGCCGCCGGATTGGGCACGCGTTTCCTGCCCGCAACCAAAGCCCAACCTAAAGAAATGTTGCCGGTGGTGGATAAACCGATCATCCAGTACGGCGTTGAAGAAGCGCTGGCCTCAGGCTGCGATCAGATCATCATCATTACGGGCCGTGGCAAACAAGCGATCGAGGATCACTTCGACGTCAGCTATGAGCTGGAGAAGATGCTTGAGGAGCGCAAGAAAACCGATCTGCTAAAGACCGTGCAAGCCATCTCTGACATGATTCACGTTGCCTACGTGCGGCAGAAGGAAGCGCTTGGTCTGGGCCACGCCGTTCTGATGGCGCGCGAACTCGTTGGCGATGAGCCTTTCGCAGTGCTGCTCGCTGATGACATTATCGACGCCGACCCTCCCTGCCTGAAGCAGATGATTGACGTTTTCAATCAGACGCAGTCATCGGTGATCGCCATTCAGGTGATCGAAGGCAAAGCTATTTCATCGTACGGAGTGCTCGACGTGAAGCCCGCCGACGGACGATTTAATGGCCGGCTCTTCGAAATTCGCAACATGGTGGAAAAGCCGAAGCTCGAAGAAGCACCGTCGGATTTAGCCGTGATCGGGCGCTACATCCTGACTCCGGCGGTATTCGAAAGCCTGGCTCAAACTAAGGCAGGCGTGGGCGGAGAATTGCAACTCACCGACGGCATGCGCGCTCTGCTGAAAAAAGAAAAAATGTATGGCTACGTGTTCGAAGGGAAGCGTCACGACGCAGGCGATAAAATGGGATTCTTGAAAGCGACCATCGAGTTCGCCCTCAAGCGCAAAGATCTGGGCGACCCGCTGCGGGAGTATTTGAAAGGGCTAAAACTCTAGCCAGCTTCTGAAAAATACTCGATTCGTATCGGGGCACCGCTGCAGCGATGCCGTCATTGCTGCAGCGTGACTAGCGCCTTCAGGCGCTGCGGGAAAAATTCACGCCAGAACATCGAACGCCAGCGGCTGAAGCCGAACCTGTTCTTAGCGACTTGCGGTATGCCTGAAGGCGTACCCTGATACGAGTCGAACGTGCACACCGCTGAATTTCACGGCCCATCTAATGCATCTCCGGCGGTTCCGGTTCGGCCACGCCATCAGCGCGCGGATCGGATGCACCGGAGTTCATCCCGCTCTTTGAATTGTGCATCACGGCCTGTCCGCGTCCCATTAGCACGCTGTATTCTTTGTGCACGATGAGGTTGTGTCCTTTGTCGCGCAGCGCCTGCAAGACATCAGGCTTGATCCGCGATTCGATCACAATGTCACAGCTCACGGTGTTGCTGGTCACGGTAAATCGCGGCGCTTCGACTGCACGCTGAATGTTCATTCCATAATCGACAAAGTTCGATACAAATTGCGCGTGCGCCAAAGGCTGGTTCGCGCCGCCCATGATGCCGAATCCGATGTGCACGTCGCCCTGCTCCATAAGAGCGGGAATGATGGTGTGAAACGGCCGCTTGCGCGGTTGCAGCACGTTGGGATGGTTGGGATCGAGCACGAACAGCGCTCCCCGATTTTGCAGCGCGAAGCCCATGCCGTTGACCACAATGCCTGAACCGAACTCGGAGTAATTGCTTTGGATCAACGACGCAATGTTGCCGTCTTTATCCACGGCTGCGAGGTATACGGTGTCGCTTGTAGCAGGAGTTCCTGCTCCGGGATTGCAGTTGGCTTTATTTGGATTGATGAGGGCGGCACGCTGTGCGGCGTAGCCCTTGGACAGTAGGCCCTGCACCGGGACTTTGGCAAACTTTGGGTCGGCGTTGTAACGGTAGAGATCGGCATAAGCCAGCTTCATGGCTTCGATCTTCTTGTGTAGCTCGACAGTATTCTGTGGTCCGCCGGAGTTCGGTTGAAAGGTGCTCATGATGTTCAGCATCTCGAGCGCCGCCATGCCCTGGACATTGGGAGGAAGTTCGTAAATCTTCCAGCCACGATAGTCGATGGAGATCGGCTCAACCCACTCTGCGGAAAAATCTGCTAGGTCGTTCAACTGCATGGTTCCACCGAATGATGCCGAAGTCTTCACGATTGCTTGTGCGATTTCGCCTTTGTAGAACGCATCGCGCCCCTGGTCAGCAACCAAACGTAGAGCCTTGGCGACGTCTGGGTTGGAAAACATGGCGCCAAGCTCAGGAACTTTTCCGCCAGGGAGAAAAACTTTTCGGGCCTCGCTGGTCTTTTGCAGCTTGTCCTCTTCCCACACCCAATAACCGTGAACGATTTCGGGGACCGCGAAGCCATGATCCGCGTAATAAATTGCCGGAGAAAAAAGATCTTTCCAGGGTAGGCGTCCGAAACGCTGGTGAGCCTGGCTCCAACCTTCGACCGCGCCGGGAATGGTGACACTATGAATCCCGTCGCCCGGCATGGATGTGATGCCTTGCTTTGCCAGAAACTCCACGGAAAGTCCGCGTGGCGCCCAGCCGCTCGAGTTCAGTCCATAGAGTTTGCCGGACTTCGCGTCCCAGTAAATGAGAAACAGATCGCCGCCCATCCCGTTGCTCATTGGGTCGGTAACGCCGAGCACGGCATTGGCGGCGATGGCGGCGTCCATGGCCGTTCCGCCCTTGGCTAGAATTTGTGACCCGGCCTGCGACGCCAGGTAATGGCTGGTGGCGACGATGCCGCCCTTCGTCATCACTACTGAGCGGCCGTAAGAACGGTCCTGGGCAAAAGATTCCATAGTCACAGCCAGAAGAAATACAAACAGGATAATTGTTCGCAGTATGAGCACCTCGGGTCATCCTGGCGTAGCGAAGGATCTATGTATTTGTTTGGAGCAATGTCGCGGCCTTCGTCGTTGGCCGTTCGTCGTTCGTCGTTAGCGTCACCGACAGCGTGCTTTTGCCATCGACCAAACGACTATGGGCCAACGACTTCACACTTCGCAGCACGCTACGTTCCCAGAGTGATCTTCAGCTTTTTCGACTTCTCTTCCACGCCGTTGGCCAGCGCCTCTTTGTGATCCTCGAGTTTCTTAGCGAGCGGCGCGCTGGACAGCCCCAGTATTTGTGCCGCCAGAATTCCGGCGTTGGTCGCTCCCGGTTTTCCGATGGCGACGGTGGCAACAGGAATACCCGCCGGCATCTGCACCGTAGCCAGCAACGAATCCAAACCGTTCAGTGACGTGGATGGAATTGGCACTCCAATCACCGGCAGTGTTGTATGGGCGGCGATAACTCCGGCGAGGTGTGCTGCTCCCCCGGCCCCGGCAATAATCACGCGGACGCCGCGGCTTGCAGCTTTGCGCGCATAGTCCGCCGTACGATCCGGTGAACGGTGTGCCGAGGTCACATCGATTTCGTAAGCAATCCCGAAACCATCCAGCGCCTTCGCCGCTTCGCGCATGATATCGAGATCGGAGTCGCTACCCATCACAATTGAAACCAGTGGCTTGCTCATAGATCCTTTTGTACGCCGCCGTTTCGGCGGCTTTTTCGTTAATCGAATTATTTGTTCAGCGCCCGCGCAGCAATGTCCTTCCGGTAGTACGCGCCCCCGAAACTAATTTTGCCCACCGCTTCATACGCACTTTTCACGGCGTCCTCAAGATTCGGCGCTCGGGCGGTAATTCCTAACACACGTCCGCCGGAGGTAAAGTACGCGTCATCGTGCTTGGTCGTGCCCGCATGAAAGACCGTAACGCCCGGAACTTTTTCGGCCTCTTCGATCCCGGTGATTTTTTTCCCTACTTCGAAAGTGCCCGGATAACCTCCCGAAGTCATGACCACGCAGACCGCCGCGTCGGACGACCAGCGAAAGTCGCCGTCGCTGACGCGGCCTTCGATGGAAGCTTCGAGAGCCTCAAGCAGATCACTTTCCAGCCGCATCAGGATGGGCTGAGTTTCCGGATCGCCGAAGCGGCAATTGAATTCGAGCACCATGGGACCGCGAGCCGTCATCATCAGGCCGCAGTAAAGCACGCCTTTATATTCCGCACCTTCTGCCTTCATCCCTGCAACCACCGGTCGGGCGATATGCTGCAGCAACCAATTTTGCATTTGCGCGTCAACCATCGACTCAGTCGAATAAGCGCCCATGCCGCCGGTGTTCGCGCCGGTGTCGCCTTCGTCGGCTCGCTTGTGATCTTGCGCCGCAGCCAGCGCCACCACGCGTTCTCCATCGCTCATTGCGAGAAAAGAAATTTCCTCGCCCTGCAGGCATTCCTCAATCACGACGCGAGCGCCAGCTTCGCCCAGCATTTTCCCGCTCAACATCTCCGCCGCGACCGCCGCGGCGCCTTCCTTCGAATCACAGATCACGACGCCCTTGCCCGCTGCTAATCCATCGGCTTTCACTACGACTGGCATAGAAAAATGCGGCAGAGCGTCGCTGACCTCTTCTGAACTGTCGCAGATAGCATAATGCGCCGTGGGAATGTGATGGCGCTGCATAAATTCTTTGGCGAAACTCTTGCTGGATTCTAACTGCGCGGCAGCTTGCGTAGGACCAAATATTCGATATCCATGCCGGGTGAACTCATCGACCACTCCCAACTGCAGTGGCAGCTCGGGCCCCACTATTGTGAGGTCAGGCTCGACGCGCTTCGCCAGCGCCAGCAATGAATCAATACTCTTGATGTCGGCAGGCAGACATTCGGCGTAGGCCGCTGCTCCAGCGTTGCCGGGCGCGCAATAGAGCTGCGAAACACGCGGAGACTGGCGCAATTTCCAAACCAGCGCATGCTCGCGTCCACCACTTCCGATGACGAGAACCCTCATAGCTCGGGACAGACAAGGTTAGGGGTCGCCGCAGATGATGTCAAACCAAGAATTAAAAACGGGGCATTCGGTTGCAAAGTGGCCGTCTCCCCGGCGACAATCGCTGAGATGGAAATTGGCAATCAAAGCGATGGCCTTGCGCGCGTAAGTGGCAACCCGTTTCGTCCCGGCATCATGGTGCTCTCGTGACTTTGGGAAACCCGCGGGAGAAGTTTTGGGGCGCCATCCTTTCTCTGACTGCAGAAGGCTTGAGCCTCTGCGGCGTCGAGCTGGCTTCCTTCGATGATTTAGTGTCCCTGGTCAAAGATGGCGAGCCATTTTCCCCGGGGGTAGTTTTTCTCCCTATGCATCGCTTAGAGCGTATGGAACTCGATCTGCCCGACGGCAGCATTCCCTCACTGTCACAGCGCTTCACCACGAAGACCGGGCTGAATCCGGCTGAAGTGCTCATCCGTCACGCCGCTATCGACTCGCAAACTCTCGGGGCGCCGCAGTGAAGCTCTCACAACTTTTAACCGCCCCCAATCAGCTCACCCTGATGCGGATGATGTTCGTGCCTTTCGTCGTGATCAAGCTGGTTGAAGGACATTATTTAACGGCCCTGATTTTATTTGTACTAGCTGGGATGAGCGATGGCCTCGATGGCTTGCTAGCTCGCACTCTAAAACAGCAAACAGTCCTGGGACAATATCTCGATCCCATCGCCGACAAGCTGCTGCTGACCACGATGTTTCTGGTGCTCTCGATCTTGCACAAAATTCCGTGGAAATTTACCGTGCTGGTTTTCAGCCGCGACATTACCATCCTGCTGGTTAGCGCGCTGCTTTATGCCATCGCCGGGCTGCGCGACTTCCGTCCTAGTATTTTTGGCAAGGCAAACACATTTGCTCAAGTCGCCGCCGTCTTCTTTGTGCTGCTCATGGAAATAAATAAATCGCGATGGGTTGCCATCGCGCGGCTTACCTTTCTGCGGGCGACCTTCGCTTTCACGATCATTTCCGCAATGCACTACGTGCTGCTCGTAGGACAGCGCTTGCGCGCCATTCATCACGTTTCGGCCGCACCCTGAGCCAGCAGTACCATTTGACGGGGTGACAATCCGACTGCGACGGCAACGTTTGAGCGCACCGGCATACGGGGCCAGCACCATACTGCTGAGGAGATGCATGACACGGCTCTAGCCAGCCTGAATGGCGAATCCGGCAGCATCGTAACTACTGGCGATCTCACTCGGTAGCAGTAAAATAAACTGAAAACGAATTGCCGCACCTCTCAGCAGTCTCCCATCTGCGCCAGCAGAGTCAGGCAATGTAAGATGTTAATGGACCGGTAATGTTCGCTAATTTTCTCAACTTCTTGACCCCAGAAAGGAATTGCCCATGGCGCGTCAGCCAGGAATGTATGCCACTTTTGATACCAGCGAAGGAAAAATCGTGTGCCGTCTTTTTGAAAAAGATGCCCCAAAGACCGTTTCTAACTTTGTGGAACTCGCCGAAGGGAAACGCGAATGGACGCATCCCGTCTCGCGCAAGAAAAGTAAAGACCGGCTGTACGATGGAACCATCTTCCATCGCGTGATTCCTGAGTTCATGATTCAGGGTGGCGATCCCGCGGGCAGTGGCATGGGCGGACCGGGCTACCAGTTTGAAGATGAAACCAAAGGCTCGTCGCATAAGTTCGACAAGCCCGGTAAACTCGCTATGGCCAATGCCGGACCTAACACTAACGGAAGCCAATTCTTCATTACGCTTGCGCCCACGCAATGGTTGACCGGGAAGCACACCATCTTCGGTGAAGTTGTGGAAGGACAAGATGTGGTGGAGAAAATCGTGGGTGCACCCCGGAACAAGCAGGACAAGCCGCTTAAGGATGTCACTTTGAAGTCGGTGACTATTGAGCACGCCAAGTGACAAAATCGTCTGCCGACTGGCGAGGGCATGATGCCCTCGCGACAGCCCGCGGGACGCCGGCGCTACTAAGCTTGTTATTGTGCGCCGCTGATTGTGATGTGGTTGATCTTTACCGGCTTATACGGTTTATCGTTGGAATCGCGGCCCGCGCGGGCAATCTGCTTCACCAGCGCCACGCTGGCATCGTCGCACTGACCGAAAATGGTGTACCCGCCGTTTAAGCTGGGGTAAGCAATTTCGGTAATGAAAAATTGCGAGCCATTTGTGTCCGGGCCGGCGTTGGCGTAGGCCATGCGCCCAGGACGATCGAATTTCAGATCGGAAGAAGTTTCATTCTTGAAGGCATAGCCCGGATCGCCCGTTCCCGTGCCCATGGGATCGCCGCCCTGAATCATGAAATTAGGAATTACGCGATGGAAGATAGTGCCATCGTAGAGCGGCACGCCATGTTTTTTCTGGTGAGTGATGGGGCTGGTCCAGTCCTTGGTTCCGGTCGCTAATCCGATAAAGTTGGCCACGCCAATCGGAGCCTTGTCCGGGAAGAGGGTGCAAGTCAGCTTACCGGCAGTGGTGTCGATCACAGCCGTGGGATGGCTCGATCCGCCTGATGATTTCGCTTGCGCCCACAAGCCTAGCGAAGACAGAAAAATGATTGACGTGAGAATCAAATATTTGCGCATCAATAGCTCCTTAAGTGTGATCAATCTGAATCTTGCATTGTACGACAGCGGCAACACGATTACGGGTTAGAAGAAAGCTTCTGAGCCTGCATCTGCTGGCTGACCCGCTCCACCTCTTTGAATACCCGCAGAATATTACCGCCGAGAATCTTGTGAATGTCGCCCTCACTGTAGCCGCGCTCGATCAAAGCTTGCGTAATCCTCGGCAAGTCAGCGGCAGAATCAATGCCCTCGGGAGTCGCACCGCTTACGCCATCGAAATCTGACCCAAGACCCACGTGGTCGACGCCAGCTACCTTGGCAATGTGGTCAATGTTGTCGATCAGTGATTTTAATGGCGGGCGTGGAATCTTCGCGATCCACTCTCTTGAGATGCGGTCTTCGTCTACGTAGCTGACCGGTTGTCCGGCGGCTTTTCTATCGGCGACGTATTGTGCAACCGCGGCATTCCGATCCTTCGCCTGCGCAGTAAATGCATCGAGATATTTCTGGTCGTCGAAACCAGAAAAGAAGTTTACCTGCACTACGCCTCCATTCTTGGCAACCGCGCGCAACATATCGTCGGTCATGTTTCGAGGATGATTGCTGAGAGCACGGGCTGAAGAGTGCGACGCAATTACGGGAGCCTTGGTAATGGCAATCGTATCCCAATACGTTTTGTCGGCAACGTGAGAGATGTCGACCATCATGCCGAGGCGATTCATTTCGAGCACCACCTGCTTGCCGAAATCCGTTAGGCCGTTGTGATGCTGGATCTTCGGATCGTCAATGTCGCCTGAGGAGTCAGCCCATTCGTTGGTGTTTGACCAGGAGAGCGTCATGTAGCGGACGCCCAGCCGGTAATAATCGCGCAGCAGATGGATATCGTTCTCGATTGAGTGACCGCCTTCGATTCCCATCAAGGCTGCGAGCTTCTTCTGTTTGTGAGCGCGTTCAATGTCCTCCACAGAAAATGCCATCATCATGCGATCAGGATGGTGCGCCGCCTGTTCGTAGACCGAATCGATCAAATCGAGCGTGTGCTTGGCGAAGTGGCCCTGATTAGTTTCCGGATCAACCCAGATGGAAAAAAACTCGGCGCCCAGGTTGCCAGCGCGAACTTTGTCGAGACTGATGTGTCCCTTGTCATTGGGATCGGTTGAGCCGATGTCGAAGTTCTCATCCAGAAAACGTTGTGGGGTATCAGCGTGTGTATCAACCACGATAGCCGAACCATGGATGGAGCGGGCACGCGCGCTAACGCCGGCAGCGTCGTTCGTCTGGGCAAAAGCAAATGCTGAAGTTAATAAAGCCAGAGCAGAGAAGAGCAGAGCCTTTGCTGAAAGAAACCGCTTCAGATTTTCCATGGGTCGTGAGGGAATGATTGTAAACGGTTGAATGGCGGAGATGAAACAGGGCGAGGCCGTTAGGCCCTACGACGGGCTCCCGCTCAGGCTAGTTATTTGAAAGAGGCAGGCGAGAGATCGAGATTGTTCTCGCGGTCGCTGATGGACAAGACACTCGGCGTCTGCTCGCTTTGGTCTGCCTGAGCAGCTTCCTGCTGATCCCCGGATATAGCCTTAGGCTGGTGCAAATCCGCATAGCGGCCGGACACTGCGACGTGAAATACCCACTGATGTCGCTCTTCTTCCGGTTCTACCAGACCTTGTTCCTTCAGCGGCATCATGTAGTTTTCCATCCACGCCACCTGCTGCTTGGACATACCTCGCCGTTGGATATCGACCGTAATGCCGGCTAAATGGGAGGAAGCGGTTTCACCCTTTTCCGGCGCTGCATTGCGATTGTGGCGGCGAAGTTTTTTCTGTACCTGCACCGTTCGTACTGCCGAATTCACCTGAATCGAATCGTGAAACTGTTTGTAGTAAGCCTGGCTCAGATCATCAAGAAAGTCGCGAGTCCAAGGACGGCAATACCGGCGATCCGGATCAAGCCGCGGATCGAAGCGCAGAGTCTGGCTGGCAATAATCGGAACCAGTTCCTGGCGGCCGATCAACTCTTCGAGCTCAGCTTCATTCTGAATGCGCGGCAGTTCCAACCGGTCAATTTCCTGATTTTGGCGCAAGAGCGAATCGTGCGAAGGACGGAATACCGGGTTCCAAAGGATACGGCGAATACGAGCTCGGCGTTTACCCGCCGCCCGATGTACGTGCCGGCTGGGCACGACCTGATGCAGACCAAAAGCCTGTCCACACATCACGGCGGCCAGAAACATCACCACAAAAACTCGCCCTTTTTTACTCTTCACGAAGTGTGCCTCAAATCTTCGATCGCTCTTGGGTAACGCAGGCGGTCATTTTAAATCACAGGGCTGGAACTCAATCCAGCTTTTGTTGCTGAGGTTACCAAAGAGTACTTGGCCAGATTACCCTGCTCTTTGCGGCGACCTCTGCCCTAATTATGGCTGCAGGTAAGATGCCGTTTTTCGGTTGCCGATTGCCTGAGGCTAAGTGGTTAAAAAAAAAAGCTTAGCTATCCAAGGCTGAGGAGCAGAGTGGGCACTATAACAGAGATTGGCACCGCAGGGCCCAGAAAAGGGCAATTTGGCTCATCTCGGGAACGCCGCTAATCGATCAAACGGCTGGTAATCGGGCCGTAACTATCAATTCTGCGGTCACGCAGAAACGGCCAGTTGCGGCGGATGTCCTCCAACGCCTTCAAATCAACTTCGCCCACCAGAACCTCTTCTTTATCATGCGATCCTTCAACGATTACTTTGCCGAATGGATCGCATAAGAATGACCCACCCCAGAACTCTAATCCGGCGCCGGGAGCGGAGTTTCCCCGAACGTCGCCAGTTTCAAAACCGACCCGATTCACCACCGCGACGTAGACTCCATTCGCAATAGCGTGAGCCCGTTGAATGGTGCGCCAGGCATCGTGCTGAGTCGCGCCGAATTCGGCTTTCTCGGCGGGATGCCAGCCAATCGCGGTGGGATAAAAAAGCACATGCGCGCCTTGCAAAGCGGTGAGCCGCGCTCCCTCTGGATACCACTGATCCCAACACACCAGCGTGCCCACCCGGCCTACGTTGGTATCGAAGGCGCGAAATCCGAGGTCCCCGGGTGTGAAGTAATATTTTTCGTAGTAAAGCGGATCGTCCGGGATGTGCATTTTTCGGTAGAGGCCGAGCAAAGTGCCATCGGCGTCAAACATGGCCGCTGTGTTGTGGTACACGCCCGCTGCCCGCTTTTCAAACAGCGATGCGATAAGGACAATTCCCAGCCGCTTCGCAGTTTCG